>Ga0209126_1000003_pt1 | contig 66468 bp, 122 predicted proteins | sample RifCSP19_1_FD_184024 | JGI IMG/M metagenome (GOLD analysis project Ga0209126, IMG submission 184024) | Soil microbial communities from Rifle, Colorado - Rifle CSP2_sed 19_1 (SPAdes) (version 2) | ecosystem: Environmental > Terrestrial > Deep subsurface > Rock core/Sediment | place: Rifle...
CTAGAACGGTCTTGATCGACTGACGCTTGCCGCCCTCCGGCAGGCCAAACATGTTCATAAAGTGCCTGGACAGTCTGCCCGTGCCCTGAGTGACGGTGCCTGCGTCCTGGCGACGGGTGCCGAGCAAGCCTTTCTGGAAAGCTTGCTGGTACATATCCCAGGTACGGGTCACATCCTCGCCGGTGCGCTGCTGCTCGGTCATCGTGGCAACGTCCTCGGTCGCCATCGTAGAGATCGCCTCCGGAGATGGGATATAGTGGCCCTTGGCCGGTTCGAACTGTATTGGGCGGCGCAGCACGTCCTCGGGTTTCACGTCCGGAAAATAGGTAGGCAATAGCTCTTTGAACCTACCTAAGCCTGCTAAGTTGGCGCCCTCACGCCCTAAGACCTTCTGCATCTCTGGATCGTCCAGCATCCTCTGAGCTGCCTGTCCGGTGATCGTCGTAGACTCTGGCAAGTCAATCCGGGCAGTGCCCCTGGCAGTCTCGATCATGGCAAGAGAAGCCGCCTGAGCCTGCGCCCACCTTGCCGGATTTCTTACCCTGAAGTTGGCATCGTTCTGCTGCAGGGAGCGAGCCAGAGCACCCCCACTGGTGATATCCGTCAGGGAGACGCCCAGGCGGTTGGCAAAGCCGGGAGACAGCCGGTTGACCAGGGCCAGCTCTTCCGCACCGAGCACGCCCCCACCGGGAAACTCTGCCACCGGGCCTGCCACCACCGGCATATAAAAGCCCTTGGGTCGGAAGGTCTGTGCTCTTTTTCCCTCGACCACATTTACAGGGTCAAAGCCGTAAGTCTGATAGAACGAAGCTTCAGCAGCTTTGCGAGAGCGCATCCTGGAAATACCCATGCTAGCGGCGCCCTCTTTGTCCATTGCCGCAGTGACATAGCTTTCCCGCATCACCCCGACCTGGCTCTCGTCCCACATAGTGGTAATAGGCTCGGTCATTTGAGAGCTGACATAGCCCATCCCATAGCGGATCAGGTTGCGGCGGTTCTCTTTAGAGGCGGCAAACTCCTCCAGTTCAGGTTCGGTCATCTGCCCGAACTGCTCGACCGTTCTCCCGCCCAAAAGGACACGCTGCAGGATATCCCGGCCAACCTCATGCGCTGGCATCTGCAGGTAGCCACCCGCCAGTTGGTCGATATCCATCCTGGCATTCGGGTCTTGCGCACGAGCAGCTTTGACCTCGCCCATGAACAGCTTGACGCCCTCTGCCTGCGCTCCAAGTATCCTGGCCTGCTCTGCGTCCTTAGCAGCAGCCTCAGACTGTCTGAGGGATCGGGCATAGGCGTTGAGCATCTCCATTTGCGACCGGGCTGGCATGGCCCCCAGGGATGTGATCATCGTCTCGGCCATGCTCTTGGTCTCCCAGGTAAGCATGGACACCGGCAGTTCCCGCTCGCCCACCCCGGCCTCGGCCACTTTGAAACTAGGCGAACCGGCATAGGGAACGATATCGGACTTAAGGCCAGAGATGGCGACCTTAGCGCCTACTTTGGAGAAGCCCGATTGCTCCAGGAACACCCGGTCAATAGTCTCGTCCATGACGATCGGGACGCCACCCATGCGGCGGGTCAGCTCCTGGACATCCTTTGGGGTGACCTCTCTAAGCTCTTTCGAGGCAATGCGAGCTTCGTCGTACTCGGCGCCCAGGCCGGTGGTCTTGTTGTAATACTTTGGGATGCGCAGTTGCTGCTCGCCGACCGTGAAGCTGGACGAACCCATGCGCTCCTGCAGGTCGATAAAGTCCTCCGATTGAGACGTCTTGATGCGGGCATAGGTAAACTTGACGTTTGAGGGAACTTCTGCGCCGGTCTCCTGGCCGAGCTTGATGGCCGTCTTCCCCGAAATAAGATCCGAGACGTTCTCGGTCAGGGGATAGCTGGGCTGCTTGAAGTACCCGGCTGATTTGACGTTGAGACCGGTGGTCTCCGGGAAGTACATACCTGCGCCTGGGACAGGGTACTGCGGTGAGAAGAGTGTGCCCAAGACGAGCGAGCGTTCCGGAATGCGTCCACCTACATCGGCGGTGGTCGTCCGGTATCCACTGGTCGACCCCCGGTAAGGGATAGCCGTAGGCTGGATCTCTTCCATGCCGGGCCCGAGCAGGCTGACTGTCTGCCTGCCGGTCTCCAGAATGGTACGGTGCTTGGCCGCTTTCTCACTCGGCAGGTAGCCCTGGGTCTCGGACACCCCGGTAATGGCGTTGATCACATTGCGAGAAGCCTGGAAATAAGGCACCATCCGGGAGACGTTATCCCGGTCAGGGCCGTAGCCTGCCTGCTTGAAGAGCTGCGTGATCTCAGGCTCGCCGGTTGCGGTGGGCCTGAGGCTCTCGTAGGTCTCGATAGCCCTAATCCGGCTTTCCTGAATACGGCTGCGCTGCTCAAGTTCCGGGATACCCGATCCGGTATTATAGACGTCAACCAGTTGGATAGACCGGGACGCGGCACGCCGGGTCGCTAATCTGTCCTGAGGCATCATCAAGAGAGCGCCAGCCGGTACGCTGAAGTCCGCCTTCTCGCCAGACCCTTCGGCCAGTAGATTGGTAATCTTGGACTGGACGTTAGCCCCCCGGTTGCCTTGCTGGATCTCCTGGCGGGTTTCTTCGAAGCCTGTATGAATAAGAGTGGCAAGGCTTTCGGTCGGGCTCCTCAACGTCTGCTGGACGGTATAGTCGGGGATTCTTCCCTTCCAGCCCCGTTTCTGTCCCTGGGCCAGGACAGGCACGTAGGTGCTCTCCCAGGTACCACCGACCACATATCCGCTGGTACCCTTGCGGGTCAGGATCTCGGGCGCATATTCTCTGCCCCGCTGCATGCGCCCGCCATAATCGGTGGTGAAGTCTGAGGGCTGGCCGAGATTGATTTTTAGATTAGTGGCTAGTTGCCCCCCGGCCTTAGTCTGCGTAATATGGAAGAAGCTGGTCGTCGGGTCGACTTCCCCCTTGGCCGTTCTGCGTTCTATGTAGGTAACGTTATAGTCAGACCCGAGCAGCTCGCCGAGATACTCGCCGAACTGGTTGCCTGACGGCCTCTGAAAGTTAGCTGGCATGACTTATTCTCCGGCAGACTGGCTCTGCATCGCCTCGACAGCTTTCCATTCTCTTAAGAACTGCGCGATTATGCCGTGCTCCTGCATCCAGTAATAAGGCTGATCCATCAGTCCACCAGCAACATACGGGATGCCTAAATCCCGTGCCTGATCGTAGCGGATCAGGGCTTCGGGCTTCCAGACTCTATCTTCAGGCTTGATCTTGATATTCAGCCTGAGTTCATTCAACTGCCCGTAGTAGTCCCACAAGATGGTCTTGAGCTCTTCCATCTCGTGAGACAGCCTTATTCCCCCTGGTTCACGTCCTCCAGCGTCGCACCCATGATCCAGTGCGAGTTCAGTTCCAGGACTTTTGAATGAATTTCGGCTGCAGTATCGTCATCAAGCGTGCCCCATGCCTCTTCAAACTGGTCACGGGTCATGTCCATAAAAAGCCCGTTGGGGCCATTCTTGAACCTGAAAAGCGGCTTGGTGCCGTCAGCAGTTGTCATGTTGCATCCCACCAGAGTAAGGTATACCTCTTCGGTGATCAGGTCATAGAGCGGCAGCTTGAAGATGACCCGCTCTCTGCCTCCATCGGTGGCAAGCTCTCGGATGTACTCGGAAAACAGGCGGCTGCGCACAGCGTTCTGTCTGACCGTGGCGAGGCGAACCGTGACGGTCGTCGCCTCGTCAGTCGGGACGCCCTGGCGCTCATCTAAGAGCTCCATCCTGTATTCCTTGGTTTCAGGTGGTGATACCTTTCCTGGCATTTAAGACTCTCCTTTGTTCCTGCTCTGCATTTCGCAGCGCCCATGACTTGTGCATTATCACCCTGGTATTTGGGACAGCCTTCAGCACATGTGCGAGCAGGGCCTCTATATCGCCGGTCTTGTGCCCATGAAATTCGCCCCGGATAGCTTTGACCCACTTTAGGGGAGCGAGATCCTCTAAGATCTCAAATTCGGCTTGCTCTGCGTCAATCTTGAGCAAAGAGACCGGCCCGGTGATGATATCCTTTAGAGTTGTCGAACGGACTGGCGTGCCACCGCCGTAAATATTGTTTCCACCCCAATTTAGCGGATTATCCCCGATTGTAACATCTCTACCGTCTTTTGTCACGGCTAAATTAAACGGCAAGATCAGGTGCTGTAAATTGTTAAGCACGACATTTTTGACCAGCCGATCGAAGTTGAAAGGCGCCGGTTCATAGGACTGCACGCTGCAGCCGTACTTTTTTGCAAGAGTCATGCTCACCACGCCGGTATGGGCGCCCACGTCGACGACCAGATCGCCTGGGCCTAAGTTCAGGTCATCGAAACAATAGTCCTTGTCGATCTCGTTGAGGACAAAGTTATCCGTCCAGTCCGGGTCTGTGAACTTGAGTTTGAGGTTATTCGGGTTCAAGACCATATGGCGGTGTGCCATTTTATTTATTCCTGTAGAGGGCTAAGACTTCGTTGGTGCCCGGAGCGTCCCAAAAATAGAACATGATCGGCCCCAGGTTGAAAGGTTCGAGATCCAGATTAAGCCTGCGGTACCCCCCGCTCTTGATGTCGGTGTTCATGGTAACTTTGGGCATATTGGTGAGCAGCAGATACCGGGCGGTATTCTTTCTGAAGTTACTCAAGACGGCAAAGATGTCTTTGAAGCTCAGGTGATACAGGGTGCAGCGACACAGGATAAGATTTACGTTCTGCAACTGGTCATGGGTGATATCGGCCTGGACAAAATGACGGTTCGGGTTGCCGTACCTGGCATTGTTCTGGTCGACCAGCTCCTGGACGATATCGCACCCATAATAGGGGATCTCCAGATTCATATGCTGCATCCAGTTGAAATCCCCACAACTGGCGTCCAGGATGGATGTAATGGATAAAAAGTCGATCAAGACCGGCAGCATCTTGCGCACGTTCTCAGTAGCAGCGAACTCGGCCCCTCTCCCCGAGCGGCTCTCCTCAGACTTCCATAAGTTGCGTCTATAGATATCATTAAAGACGTCAGTCAGCATACAGGTCTCTCGCTTTCTGCAGACCCCACATATGATAGATAATCTTGTCGTGGCGGTCTGCGCTATTGGTATTCCAGATAGTCGGCAGATGATAAATCTTGGTCACCCTGCAGTTGTGCTCCGCTCGCATGAAAGGCATCTGCTCATCCCACCGGGGAAACTTCATCCACTCACGGTACCAGTCGGTGAAGAAGATACCAGATCCGACGCTCTTCCTGAAGAAGATCACGCCGGTGTTGATCTGCGGGTTGCTGGCCTTGCCGATATAGTTATGAGTAAAGTCCCGCTGTTCCCTGATCCAGTCCCAACGAGGCCCCTGTTTGGATACCCTGAAGGTGCTCTCCAGCGTGCGAGGATCGTCTGCGATGCAGATATCCCATTTATCCAGGAGGTCAAAACCAGGGGTGATATCCCGATAGATCTCCGTGTCGGCGTCCAGGTAGAGCGTTTTCTCAAACGGAGACAGCCGGTAGAAAAACGGCTTGACCCGGCCTGCATAGAAGCGTTGGCCTATCGGCTCGTCGTTCTGCCAGGGCGTTTCGCCCGTCCAGGGGATGTGCGGGATCTCGTCGGTCGGATAGTCGCCAACGATGACAGCCGGGAAATGGCAGAACTGCAGTAAACTGTGATAGCTATTGATAGCGGCCTTCAGGCTGCGTTCCCCGAAAGCCATGTACATCACCCCGGCCTTAGATGCGGGTTGCGCTCCAGATGTGGTCGTAGACATGATAGTCTCTCCAGAGCCCGGACGGAACTACTTTCTCGTCGATAGCTTTCTGTACACCGGTAAAGCGGGTGTTGTAATCGTGAAAAGCGATCCTCCCACCGCTCGGAACGAACTTGCTCCAGGCGTTGTAGTCAGCCAAGACATCCGGGTACTTATGGCTGGCGTCGATGAAGAGCAGGTGGATGGGCTTGCCCCGTTTGCTGGCAGCAGCCATGCTGCTAGCCATCAGGCCCCTGACCATCTTCTCCAGGCCCATCTGTGCGACCTGCCTCTGGAAAGTCTCGTAAGCTTCCAGAGTACGCTGGTGGGCATAGTTGGTGGTGCCCGAAGTCCACAGGTCGATAGCGAACAACCGGGCCTTCCAGTTGCCCATCTGTAGAGCGCCAGACCCCATTGCGCAGGCGCTCTTCCCCATATGAGAGCCGACATCGATGATGTCGCCCCCAACCGGGACATGAGCGCCCAACCAGGAAAGATGCAGGATCTCGGTGTTGCTGATGCCGTCCTTCTTGCCGTTAGCTCCGGATAGCAGCTCGCAAAGTTCCGGATATCTGTTCAGAGTCAAAAGCTGTTCCATTGTATTTACTCCTCAGAAAGGTTGTGATTGCCTGTGCTGCCCGTTTCGCAGAGCAGCCGATATAGGGATATAGATCCTCGACCATCTTGAGGCGCTGCTTGTAAAACTGCGCAGGATGGGCGATCGTCTTCTTGACTGCCGGGATGAGCTGCACAGGATCGTCCACATTGACGCCGATATCGGTGTACTGCCAGAAGCGGATACCGTGATGGACGTCCCGGCGAAACCAGGGCGCATTCAAGATGATGACCGGTTTGCCGGTACAGGAAAACTCGTACAGGGTGCTGGAGGCATCGTTGATGTAGATGTCGCACATCTCTAAGACCTTGCTGAAGTCCCGCTCTATCGTAGTGATCCCGCAGTTCTGGTAAATCGGGATGAGCTTGTCGATAATCTTGGGGTGCCCGTGTCCCACCAGTGTAAACCTGGCTGCCAGCTCCGGCAGGATCTCCAGGTAGTGATCCAGGGCGTTGCCCGCTTCGGGACACACGTGCTTGCCATTCCAATGAAAGGAAATGCCGATCACCGGGTTTTCTTTCTTTACCGGCATCACGGGTTGATAGGCATCCATCTTAGGGGTGCCGATGATGACTTGCGGCGCTTCCGGAAACACGCCTAATGTCTTGTTGTAAATGTTCTGGTTTGGCGCAAGAAACAGGCAGACCCGCTTGCGCAGTCCTATTCCCCCGCCATACCCGGGATGGCCGAAACTCAGGCCAACCCCATGCTCCATCAAGATCAATGGGCGTTGGGCATAAGACAAATAGCCTTGCTCCATGTCGTTATAGGCACAGGCGACCAGCGGCCCATTACCCGGAGGACGCACATTGATATCTTTCCGGCCAGCCCTTGGCGGGATGGCCTGGACTTTTAGACCCCTGTCTCTGGCATACTCGTACAGGTACCTGGGTACATAGAATATGCCCTTTTCTTTATGGCCGTTGAGCTCATTCCAGATAGGGGCCAGGTGGTCGACAAAATGCGTCCGTCTTGCAAAGAAGTCTGGAGGCATTCCGTATAACTTCGTGCGTGCGATGGGTGCATATGCTGACATTCTTCTCCGGACGAGATGGCCTCAGACGTGTCTGAGGCCATCTCTGGTGCAGGAGATCTCTTACGAGCCGGCTGCAGGCCAGGCGTAGGTGACCGCCTCGTTCTTCAATGTGAACGTTGCGTAGTCACCCGATGCTGGCTCAAGGGCCGTACCGGTAAACCTCATCATGATGGCCTGTCCACCGGCGAGCTGGATCGGGCCGTTCATCTGCCACATGACTTCCTCAGCCGTGATGTTGAGCTGGAACTTCTGGCTCAGGGACGTTCCTGCCAGGGCAGTACCAACCATCGCAATATCCAGGCTGCCGGTCATGGGCCGCGAAGACCACTCGGAGCCCGAGATCGATCCGGTCAGGATCGCCTTGTACACCTGCGGGTCATTCCATTTGACCGTGACATCGAACGTGATCTGGCGCTGGATGATCGTGATGTCCTCAAGAGAGGGCGAACCGTACACCTTCTCCTGGCGGATATCCAGGTTCTGGTTGGCGAACGTGACCCGAGCGCCGACGATTGGCAGCTCCTCGTCCGTCAACCCGCCGCCCGTGAACTTGATAAAGCCGCCAAGCTCACAGCCCACCGGGATAGAGCCCCAGTCCTCGTACTCGTTTTCCCACGTCCAGCCGCTTACGTCGTCGACCAGCTCGAAGTCACGGCCCATGAAGTCCCACCGGGCAGTGATCGGAGCATCGTTCGGCAGCGTCAGCGTCAAGGAAACAGGCTTGCAGTCCAGGTACAGCTCGCCGATGTCGGTCGCCGCATCACCCTCTTTACGGGGGATGTACTTGCGCAGCGACAGCCATCTGACGTAGGACTTGTCTGCCTCCAGCGGGACGAAGACGTGCGTGTACACAGCATCCACGGGGCCAGAAACGGAGTGGTCTCCGAGGGCCGCATAGAGCAACCAGCCGAGACTGTCCTCAAGGCGGGGCTGGATTTCCACGCCGCCGCCGACGATAAAACCTGCCTTATAAGGGAAGGTTGGGAACGGGCCAGAGCCGATTTCAAGCGGCCCTACCCGGATGTCATCGAGAATGCCCAAGTCAATGAGCGTAGCCTTATGCCGGAAGAACTCGGTTGCCGGTTGTTCCATCGCTCCTTGGGCGCCAAAGCCGAAAATACCAGCTTGAGCAGTAACAGCCATTTCATCACCTCATCTTCATCATTAGTTCCACTCTCGCTCGGTCAGGCATTCCCAAATCAACTTGCCTCGCCAGAGGTAGCTCGACGGGGGCCCACCCGACTGATAGATGGAGTTTTGCGTATGGAAGAGCTTGACAGCATGCTCCCCGAAGTCATCATGTAGGTCTGCGACGTAGAAACCTTCTATGTTGCTCTGGATGCGCCCCAGGATCGTGTAAGCGTATTCTCGTGCTACTTCCTCGACGTACCCCTCGACGATAAAGAACAGCTCCATGCGAACGGTTCCCCTGCGGTACCACATCTGAGATCCACCGATTTCTCGGGGCTCGATGGTGAAACCGACCCGGCTATTCTGGCCTTCCTTCAGCGTCACGATGCCATCCATCAGGTCGGGCTCCTCCAGGTCGCCCCCTTGCACGGACAGCCTGAGAGCCGCCGTGTTGGGGTCTTGCTGGTACCGGCCCGCCTTGACTTCTGAGATTCTAGTGGGATCTAAGTGAGGCACATTGGTGATACACACCTGGATGAGACCCTCGACGATCCGGTCGATCAGCATCGGGACGATATGGTTAGCCATACACGCCCCTCATCCTGGCTGGCATGCGCTCCATTTCGATCCGGAAACGCTCCAGGTAGTAAGTGGACATGTCCCGCATGGGGTTCATGACCGGCGTGCCGCTGTCAACCTCGACGTTCCATTGCCGGATGTTGGCAGCGGAGGAAGCTTTGTCCAGTAGTGCATAAGACGCTGCATAGAACACCAGCGCCCTACTTATCCAGGCAGGGGCTTCGATGACATCATCGTCATCAACAGGAACCTCCCAGGTAGCACCGTAGTGCAGCACGATAGTCGATGTAGGCGCATTGGCAAGGCTTAGATAGCCTTCGGGGTACTCCATCCAGTCCTGGTTGCTCTCCAGATCGGCGCCGGGAGACTGGCCTGCCGAAAGCAGGTTTTGCGGGATATACAGCCCGCTGTCTGTGTCGAACACCGCAGTCACCCGGTACATGTCTGCAGGCATCTCGAAGGCAACAGCCTCGCCGTCACCATCGAATGTCTCGATTGCGGTCTTGAAGACCCAGGGCAGGATAGATTCCAGGGCGGCGACGATGCCGTCGTCCACCAGAGCACTCGTGTACTGGCCTCCCGAAGGATCGGCCAGCACCCGGTATACCCTTTCACGGATCTCGGAGAGCGTCGCCATTTAGCTACCCATCGGGCCCTTGACACGGACAGAACCCGAAGAGAACACGACTTCGAAGACTTCGGGAGCGTAGGGCTGGTGGCCCATGCGATCGTTCCAGGAGAAGCGGTAGATGCTTTCCAGGTCATCGATGGGTGGCGGGGTGTGCAGGCGGATTGGAGCAGCGACGCCGGTGACGACGCCCTGCGGAGCACCCACGAAGATAGACGAGTGGACGTTGACGCCCTTGGTCACGTACCCGAAGACGCCCGCGCCCATGTTGGTGGCGAAGTCCAGCATGATCGGCTTGTCCAGCAAGATCCGGTCTTCTGCTGCATCGATCCCGACCACCCGGCGGTTGTGCAGCGTACCATCGAAGGGATGGACGCCGCCCGTGACGCCGAAAGCGTTGGTGCGTGCGGTGTGGATCGTGATGATGTCGTTGAGATTGAGATTGGCTTCCAGGGTGCCCTCGACTGGAGTACCGGAGAGCTGCAGGTAGTGAACGATCCCAGGATCGGGCAGGAGCGAGGTCTGGCCCACTTTGTAGGTGCCGTCGACCTTGGTGGTCGCAGGATTGGGTGAACCGTCGCCAGCGTGAGCGGCTGCGGAGATGGTGTCCTGGAACTCGATGGTTCCGCAGTTCCACAAGACGAGGCGGGGGCTTTCCACAAAGCGGACGTTCTTGTAGGTGCCGACCTCGTACTTGAAGAGCATGTCGGGAGCGGCGTACTTGGCAACCTCGACCCAATCAGGGTCTGCCTGGATGTCGAAGATGACGCCCGGGGTGGTGTAGCACACGATCGCACCTGGTGTGCCATCCGGGTTCAGGGCGCCGTTGACCTCACGGTATTTCATGCCGAGCTGGATGGTCGGGGGGATGTCGATAGTCATCTTATCGGCAGCTTCCAGGTCGGCGAAGTTGGTAGCATCCCCGGCGTAGTAGACGTACCCGGTTTGCTCCAGAGCGCCCTGGATCAGGGCATTCCGGGCCAGGTAGTCATGAACGTCGATGATGTTGACACCGAGCACCCGATTCAAGATCGAGCGCAGGCCAGCTTGCCCATTGGCCTTCCAGTAGGTGACCAGATCGTCGTATTCGTGCATGGCGACCTTACCACCGTGATGGGAAAAGCTGATTTCGATTGCACGGCTGTCGATGTGCATTGCAGGGAGCCACAACTGCCGAGTCGCCAGGGCGTTGTAGTTCGCATGCGGCTCAAGGATCTGAGTGACAACCATGCTGGTGGCCCGGACATCGCCCAAATTACGGGCGTAGGTCACGATATCCGAAAACAGACCTCTGCTGCGGAATAGGGCCAGGACGTCAGGGTCGTACCATACACGCTGATTTTGATCCAGCACTTCTACTGGATTATCAGCATAGTATTCACTAATAGGATCGGCCATTTCACACCTTTTCTAAGACTTGGGTTTTTTGGCGAGAAGGATAGCATCCCATTTTGTCTGCCACTCGGCGAAAGCTTTGTTGTCTCGACCTGCTGTTTCGACCAGCTTTCCCCAAACAAATTCTTCGGTCTCGACTGCCCCGTTATCCGGGGGAGCGCTCGGGCTGGTCTTGCCGCTTCCGGGAGGAGTTGCGCCGCTCATCAGTTTCTTGAGATCGGCACCCACCACGCCGGAGAGAGTCTCACGGAACTTCGTGAGCGCTGCTCGGGTCTCGTCTTCGCTATTGCCTTGTGGTAGCTGGCCCAACGCCTCGAAGGGCGCCAGTTCGGGAAATTCTCCCATCACCAGCTTGCCACGAGAGAGCTGGGCCTCGACGGTAGTCTTCTCGCCTTTCAGGGTTTCGGCTTGCTTGGTCAGATCGGCGATCTGCTTCTGAAGGACACTCAATTGGCTGTCCTTTGACGTACCACCCTGGGAGAGCTCTTCAACTTGGGCTGTAGCAGCCTGGAGCTTGAGATTCAGATCGGAGATGGCTTTATCCGTCTGCGTCTTAAGCTTTTGGTAAGTTGTCTGCAGACCCTTATATGAAACTTCCCAATCCTTGGATGGCGTCTGAGTGGGCTCAATCTTAGGCTCCACTGGAGGAGCGTCGACGATAGGCTCAGTCGGGGTTCCGGTGTCGTCGGTCATTCTGGTTTCTCCTTCTGCGGTTTCTGTGGTTTCTGTGCGGCAGGTTTTGCGCTTGCTGCTGGCTTCTGCCCTGGCACTCCAGCAGGCTCGGGGGGCTTGGTGATCTCAGCCATCTCTTTGAGCTGTACCTTGATCGCATCGTACTCCCCTTCGGGGTCTTCGATATCGTCAAGCAGCGAGAGTAGATGTTCGAGACTGCCCAGGTGGGCACTCGCCCGGTTAACTAACTCGTTGACAAAGACCTCACGGTCTCTTGGCAGCATGGGTGCCCACCGGCGCTCGATGCGCATATCTGTCACCTCTTTCGGCAGATTCGGCATATTAGGCACGCTCATGGCAACTTTCAGCAGCATGCTGTCCAGCAGTGCAAGCGCATCGGCCCAATAAATACGCTCCATCGAAGTATGTGAGAGCAGGGGCCACATCCTCATCGCCAGGGTCAGGGCACTACGCTGCGAGCCCTCGTCTTCACCATCTGCGACAGCCGGAATAAAAGCTTCACGCCGGAACTGGTTATAAAGCTGCTCGTTAAGCTCCTTCATGGCAGTCGAGGCTTGAGCTGCGCCCAGCTCTTCCATTGCCGGACTGCCCTCTTTTCCCGTGATCGAGGGATTAGGCGGGAGCTGTACAACACGAAGACCCGACGCAAGTTCATAAACGTCGGGCCTCCCGGAGGTATTGCTGATTACGTAATAGCGGTGGCTGTCATCGCTCACGGCATCGCCATAGTCGGCTACCCGCTTATTCATCTCCTCCACAATACCCTGGACGTTGGTCGTGATCAGGCTCTCCCCATAATAGCCCGTGGTGCGCACGTGAGGGATATAGACAATCGGCACACCGCCAAACTCATGCCTGCCCTGATAATAAAGGCTCTGGCCCGTTACCGGGTCGCTCTTGCCACTCGGGACGATCACTCCGTTGATGGTCACTTCATAATAGTCGGGCTCCCAATATTCGACGTAATAGACCAGTTCATCTGGAGGAAACTCCATCCCGTACACCCGGTGAGCTTCTTTTGGAGAAATCGACTTGACGATCCAGGCTTGCTCCAAACGAAACTGGTCTCCGGCCATCGGGATACCGACAAAGTTAGCCGGGTGTATGCTCTCGATCCGGATCGGGATCTTCCTCCAGGTATGCTCGGGCACGTAAGACGCCTTGAAAACGGCTCCACCCAGGATCTGGCTGGTAATGCCGTTAGAGAGCATGAGCGATCGACCGTTATTGTCGTACCAGAGTCTATTCAGGAAATTCTGGCCGATCTTGGCCTGATTCTTGAGCTTGCGGTCATCCGGGTGCAGGATAGGCAGCGCCAGAGGCTTGCTGTCGTTCTCTGACTCGCCGAAGAGCGCATAAGCATGCTTGTAAACTGCCCCCTTGATTGGGTTTATCTTGATCGGGTACTTCTCGACTGTGCGCCCGCCCTGGACTTGCTTCTCTTCGAGCTTGACGCCGCTAAACCAGGCTTCCAGTTCGTTGTAGATCATGCGCCTGGAGTGCCATTCGCTCTCGGGGAAATCGTGAATCTGGTTTAAATTAAACGTGCCAAGTTTTATCTCCCCCAATAATTCGTTTATTTGGATGTAGTTTGGCACAAAAAACCCTCACATAAGCAATATTCGGCTGTATTGGCGATCTCATGTGAGGTTTTATGTTAAAACGGGGATTTATGTCGTGTAGTCGAGTATATAGGCTATTATCTCTCCTGTCAATAGCCTCAGACGTGTCTGAGGGTCATTTAACGCCTAAAATCACGATTCCGGCTCGTAAAGTCCCGATTCGGGTTATGTTCAGCGTCGATAGTCTCTCGTGGCCGCAGGCTGTCGGACGTTTCTTGCAATTGCCTGGAGTAACGGGATAGCTTCACCGCCGTTTTCCATCTCACGATCGTCTCCAACGTTGTAATACGCCCGGATAACGAACGCCGCCATTGCGAGAGTAGCAACAATATCCTGTGCAATTTTCGGCTCTCCTCCCCTATCCAGCAGGGGATCATAGCTATACATCTGCATTTTGATGCCTTTGGCAATATCGGCCCACCTGATCAGGCCCATTTCGACCAGGTTCCGCAGGCTCAAGAGCATATTCATCTTGCGACCGACCGAGAAATCCATGCCGGTGACCGGGATCTGGCCCCAAAGACCTCTTAGGGGCTGTCCGTCCCATATTTTCTGCAAGTTCATGAGCTGAACCATGCCAGCCTGGGGGCCGGTGCTGTCGACCCCACAGAAGATAGGCCGGTATTTCTCCTTATACTCGTAAAACTTGTCGATAAAGGGCTGAATATGCCGATTCCCGTTGCCCCACCAAAAAGCGGTGATGATAGCCGGCTGTTCGGGCAATTTCGAGGCGTCCAGAACCGCTATACAGGGCGCGTTCCGGGCAGGAAAGGTGCCAGTGCCAGGATCGCCGAGCAAAAAGCAGTAATCGCTCGTTTTCGGCATCTGGTACTCGACTGCCCCCAAAGTCGGCGCTTTCACCAGTTTATAGCCAAAATCGCCTCTTTCGGTCTTCTGCTCCAAAAATTCACTCAAATATGGGTCTGCGGCTGCGGCAACCCGGGATTTAGCAAAATACTTGCCCCGTCCTTCGGGACGCATGCCCAAAAGTAGCCTTTCCTGCTCCTCGGGGTCACGAATAAACTTAAGGCTGTTTCTGACCTGCCGGTCTGTGACGTTCTTATTAGCGCTCGTAGGAACGCTGATGCTTAAACATTCTTCCGGGTTATCGATCGCCAGGTCGTAGAAGTAGTACACGTGGCCTGCGCTCTCGTTATCCCAGGGATTGGTCATCAGGGACATCCGCCCCAGGAACTCCCTGCCTCTTGAGGTCTTGCCGGTCAAGCGGGTGGACAGGTTCATAAGAGCCTGGTCAAGTTGGTCGATCAGGGCCGCTTCGTCGAGATTGATCCAATCGCCTCTCCAGGAGAAGATTTTCGCAGCCTGTTTATCCATCGACATAAACTCCAGGGTGCTGCGGTACTTGGATCGGCCTACTTTGAAGCCCAGGGTGATCTTCGGAAACGGTGTGTCGACCGTATTCTCGATAAAACGCTCTGCTGGCGTATCCACCAGTTGAGTCTCGATCAGCTCTTTCATGATCCGGGACTGCCAGGCCCAATTCGCCCCGTTCATATACTTGAAACCCTCGGTGGACATGCACCATGTCATTGCCGCCATGCCAGCACCGAGAGTTTTGCCAGACCCGATCCCCATCACCCCCACGATCAAGGTTTGCTTGGCGAAAACGAGCTTCTTCTGCCAGGCGTACTCTTCCTCGAAGTTCCGATCGAACATAAAGGAATTGCCATCCCCCTTATTGAACCAATAACCGCAGAAATAGTCGAGATCATCCGGGGATCTCAATCCCTTCTGGATAATCTCAAGTTCAGCCCTCGTCAGTGCATACATTAAATATTTTTTCTGCGATTCTGGCTCAGGTGCCTCAAATTCATCTGCCAGGTCACTCTGGCCGTCCACCAATCCGAGTAGGTGAAGGTCATGTTGCTGGCGTTACCGGTCAAAATGCTCTCGACGGTCGGCCAGACGGTCTCAATAGGGAAAGTGTACACCAGATTGCCGTCCTGCCCCGGCTGTACGCTGCACGCCTTGTGTCCAGCCATCAAAAGAACCTCGCACATCATCTGATCGGATGTCTCGAAGTTCTCCCCGGCTGGCTTGACTACAGCCCCGGCCATCACTTGTCAGGATGACTTACGTCTGCCACCTTCTGCTTTACTTTAGGTGTTTGCCGTTGTTTTCCAAGGGGATTTTTCGGCTCTTGTGCTTGAACGAAACCAGTGCTGGTCTGGTCATACATCCCGGCAGTCGACTGCGGGACAAAAACAGGCTCTTCAGGCCCATTAGGAGTGAACACCCGGTACGTGGTTTCCCCATCTATAACGTACTCAGACCTCCCATCCCAACGTTTCTTCAATCTCTCCGTATCTATGTCCATGTGTTAGGTCTCCAGAGCAAATATTATAGGTAATAAACCCGTAACTTGCAAGTGTATTTATATAAACGCATAAGGGGAATATTTGTTACATCTAGCCGGATAAATTTGCGAAAAAAAATTTGGGAGTGGGTTATTAAGAGGGGGGAGAGAGGAGGGAAGTGAACCCCCCCCGCTCTATAACAATCTTTTTTATTAGTCCACGAAAGGAACAAGTCATGAGTACAGGCAAGTACAGTTCGGGCGGGCGCTTTGCGCCCGGCAGGTATGCGCAGCCTCCAATGGCTGCACCCCCCAAACAGAAGCGGGGGGATGTTGTGGTGGCGTGGATTTACGCCATCATATGGCTCATCCTCATCGGCGCTCTCCTGGGGGCGCTGTGGGGGAACGCACTGTTCGAATACTGGGGCTACACCTGGCCCTGGTAACTCTATAGCAACCACTGCTCATGACATAGAGGGTCATGGGCAGTGAGGGCTCAGGAGATGCCCAAAACAGGGCTAAGGAGGCCCTAATCATGACAACCGATCCAATGGTTTGCCTGTTCACTCACGGATTCTGGGAGGGGCCATATCAGGGTAAGGACTGCGCATACGCAGTCTTAAACCCTGCCGCCGACCCCATGTCTATCAAGCCTCCAAAGGGCTACGGTAAGACATGGATGAGGCGGTCTGGAGATGGTGCACTATGCATCATCATCCATAGGCCGCATATCAGCCCGAAGACCCTTGTGTCTAACGAGTTCAAGGGATACTTCGGCTGGTAGAGGTAGAGATGCCCAAATGCGCTAAGGAGGCGCATAAAACATGGAGATCAATGTGGTGAATTGGGCGTTAGACGTCCAGATCCGGAAAGATGGGGCGGAGGCTGTGTTTGACCAGCTCTCCGCCAGGGCAGAGCTCGCCAAGGCCACTGCCATCAAGAACAACGCACCCGAGGGCTCCGGCCCTTGGCACGTGTACGAGCACATACTCAAGCAGATGGAGTACGTGCTCGAGCACGCATAGCGCAGAGTAGCCCTGCTGTGGAGGCAGCAGGGTGTAATGCGGCGGTCAGGTTACAAGCCCTGACAGGCCCACAGGGGGAAATCCTACAACAGAGACACCCCGCTGCAGGGGATGCAGCACACCTGTGGCATGGGCAGGTATCCCATGCACTGAAACGCTCATTACAGGGCTAAGGAGGCCCACAACGTGAGTAAAAGAAAGAACACTGGTAGAACACTGACGTGCCCCTACTGCCGGGAGAAGGTTGCCCGGTTGGAAGACATGGCTGACGAGGACACGATCGACATCCACCTGGGTGAATGCCCGGTGTATGCAACTCGTGACCTTGATGCCTTTGTCGAGGTGCACACTGCCAGCACCACACCTGTGGTAGCTACTGAGCCTGTCAAGAAGGCCGTACTCGGTTGCACAGAGTGCGACTTCACGACTGAAAGCAAGGCTGGCCTGAAGAGTCACATGCGCAAGCATGAGGCAGAGAAGGCCGACCCCGCACGGGCTGGCCTGGACGATCTGCGGGAGTTACTCCGCTCGTTGGCCCAGGAAGGCTCAACTGCTGCTGCAGTTCAGCAGGAAGTCGCCAAGGCAGAGGCGGCTCACGCTGCGGAGATCGATGAGGTCGCTGCGGAAGTGAAGAACCTGCGGGATGTGGTTATCCCGCTCCTGCTGAGTGTCCCGGAGGCATACCAGGACAAGACTCGGATTGCAAAGTTCGAGAAAGTCCTGGCAGTGGCCGTGGGCAGGCTGGCAGAACTGCAGGCCGATCCCCGGTACGTTCGGGGTGAGCAGGCTCTGACGCAGGTTATCCACCACACCAAGGTGGCTGACAAGCAGTCAGAGGCCGCAAGGCTCAATGCTAAGGAGGCGGAAGCCCTGATGGGTAAGGGCAACTCCGAGGTCTTTAGCAAGATCCTGTGCGGGTCACTGCTCCTACCGTCCCGTAAGTTCAAGGACGGTGAACCGCTGATCCAGCGTCTCTGGTTCCAGGCGAACCATGCGCTCGGTGAGGCAGGGATCGACACCAAACTGCGAACGTTCGCAGTGATGGTGCCTGTCGTGAAGGAGATTGCCAGGAGCGTCCTGGGTAACTACATCTCCTTCGCCGATAGCGATAGCCCGACCTACCGGGCATGGGTGGTCGACGAGCGGCTGGAAGCGGTCGTTCGGTCGAATACCCTTGTCGAGGTGCCTCTGAACAACATCAGTTGGGAAGAGGCCGAGCAGAAGGTGCTCTCGATGTTCGAGAGCGTCTGTGCCCGTATGCCGGGCGCCCGGTGGAACCTGAGCAAGGCTGCTGAGAAGTACATCAGCAGCGCCCCCGAGGGCGTCGCAGCCCGTGTGGGGTATGCAGGTGACACCGCTGACCCCGAGGCTATTGCTCAGGCTTCCAAGACCAGCATGCAGTACGCCATGATGATGGCGAATGCTGGTATCAAGAAGACTGGCAAGGGGGATGCCCAGGCTGAACAGACCAAGGGCAAAGGTCGCCGCTAGGTCTGTACTGTAGTGGGGGGAGTAGCAATACTCCCCCCACTGTTACAAGAACCATAACCCAATGACTAAGACCATAAAGGACTTTCAATCAACTGATGTCGATGAAACCACTGCCGAAGTACCCCAAATGATGACCAACGTAGTCACCAAAGTCCAAACGACTGTAGCTCTGCCCAAGATCGTTCTGGAGAACCCCAACGGGACTTCCCACCGTCTCGTGGTCTACAACCACGAGGGGTGGAACCCTACCCTGGATCTCTCCCTGACCGACCTTGTTCAGGCTCGGGCTGGATTGAATGGCATCGCCAAGAACATCGCTGGTGGGCTGCACGGTAGCGCCAAGCTGCTGATCGTGGCCCCCACCGAGAAACTGGCGTTCGCCAACGGCACCGGGACGTTCGCATACGTGCGAAACGACTTTGTGCCAGGGGTTGACGACATCACAGTAGACCTGGGTAACACCCGGGTCTTCTTGACCGTCGATCCGGCTGACATCCCCGTCGAGAAGGGCTACCGCCGCCTGCACCTGGACGGTGGAAGTCTGTACGCCAAGTCCTGGGAACCCGTCTTCACCGCACGTGACGACGACCCGTGGACTTACTGGTATTGCCGGGCTATGTCGGCGACGCTCGAAGGACACAATGTGTCCATCTCGATCGGGCCGAAGATGCTCGATGATGCCAAGGCGGTAATGGCAGTCGTGCAGTCTGACGACCCGGCTGTGGCAAACGAAGCACGCCTGTACGCAGGGCGTGTCTCGTCCCGCTTTGGGTCTGCAGTCAAGGCTCAGGCGTCTGAGATGGCTGCTGTGGCGAACGAGACCGGTGTTGCACCGGTGGTTGCTGCCAGTGACCTGGACGTGCCGCTGCAGAGCGGTGGGTTCATCTCGCTCAAGCGCTACACCCCACTGGTGCCGATCTACCTGGCGAATGCGTCTGGCATGCAGTTGCGTGCTCGCTTCCTGACGGCTGACAACGACATCGCTCGCCTGGCGATGGCGCAAGCCATCCGTGACAACGGTTTCGTCGTCGTCCTGAAATAACCTGATAGCCGGCCCAGGAGGAGCTAACCCCTCCTCCTGGGCCAATCCCTCCTATTGAGACTTGCTCTCCTGTAGGGCCTTGCATTCCCCTCGCATCTTGCGGGCGCATAAAGGCCACGGCCCTGCGGGGAGGCTAACCTCAGACAGTCTGAGGATCTCAAATGCCACAAACAACCAAAGTAGCAAATGTTGCTGTAGCTTACTTCCCACTGCCGGGTTCTTTTGTTTCAGAACTGACGAACGTCCTATCTCATACCAACAAGAAGACTGTGTTTGAGAGCAGCCCTAAAAATGCTGAAGTGTTCTACAGGGAATTTGGAACGGATGCAGGCTATTACACTATCCCAACTCCCGAGAACCCTCTACCCATCACATGGGAGAGCCTGAACTATGTCATTGGTGCCTGGACGTGTGACAATCCCTGGGGTTATTGCATTTATGACCATAAGGCTGACCCGATGCATGATGCCTGCATCGTCTGTGGGATACCCGAAGAGCGTAAATAACATGATTATGTTGACCACTATTCCCGAAGGACTGTGTATTGTTGGACTGGCATTTGGTTTGCTGTTAGGCGGTATCTTTATACTGGCCGCAACTGCTGGCAAGGGTAAGCGTACTGGCTGAGAGGGGAACTGACAAAGCATCCCGTATACTCTATGGTAGTAAACTCACATCAAGGCCAGTGCACTATCTGCAATGCTATTACTGAGGTCAGGCATCTCCCTATATATGTATTTGGGAGTGAGGGGATATGGGTTTGTCATGAGTGTGAGATGGGACTGGTGAAGTATGTACTTGATAAGACTATGGAGTATCAGAGAGCCAGGATGAGAGCTGCTGTTTATGGGGAACTGTAACAAGCCTGGCATTTCTGCGTTAATACTAACACATGAGAAAGACACACGTAATCCTCTTCGCTATACTGTTTCTGCTAATCTTGATTACCCTGATCGTTGTAAAAGCAAATGCGGGCACTGATAGCACGGTGTTCCTGCCAGTCGTCGCTCACGGCTGTGAGTTCGGTGAATGGAACGGGAAATACTGCGTGTGGATTCCATGAGTAAACGATCTTCTCTCTCCCTACTGATTGCCCTGGTCATTTTCATTGTGACCGTGGCTGCTGTGCCGAGCGGGTGCTATATCGCCAGCCGGACTCCTACCAATGGGCAATGGCCGGTGGGTGTAGTCATCGGTGCTGGCGGATACCATACTGGCAGGCAGTGCGGAATACGGGCCGTCTACAAGAATAAGGCTGGCGAGACCCGTAGCCTGGTTGTGACAGCACCCAATAGCAGCGCGCTCAGACGCTTTGGGGATGTCGAGAACTATACTGTTAATGGTGTCAGTTGGAGTGAAGCGCACTCTAACTGGAGGAGAGGCTGGTTTCTGGTGAAGGTGTATTACTACGACAGGTACTAAATGGTACTCAAATACGATCCGGAAGAGGACTGCCTGGTCGACGACAAAGGGGAAACCTGGCACCGTCGCCCTACCTGTGTGGGGATCATCATCATATGCCTAGTCACCGTGTTCTGCTTGATTTCTTTTCTGGCGATCGTGCTGCTCTTGACTGGTACATTGCATCCCTCAAACCAGGGACGGGTCTTGTTGTTAGCGGCGACAAGCTTTATTCTATGGATCGCCACGGGGCCAGGATCGTAGATCCAAAACCCTCAGACGCGTCTGAGCCTAAGCGCAAACGTCACAAATGAACGAGACCAAGAAGACGATTCTCTATAGACTGATAGACACATTCGTTGACCAGTACCCCGGAAGCCCTGTCTCTGCCGAGTGGCGAGACTTGGAGAACCCGACTGCAATAGAGATCGCCAAGCCCATTATGGAATTTGAGATCAGGCTTGGCGACCAGGAGCAGCAGGGACTAGCTGTGATTAAACTCCTGCTTGGGTTGTAATGAGATCCCGACGATGAAAATTACGATCGAGCCGACCAGCAGTCCCAAGCTGGTTGAACGAGGATTTGCTGTCACTGTTTATGAGCATGGGACATATGGAAAGTCCAGTGTTCTGGCTGGTCAGCTATTCAAGCAGAACTGTGGCTCTTTTCATAATGCCCAGGAGGCATTGCTGATTTATCCAGATGCAGAAGTTCTGGAGCATAATACCGGCCAGCCTTATACTTTTGTACCGGACGTGCCTCCACCTGATTTTGATCCACTGGACGCTGGTGAAGTGTGGAGCGAGGAGGATTATTAGATGGAAACTCAGATAGTAGTTCTTAAGGAACTGGTCGCTGGCCTCGATGAAAGTATCATTGAATGTGAACGTATCGGGGTTATAGAGATCGAGAGCGTTGTCCCAGGCGTCTTTGGTACTTTTCAGGCATTGCTTGCCAATCATGCCGAGGTCAATGTATCCAACTGGCTGCAGTCCGAGCTGAGGAAAATTGAACATGGGTAAACTGCTGCTTTTTATCCTGGTTCCGCTGGTGTTCTTCGCCATGTTCATGTTGGCAATGGCGCCACAAGCCGGACAGGGAATCTCTGATGGTATCAGTATGGTTGCCGAGAGCGGCGTGCTCGATGCCCCGGTCGACGATATCCCCGAGCTCTTGGACTATGAGGGCTTGCCGCTGACTCGGCATGCCCTGGATGGACATGCTAACGAGAAGTGGAATGCTCTGACTATCCCGACTGAAATGACCTGGAACTGCACACCAAAGCGCTATGCGTGTACCGAAAATGGTGATGACTTCGAGGTTCACTACTGCAGAGTAAATGACGGGAAGTCGATCGGCCTGATCATTGGGAGGACAGTCAAGCAAATTATGACCGGCTTCATGGCTAAGACTGAATATTGGGAGGACAGGTGCAATTGAAGATCCATTTCACCAAGCCGAACGTTTCTGTCACTGTCTGCGGGCTACACTATCTCGGCAAATGGCAATTGTGGGCATTCACCACAAACAAGTGGATAGAAGTAACCTGTAAGCGTTGTCTGGAAAGCAAGCACCCGGCTGCTGAACATCAGAGAGCTTTACTGGACAATGAAAGATGAAAGAGGAACAGTTCGTTTATCGAATGCTCCGTGCGGGGCATTCCCGGGAACAGATGATAATCTGCCTGAACAAGTATATGCTGAGGCATTACCAGCGTCAGCACTGCCGAGACGTAGCCGAGATCCACGACAAGGCAGAGAAGATAGTCTCAGACTGTCTGAGGCTGCACTTTGCTGTGTGGCTGGTCGCCCGAGTGAAGCGTTTAGGATATATATAGATGACCAAGAAGACGAACCTTGGAAGAAAGCTGAGACAGCTCGGCTTTGACAAGACTTACTACAACCGAAAAGAGGGTCATTATGAGGTCAGGTGCTCGCAGTGTGAAGCTACCGTGATCAATGGTGTGCCCTGCCACGAGCACGGATGTCCCAACAAGACTACTACTTCTTGACATCTACTAACAAGGTGATAAAATACCTAAATCACCTTAGTTTGGAACAGTTTGGGGGCAACTCATACGTCTGAGGAAAGGATGTAAGGATGTACACTGAATTTATACTGAAACGGAGAACAAGACAATGTTAGAAAAAGTAATGCTAATCGGCAATCTCACTGGTGACCCTGAGCTTAGGTACACGCCTACCAACCAGGCGGTAGCGAACTGCGGGCTGGCAACCGATGCCAGCTATACTGATAGCAATGGGACGAGAGTCAAGCGCACGAAATTTTGGCGCATTACTGCATGGGGTAAGCTCGGCGAAAATCTGGTCGCCTATAAGCACAAGGGCGACGCCATTTATGTCGAGGGGGATATCACTGCCAAGTTCGTCACTGGTAAGAATGGTGAACTTCAATGCAATGGCCCTGAAGTGTGGACTGCCCAGGACGGCAGTTCACGTGCATCGTTCGAGGTCACTGCACAGGTTATCAAGTATCTGCCTTCCAAGAGGCAGGCAGACCAGCCGGATGACGCCACTGCCGCCACCCCGGTCACTGCTTCTACAGTTGACGACGGCATTCCGTTCTAACTGAGATGTCGGGGGAGGGGAGATTATCCCCTCCCCCACCCAATCCAAGATGAGATGCAGGCTAGAAGCTCACAGCGACGGAATTGCTGTCAGAACGCCTTATGACAGGCATTTCGTCGAAGAACTGAAGCAAGCTATTCCATCTCACGAGCGCCGTTGGGATAGGCCTGCTAAGTTGTGGCTGGTTCACCCGAAGCATGGTCAGCAGGTACAGAGGCTATGCTACCGATATTTCGATGAAAGTCCCAACATTCCACAAGTAAATCTGACAATCAAGCGCAAGCGGGGCACTATCAAGTTGCTTTATGTCGGCGCCTGTAAGGAACGGGAGGACGGCACTTATACGTCTTTCGGGCTGCACTTCGAGACCAGAGAATGGTCAGTGGTATTCCCGGATGACGTGCTGCGCAACTGGTTCGATGGGCTGGACTTGAATGACGATAATGATCAGGTCAGCGGGTCATACTATCTGGTCTTAGGCATCAAGCACAAGACTGATGACCAGGCCGAGATCAAGTCGGCTTACCGGCGTATGGCCCGCCAGTGGCACCCGGATATCTGCAAGGAACCGGATGCTGAAGACCGCTTCAAGACCATCAATGAGGCATACGATCTGCTGTCTGATCCAAGACAGAAGAAACTGTATGACCTCGGCCAGTCTATGATGGACTCTTCTAGAGAGACCAAGATACAGAGGAACTACCACTATAAGTTGTGGTCGCAGGACTATAAGCCGGCTCTGCGATGCGGAGTCATCGACTGTGACTATGAGGTTATCATGGGCAGAGCGTTCATTCGGAAGGTCTACAAATGGGATGACATTATAGACGAACGTGGTCGCACCCTGGTAACTTCCTGGCTGATGGGGGATACCGAACCAACTGTGATGTGGGTCTAAATATGGATATAGAAAAAGAAATACAGCACATTACGACAAACGGGCATGACAGGCTGTGTGGTGCCGAGGGAGGCATATCCATGCACACTCATTACGTGGGTTGGGCCGTGCGCTCTGGTACAGGCTATGGAGCTGTGATTTGCCCGGACTGCCTGAAGAAATACTACGAGATGCCTGGCTACAAAGATGAATAACCAACTATCCAAGCATGTAGTGAAGGGCTCGATGCTGGATGAGTCTCAACGGACAGGCCAGCCTTTAGCCGCAACCTGGCTCAACTGTAAGCTCGCTGCTATCTGTGACGGCAGCGGCTCAATGAACATGGCCGATAGTCGGGGAGGCCAGACCCGCTTTGATGTGCTGGAAAACGAGCTCATCAGACTGCAGGAGGCCAATCCCGGACAGATTGCAGTGATCAGCTTTAGTAGTTTTACCGCATGGCAGGAAAACGGTCGCCCTATCCTGTCAGGTGGCAGCACCAATATGGCTGATGCCCTGAACTTCGTCAAACGGATCGATGGCATGAACATTGCCATCGTCGTGATCTCGGATGGTGAACCGGACGATCCCAAGGAGACTCTACGGATTGCCAAGACTTTTGAGACTCACATAGACACAATCTATGTGGGCCCCGAGCACGAAAGGGAAGGACGTGACTTCCTCAGGAAGCTGAGTGAGGCTACTGGTGGAAAGCACCAGGATGACTTTACGGTCGACAAGCTAGCTGACCGGATCACTTTCCTCCTCGGAAGTGGCAGCTAGCCCGTCGTCTAATGCTGGAAAGATATCGATGATATTTGTGGGAACTGGAATGGTCAGGTCTACCGAACCATCAGGCATCGTCTTAATGTTGACGGTAGACCTGGACATCTCCAGCGGGACGTGCATCTTGCTGTCCTCTACCCGAGTTTGGGGCCCGGCCATGATGTATTCTTGGGCCTCATCGGTCTGAGTATGGACACCATGCTTGGTCTCTAGCTCTTTTCGCAGGTTGTCGATATACTTTAGAACCTTAAGTTGTGTTTCGTGGTCGGCGTAGCCCTTCACAGTGACGCTATCGATCAGGCTGGTCAAGAGGATAGCTTGAGCATTGGCAAGCTGGGCCAGCCTGATCCGCTCAGCTTCGGCGATGTCATGCTGGAGCTGCTCGATCGCCTCGTTCTCGGAGGCGATCCACTGGTCGAACTGCCACTCGGATAGCCCGGTCTGTTCGCAAGCTGCTTCCTTCGGGATACCCCGGATAATAAGCTGCAGGGCGGTCATTGCCTGCAAGATACGGACGGACTTGTTCGTCTCGGAAAGCGACATACTGTGAGTATAACATGATTAAGTATCTCTACTACCATAGGGACTGTGGCGAAAAATACTGGATGCAACTGGTTGGGGATCTACGGATCTATAACCCTGTAGATAATCCCTCGATCGGCCTGTCTCGTACAGATCTGTGTACCTGTGGCTCTTGCAAGCTGGGTGAACTGGCAGAAGTCGATCTGGAATTGTATACACCTAAGCAGCTTGCCGAGGTCAGCTATCTTATCTACCATATTGAGACAGTTGCAGGCGAGCTGCTTGAAGTGCTTGGAAATGTCAGTCTTCTGGAGGCAGTTGACAAGACCATTCTACACAGTAAACGGAAGTGCGCTATTGTTACACTCTATGTCCCGGTCGAGGATGGCGCCTTTCCGGGCCTTCGTGAATTGTTATGGGTATCAGGACTAGACGCAGATGGCACATACACCTAAGCCTTGGATCGTAGACCAGCCTTGGGGCCCTCGAGTATTACGTATTCGGGGTAACAGTGAAGCGGACATGCGTGAAATTGCCCGCTTGACCCGAACAGAGCGCGGGCTGCAACAAGACCTGGACAATGCTCGCGTGATGGCCGAAAGTCCTAACCTGTTGGAGGCCTGTGAGTTTGCTCTCGAATGGCTGGAAAATCTGAGAGAGACCGATATTGCCTTATTGGTAGACACTCAGCCAGTAGACAAAGGCGGGCTGAGCACAATCCGTAATGCAATTTTTGCAGCGAGAGGGCTACTCTTATGAGCACAGTCATGTACGCCTTTCGAGCAAAGTCTGACGATGATCTGCAGCAGCAGATCGGAGTTGCCCGGTTCCTAGCCACAATTACACCAGTCCAACTCCCTGTAGACTTCCAGATATTTCGTACATCCAGAGGCTTAGTCTACCGGGTGCTGGAGATAGGAGTAGCGATGGAAATGTGCATGTGGGAACAGCCTGATATCTTTCCCCAATGCGCCTATGACGAACGTGCTGATATTCCTGAAGAGAATAAACTGAACGAGGCTATTGCTAACGAGGTTGACCATCTCGTCAGGACGAAGCAGTATAGCATCGAAAGAATAGAACCTTACAAAAAGGAACAATGACATGATTAAACTAATCGCAAAATTTTGTATTACTGGAATAGTTACGCTATTAATATTTTTATGCGTAAGTCTTGCTCCATCTTCTATGGATTCGTACACTTATTGGGGGGGATTTGTAGTTGCCTGGCTGACTTTGTTTGTATTTAGTCTGTTCATAGGCTAGGGGAAAATGAAATGACTAGAGATATTGTCGAAACAATCAACACTGTTATCAAGCATATCCCCGATGACTTCGAGCACAAAGAGACTGTGAGGGTTCAGCTTGAAGGAGTCAAGAGGGACGCTGGATATATGGCTCCAGAGATGGCCGGAGAGTCGTGGGTGAGAGCCAGCTTTATCCTGGAACACTATATACGACCACAATCGGATCTGCAAATTGAATGGGCCGAGAAGATCCGTAAGTTTTGGGTGGAGGGCTTCACAGGCGATGAGCTGTGGGAAATAGCGATGAAACGGAAATGACCGATGAGAACTTTGGTCAAGCTTACATTGACGAGTGCAATGACTGGCGTGGAAGGATGCGAGAAAACGCCATCGAGATGAAAGAAGCATCACTGCCGCCATGCGAGTGTGGTGGTGACTATATCTGGTGTGACACGGACATCAATGGCAAATCCCTGTTCTCCTGCGATGTCTGTGGTAAGGATTACATAGATGACTTACAGCCGGGATAGTCTTAAGTTCTTTACCTCACTGAATGAGTTTCAGAGAGAAGCACTGATCGAGTGTGCCCACCAAGCTTTAAGGGATGAGCTGCAGGACAGTTTCATGCGAGAGAACGAAATTCTCTCTATTACGGACGAAGAACTGGATGACTTGATAAAGAGGATTAAGGCATATTGGGAAGAAGAGCCTCAGACAGTCTGATGCTATTTGATCGTATAGAGTACCTCTCTCCTGTAGACTCGAAGGGTCGCTGTACTTTCATGATGTACTGGTGGGCCCCTTATCATCCTGGTCACCCGACCAGAGAGTATGGTTGGGGCTTGCGTGGTCAGGTATTCCGGGCAGATCCACATGAGTATGGTTTTCCTTGGCCTGAAGAAGTAATACTATGCGCACCATAAAGTTCGAGATTATCGACGATAGCTGTCCAGTAAGAACACTGAAAGGCCGGGTAGAAATTTATCCGGCAGGGATTGGGATTTATGCTGAGGGTTATGGTCAATACGGTGATATACCTAAGCAAGGTCTCCCAATCTGGATTGAATACTACGGTGGCAGGCTGACGGTCGCCCTGTGGCCGGATATCAACGAGGAAGAACCTATTAAGACTGATCTTGAGGGCGCCCGAGAGTGTCTGTATGCCGAATAAGAATCACATGATGAACATAAGCGAGGCCGAAAGTCGCTGCGGGGAACTGGCTGGCATTTTATACTGGCATTACAACGGAACTTTCCCTATTAAAGATCCCAAATGGGTCATCGAGAAAAGCCAGCTCTATTGGGGCAAAGGGGGTTGGGGTGAACTTGAGGATGCTCTAGTCCTTACTGAAGGACACGAGACGGCAATCCTGCCCGATCCCAATGCGAAGTGGGTCGTCTATGAGCACGCCGAGCTTGCTGTAATCGTCAAGAGACTGAATGATAAATATTATCCGCCCGAGTATAACGAGCAGGGCAATATCGTCAGGCGGTCGTTTCACGAAAACGTGGACGGCGATCACGATGCTCACTGGATCATGGAGAAGATCCTGGATAAGGGTAACTGGATGCTGTACCCAAGCCGCCAGGACGCTTACTATTTCCAGACCTGGTACTCGTTTGACCTGTTACAGGTGGCTTGCTATGCCGAGGGCGATCTGACCGTGACCACCTGCCAGGACATCGATCACTTCATGGCTGAGATGCGGGAACTGGAGAACTGGAACCGCAAGCACGGCTGGCTGATCATCGACCTGAACTTCGATGAGCTGCATAAGGCAATAGAGAAAGTGAGGGCTTGAGACATGCCAAGGACAAAGAGAGATGTTGCTATAACCAGGCAGCGGATCAATGCAAACAGGATCATCGCCAGGTTGCAGGAGAGACTGAAGAGGGGCAACTATGAAAACTTCGGGTCGGCTGAGCTTGGCAGGTACAGGACAGCCGTGTCCCTCGAAAAGCACCTGACTTATCAGGATCAGTGCGAACTGATTAGTAGCCTGTCTGAAAGAATCCACGAAATTCAGGTTCAGGCTTGACAGCCTCAGACATCTGAGAGTATACTTACGGACGTAAGTAATGCCAAAACTGGAAGGAAAAATATTATGGCAGAAATCAGCGTTCTGGAGGATTATCTAAAAGTCCAATATCTCTCGGTGCCTCGCTATATCTTTGAGGAGGTCGTGAAGACTCTCCCCACTCTCGATGCACTGCGCCTGATCCGGGCCTCTCTGAATGATGAATTTGGATCTTATATCTCACTGCAAGCTGCATCTGAAATCTACCTGTCTATTACCGGGAGGTCTCCATATGTTCTCAGATCAAAACCATAAACCCTGTCCACGCTGCCAGGAAGTCTGGCCGGATGAGCCGCTGAAGTGGAACTTCCTCAATGAGATTCTTGTCAGAAACGGTCTGTCTCGCAAGGATAACAGCACTTATATCTGTACTACCTGCGAACTGGCCGAGGCGATAGCCGATTATCTGAAGATCCCCTTTGAGCAGACCCGGCCAGACTTTAAGTAGGCCCAGGCGGGAAAACAATGATTGACGAGAAAGGTTTCGAGATCACTACTCCACTGAAGAGGGGTGACCAGATCCTATATGTGCCCTCACATATCGAGATCGGAGACTGGAATATTCACAGGCTGTGGCACTATCCCAATGGCGTCCAGCCTGGATTTGTTTCTACTGGCCCGGCTGCCAATGGGGGATATTTTTGTCGCTACTGGCAGTGGGATGAAGAAGGTAAATGCTTTATTCCTCACCTGCGCACGCTTGCCAACTCCGAGCTCACTCCCAATGAACGCATTGTGGTTGTGGACTACTTCAACCAGCGGCACGTGGAAGCTGCAATGAAAGAAGCCGGGATGAAAGAGGCCGATACGAGATGACGTGGAAAGTTGTTTGGCACCCTCCTGAAACTGTCACTGCCGAGATCGTGAGCGAAGACGGTCTACATATGTCTGACCAGCCAGTCTTTCTGGATGGCTACTATACCGTCGAGGACAAGGAAGCTGGAAAGACTCTTCTAGTCAGGTACGAGGAAAATCGTCTCCATTTGGCTATCACTGACTGTGCTGAACAGAACAAGAAGGACGAACATGACTAGAGGATGTGGTTCGCTAGCACACGATGCTTTCTATCATCACTGGCCCTTGGGGGCAAGGGGTATCCCGATCAAGCAACTGACACTCTGCCCGGTGTGGGCACTGGATAAGGTCAAGCTTGGGATTGCAAACCGGGGGCTTACCCTGCTGCCACGCTATGACATTGCCGGGACACCGGTCGTCGACCTCCTGGGCAAGCCTATCTGTGATGTCTTTGATGTCATCGGGCGTAAGTATTATCCCTACAAGGCCGATTTCTACGAAGAGGGCAAGCGCATGGGGTTCAACCGGCGCTGGCCTACCAGCATAGATCCTGGGCTGCTTGTCTTTGGTACCAGCCGACACTATATGTGCACAGATGCCGGGGTTATCGAGGTCGATGATGTTGCACCTATCAGGGAGAAGGTCAACGAGTGGGCTATACCCGAATGCCTCAAAGATGTTTGGGAGCACCGGGCCCCAATGGACGACAGGATGTATGATACCTGCACGTCCATGTGGTGGCACGAGATGCCTGAGAAAGACTGCGTTTTAGATACTGACGGTCACTGGTATAGGCAGATGCCTTGGGGAAAATATCAGGTTTATCCCGCCAAGTTCCAGCCAAGATGGGAGTTCGGCGCCTTTATGGCTCTACCGATCGGCCAATTTATCGCCACTACACCACGAGGCTCAGACAGTCTGAGCCAGCGAGTGGACAAGGTTGCAAATAAAGCAGCCAAATTGGGCGCACAGATCAGGATCGTGCACCTGGATGACAGCTTCCCTGACGAGGATGAAAATGACAGCTAAGCACAGCATACAACTTCCACTGCTACAGGATAACGTTGGCGTGCCGATCTTTGTCACGCTTGGAGAGATCACTCCAGTGGAATATCTCGACTGTCAAGAACCTGATGATAGCCTGATCGCCGCTATCGCCGAGCATTGGGTGCCTCCAATCCTGGTGTGCCCGGACAATCGCATCGATGGCAAGCACTACTATCCCATCGATGGTAAGCGCCGTATGAAGGCAGTCGCCTATCTAGCCTCGATCGGCTATGAGTTCAGGGGAGTACCAGCTACCGAGGTACCCATTCAGGCTATTCTGCGGGAGGACTTGACGCCCGAGAGCGAGGCTTCCTATCGAATTGCATTCCAGGCGAACAACCTGAGAAGTCCCAATCCGCTGACGGATGTCAATGCCGTGAAGACCACTGCCGAAAACCTGGACGTGGATGTCTTTACGAAAGAGGGCCGCAGTGCCGTAGCTAGGCAGCTACGCACTACCCCACAGGTAGTCGGCAAGCTGGCGAAAGGCTTACTGGTCGACGAGGTAATCTTCGAGGCGTTCCGGCAAGGTCAGATCGCCGAACAGACCCTGACAGCTATCCTGAATATGCGGGATCTCGAAGCACGTCATGAGATAGCAAAGAGACTAACCGCCGGTGAGAAGCTTACCTCTCAAGACATCGGTCGCTATGGCAGAGAGACACGCCGGGAGACGCTGAGACAGGCTGACCTGCCTAGCGTAGCCCAGGTCGAGAACGATAATCCACTGGTCAATGCCATTGGGCTGCTGGAGACATCTCTGCAGGAAAAGAAGATTGCTCGTGAGAATATCGAGCAAGCTCTGGCATTACTCAAGTCCCTGATCTGAGGAGCATCAATATGACTGTCAAACAAGCCGAGGCAGACTTTAAGAGTCTCTGTACCCGAAACAACATTTGGGCCAAGAAGTGGGATGACGTGAGGCGCTGTCCTCACTGTCATAGGCTCATTTTTATGACACAGCGTGTCAATGACCAGGATCTATTACGTCAAGAGGAAGAGCAAGAGTCGATCGTGGACTACTTGATCTTCACGGGCAACATACCGCATTGGGTCGAGTGTAAGGGTATGGGCGGATCGACTCGCCTTGCCCTAAGCAATATCGAGCCAAAGCAGCGCAATTTCCTGAAGTCCTGGGTAGAGCGTGGAGTAATGAGCTGGCTGTTTGTCACCCTTGGAGATGGCCGGGCGCCGAGGAACCGCAAGGCGTGGCTGATCCCCTGGTATAGCTTCAGGATCGTGGAAATGGAGATCTGTGAACCTCATAACCTTAAGTCTCTACTCTGGAGGTCTCCGGCTGGCCCCAATCAGGAACATAGCATGAGCGAGTTATTCAAGGATTGGGAACTGGTTTGGGAGAACGGCAATTGGGCTTTCCCGGAAACCCATTTAATGGTTCCCGCTTACGGAGTGCTGACGCTACCGAAACTGTATTGATATGACTGACTATCCTGTACCACCCAGGCTTGACATGATACCGGAATGGCTGTACAGGCCGGAGGCTCGTGATGAGGAACGCATTGCTCAAGACCTTATCAGTCTGGCTTACTGGTCAGGGGTTGAAGAGAGGGCCAGGGCACAGGTTCTTTCAAAGATCAAGAAGGAGCCTGGCTGGTCTATCAAGATGCCACTGGAGAAACAATCTACTGAACTGCAAGCCCTGTACTCAGACCGTCTGAGGACAGCCACTGAGGAAATTACCACCATTCTTGGATCGGACATCTATGCCAGGGCCAGGATGATGGCAGAGGGTGCAGACGCCAGCTTCGATACGGCAACCGACCTCAGTGAAGTGCTTGAGCAGGTACAGACCCGCATTGCTATCGACATCAATGAGATGGGGCTACTGCCCTATCTGGAGTACAGTAGCATCGCAGAATATTTGCTCAACAAGCGTACCCCATGGAATGGCACCGGTGATAAGCCGGGAAGCTGGTACGAGATAGAATTTATGGTTAGCTACCTCGTCCCTACCCTGGAGGCAAACGGGTTCCCCCGCAAGCTGATCCTGGGTGTCGCCGAGAACTTCCACAAGGCCCGCTTTGCCACCGGCTATCTCAAAGAAGTGCTGGCCGATATCATTGCCAAGACCAACGAGATCAAGGCAGCGATGGCCGAAGCTACTGAGGAGGAAGAGCGTCTGAATCTGGACATCGCTCTGCAGGAAGCGCTCAGGCTCGATCCCAGGATGAAAGAGATGCTAGAGATCCTGATCACCGAGATGGGGCTGACTGCCAAGCAGGGCGGGCTATCCGTCCGTGATTTCCGAGAGCGCATGCGTAAGGTTGCCCGGAGAGCAGAGACGCCTAATAAGGTGCTCGGCTATGTCTATAACCTGAGGAAGGGCGGGGTAATGATGATTAGCGTGGACGATACACCCACACTGAATGCCCTCAAAGCAATGACCGGCAAGCTGGTCGACTGGCACTTGGGAAGTCCTGAAGACCTGGCTCGTGAAGCGGGCCGGCGTCTACTGATAGATACTCAACCGGAAGATTTGAAAGAGGCACTCGATGTTTCAATTAGCAGTACATTTCGTCAAAGGTCACCTGAAAGCGATTGACTGGTGGCCGTCCTTACTGAAGAACGTAGCCAAAGAGGACTACGTTGAAAGCTGGCCGATGACTTCCTTTGGCTGGCTCGTCGCCCAATTTCTCCGGGAGATTTCTCCGGTCGACGAGCACCAATGGCTGGCTTACGGGAGTGTGTTGCTCCATCACTACTGCTATGACTATAAGGACAAGCAACTGCTAATTCAGGCAATGGTATATCTACTAGCAAGCCAGCCTGATGTTCTGGAAGAGGTCAAGACCTGGATGCAGGCGCATGGACACAATCCCGGAGAATTTAGAAAGTTCTAGTCTCTTTCCTGAGTTTCGCTGTTGTGCAGGTGCTTTAGTATTTATCGTTCACGTCTATGAGGATACCAATTCATGGGAAGCACGCTGCCCCAAATGTAATCGGGAGTGGTACCTGGAGCTGACCAATGGACATCATAATCATCTGCATAATCATGACGGTGTTGTATTGCATCAACCAGTGGCTTGAGAAAAGGAAAAGCTGATGATACAGATTGAAGACTTAGGCAACGCTCTGCATACTGCACTGAGAAAGTGCTGTGACAGCCATCCTACTACGATTGCCTGGAATGCTATCGAGGCAATGCCAAACTCTAGCTGGGAAATATACCTGGAGGGTTTACTTCCCTTGCTAGAGGCTGCACCAAAGCCGATGACTGCGCCTCAGATCGGTGAGATCGTGTCAAGGTACTCTACCAGTAGCAGGTGGCCCTGGTACAAGGATCGCAATCGGCTAATGATAATTCTGTACCAGTCATTTACCTTGTTCGACGAAGATGACTGGATCGGGTATATCTCTTATATCCGAGAGATGATTGAATGAACAAGACCAGCAGAACCTATACCTTACCTGAGGTACTCCGCCTGATCCGGGGCAACTTTGTAGTCGCCGGTGTGCCGGTCGACGAGGAGCTGGTGAGCTCCCAGGGGATGCGCTTTACCATCATCCATTATCCACTGGCAGTGTCGTACTCGCAACTGAAGTCTGCTGAGATTTATCTGAAAAGCCAGCGGGATGTGGTCAGGCCAATCATGGTCGCCGAGATGGAGAGCTGCCCGAACTGCGGGAGCACCGAGGAAGAGGTCGGCTTTTATCTGGACGGTGCTGTAGATAACTATCATTTGATCTGCAATGGCTGCAACCATTCCTGGAAATCTGAAAGCTATCATGATCCAAAAGATTACTCATGAGAATTATTCTTGGACTAGCTGCCCTGTGGGGCATGAGCATTGGGTTGCTGATCGTCCTGTATGAACTGATGATTGCTTTGCAGAAGGTGACTAGATGACCCAACAATTTATACGAACTAGACGACCTGACATCAATTCCGTGTCCACCATGCGAGCTAACTATCTGCTGGATAGTGGACAGGTGTTTTATGAGACTCCCAAGTCTTATGAAATATGGATTGAGGAACCACTGAGATTCGTTCACCGTATCCCCAAGTCCAGAGCTGTGTGGGTAGTTTTGAAATGACTACACCTCAATGGGTCAATGATTGCCTGTATAAAGAGTTCTCGTCTGGCGGTCACATGGGATCAGATGGGCAAGCCTGGTGCAATGCTGCCAAGAGATGGATGATCGACTTTCTGAAGGAGAACTTCGGTACTGAAGATGTCATCTATAGACGGGGCCATTATGAGTGGTCGATGTTCGCCAAGATTGGTGAGCAGTGGTGGTACTTCTCCAGTGGGGATGTGCGCTATAACATCTGCGCCTCTCTTCTGGTACGCAAAGCGACCAGCCCCCAAGACTATACTGGTGGCGCTAATATGTGGGTCAAGTATGACGTGCCCAACTTTGAACACTCGTTGAAACAGTTACTAGAAGCAGGCAACATGTGGACGATCGTCGAATAATCTCTATCGCTCTGTCAACGCTTTCGGTAATACTTGCCATGTGTTGCCTTGTGATCGCTCTATGGGGTATCTTTACCGTCCAGCCGGAGGTAGCAATACCGGCACTTGGTTTCCTGATAGCTGCACTCGGATTTGGTGTCGCGGCTGAGATAGTACGTGCCTGGAAGTGAACGGGTAATCTGTTAGTAGTCGGATTTTCATTGGGAAAAATTAAAATGGAAAAACCAGACGAGATTAATCGCCAACGTGAGTGGCTGGAGTATATTGAGGTATCCGGTGCTACCATCCTGTCTGCTGAGCTGAGGATCGCCAGCACGATATTGAATATAGACCCGGGCCAAAGGAGGGTGGGCAAGAACTTCCTTTGGTACATTTCCGAGGACGGCAATATAATCGTCGTCGGCTTTGTCTATACTGGAGAAGAAGCTCAGGCTGCCATCGATGGAGCATGGGAGATGATGAAGAGTGGCAAAGCCCCTGGTCGTTAGAGTCACACCAAGAAGCTGCAGGAAAACCATACACGTGTATGGCAACCGTGATCCTCGCGGGCCTGACAATACCATCGAGGTATGGCTGGACGAAACTGACCGACTGCACATCCTGGTGCCTAAAGCACAGAGATGCTACAGATTTGAGAGCATGATCGATATGCCTGGACATGTGGAGATTATTCAAGCATGATTGTATTACAGCTATCTGGCACTGAGAATGTGTGGATCGATGAAGAGAATGGGACGATCCAGTTCTGGTCAGGCAAGACGTGTATTGAGTATCCACTCGAACTTGCTTTAGAGATCCTGAACTTTCTAACAGAGCACACTGAGGAACTGCTAGATGGAACCCGATAACATGGCCGAGTTTATTTACCTAGCACTCAGGAAGGATGACCGCCTGAACCCTGATGGTAGCCATCGTGGGGTTCACCGCAAATATTTTTCGTGGGTTGTGAATGCTGATACACTAGAGACCGCAAATGAGAAGTTCCGCCAGAGGCACAATACCGCCGAAGTTATCCTGGTGACTAAGCGTGACCGGCACTTCTTTATTATCGTTTACCGGTCACAGTGGCTCGTAGATCTACTGGAGACAAACCTGAATGAATTACCCGACCAAGGACACAGGGATATGGAAAGACACTACGATGGAGAAGTGCACCTGTGATGCCCGTGGTGATTCCGAGTACACCCACCACGACCGCACTTGTGCCTACAAGATGATTGTCTTTACGCACTCCTTTGTCCAGCCTAACGGCTTTAGCATGTGGCAGGCCGAGCAAGACAGGCTTGCCGCCAACATGATGCTGTACTGCGATTGTTATGCGATCGAGTTTCATCAAGAGGATTGCCCGATGGGGGCGCCCAGGCCGGATGACTACGACTTTATCTCCAGCAAGGGTTTAGACTTTGCCGAGATTGTCATAGCTATCGCTCTTCTATCTGTCGCCCTGGTGATCCTTATAGGAGCGTTTATACAATGGGTAAGATAACCAAACGGCAAACGAAACTGCACGATCAGGTCATGGATCTGATCCACTCTGACAGATCTCTGAGCCGGGATGAGGTCGAGTTCTGTTTCCAGAACTTCAATCCGCTGGCAACCCACAATATCGGCAAGGGGGCTATTTACTTTACGCCCTTTGACCTGGCCTGGGAGCTGGCCGTCATGACCCAACCCAAGGGCGCCGTCATCGACCTGTGCGCCGGGATCGGGGTGCTGTCCTACCAGGTGCTACGCCACGACTATACAGGCTGGATGGATCGAACAGAACTAAGGGGAGACATTAAGCGCATGGTTGCTATCGAACAAGATACGGGGTTCGCCGAGGTAGGCAAGCGGCTGCTGCCCGAAGTAGAATGGTACTGCGGCAACGTCTTTGATTTAGACCTGCTTACTTCCCTGGGTGAGTTCGACTGTGCTATTGCCAATCCGCCTTACGGGAACATCCCGAGCAAGCTGCAGGCGGACTGGCTAAAGGTCAAAGGGCCTATCCAGTGGCAGGTAATTGAGATAGCTCTGCGCCTGGCTTACAACGGGGCAGTGATGATCCTGCCGGAGGGTGACTGTGATGATACCTATAACTATGTGCCTTTGCCTCGCTCTGAGAAAGACATAGGGACACGTCCAATCGGCAAGCAGCATGGCTATCGGCGAGACCCGGAGCGTGCCAAGTATCTGGATAAGCACTTTCCGGGTATCCATATGCACGATCTCTCTATCGATACCAGCATGTACGAGGATCAATGGATAGGTGCTGCAACCAAGGTGCTGATTGTGAACATCGATGTGGATGATGTCGACTTCGAGCGGCCTTACGGTTTCGCCGATGTCTCCCGCAAACTGGTGAATGTCCCTGCCGTCAAGCCTGTCAAGAGACCAACCCTCAGACAGTCTGAGGCTAAGGAAGAACAGGGTGAGCAGCTCTCTATACTATAAGCCGGTCGAGTATTGGGTAGATTCTCCCAATGTGACACCGGCCCATGACCCGCACTACTACCTGTCCTATGAGAGGGGCGGCAAGGTTCACAAGACCAAGCTCGAGGCCCTCAACAAGGATGTTGCCAGGATTATTGCCGAGTATCACATTGGCAAGCATCCTGATGGAATAAATTTCGTGCTTCAGAGGAAGATCAACTGGAGTATCGGGTTCACATTCTATATCACGGTAGGAAGGTGGATTGATGAAAGTACAGACACTGAAACGAGTGGAGCTGTCTCAGGCAGTCAACACGATCCTGAAGGGACAGATACCTCCCATCCTGCAAGACCCTCCTGAAGTCACGGAGGCAACGGACATTGACCACGATATGGTTACCGTGATGGCTGCAGTAGCCCTGGGTTGGCCTGTCCTGAATGTAAAACCCGTCGCCCAGGTCGGTCGCTTCGTGCTGACCGAGTACACCCCGATTGGCAGAGCCGACCCTGACATGATCCTGTGTATGGCGTCGGGAAGGGAAGTCGAGAACTTCCACAAATGCATGGGGGTATTCCAGAAAAAGCGCAGGCATAATGGAATAGACCCCGGTACGTGGTTCGACCTGCACGGTAAACCGGCGCTGAAGTTCCTGGCCTCTGCTCTATGGCTGCTCGACCCGAGCCCAATGGAAGCTAACTTCGTACTGCGGTGGGCAGCCCTGGTCATCTGTAACTATAGACTGATTTATGACTGAGCCTTGACAGCATCCACTTGTGGATGTATACTCACGGTTGTAAGCACTGCCTCACCCTGCCAGGATAGTTGATATCCGAGGACACACATATGTACAGCAGCTACAGAGAACGAATCGACTGGCCTTCACTGTTTGACAGCTACGGCAAAAGTCTGCTCTATGCTCTAGGGATGGATATCTCCTCCCTTCAGAACGAGATCCGGGCTAACCGTAGAAATCCCCTGACCTACCTTCTCCAGCAAGATCCAAACAAGTTCGTCCGTGCCTGTCGCATAGCCGGTAACGGTACAGAGAACCTGGACGGCACCGCCCGAGCGGTGGTACTGACTCAGATGATGCTGTATGACCTGATCAGCGGGCCCGAGGGTGATGACAAAGAGAAAGCTCTCCGCCGTCACTGGTATGCTTACTTCAAGCAATTCTCTCAGATGTTTGCGTTTGCCCTGGGCAAGACCAAGAAGAATGATCAGGGCATCGATGAAATGGTTGACCTGCAGTGGTCAGGCAGGCTATCCAAGGTCTATGCCGGGTTCGTAGACAGCCGCCAGGTAACGTATAAGAACCTGTGGGTTGAGGACGCCAGCCGGATGATGGAAGTCTTTGGCACCTATGACGTGCTCTATCCGGGCTTCCAGCTAATCGTGGCGGTTGAGAAGGACAGTCTATTCGGCGACTTCAAGGCTGCTGCCAAGGCATTGGGGGCAATGGCGGTTATCTCTGGCAAGGGCAAGAACAGTAAGGCTGCTGCCGAGCTGATGATCCGTCGCCTGGGATGGGCAAAGGACAGCAACCCACTAGAAGGTTACGACACGATGGTCATCCACCTGAGCGACCATGACTTCGACGGCGAGGGTGTGATTGGCCCGACTTTTGGTGAGCAGCTACGTCGCTATCTGTATAACGTCGTCGAGTCTCGCATCGGGGTAAAGCCAGAGCAGGTCGAAGATGTGACCGGCGATGCCTGGAATGCCAGCTATCAGGTCAAGGTATCTAACAGGGGATACCGGGAATGGGCCGACGAGAAGGCGCTGTTTTGGGTAACCTGTGAGGACTGTGCTCACGAGCAGTATATCATCGGTGGAGTCTATGGCTCCGGGTTACACACTGACGAAAGATGCTCGAAGTGTGGTGGTATTCTGTCGATAGAAGAGACCAGCTACGAGGAACCGCATGGCTTTGAAGTAGAGAGCTTGCGCAGTGCGGACTACTATCGAGCGATGGTAGACGCCATTCTGGAGCACATCGATTGGGATACCGTCCTGGAGGAGCTGCGTGACCAATGTGTGCCCAGTTCCTGGGACATCATTAACGATATCAAGGGACGGCAACTGGAGAATGTGCCCCGCTACCAGAAGATTCGGGAGGCAATTCGTCTTCTTGAGGAAGCTCAGGGCCAACTGGATCAGAACTTCGAAGGCTTGCTGAATAACTATGTTGATGAGGCAATCGACAACACTCATGATGAGTGGTGGGAGCTGCAGGACGATCCCGAGATCGATGACCTGAAGGAGCACGTCGTTCGGGCTGCACGGGGTGGCTATGCCAGTGTGTGGCGACCGTTCGACCGGTCTGTGCGTAGCCAGGTGGTGATCGAAGCCCTGGAAGCACAAGAAGAGCTGACCGAGCAACTGGAAGCACTGGACATCGTTGACTTCCAGGACGTTGTAGAGGCCGTCCGGATTGCGCTGGAGGATTGATGATACGGGCAACCACTTTCTATATCGCCATTGTCATTACTGTATCCCTGATTGCGATCGCTGTTGCGTTGACCCTAAAATAAAATGGATAAAATGGATTGTTGTTGTTGCAGGAAATCACTGACCGCTGATGAAGATGGGGTTTGCTGCGTATGCGGCCAGCCTGTATGTGATAACTGCATTCGGGTTCCTGATCCGGATGTTTACAGCACTTACGCCTCGAATGACTACTGTCTCAAGTGCTATGTCGAAGCTGGCTTTGGCGAGAACTGGACAGTAAACTATTACACTGCCCAGGGAGACAATGGCAGCATTACTTTTGACGTTGCTCCAGGAACACTCTCTTTCAAGATCCCCGGAATGGCGAAGTCGTTGGTTCCCATGTGGGGAGGACTGATTTCCTTTCGTAAGGAGAAATCCAGATCATGACTATAGTACAAATGCCTATCACCTTTACTGACATCACTGACGCTCATAACGCCTTGGCTGTGGCTATCGAGGAGGCATTCGATGCCGTCCAGCGTTTCGGCGAAGCCGAGATCGAAAAGACCGAGAAGTGGGCCGAGCTGCTGAGAGACCCGGAGTTCAAGCCGGGACGCTCCAACCTGGAGCAGGATGCCAAGCTGCGTGCTGCTTTCCCCGACTTCATGCACGGATATGAGGAAGTTCAGAAGACCGTCGAGGCTACCAAGCTGGAGGTCTCTCTGGCACGCTGTAAGGTCGATGAGTATAACGACCTGCTCAAGCTTGGCGCCATCCTGGTGGTGGAATAATGGCGATACTGATGCTCAACCTGCAGATCCCGGATGGTGAGACCTTTCAGGCAACCCTCACCCTGTATGGCATGGCTAAGGAGCTTGGCTATGCCTATCCGGAACGCATGGACAAGTATCTGAACACTCAGCGCTCAGGCATGATGATGGCAGTCAGCGCCATGCTGACCGACCTGGCTTTAGGCAAGCTGAAGATAGTCAAGAAATAAAATGGGAAAAGGTAACTATTGCCCCTTTGATGAGCACGTCTCTGACTTTGAGATGGTGTATGTGGACATCCCTCAATTCTTCACCGAGGAAGACAAGAGGAATGTAGATGCCTGGACAGTGCAGGCCCTATATGACAGTTGGGTGCAGCAGCTCCAGGATGATGTTTGGAATCTGCTACCCAAGTCTTTCGGGCGAGAGGAGAAATGGGAGCTCAGCGAATACATCCTCGCCAGCAATAACCTGCTGACAGTACGCATTGCCGATAACGAGTGGTCGAAGGCAATCATCGTCCGGCCTCCTCTGAAGGATGGTGTTCCTTTGGGACTTGCCTATCATCACATGCCCGTTCTCGCCAGGCGCATCTTCGTTGGACTTGCAGGTAAGGGCTACGACCTGTATAAGCGTACAGGCCCCTGGACTTCCGAGAAATATCAATGACTATAGAAGAAGCCCTAAAGCGAGAAGCTCTGGATGTCAGGCTGACCTACGGCGACCGCTGGATGGTATGGTGGTTCAACGAGTGGCTCGTCCTTGAGAGAAAGCCTTATGCCAAGAAAAACAAGACGCTTTACCGAGGCAAGAATCTCGAGGACGCACTGGACGCACTGATAGAGCAGAGACAGACAGATAATGAATATAACGATTAAGAATAAGTTTCCAGGTATACAAATATCTGCTAAAGAGAGCTGTTCTCCAGAAGACATCGAGAATGCCCCTGATCTCACTATCGATGTCTTTTGGGGTATCGATGGAGTGGCGGTAATTGAAATCCGCACAGAGAACCTGCAGGATCAAGACCCTAACCAGGGCCCGATCCTCCGTGTCTATCTGAACGACGATCCGATCTACGAGAACCCGCCATTCCCTGAGGAAGGTAAAGATGACGAGTGAGTATATCCACCCCAATCTCTACACCGATAACGATCTCTATGCAGGAACAATCCTGGATCTGCATACCGGGGAGCTTGTCAAGCCAGGCCCTCATATTGTAGATAGACAGGTTGAGGTTACCTTTAATATGGATGCGTTCCTCAGTCGCCTGCGCAAGATGGAGGAGTTCCGGGTTGCTCTGAAGATCCCATCCATGTCTTACTGCGCACACTCGTTTCCCTCAAGAGGATTTGATCAGAGCGGGGTGCTGAACCTGATTGAGTATGCCCGTAGCCGGTGGGAGACCCGCTTTTGGGTGAACCACCAGAGCGCACTGCTCCTGATCTGTATCGCTGACCCGGTGCTTGGAGAAAATGCTGGTTGGGATTTCTTTCTCACCGGGGAGAATATCCCTGGCCGAGCTTCCTATCATATGCCTGCATGGTGGGAGTTCTGCCTGTACGGTACTCTTGTCCCGGAAGACTGGAAGCTGGAAGCATCTCCATATGGGCACATCAAGATGACCAGCCCTGACGGGCGCTATGGCGCAATAATTGGTTAATGACTAAGCAGACCGATATGTTTGGAGCTACTGCCAGCGACTTACCACTGTTCAGCCAGACCCCGCAGAATGTTCAAGAGAGTATGCCCATCTTTGAAGTAAGCCCAAAGCAGGTGTCCCTCTTCTGCTGTAAATGGTGTAGTGATACCGGGATGATGGAGATCGTCATCCGGGGCAAGAGAATAAAGAGACCTTGCAACTGTAGCAAAGAAGCGAGTACATAATGTGGAAAAGAATAGAAGATGAAATGCCCGAAACCGGAGCTCTGATAATAGTATCAGAGATAGAGGTCAAAAAGAGAGTCTACACTGTAGGCTATATAGTCGTGGATAGAGATGGCGATAAGTGGCTTGAGAATGAGCGACGATCAATCTATCTTGAGGGAAAGCGAGATCGCTTTATCTGGCATCCTCTTTCGGAACCGAGCATCTAGCATGAGACTAATTCAGTTACTCGATTGGGTGGAGTCATATCCATCCAGCACTGATTTTACAACACTGCGACTCAAGCTGAATGAGCTGAGTAATAAGGTCGGGGAGGTCAGGAGAATTGTCCAGGAGCCTCTATCATGGGTAGTCGGGGGTAACATGGAAAATCAGCTGGAGCAATACGGCGAGAAGCTTACCGATATCTGTACCTGCCTGGATGAAATAGAGAATATTCTCGATGGATAGCCTTGAGTATGAGCATTACTGCAGTAACTGTGATAATGATGCAACCTGTTTCGTCGAAGAGACCGGCACCATGCTGTGCGAGACCTGCAAGACTGCCTATGAATGGGGCGTGGGCGTGACCGAGGCTACGTTCAAAGATATTGATGAATGGGATAACGAAGATGAACAAACAGAACAAGATAGTCCTAGTACAGAGATCTGATTTTGTGGAAGAGGACATTGGTGGATACAACCACCATTATGTTGGGATGTCCGGCTTTCTCTACCTGGCAGACAGGCGTCTTGATATCGAATCAACACTGTGCCTCGCTGCCGATTGGGAGCAAATGAAGGCAACTATCGCCCATAACCCGATGGGTATGCCGGTCGAGATCCACGAGACCAAGAAGTATCTTAAGTATCTGGAAGAGCAAGAGACCCGCTAGGTACGAGGGATAATTGCATGAGTGAGCATCCAATCGGAGCAACCTGGGAAGGTACAGATCCTAAGACAGGTCGAAGAGCATGTATTTGGCTGAGCGATCGAAGCTACGACTTCGAGATCTGGCGTTGGAGCTGGTCATATCCGAATGGGTCTGCTCCTGTAGGAAGCTCCGATTGGAGCACATCCTACCGGGGGTGCAAGGATAGCCTGCCATTCTATTGCAGAATGAGAAGGAGCAAGTGACGATCGCAATGATACGGGTAACAGTCAAGAACCCTCAAGGCGAAACTGAACAATGGGAGAACTTCTCAACGACAGAAGAGGCGCTCAAGAAGTATCCTTGGATTGCACTGCTGCTGGAGTGCGAGTCAGTAGTCCATCTGAAGATAACCTTCAAGACAGGCTATAAGCTGGCTGTAGAAATTGTAGGGACGGAATGAAACAGAATGCCTAACGATGAGGATATCAAGAGAATCATACTGAAAGCGCTGGAATTGCCCCCGAACAGGTGGAAGTGGGACGAGATCTTCGACGAGCTGGAGCAAGCTGGGGATGTCGATGCTCAAAGAGCCTCAGACAGTCTGAGCCGTATGGGGGTGGAATGCGGTTTGCTGAGTACCTATCTCGGGTACCGGGGGGCGTTCGGATGTGGTGACAGCGGTCATGAGGCTGCGATAGCAAAGGCTAGCAAGAAGCAAAAGCACTATCGCAAGGCTCACGGCTATTCCTATCCATAACCCTATGTTAGTGGTATACTGCTGTAATCTTTCAAAGACATGAGGAAAAAGATGGCCGACATCTCTACTGACTACAACGAACTTATGAACACGATCATGGGCAAGTACCCCAACTTCCGGACATGGCGCATCGTCTTCTCGGGGCCAACCGGATCGGGGAAGTCCGTTGCTGCCGCCTCCTTCCCTACACCGGAGGATAAGCAGCGAACTGTCTTCGACTTCGAGGACAGTATGGCATACATAGATGCGACGGAGACCGGGGTGGATATCTACACTCCTCGCAAACAGCGCTTTAGGATGAAGCGCTACATCTACCCTACTCTACACGATATCGGTGAGGTCTACCAGAGGATCAAGACTGGTACCTCGGACATCAGCGTGTGCGTGTTCGATAACGTCGCCATCTTCCAGGACAACATCGTTTCTGGACTGCAGGCGAATGCCACTAATGTTGCATTCGTCCGGGAACTGTTCAAGAGCTTCGGCGCCGCCAGTGCCCTGCCCTTTGACAGTCAGATCCAGAAGTGGGGATACCAGAAAGACCCCACGTTCTGGAACTCTGCCAAGGCGATCCCCAAGGCTTTCATCATGGAGGCCATGAAACAGGGAGTGCACCTGGTAGCAACCTCCGAGGAGGCTAACGTCTGGACGGATTATGGCACCAGCAAGGCCAAGGTCATCGGCCAGAAGGCGAAGATTTGGGACGTGTGGATGCGCTACTTTGACATGGTTGTATTTCTGGATCGGGATGTCAACAAGACCGACCCCCCTCACGGATCGGTCAACCCCCTACAGCCAAAGCAGCGGCTTCAGGGTCTCAACCCCAAGTGGGTAATGGACTGGCCTGGGTTTATCGCCGAGCTGAAAGTCTCCATGACACGAGAGGAACCTGAAATCCCTGACAGCGCCAAGGTAAATATCCTTGAGCTCCACGAGGAATCCGATACCGGAAGCTAAACAATGTCTCGATGGTGGGAGCAAGGTCACAGCACTGAAGGACGCCGAGTACCTGACAGAATAGATGCGTTGCCCCCTACACCTGAAGCTCTGTACGAGTGGGCAGAGAGCTGTTTCAACTTCGATAAGGACAGGGTAAAAGGTGTCATGCGGAGGGCTGGCCTGACTGAGTTTTATCCGGACTCTTGGTGGACGTATGCTATGCTGCTCAAGCAGGAATGGCTGAATGACAAAGCTCGTGATGAGTTTCCTGAGAAATGCCCAATCTGCGGGGAAGCGGTGCAGCGAGATCGGACATGGGATGGGCTTGTTGGTGTCAGATGGGGATGGAAGTGCGACGCCAACAGGTTCCATTTCATGGAATGCCGAGTGAATGTGCTGAGGACGAACGAGTATGCGAATACTCTTGGGGTTCCAGACCGACAATCAACTGAAGAGGGATCTGGCGACAATGCCACTGAACCTGCAACTCAGCTTACTCGGAGTGACACTGCTCTTGATTAGGCTGGAGCTTGATCCTTTTATTTTCTGGTTCGTTATCACCGGTATTGCACTGAGAATCGATGCCAATCGTACCCTTCAATCCTGAAGACTATCCTGGGAAAGTTTGCTGTGGTGCGCTGGAGCACCTGTATACATCGGGCTACCTGTTTCCGTTCGTCAAGTCCGACATACATGACCTGTGGATGGTACGGCTATACGAACAGGATGGCCGTACCCTGGATCTGAATACCATGCGCTATACACATATAGCACTTGTCTACTGTCCGTTCTGCGGGAAGAAACTATACGATGAACGACGATCTCAGAGCATTTGAAGAGTGTTTCAGGGAACTCAGCCCGGAAGCACAGGAAGAGCTGAAGGTGCTGAAAACGAACCTCATTATTGGCATGAGAATGCTGAGAGGCGAGCCTAGTAACATGGGCGACAAGGGCGCCTCGGAACTGATCGGTGCCCTGGTGCGTGTGGGTGTACTGCCCAAGAACAACCCGGCTGCGCAGAGGGCATTGAGGAAGAACCAGAGAAGATGGTACCCAAGGAGATAATTCCTGAAGAGCCCCACTACGTCGATCCCGACGATTTTGGCGACAACGACTGGATGTATCCGGTCACTGAGTTTGAGAAGAAAGCTCTCAAGCTGACCGGTCGAGTACACTTCAAGAGCGAAGCCCAGGCCAAGCGTCTGCGTGCCATCGAAAGCAGATCAACGGGCAGCAGCCCAAAGTATCCACAAGAATATCTCAAACAGGTATTCGAGTGGTGTGCCAAGAAGAACAAACAGAGGACTGTCATCATACTGGACGCATTGATCAGCGCCATTCGTAATCCTGATAACCTCACCCGCTACTACAAGGGTGAACCAATCGAGGATAGAAGTGGATACGCAGACGATATCACCTGGTAGAACAATCCTGCGTGATGAGATCGAGATCCCGTCCAGGGTACAGTCTCTGAACTTCTGGAGGGATGTCCTGGCTGGCCGGATCAAGGAATATGCCTGGATCGGGCCGCTGCTCAAGGCAAACGGGTACGAGTGGGGAGGTAAACACTCAGACTATCTAAGTGCGCAGGAGCATGTTTATAACACGGACTACTGTGGAATGTGTGATGGCGCCGGTGCCCGCACCGATGAATTTGGCTACTACTATTGCCTGTGCTGGCTGCTACAGTATGCCAATGAGCTCAGGAACAATTGCTATGAATGGGGCAGCGACTGGTCTCGCCAATCGCTGGACGATATGGAGATTGCCGGGGCTAACCCGGATGACATCAAGCGTTTACAGGCTGGCATCGACAGGACGGAAAGATGGATAGCCAGGCCCGATAAGTGGCTGGTCTACTCCGGGCCGACCGGTACTGGCAAGACCCATATGCTAAATGCCATCATGGGCGCATGGTATCCCTATGCCATGTACGTGGTCGCCAGTGATTTCGAGAGCCGCCTCAGGCGCTATCTGGATGAAGGCGGCGGCAAGATCCAGATCTATATGGATGCACTGATGTTCCACCCAATTCTGGTGTTCGACGACATCGGTATGGAGTATGCCAGTGACTGGATTACGGCGAAACTGGATGCCCTGATCGAGTTCCGCTCTCGCAAGGCACACTGGTGGGACACGCTGACCGTGGCTGCTACCAATATCCGCCAGAAGGACATCAAGGCTCGCTTCGTGCGGGACGAAGGTGTCTCCCGGATAGGGTCACGCATGACCGATACCGAGATAGCCGAGTGGATTGTCTTTACAGGTATGGACTTCAGGAATAAAAGACGATGAGCACCATCGTCGACAGCAAGACGCTCGCTGATGGCTTTGTCAAAGACCAGCAGGAGAGACACGCAGACCCGGACAAGTTCAGGGGTTTCCGTTTCCCGATGCCCTGGTTTATGAAACAGACTGGTGGATGGACGCCGGGGTGGATGTGCTATGTCTATGGAAAGGCCGGGATCGGCAAGACCAGCGTCCTGTCGACCGCAGCGACACAGTTCGGAAGGGACGGAGTATCGTTCTTGTATATCTCCTTAGAGGAAAACCTGTACACAGTTGCACAGCGGATCTTTTCCAATCTGGAAGATATCAACCGCACCAAGTTCAGGGACATCGCCCTGACGCAGACCGACTGGCCGAACGTGTACGCCGCCGCTCAGCAGATGCAGACTTTCAACGGGATGTGGGCCTGGGGGCTGTACACTGAGGATACTATCGCAGATGCTGTCAAGCAAATAATGCCGGATGTCGTGATCCTGGACTACCTGCAGCTTATGCTCATGGCAGGCAAGACCATGACCGAGCAAGTATCGGCTGGCAGCAAGTTCCTCAACAGGCTTGCCAAGGGCCATTACACCAAAAAGCGGCACTGCGTGATCGCCGCCGCCCAACTGAATGACGAGAACAATGTCCTGGGATCTCGTGACCCCGACCGGGACGGAGACCTTATCTGTGAGATAGCCAACATCGACAACGGTTCAGGGGGCATTTTGCCTGACAAGAAACGGTTCAGTATCCGTAAGTTCAGGCATGGGGGAATAGACAGTACCACGATCGCCTTCATCGGAGGTCGCTCGATGGTCGGTGAGCTGATCAGGACTGCGAATATAGGAGCAATCCCAAGACCATGATCGTACAACTAACTCCTACTGAGGCAATGACCGTTAAGATGATCGAGCTCAACGAGGCCATCAACGGCTTGGGCATACCCGAAGGGGAGGCCATGACCGCCGTCGACGGCTCTAAGAAGGGAGCGGAGTTCGCTGTGGCAAAGGCGCTCAACCTGTATCCAAACTTGGGAGGCACGCTGCCGGTGGTTCCACTGGTGGGGCGTACCCATGCTCGGGTACAGGTCATCTGGTCTAAAGAGCCTCAGGCGTCCTATAACATCAGCCGGCCCAGGGGGGATGTCTTTATGGTTGTCACGGGCACCAACCCGACCTTTGATATCTGCGGCTTTGTCATGGGGAAACAGTTGGTGAAGGGGAGCGAGGGAGAATACACCGTCTATCATCACGTCCTAACTCCAATGGATGAAGGTTTCGTCTTCCTGCAGATTTTGAACAACACAAGAGACTGGACTACTGCCTACTCCCGAGAGGGAGACCAATGGAAAAGGAAGGAATGAAAAATGGAATACGAAAAGTTTACGTGGACGCATATGGTTGAGCTTCCTAAAGGAGAATGGAAGCTGGTCAAGTTTGTAGATCTGGATTATGGGATGATATTCTATCCAGATAAAGAGATCATGATAGGGTACAAGAAAGACGATGTGTTTAGGGCTTATCCCGAGGTCTATGAAGAGCGGGATGGCCCAACCTGTCCAGATTGGTGCTATGTAAGCCCTCCGTGGGATAGCGAGGTCTGGATTTATGTAAGCGATCAAATTCTCTCAGACCCTGGAGAATGATTGTAAGAAGTGCTGGAAAGAAAATGGTATCTAGATAGCCTAATGACCAAAACACGGCAGGAAACGAGAGAAACGACATGAATGAAGAGAGTCTAGAAAAGATACGAAAGTGGTCAGAGAACCATGAAAATGCAGGGCAGGGAATTGTCTTTGTCCGTATGCTGCTGAAAGACCTCGATGCTGCCGAGCGGCGCGCCGAACTCACGGAAGGGCTGCTGCTCAAATGCGACGAGGCCAAGCAGGAAGCTGAGAGGCTATTTATAAGCGACCACGACAAGCTAATAAAGTGGATTGAACGTGCTGAAGTTGTTGAACAGCTTGCCACTGAGACTAAGGCACACCTACGGGAGCTGGCTGAGGAGTATTTCAATCATGCAAATTGGTGGTATGACGCAGACACCAATCAATGGGTCTGGATGAAAACTACTAATCCCACATGGCTAGCCAAGGCTACTATAGGGTGGCTAGAGAAACATGGAGGATAAGATGGACGAACTAGCTGAAATACGGGAGAGATCTGCAGGTAGTAATGTGTATGATCTTATGTGGTATCGCCACGATACTGCTTATCTGATCGCCGCCCTAGACATTGCTGAACAGCAGGTACAAGAGGAACGGCACAAGTCTCTCGGAATGGCGAATGAAATAAATCTGGCCGTCGAGAGTTATAAGGAAATGGAGCAGAACGCCGCTGAAACAAAGACACAACTGGACGAGTGCAAGGGGTTGCTGAAAGCGGTGGTAGAGGAGGTCGAGTGGGTATACCAGGACGGGATACACGTCTGCCCGTGGTGTAACTATACGGCAGCAGCTCACTCAATCAGTCCTGGCTGTTCTCACAAGTCTGCCGAGCAGTGGCTGGAGTTCCATCGAATATTGGGGATTGAATGACTACTACTACAAGATATCCCTATTATTGGCGGGTTCGATCAAGGCTACCAGAGCGCAAGGGGCAGCCTTGCAGAGTATTGATACGTGGCAGGATGAATAGCGCCCTGGTTGAATTTCGAGATGGCTATAAGGTTGTTACCAGTCGGAATTATATCCGGCGCACGAAAGCAGAGGATTGAATGATAAATAAACCTTACGATTGCCGTGAAGATGTGATGAAGCACAAGGAAATGGTCGAATACTGGCTGAATGGCTTTGCCACTCGACTAAAACATCGCGCATACACTCACGATAACAGCAAGCTCAAAGAGCCAGAGAAATCCATGTTCGACGAATGGATACCCAATCTAAAGCTGGTCGAGTTTGGCAGCGATGAATACAAATATGCTCTGACACAAATGGAAGAAGGTCTGAGGCATCACTACGAGCACAACAGGCACCATCCGCAGCATTATGGAAATGGCATTGATGGTATGACGATTATTGACGTAGTTGAAATGCTGTCAGACTGGATGGCCTCAGCACAGGCAAAGAAAACCCCGATAGATCTGGACTACCTGGCAAAACGGTTCAATATCTCCGATCAGCTATTGAACATCATTGCCAACACACTTCGCGAGGTAGATGTGCGGAATGAAATTGAGGGTGTTTCAGTTATATACTTCACGCCAGAGAACAATCGTAAAGGGAAAGTCGATGGCCTTGAAGAATATCACTCAACGAATTGGCCGGAAGGAGGCGAGTGACAGATGAGGCCAAAATCCTTACCACATGTGGGTATGTTTTCTAAATGGTACGAAATGGGCCAGAATTTCCCAGGAATGTTTATGTCATCGGATCATGCTTCAGGTTAGCGAAATAACACACGAGGAGATGATGCCAATGCCGCCCTCGATATTTGTAGGGTTCAAGAGCAGAAGAAAAGGATGAAACCAAGTTATGGAAAAGCGCACGTTTGAGGATCTCTACAAGGAATACGTGCGAGGTATAGGTATAGGGCAGTTCTCTTATACCCGCTTTGCAGATTGGCTGATCGAAAACTATCCCGGCATTGTGTCTCGATGGCTGGAAGACTGGTTACGAAAGCAAGACATTTCATGAACAGACAAGAGTTGTCTTTTGACGCCAAGGGCTTGCTAAAGGCAATGCAGGACGGAAAAGTAGTATTATTCCGTGCCACAACCGGACAGGCTAGCTACTACAGTTCTGCTATGGGCGAAGTGTATTGCACTCGTGCCCTGGAGGAATTGAAAGCCCACGATTTGATCGAGGTGCTAGAGATTGATAAGAGAGTTGGATGGGTTTCGTATGTTGCGAAACAGGTAACAGAACAGGCTGGCGCAACGGAGGAGAATGATGAACAGAATTGAATATATGGCAATCCAGGTTCAGCTTGTCTTGCTGGCGCAAGTTGTCGAACCTCTTGATTTAGTGAGGTTTTTGAGCGCAATCGATCATTCTGAAACTATGGGGCCGATAGTTGACCCAACTTTGTACCTTCAGACTGCAAACAAGCTCGAAAACGTCAAGCGGCTTGCCCAGGCTGCATTGATATTCCAGCGTGAAGTGAGGCATCAAATGAAGGAGGCGAGTGATGGAAACACTAGAGCATAACGAAACACACAGGGACTATAAGGACTTACTCCAAGAGCTGGAGCAGAAAGTTGGAAACATCCAGCCGGTCAGTGTAGTCGTGAAAGAAGACTACAAGAAAGAGGCGGTAGTCTTGACTGTTGGGGAAAACTCTCTCTATCTAACGGTCAAGCAGGCACGAGATCTGTCTCTTGAGATCCGAAAAGCCTCCAATCTTGTCGAGAAAGACAAGATGGAGCGCGGGATCAAGGTCAATCGAAAAAGGCACCGGGCATGAGCGGGCGCAAACGGAAAATCACGACATCGACAATCCCCAAGTCCTGGGATGAAACCCAAGGTGAGGCGGTCATACTGCCGGTCGAGCAGTACCAGGTCGTTTCGTGGTCTCCCGATGAGATACCCGGCAGGAGTCCGGCGACCCAGGTGCATCTCTGGTTTGACGTACCCGTGCTTGACAAAACAGGCCGTCTTTATGTCCGGTTCAAATCAGCCGAAGAGCTAGACTTGTTCATTACCATCTTGCAAATGTATCGCTTAGAAGTTTGGGGGAAACGAGAGAGGGTGGAATGAGCGATCCCGTCGTCTATATCAACATCCACTTTGACAATATCAGGCGTTCCATCCACCGAATGCTGGTTTGGCAGAATGGTGATGTGGATAAGCAAGTAGAGCTTTTAGACAGAACGATAATTTTCTGCCAGAACAAGAAGAAGGATATCCTTTCGGGAAAACAAGTTGAGAAAGGGAAAGGAAAAACAAGACATGGATAAACACAGGGAAGATTTGAGAAAACTGATGGAGGCTCATCAGCTTAAACTGTTCAGTCCGCAACTATACGATAAGCTACTCCAGCAGCTTGAGAACGATGAGGATCTGATCGGTAAGTTGCTGGAGGCGCTTATCTGGTGCAGCGGTTCTGATGACTTTGCTCCAGGCGGCAAAGCCCATATAGGCTGGCTGAAAGTGGCACAACCTCTGATTGACGCCTCGGTGAAAAATGAGTAACACAAGACTGAGGCAACGCGTGGGCTTGGGAGCTCTAATTGTAGCTCTATGGATAACGCAGGTAGACGTAGTAGGAATCTACTATGCACTCCTCTCTGGATCTATGCTTATCCTGGGGTTCCTTCTGCTTGTGTGGCCCGGACACGATGAATGACATCGAGTTCGATGTAACTCTCGACGATGGGCGGGTGGCTCATTGCTGGCGAGCACAGGCACAGGAGTATAGCAATTGTGTCTTTAGTGCTGGACTGGTATACAACATAGAGCCGGATGTGCTGTATCTGAGACTGGAGAAAGACGACGAGGAACCAACAACGTTATTCCTGAGACCGGATGAGGCAATGGCCTTACTGTGTTGCCTGTCCGGTGCTCTCTGGTCTCGGGAAATGATAGAGAGAGCAAATGGACAAGAAGATACCGGTACTGAAGCAGGAAAAGAATAGCAGGGAAGAGATCCAGGCCCACTTGATCTACCTGAAGAAAGGTCTGGAAATGAAGTGGGAGGAGATCGCTCAGCTACCCCCCATGCTCGGGCGTATCCCGATCGGTACACTCTCCGCCATCATGGGGGGCCGAGACCCACAAGACCCCATCCAGAGAGAGATCCTCGGGATGGAGCAGAACCCTAACTGCGGGCACTGCTGGCGTTTCAATAAGTACATTGAGACCGCCATAGATGACAACAAGAGGCACAAGCCCAAGATAACCCGCTGGCGGGATCTCCCCACGGATGTCCTGGCTATCGCCATCAAGTACAGGAGCTAAATGGATAACGAGTACGTCTATCATACTGTATTCATCTGCCGGGGAGCAACCCGGGATATGTGCGTCACCCGAAAATTTCCTATGATTGGCCGGGCTGGACTGGAAGAGATCCGCCAGGCCCTGCATGCCTATCTGAAGATCGTCGAGGGCAAGGATGCGCCTGAGCCGGTGTTCCTGGCTACACCTGTGCTGATTGGCTATCTGAAAGACGGACAGCCCTGGGAGCCTCAAGTTGAAAAAGCGTAAAGTTTCGTGGGCCGCATTCCTGATCCTCTCTACGCTATGGGTAATCAGCGAAGGCTACCTGGAGTTCCTTGGGGCGCCTGAGTGGGTGCTGAATATCTATATCCTCCTGTACTTTTACTTTGGGTCGTGGGCGATGGTCAAGCCGATCAATGCAATCTTCGAGAAATACTTTGGCCCGGACGGGCTGTACGTACCGGAAGAGGCGGTTATCTACAGGTACTCTTTTATGGTCGGCGACCTGAATGTCTGCCTGTTTCCCATCGGCAAGAGATTGACGAAAGACCTCTAAGTAGTTACAATAGTTAGTAGCAAAAAGAGGAGTTGCACCATGAGAATTGTGAAGCATGGCCCTGACGACATCGATCTGGTTATCATGATGGAGTTGAAAAGGTACCCGCCCAACACCATGCGTGGGATCGGGGCAATCATTCAGCGATCGCACGTAACAGTGCGCCAGCGGTTTGACTGGCTGGAGAAAGAAGGATATATCAAACGAATCGAGGGCGCCCCCAAGGGATCGGGGCGTGCAAAGATCCTGACAATGAAAGGTTTTGAGTATCTATCTGACCATAACGTCTTATAGCCTCAGACACGTCTGAGGGAAATCACGTACATGATAAACGACTATCAAGAAGAACTACTACTGACCAAAAACCTGAATACTACTGAATATGATTGGGTTGTCCAACAGCTAGAGGGGCTGCGGATAGCATTCGATAACCCCCCGGACTATGATGCGCTGCGCACGGATGCCCAGGTAGGCTATCTGGCCGGAGCGATGGATCTGGAGCGCCCGGATAGGCTGGATGCACTGGCAATCCTGACGGGACTGGAGCTGTTCTGGACACCGGGCCCCGAGGATGCGGGCAGAAACTTTACTAATCCCGAGTCCTATCCCGGCCCTTCCAGTAAAGACCTGCGCCTGACCCGTTGGATGTTCAAGATACTGATTGACTACTATCTAAATGGCGACGGACTAACGTTCAATGAAACACTCGGATACACTTCGGCAGCAGTTAAGCGTGCAGAGAAACGTGCTCAAAGGGCAGCTCTTAGATCGGCTAAGGCCAATACTCGTGCAGACAAGTCAAACACGAGTATTAGTACCTAGGAGTATCGCCACTATCTACAGCAGCAACCAGCTCATGGGTGCTGAGTGCTGCTACTGCTGGCAGTGGGACAATCCCGAGAGCGTGCGTATGGATGTCCACGAGATCGTTTTCTCTCGTGGAAGCGTCCAGGGAGCAGGCGACAAGGCAATGCTGGCGATCATGGACAGGCGCAACTGTGGCTTTGTCCACCAGAAAGAATGCCATAAGATGGCCGAGGGAGGCGATGGTCGTCTCCGGGCTATCATGTACCTGATCCGTTACGAGGGTTATACCAACGTGCTGCGCTTCACCCGGGACATGAGCGGTTATGTATACGCTACAGACTACGCCAGGGATGTCAATCAAGCCTGGGACACGATAAATGCCATGATGACGAGGCCGGTATGAAAGTAGATGACACTCTGTTTATTGACACTGAACACATCCTGGAGCCGATCAGCATCAAGTCTATTGTTGGCCGGCTCTCCAGGATGGGAGGGGAGTTATTGCCCTACGAGATATTCACTTCTAAGCTCGGGGTGGGTGATGTAATTATCGAGCGATTACCCAATTCACTGAAGATCCAGATCAACTGGAACGACAGCGAGGCTGAACCGGTCGAGCTGTACATCGTCGACATTCCCGAAGTGTCGAGGCGCAAGAACCACATCGAAATGGCACTGATGAAATACCTGGTACCTAGTCTCATCGAGGAGTAGCATGAGCACTGATTTAGACAGGATCGCCCTGGAGCGTGGCGACGTCCCGGCCTGGGCGCATATTCACAGCGAGAATGGCGATGTCTTACCGTCTGACGCAGAGCAGCTAGAGAACCTGTTCCACAAGATCAGGATGTACAAGTCAGACATCGCCATTCCCCTGCGGGTTACGTCACGAGACCTGCTGAAGTCTCGGGGCGTCATCGAGGATTACCCGGTCACAGTAAAAGAGAAGCTGGTCAATCTCCAGGCCAAGAACGGGATCAATGCCAGCGTAAAGAAAATGCTGGAGGAAGCCGAAGAAGTCATCCTGATCTTTCCCAACAATAACGTGCGCAACCGGGTATTCACCCGGACTGCAGAGGAGATCAGGAGCATTCTCGATCTGGTGCTATCTAATCTGCGCCACATGGAGCTATGGACTATCGACGGCAGGCACGTCAAGTTTCTGCTGGAGGACGAGGACTATAAGATTCCAGATAAAAAGGTTGCGTATAGAATAATTAGTGATGTCATCTAACCAGCATGGTTACTGCCTATGGTGCGGCCAGGAGATCAGCATCTATGATTACGAGGCGCATACCCGTAATATCTTCTGGAGAAAGTGTCGCAACCCCCGCTGCGATGGCAGCAAGGTGGAGATCAAGACCGACCAGAACGGCTTTGTGCTGGAGCCTCTACGACAGAGAGGGCGTTATGTCTTCTCAAGAAGATATTAAGATACCGATCCGACTACTACTCGTTCCACCCATGATCGCCGCCCTAGTGATTGGTTTTGGGGTCGGTGTCATTGCCTATGGTGTAGCTCTAAAGAACAACAATCCAGATGGCCTGGAGCTGGCCGTCATATGGACTGGCACGGGCGTCATCATCGGCTTTCTATGGGGCAGCATCATTTGGGCAGGGAAACTGGTCGGTGTCTACAGGCCCAAGACCTACTATAAGGACACCGAGCCTGCTGTTTACGAACAGGAGCCGGATGTGCTCACTGCCAGGGTTCAGGTCGAGCTGCGGGAAGATAATGGCGCAGACTGGATTGACCTGCCAGATGATATTACCCTGCAGCAGCTCATCGAGGTTGCCAAGATCCTGGAGAGGAACGATTTCAACTTTAGCCATGCTTTATGCAGAGGAGATAAGAAACCACTAGAGAGACCACAGTTCGAGACCTTGCGAGACCGGCTGATAGAGAAGAGATTCGCTCGCTGGAAAAATCCCAACTCTCACACGCTCGGGATTATCTTACTTCACCCAGGTAGGAGATTATTCAAACAACTGGCTACCTACCAGGACGGGCAGCTACCAAGCTTGCTGGAATTACTGAGATAAGCACACGCATACACACGCACACACAGAATAGGAGATAACGATGAAAGGCGTAACGAAAGGCAGAATAGTTCACTACGTTCTAACAGAGGCAGATGCGGCTGCTATTACCAGCCGCAGAACTGGAGCGGGTCATGGTGAAAACTGGCCTGAAGGTGCAATGGCTCATACTGGAAATCCGGCGGTTGTTGGAGAGCATGTCCCTGCCATGATCGTAGAGGTATTTATGGCAAAGGGTTGTGTGAACCTACAGTGTTTTCTGGATGGCAATGACAGCTTTTGGGCAACCAGCAGGATGTTCGACGAAAAGGAAAAGACCCTTGGCACATGGCATTGGATTGAGGGAGCCTAAAGATGACATCAAAGAGACATGAGTTTTTCAAGAAACGCCTCCAGGAGCTCGGGGTCTACGATAAAGACTCTGACTACGGAGGTATGCTCGGGAAGTCGGTAGAGGAGCTATCGGAGACCTTTGCAAGCCAGGGACACTCCGGAGCCTCAGCCGAACTTACTCTGGCACTTTTTAGTATGCTGTTCAAGGAGTGGGATAACCAGCTCCCGCCACTAGATTTAACAGACACTTCGGAGGATTTGTGATGAATACACCACAAGAAGCGACAAAAAGCATGGCGCCATCTATCCTTACGAGGATGGAGCAGATCAATAAGGCAATCGATGAAGCCCTAGATTGCCTTAAGAATCTGGAGGGCAAGCTGGGCCCTATCATGATAAGCCCCCCTGCGAACATGGCCGGTTTACTACAGGAACAAGGGGAACCGGTAGTGTCTGATGTCCAGACCAAGCTCGTTCAGGTCATTAACAGGATCACTAGCTTGTCAGAGGACATCAGGCGGATCAGGAATAGCGTGGACTTATGACAGAGATCAGGCTCGGCAACCCATTCCAGGGCGATCCGGCACTGCAGACCGCCATCAAGAAGTTCATAACCGAGGCCAGCAACTTCCTGAGCCTTGGCCTGGTCAACATCGACGTGAGGTACCCGCCCTTGCTAGACGACTTTGACAACCGTAAGGCTAAGATATTCTGGAAGGGCACCATGACCGGCCTGCCCGAGGGCTGGAAACTGAGCCCGGATATAGGGGGGCGTTTGTTTTGGCCGGATGTCCCGGAGCCTGACATCCTGCGCATGAGTGTCCTGCGCTCGGTTGCCTTTGCGGGGATGGCCGGGCTGCTAGAAGAGCGGCACTTTATCTATGAGGCGCTGGATGTATATCGGTATGACCAGGCCAGCTTACTGCAGGGCGCTTACAACATGGGTTGTGTAGGGGCCATGCAGAGGATGATCGAGTACCCCGAGGCGGAAAGTGACAAGCGCCCAACACTGTGGTCTTCATCTGTCAAGAAGTCACAAAGGCAGGTGGAAAACCGGCTAAGGCAAGCATCCACTACGTTCCTGTCTGATATCAGAAAGAGGATGCATGCCGACCTTAGAAGGAAATGAGAATTGATATGAGTAACGTATTTTCAGAAACGGCGAGAAGGATCAAGACGAACAAGGTGGTAATTCTTTTCTTCCTCGCCAGCCTTACCATGCTGCTAATCGGCATCAACCATTTCATCGAGGATACCCTGTCCTCGCTGTATGGTATCCAACAACTGGAAACGATCTTCGGCATCATCCCGGCCACCTACCCGATCACCTACTGGACGATGAGCCTCGCCCCCCAGGTTGCTCAGATCATCTTCGTCTATGTCTACATGGTCAATACCAAGGCGAACCGGTGGGCCCTAGCTCTGGCAATCTCTGCGTTTGCGGTAGACTTCATCGCCGACGCATGGTACCGATCGTCCGGCCAGTTTCTGGAAAGCCCTGGATCGTTCCTGGTTGCCTCGGCCCTGACGTTCGTATATTTTACAATGGGCTCTGAGCTGTTTATCACGATTGGCATGGGGCTTACGCTTGAGCTCCTGGGGCCAGCCGGTGGGCAGCTCATCGAGTTCTTCGAGTACACGGCCAATGAGTTCGGGAGGGGCAAGACGAGGCTTGGTGGAGGCGGCGGGAACAACAACAGGCCCCCTCAGCAGAGGCCACAAGTGCCACCGGTGCACAGCTTTGGTGCCGATGTCCGGGATATCCCGCCTGAGTTCAGGAAGAAATAACCATGACAACCACAACAAGAGTATATGGCCGAGAAGCAATTTGCGAAGAGCTGATCGAGGGGAATATCGAGTACGATAAACGGCCTAGCGGTCAACTATGGTCGCTGTTTGACTTCCTGCTGAACTATACCCAAAAGTCTGAGGCCATCAATGATGTTTCCGGAGATGTCCTAATCTCGCACAAGGGATTTACGTTCCACTTCAAGATGGATGAAAAAGATTTCCGCCAGTGGCATCTGACAATAAAGGGAACGGAGGGAGAGTCGAAGGTTGAGCAAGCAACATGATATCCTGAAATATGGGCCTCTTCCCTGGAGAGTGCGCCTGTGGTTCTTCTGGAGGAAGCTGATCCGCAAGCCTACAAAACCAATGGAGTACGAGATTGGCTCGTATAGAGGAATTAGGTTTATAATATCTCCATCCCTTGACAGCCCCTCAGAGGCTACGCCCGGTGCGGAGAGTACAGAGAGAAAGCGGAGGGATTGACACCAACGGTGTTCTAAAGGAGTAGGGGTTCGAGTCCCGTCTACCTGTCATCCTGTGGTGTACGGCGCACGTTAGAACACTTATGGTGTGGGTGCTTGGAGGCAGACCACCCCGGTTGACGAACCGCAAACTGCCTCCCCAAAAACTAGAGACCCTCTGGATTATGTCCAGAGGGTCTCTTTGGAGCTACACGACGCTAGGGTATTTTACCCTATTCCCGGAAGCGTGCGCCGAACTCTGCTCTCTTCGAAGCCATGTACTGAACCTGACTGGCAACCCAGGCAAGAATAGCCATCATCACGACCTTGAACCAGGGTTCGATAGCGGCGATCAAGGCGGGCTGTGCAATCAGGAGCTGAGCGGAAACACCCAGGAGAGCAGCCAGAAAGATAGGCACCACGGTCTTTACGCTGGTAGGAAACTCGCCCCACTTGGGCCACAGCTCAAGCAGGATGGAGAGGAACTTGCCGACCAGAAAGACCACACCAGGGCCAGCGATGACCCACAAGAGGACGGAGGTTAGGGAGGTCGGATCGACCTCCTGGAACAAAGTGCTGAGAAACATGAGATTATTCTCCTACTTTCGCTTGGCGTCAGCCTGCCTTGCGGCGGCGACGGCATTGAGAACGGCCTTATTGTTGTTGCGCCTAGCCCACGACGCAACCTTGTTTAGTACAGCGGAAGCCGTCACGCCCTTGCCGTTATGCCTGAGCTTGATCGCCGACAGGGCACTGCGCTCGTCGAAGACGGGGAACTTACCTTTCTTGTCCTCGTCTCCCTTCATGCCGGACTTGTTCCGAGCGGCTTGTGTAACGTTTCCCTTGCTGGTACGCATAACAGGCATAATCACACCTACTTAGGACGAACCTGGATCGACGAACAGGCCCAGGGTCTTGAGTGCCGCAACCACGGCTGCGACATTGGCATCATCGGCCACTTCGACCGGATCTGCGACTTCAAGATCGTTGAGCATGTCTTCCACATATCCGGCACCTTCTTGGCTGAGGAAGCTCTGCTTGGTCTCGACGTTCGCAGGCCCTTTGATGAGACCCGCCCCAAAGATGGTGACTAACTGATCTCGTGTAACGAATGGCATTTCTTATCTCCTTGAAAAGTAGCGTCCATAAACCGATAGCGACCCATCAGGACGCTACAGTGACCAACCCCAAAGCGACCAGCGCCTCGACGACATCGGCGAGTGCGTACTCCGCAGGCAGCTCGGGAACAACGGACGGATCAGCCGTTTCTGCAGCCTGCAGGCTTTCGACAACAGTGTCCCTGGCAGACCAGTTGGGCTTGCTCTCCATCATAGCGGCGAGAGCAGCGGCAGTCAGTAATGGCATAGTATTTCTCCTATCGAACGATTAGGTTACGCCAACTATTGTCAACCGGCCTGTCATCGTTAGCGATATTTATTCTACCATCCTGCCCATACGTAAGATACCTGTAGTGATTCCGCTGTGGCATGGGGAGCATGGCGAACGGCCAGTCATCCTTGGCATATTGGCCTGTATACGGATAAGCTGTAGCAGTCTTGGTTTCATGGAAAACGACCTGAGCGAACGGTTGGCCTATCTTGAGCACCGCTCCTCCTACGGAACTGGTGACAGCTACTGTCCAGTGCTGGTCGTAGTAGCCCACATCACCTAAGCCCGCAGATTGAGCGATATGGATACCTCCTCTCTCGATTGAAGATTTGGCCCGGATCTCGGCAGTGAGTTTCCCCCGTGCTCCAATCCGTTCCCTTGTAATAGCCAGTAGCATGCCGCCTTGCGGCACCTTGACACACTCACCCTCGGCCATGCTCCAGATGTCGGAGTAGACCGGCAGGCCGTGCTCGTATCTCAGCAGCCACACAAACCAGTTACCAAGAGATACATCATAGCTGTTCGGGTTGAGGCGCTCGGGGTTGAACGGATCGATAAAGATGTCGCCCTGCTTATGCGTCTCTTGAATGTCTTCATGTGCAAGTATCATTTCGGATACTCCGGTGTCCCGCCGAGTTTCTCGACCTGTTGTCTCAGTATGGCAATGCCCGCCTGGAGCCCTGCCATCTGTGCTTGCAGCTCTATGATCTGCACCCTGAGCTGTTCGATCTCTGCCTTATATGTTGCAGCCAGCTCTCTCGCTTCCTTCTTCTGCTCTTTTACCTCTTTCAGCAATTCCTGATAATCATCCTGGAGGGCGCCTGCTGCCCCAATGAACTTCTGCGTGGCCTCAGCGCCAAGGTTGAGCTTGTCCTCCCGTTCCCTACGCATCGCCAGGACAAAGGGAAGGATTGCAGCCAGGCCCACCCCTACAAGAGAGCCAAGAAGGACTTTGATGATATCCGAAAGAGCAGCACTATCCACTGGTATCCACACCCTTTAGGAACGTAACTATGGTAACGATAGCTCCTGTAAGAATAATGTGGAATGTCAGGAGGATCGACCACTTCAAGAAGAAGATATCGCTGTAGTCTATTGTGAGCAGTCCAATGCTGTTCAGGATCAGGGCTGTAAAATAAACCGCCGCATGGATCAACCAGAACAGCCAGTAGACGACCCTGGGGAACCTCGTAATCTTACGACGCTGCCAGACGACTGCGCTCATCATCCCCAACGAAACAACCACGATGATGTAGCTAAGGAACGTGACGCCTCGATACAGCGGCGGCAACTCAATCTTGAGCGATCGGCGGACGTTCTCGCTGACGATGATCTCATTGGCGGTAATGGTGATCAGGGGAGGGATCGTCGGGGTGAGCGAGGGAGTAGGGGTCGGTGTTACCGATGGATCGACATATATCAGCCTGTCCCAATCAACGGTCGCCAGGGCCACACGAGCTCTGACTGGTTCCGGGGTGCGTGTAGGCGTATGTACTGGCCTGGGGGAGGGGGTCAGAGTAGGGTAGGGGGTACTTGTTGACGACCTACTACCAGTCGGCGTTGGGGTAGGCCAGCGGGTAATAGTGGGGGAAGGGAGAACCCCGGTAGCAGTGGGTTGCCGGGTAATCGTAGGTGTATGGGTGAAGTCCACATCCGGAGTATTGGTTGGCTCTAGAGTAAGCGTAGGCCTGACCCGCTCGGTTGGAGAAGGTGGGACAGCCGTAGTGGGTCTTACTCTAGGTGTGGGTGTATCCACCGCTGTTGGTGTAGCCGTTGGGGGCTCAGGCGTAAAGGTAGGATCGTCTGTGGCTGTAGGCTCGTCTGTAGACGTAACCTGCATCTCCGTCATGGTTGGAGGCGGGGTATCGGTATTCGTCTCTGTTGCAGTTGGATCGCTAGTAGCAGTGTCCCTTACCCGCGTGGCTGTACCTCCGGGAGTAGGAGTGTCCCTGGGCGTCTGCGAGGAGAAGACAGCAGGTACTGCTATTCCGGCTCCGGTGCTCAGGAGCAACACCATGACGATGATGGCGATCTGTAGTTTCTTCATGTTATATCTTCTGTAGGTACTCCGAGAACATCCATTCGGATAAGTCTTTGCTGACCTTAGACCAATCGCCCACTACCTGCCAGACATCCACCAGCGTCCCGTAGCTCTCTTTTCTCAGGATAATGCAGTCCGAAGTCAGTCCGGGCTTAGACCTAACCCTCAGACCGTCTGAGGCGATGACCCTGGCGGTATATAAGGGCGGCGGCTCTGGAGGCGGGGGCGGTGGTGGAGGCGGCGGCTTACCCAAGCTATTCAGCCACAGCATATCTACAATATTGATGTCCAGGGTGCTGAGCGCACTGCCGGTCAGGAGCTTATAGACATAGGGCAGCATCCATCGATCGCCCGTCCACTGCCAGCAGACCGCCTTGGTTACACCAGAGAATAGATAGGGAGAGCGCTTGTAGGGCACCACTTTGGTCTTGAGATCGAACCAGGTAATATAGACGCCTTTTCTATTGTCCGATGGCTGGTAGGCATTCGGCCATTGGGCAATCCAGTGTACCGAAGACCTGATCCACCAGGTGAATAGATTAGGGCAATAAGTCTTCTGGTAGTTCTGGTTCGAGTAAGGCAGGATCAGCCTGGAGGACTTCTTTCCCAGGGTGTTATACATCCATTGGGCATGCTGCCCCAGGTGAGAGGCCGGGAACCTGCGGGCATACTGTTTTAGTACCCTGTACTCGCTCCAGGACTTCCACCACTGCTCCAGGTCAAGACCGATAAACGTGACCGGGTAATCCTTGGCGATCTCGGCGCAAAACTCGGCCTGCTCTAGAGCAGGGACGATAGGATCGCTCCAGTGATAGCCCGCAAGAGGAAGTCCTGCCTGAACAGTGGTATTCGCATGGGCATCCCACTTGGGATCTGGATTCATGCCCTGGGATAGCTTGCCAATAATAAGCCCGACGCCCTCCCGCCTAAGGCTATGGACATCGATGCGCTGCTGCCATTTCGAGATATCAATTGCCAGGGTATCCAGCATGTCTACGATCCCTCCACCTCGATATTGGCGCCGACCTCGAAGCTCTCGATGTCCGTATGCCAGCGGCCATCATCGTCTTGAATAAGTGCCTGCACGTACCACGTCCCGGCCTCCGTGATATCCCCGTCTTCAAAGGTGTAGACCAGCTTGCCATCTGCGCCGGTGGGCGGGGTGAGCAGCTCGGCCTCCCGCATGAAAGCTTCTACTGTAGGCGGCTGAAACAGAAATAGCCTGATCAGCGTGCCTGCCAGGGGAAGCGGCTTATTATTGGAGCGGCTCAGAACAGCCAGCTCGAAGTCGGTGCCATAATCATCGACGTGCATATCCGGTCTGGTTGTCATAGCTTCGTCTCCACATCCACTTTCTTGCCCAGCTTCGTGCTGATAAACGTGTCCTTCCCATAAGTCGGTATAGAAAGCTGCTTGGACAAGAATGTCGCACGCACCAACCGGACGAGCATGAAGCCAAGCAGCACGCTCGGGTCGACGATCCCGGTGTCTATATCGGCAGGCTGAGGTCTGGCGAAATAGGGCACCCATACGACCGGATCGGCTGCACTTGTCAGAGCATCCGCCTCGTCGAGCTCACGCAGCTCCAGCGGGGTATAGACCAGCCCGACCAGCCCGGAGACATCTACTTGAGCAAGCAAGCCCACGAGTTCCAGGGGCGTATACACAAACGGGTCTAGGGCATCTACCTCAATTGAGGTAAACAAGTCCCTGAGTTCAAGCGGGGTATACACGGTCGGGTCGCTGCCGGACATCACCGCATCTACTGCAGCCGGATAGACAATCGTCGGATTCCAGAAGATGGGATTATGGATCTCAGCGAGTATATCTGCCTCGTCGGGTGTGTAGAAAAACGGGATATAAGAACTGCCGTCTATATTGGTAAAGATATCTGCGGGTTGTGGGTACAGCTCCAGCGGAGTAAAGATATATGGGCTGTCGACGTCCATCCTGGCAGCGGCAAAGACTGGTGTGTACACAAATGGAGTGTAGACCTGCAGGTCACTGTCTGTCAGTACGGCGGCGAAGGCCGGGGTCAGCTCTAATGGTGCGTAGACCTGGCCGTCCACTGCGGAAGCGACGGCACCGGCAAACTCCAAGACCAGCTCCAGTGGGGTAAGCACATCCGGATCTGCAGCACTCATTACTACAGCAGCGTACTCCAGGATCAGCTCTAGAGGCGCATATACGGTTGGGTCGGTCGCATCGGTTATACAAGTTGCGGGCTCTGACGTGATCTCCAGAGGTGGTGCCGTCAGGGTCGGGTCTACACCGTCGACCACGGCATCGGCTGGAGCAGGAGTAACCTCGATGGTATAAACCGTGCTAAATATGGCACTGGCCGGCTCCGGTGTAATCTCCAGCGCAATGCCGACTGTACCTACATCGACAAGGATATCAGCAGGATCAGGTGTGATCTCCAGCGGGAAATAGGCTGATCCGTCTACGGACGTGAAGATATCCGCAGGCTCGGGCCTGATGTCCAGGCCCAGGGGGATACGCCCCCGGATATAGATCTGCCTTCTGCCGATATACTTTACATCAGGCACGGACTATTCCTCAAACTCCAGCTTGGCCCGGACGTTCACGCCTGCCGGTGCGGTGCAGCGAATACCGATCCGCTTACCGCCACCCACAACGATCTCGGTCATCAAGGGGGCAGCTTTCTCGTAGCCGCCCTGCGGGTGGCACTCGATCACGTCGAGCACATCTGTAGTGGTGGGCTCAGCCGAGGCAGAGTGCTGTGCTGTAGTCAGCAGAGTCTCCGGTAAACTGGTGTCCTTCTTGGCTGGAGTCAAGGCGCTCATTGTTCCCGCGGTGGTCTGGAGCACTATCTCCACCTGGACGGGTTCGGCATTAGCCGAAGTCCCATCAAAATACACCCCCCATCCGGTGAGAACTACCCGATGATTGGCAGGAGCGACCATCTGGATGACCGTCCTTGCTACAGCGGCGGAGAGAGCTACCTCTGCGGTCTGTGCGATTCCATTAAATCTTGCCATGATGAACTCCTATATCCTCAGGTGAGGGATGGACTTATGGGCTATATGTGTTTCTGGCCCACTGCCGGATATGAATTTTGGGCCATGCGAAGGCGGATCTTTGGGTTTCTTGCCTCTGATTTCGATATACTCAATCTGGAAACCAATGGCAGTAACCCTGAAAGCTTGATCGTCAGCATACTCCACTCCAAAACCCTCTTGGGTAACTCTAAAAGCTTGCTCTCCCAAATATTCGGTTTGGACACCAATGTTGGTTGCTCGTTTCTGGTTGTCGATATCCTTATACTCGACCTGAACACCGATATTAGTCGCTCGTTTCTGATTGTCCGAGTCGATGTACTCAGTTTGAGTTCCAATATTAGTAGCTCGTTTAGCCATTAGCGCACCTTGAACCCCACTTGTAAAGCGTCCAACTGATCTGTAGTCCAGGCTGCTAGGGTGTTAGGATTTACAGTGTGATCAACCCCAATCTTTGGAGTATAGGTTGTTAGCAGGCTAAGATCTCCAGACCAGTATTCGGTGGCTACGGTTTTCAGTCCTACTTGGCACAATCCTCCGGCTGCTACTGTATCTCTAGCCCTGGATTCTGCCCAAACCCGCTGAATAGTTACACCAGAAAGACCACACGGTAATAGATTGTAGAGATCGTAGTCATCTACCACGGTATCTTGTACGTAGTCGGTGTCGGTGTTATGAGGGAGCTCATTCACACACTCCCAATTAGCTCCAGCGGAGGG
>Ga0209126_1000007_pt1 | contig 61976 bp, 58 predicted proteins | sample RifCSP19_1_FD_184024 | JGI IMG/M metagenome (GOLD analysis project Ga0209126, IMG submission 184024) | Soil microbial communities from Rifle, Colorado - Rifle CSP2_sed 19_1 (SPAdes) (version 2) | ecosystem: Environmental > Terrestrial > Deep subsurface > Rock core/Sediment | place: Rifle...
CGAGGCCCTTCCGCGCCGGCACCTCGGCGTACTTGGTGGTGTGCGCGAAACGTGCGCCGGCGGTCGCCGCGGCCAGCGCGGGGTCGGGCTCGGTGGCAGCGAAGTCCTCGATGGCGCCGGTCGCCCGCGACTCGGGCAGAGCCACGCCCAGGATGGCCGTGTCGGGGCAGGCGCTGACGCAGGTCATGCAGCCCACGCATGCCTCGCGGATGAACTCGGGGATCTGCGGCGCCAGGTAGCTGAAGTCACGCACCGAGGCGGTCCCCGGCGGGATGATGCTGCGCGCCACGCCCGCGTCGGCCGGCAGCTCAGCGTCCGCCACGCCGCGCCGGTAGGCGGCGACCACGGAGCGGTTGAAGTCGTCGACGTAGGCCTCAGTGTCGAAGACCAATTCGGCCAGCGCCAGCTCGCCCTCGTGCAGCTCCTTGGGCTGGCCGGCCTCCTTGACCAGCACGTCGGCGGCCTCACGCATCGCGGATCGCCTCCGCCATGGCGCGCACGATGTCACCCGCGGAGATGACGCCGATGGGCGTCTCCTCGTCCTCACCGACGACGACGAGGCGATGGACGTGGCGCTCCTCCATGAGCCGGGCCGCCTCGTCCACGCCCATGGTCGCGACGGCCGTGAGGGCCGGACTGGTCATGAGGTGGCGCACCGCGAGTCCCGGCCAGCTCGACCAGAGGTGCTCGGTGGCGCGGGCGCGCACGAGGTCGGTCTGGCTGAGCACACCCACGAGGAGGCCGCCGGCGTCCACCACCGGCAGGCCGTGCACGCGGGAGAGGTCGAAGATGCCGACGGCCTCGGCCAGGGGGGCATCGGCCCGGATGACGATCGGGTCGGGGGTCATGAGATCGCCCACGGTCATGGGGCGCTGGGTCGTGGTCATCGGGAGGCCTCCACGGGGACGAGGTCGGCGGGCGCCGCCGGCATGGCGCCGAGGACGGCGCCGCTGACGTCGACGAGGTGGTCGTAGGCGGCCTCGATGACCGCCAGGTTGGCGTCCACGACCACACCGCCCTTCTTGCCGTAGAAGCGGTCGAGGCGCTCCCGCACGGCGGCCAGGAGCGCCGTCCGGTCGAGCCCGGCGCGGCCGGCGAACGGCGCCACGCGCAGGAAGACGCCGACCAGGGCGACGCCCTGCATGCGCACCACGAGGTCGGGCCGCGGAGCATGTCGGCGGGCCAGCTCGAGCGTGTCGAGCGCCCAGAGGTGCAGCCGCCGGGCCACCATCTCGGCGCGCACGCGTGCCGGCACCGCGGCCCAGACGGCTTCCGGGTCCGACATCGTCGTCTGCACGAAGACGTCGCCGCCGTCGGCCAGGCCGCGCAACGGGTCGCCCTGCTCGAAGGCCTCGATGGCGTGCAGCGGCACGAAGTCGACGCTGCTCAGCTCCGCGTGCTCCCGGATGGGCCGGTCGGCGATGGTCAGGTAGTAGGTCGTGGGCAGGCCCTTCTTCTCCGATCCGTAGCGCGGGTAGGCCTGGACGTGGAGGCCGAACAGCTCGCCCACGATGGTGGCCACGACCTTGTTCGTGGTCACCGACCCGAAGCCGCCGATGGAGTGGCCGCGCATCGAGTAGGCGCCGTCGGGCCGCAGGTCCACGTTCGCGGCGGTGAGCGCGAGCGGGTGGCGGATGCCGACCACGGCGCGCGGCTGCTGGCGCACGACGGCCGGGTCGGCCAGCCGGTCGAAGACGGCCACCAGGTCGCCGGCCGAGACGTCGCGCGAGCCGAGGCCGGCCGAGACCGAGAGGACCGCGGGGGCCGCTCCGCCGCCGCCCAGCCGGTCGAAGAGCGCGGCCTTCAGCTCGCGCGTGAGTGGGTTGTCGGCAGCGGTCGGCTCGTCCGTGCGCTCGACGACGGCGATGGCCCGGGCCCCGGCCAGGGCGTCGGCGAGCGCGGCGGCGGGGAAGGGCCGGAACGCGGTCAGCGCCAGCGCGCCGGCGCGGCGACCCCGTGCGCGCAGGTGATCGACCACCGCGATGGCCGTGTCGGCCAGCGTGCCCATGGCCACCAGGATCTCCTCGGCGTCGTCGCAGCGGTACGGTGCCACGAGGTCGTAGCGGCGCCCGGTCAGCTCGGTCCACTCGGCCATGGCGCGCCGCAGCACGGGGGCCAGGCGGTCGGTGAAACCACGCTGCGCGATGCGCCCCTTCATGTAGCTGTCCTGGTTCTGCACGACGCCGGTCATCAGCGCCCGGGCGGGATCGAACCAGTCGCGCAGCCGCTCGCGCGGGTCGCCCACGAAGGTCCGCAGCAGCTCGTCCTCCGGCAGCAGCACGTTCTCCAGGGTGTGCGTGGTGAGGAAGCCGTCCTGGCAGACGAGGAACGGCGTCTCGGTCTCCTCGGCCGCGCGTCGGGCGATGGCGGTCAGGTCGGCCGCCTCCTGGGCGTTGCGCGCGAAGACGATGCCCCAACCCGTGTCGGCCACGCCCATCACGTCGTCGTGGCCGGCGTGGATGTTGAGGGCCTGGCTGCTCAGCGCCCGCGCCCCGACATGGAAGACCGCCGGCAGCCGCTTGCCGGAGATGACGTAGAGGACCTCCTTCATGAGGATCAGGCCCTGCCCGGCGGTGAAGTTCGTGACCCGCCCGCCGGCCAGTGCGAAGCCCTCCGCGGCGGAGGCCGAGGAGTGCTCCGACTCGGGTTCGAGGAACCTGAGCGGCGTGCCCCACAGGTTGCGCAGGCCGTTCGCCACGGCCACCTGGTAGACGGTGGCCATCGTCGTCGACGGCGTGATGGGGTAGGCGCAGGCGGCCTCGGAGATGCGCGTCTCCACATGCGCGATGGCCTCGGAGCCGTCGACGATGGCCGGGACGCCGGGGAAGGGCACGCCGGACCGGGACGCGTCGTTCTTCATGACCCGAGGGTGCCCGGCGATCCCCGGGCGCGGGAGGGGCATGTTGCCCGGTTTCGGGGGCCGTTGGGCTCTCACGTCGTCGGGGCGGCCCGCTCCACGGCCGCCGCGATCGCTCGCTCGAGCGCCGCCCGGCGCCGCGGAACCAGTCGGTCGCAGGCCCAGTCCCAGTGGACGGCGACCCAGTCGCCCGGCTGCACGCCGTCAACGAAACCGCGCCCGCCGATCCGGGCGAGGATGCGCTCCGGCCGCTCGTCGCCGAGGCGCAGCCGCCCGTCCACGATCTCCAGCGGCCGGGCCATCGCCACGAGCGCATCGCCGTCCACCGCGACCACGCGCGCCGGCCGGACGAGGCAACGCTCCATCGTGCGCAGCAGAGCGTCGCGCGAGCCGTCACCCATCAACCCCACGCGCGGGTAGATCTCCAGCACGTGGAAGGCGTGATGGGGCACGGCGCCGGCCTCGGGCTTCGCCTCCAGCCAGCGCCAGTCGCGGGCGGGCATCCGACGGCGGAAGCGGCGCTCGAGATCGTCCCCGAACGCCCGCGGACCGATCCGGTCCAACAGCTCGCCGCCGACCCAGTAGGCCTCGACGACCCGCCCGTCGAGCGGGCCCCGCGCCTCCGGCGCCTCGGCCAGCAGCTCGAGGTATGGCCGCGCACCGGCGAACTCGCCGCAGAGCCGCCGCAGGTCAGGGTCGTCCACGCCCTCGACGACGTGCTCGAAGAGCTCGCCGGGCGACTCGCCGCCGCAGTAGCCGAGCGCGTTCGGGCGGAACGCGAAGCGGGCGAAGCGGAGGGCGCCGGACGGCTCAGCCATCGGCGGCCACGCGGTCGGAGGCGCGTCCGCGAAGCGCGACCCCGGCCATGACGGCGGCCCCCAGCGCCAGGAGCGAGAGGCCGGCCAGGCGCGACTCGGCCGGCAGCGTCCCGCCGGCGATCGCCCGCAGCGCGGCGGTGATGAGTGCCCCGACGACGAGGACGCTGGTGACCACGGTCGCCGGCGCCCGCTCGAGGGCGCCGTACCAGCAGCCGACGTAGCCGGCCAGGAGGACGGCCGTGAGGGCCACGAACCCCCACTGCGTCGCGGTCCAGGCGCCCAGGCCGGCCGGCCCGCCGCCGGATGCGACCACGCCGAGGAGCACGATGGAGCCGACCGTCATGCGCGCCGCCGCGCCGGTCGGTGCGCCGATGCGCGGCAGGAGCCGGCGCGCCACGATCGCCTCGAGCGCCCAGAGGAGCGTCGCGGCGAGGATGAGCAGCTCCCCGGCGCCGAGGCCCAGGCCGGTCGGCGGGTCGAGCAGGAACGTGCCGGCGACGAGGGCGGCCAGAGCGGCCAGGGTCCACGCTCCGTGGCGCTCGCCGAGCAGCGGCCAGGCCAGCAGGGCGACCCACAGGAAGAGTGTCTTCTGGATGACCGCGGAGGCGGGCGACGCTGCGAGCGCCAGGCCCTGGAAGAAGAGGCCGAAGGCGACGCCGCCACCGACGATGCCGAGGAAGGCGAGCCCCAGCACCTCGCGGCGCCCCGCCGGGGCCCGGTCGGCCGGCCGGACACCGCGCGGACGGCGGGCCGCCGCGACCGCCAGCACGCCGATGAAGGCGAGACCGACGAGCCCGTTGCGGACGCCCGCAAGGAGCGTGGGGTCGGGGAAGCTCTTGAGCATCAGGCCGTTGAGGTAGACGGAGACGCCGCTGATGCCGGCTGCCGCGAAGGCGAGGCGGACACCCCAGCCGGTCGTGCGCGGGATCCTCATGGTTCGGTTCCTCCCACTCCTTGGTGGCTGCCTGGTGCCTGCGGCGTCGTTGCCGGATCGCCGTCGCGGGCGGCGGCGATGGCGGCGGCTTCGGTGGGGGAGAGGCGCCGGAGGATCGAGCCGAGCCCCGCCAGCACGCGGTCGCCCGGCTGTACGTCGGGATGGATCAGCGTCGAGCAGTGCAGGAGGCCCCCCTCGACGGCGACCAGAGCGTGGTGGCCGTCGCGCTCGACGACCGTCCCGAGGGCGGTCAGGCACATCGCTCCACCTCCCCCGCGAGCGCCCGGTCGATCGAGGCGGCGAGTACGGGAAGGGCGGCGCGGACGGCGGGTGACAGGTCCTGGCCCCAGCCGAACCGTTCGCCGGCCACGCCCACGAAACGGCCCTCGAGCGGCCGCCGGCGCAGCGCCGCGGCGAGGGTCAGGACGGCGGGCAGCGGCAGCGCATGGGTCGAGCCGGACGGGTCGGCCGGCAGCGCCGCGACGGCGCCCAGCGGCTGCTCCACGATCGTGCCCGGCTCGGGGCCGCGAACCGCATCCACGATCACGAAGGGGCCACCGTCGAGCAGCGCATCGACCTCGAGGGCAGGGCAGCGCCGCACGTCCACGCCCCGCAACGCGGATCGCCGCAGGAGGCGCATGGCGGCCGCCGGAGCCCCATCATCGCCGCGCTGGCTCTCGCCGAGGACGAGGAGGCGGACGGGACCGCTCATGGCTCCCGCTCCACGGTCAGCTCGAGGAAGTGGGTGGCGCAGGAGATGCAGGGGTCGTAGCTGCGGACGAGCTGCTCGATCCTCGTCTGCGCCGTCTCTTCGGGCAGGTCGAGGACGCCCGGCGCGACGGTGACCAGCGCCTCCTCGATGGCCGCCTGGTTCTGGCTGGTGGGAGGCACGATGCGCGCCTCGGCGACGCGGCCCCGCTCGTCGATCTCGTAGCGGTGGAAGAGGAGGCCGCGCGGCGCCTCGGTCGCCCAGGCCGCCGTCCCCGGGCGCGCCCGCCAGGCGGCCAGCGCCGTCTCCGGCGCCCGGTAGTCGGCCACGATGTCGCGGGCCTCGGCCGCGGCATGGACGAGCTCCACCGCGCGCGCGACGATGCTCCGGTAGGGGTTGACGCGGATCTCCCCGGCCAGGCCGGTCGCGGCGAGCGCCTCGGCCGCGAGCGGATGGAGCCGGTCGCCGGCCAGCGTCACCCGTGCCGCCGGGCCGACGAGGTAGGCGCCACCGTCGAGCGTGCGCGCGTGCAGGGCGTTGGTGCCCTCCACCTGCTCCTCGCGGAAGGCCGCCTCCCAGTCGGTCGCGGGCAGGTCCAGCCCGTCGCTCGAGACGATCCGGCCTTCGTTCATCGGGTAGTCGTCCGGGTGCCGCAGGGCCACCAGGCGCGCTACCTGGCGCAGGTCGGGCGTGGGCAGCCCGGCGACCCAGCGCACGGTCTCGAGGGCCTGCTCCACCGCCGCCTCGAGGGCGGGGCGGAGAGCGGCCATCTCGCGCGGCCGCGGGGCGCGGCTGAAGCCGCCGACGCGGACGCTGACCGGGTGGATGGGCCGGCCGCCGAGCAGGGCGACGATCGCGTTGCCGGTCTTCTTCAGCGCCAGGCCACGTTCCACGGCGCCGCGATCCGCCTGTGCCAGCGCGACCACGCTCTCGAAGCCGAGGAAGTCCGGCGCGTGCAGGAGGTAGACGTGGAGGGCGTGGCTCTCGATCCACTCGCCGCAGTAGAGCAGGCGGCGCAGGGTCCGCACGGCCGGGTCCACGTCGACGCGATAGAGGGCCTCGAAGGCGTGCACGGCGCTCATCTGGTAGGCCACCGGGCAGATGCCGCAGATGCGGGCCACGATGTCGAGCACGTCGTCGGGGCGGCGGCCCACGACGAGCCGCTCGAAGTAACGTGGCGCCTCGAAGATGGCCAGGCGCGCTTCCACGACCACCCCTCCGCGCACGCGCAGGCGCAGCGAGCCCTCGCCCTCGACGCGGGTCAGCTGTCCGACGTCGAAGCGGCGCTCGATGGTCGCGCCGGCGCCCGCGGCGCCGCGGCCCTCACCGCCGTGCATCGTCGCCCCCCGTGGCGGCGGCGGCCGCGAGTCCGGCCGCAGCGGCCCGCGCGAACGGCGGCGCCAGCGCGGTGAAGCCGGCGAAGCGCTCGTCCACGTCTGCCGGCGCATTGCCCAGCACGACGAGCGAGCGCCGCAGCCCGGGCACGTTGGCCGTCTCGCGCGGACCGAAGCAGGCATAGCAGCCGCGCCCGAAGGCCGGGCAGATGGCGCCGCAGCCGGTGCGCGTCACCGGGCCCAGGCAGGGCTCGCCGAGGGCGACGACGACGCACACCGAGCCGGCGCGCTTGCAGGCGAGGCAGACCGCCTCGTCCGGCAGACGCGGCCGGCGCCCGAGGAGCGTGGCGGTCAGGAACTCGAGCAGCTGCCCGGGGTCGATGGGGCAGCCGCGCAGCTCGGCGTCGACGGGCACGTGGTCGGCGATCGGGGTGGCCGTGGCCAGCGACTCGATCCACTCGGGATGCGGATAGATGGAGGCCCGCCAGGCGTCGTGGTCGGCGAAGACGCGCAGGGCCTGGATGCCGCCTGTCGTGGCGCAGGCGCCGATCGTCACGAGCTTCGCCGCCTGCCGCCGCAGGTCGACGATCGCCTCGGCCTGCTCGGGCGTGCTCACCGAGCCCTCCACGAGCAGGAGGTCGTACGGTCCCGCCGAGCGCGCCGAAGTCGCCTCGGCGAACTCCACGATCTCCACCTGCTCGGCGATGCCCAGCAGCTGGTCCTCGAGATCGAGGAGGGTCAGCTGGCAGCCGTCGCAGGAGGCGAACTTGACCACCCCGAGTCGCGGTCTGGCCATCAGAGTCCCTCCCGCCCGAAGGCATCGCCGAGCTCGGCGATGGAGAAGACGGGACCATCGCGGCAGACGAAGAAGCGACCCAGCTGGCAGTGCCCGCAGAGCCCGACGCCGCACTCCATGTGTCGCTCCAGGGTCACGAAGATGCGCTCGTCGGGGATGCCGCGGGCGCGCAGGACCTCGACCGTCGCCTCCATCATCCGCTCGGGACCGCAGACGGCGGCCACGGCACCCTCCGGCAGCCGCTCCGCGTGGTCGAAGAGGTGGGTCACGACGCCGACGCGCCCGAGCCAATCGGCCCCGGCGCGATCGACCGTCTCGGTCACGGCGATCCCCGCCGCCGACCAGGCGCCAAGCTCGCCCACGAAGAGCCGGTCGCGCGGCGTCCGAGCGCCGAGGTAGACGGTCACGTCGCGGAACCGCTCGCGTTCGGCCGCGATGGCCTCGATGAGCGAGCGCAGGGGGGCCAGCCCGATGCCGCCGGCGACGACGATCACGTTGCGGTCGAGCATCCGCTCGAGCGGCCAGCCGCGGCCGAGCGGACCGCGCACGCCGACCGTCGCGCCGTGCCCCAAGGCGGTCAGGGCGGCCGTCGCCGGGCCCGCGGCGCGGACGGTCATCTCGATGGCGCCCCGGCGCGCACGCGAGACGGAGATCGGCGCGGCCGAGAAGCCCGGCGGCCCGGCCATGACGAACTGCCCGGCTCCGGGGACCTGTCCCTCCCAGGCCAGCGTCAGCGTCGTCACGTTCGCGGTCTCCCGGTGCGTGGCGACGACCCGGGCTGGGCGCAGCCAGGCCTCGTCCGGCGCCGGCGTCACGGCCGGCAGGTGCATCCCCGTGACGACCGCTCGCGGCGGCGGGGCGATCGCCGCCAGCTCTTCCCGCACGTCGATGCCGGCCGGGCACCAGGTCACACAACGGCCGCAGCCGATGCATCCGAATGTGCCGAACTGGTCCACCCAGGTGGCGAACTTGTGGGTCAGCCACTGGCGGTAGCGGTCCTGCGGGCGGGAGCGGAAGTTGCCGCCGGCCACCGCCGCGAAGCTGCCGGTGAAGCAGGAGTCCCACGTGCGCTCGCTGAGCGTCTCGGCACCGGCGAGGTCGGAGCGCTGCGTGACGCTGGTGCAGAAGCACGTCGGGCAGACGAGCGTGCAATTGGCGCAGGTGAGGCAGCGTTCGGCGACGTCCGCCCAGCGGGGACTGTCGAGCGCCGCCATCAGCCGCGACGGCAGCCCCGGCGCCGCCACCCCCGCATTCGCCGCCACTGCGGCGCGCGCCGCGGCCACGCCGCCGGCGGCCGCGTCGCGCTCCTCAGCCGTCGCCAGGCGAACCGGAAGTCGCTCCAGGAGCTCGCGGCCGCGCCGCGAACCGGCCGTCACGACGAAGCCGTCGTCGAGCTCGGTCAGGACGACGTCGGCGCCATCGGATACCTCGGGACCGGTGCCCATCGAGGTGCAGAAGCAGGTCGAAGCGGCCGTCGTGCACTGGATCGCGATCACGAGCGCGGATCGGCGGCGCGCGGCATAGTCCGGATCCGCGACGGGCCCGCCCAGCAGGACGCGATCCTGGACGGCGAGCGCGGCCAGCTCGCAGGCGCGGACGCCGAGGAAGGCCAGCGGCGCGGCGTCGGGCGTGGCTGGCTCGAACGCCACGACGGCGCCGTCCCGCCTCGTCGTGCCCACGGGAACGGTGGGCGGGAAGGTCCAGCGCTTCCAGCTCGACGGACCGACCGTGTGATCGAAGAGACGCCCCGGCCGCCCGGCCTCGAGGCGGTAGCGGCCCGGGGTCTGCGACTCGCGTATGCCTTCCGGCAGCGCATCCGGGCCGTCGAGCTCATCGAGCATCACCGCGCCGTCGCGGACGGTCGGGCCGATGAGGCGCCGGCCGTCGTCGCGCACGAGCGCGAAGAGGGCTCCGAGGTCCTTTCGCGCCAGGAACCCGGGTCCGTGCGCTGGAGCCTCGGTCGCGCTGATCACCACGAGGCCTCGACCTGGCCGGCGAACAGGTCGAGCAGCTGCAGCCGCGTCCCGTCGAGCCGTCGCGCGACGGCCTCGAGGACGCGCGGGTAGAGCGAGGCGGCGAGCGCGTCGTCCGCCCGCAGCGCGGCGCGCAGGGCGACCGCATCGACGACGAGCGCGCGCACCGGTTCGACGGCCACGCCGGTCGAGGTCGAGCGATACGGCGGCACGATCGCCGACCAGCCGTAGATGTCGCCGGGCTCGACGGTCAGGATGGTCACCTGGCCGCGGCCGGGCACGTGCAGGCGCAGCGCGACGCGCCCGCTCAGGACCAGCCCGAAACCGGTCGTGGGCTGGCCCTCGCGCACCATCTCCGTGCCGGCCCCGACCTCGCGCTCGACGGCGAGCTCGAGGAAGGCCGTGCGGGCATGGGGCGGGAGATCGGAGCCGAACCAGGAAGCGGCCAGTTCGGCCGCGAGCGAACGACGATCTGCCATGGCCGCACCATAGTATGCGCGGCTCTGCCGACGGCAGGGCCGTCGGTCGCATCGTAGCGTCGGTCGCGGGTGGTCGCAGCACCTCGAACAAGGGCCGGAATTAGGGCCATTCGGCCCTACCTCTGGCGCTCGCGATGCCGCTACGTTCCCCGACGAGAGCGGACGCCGCAGGGGACGCGCGGCGGCCGCTCCTTCTTTGCCCGGACTCAGATCCGGAAGATCTCCCGCGCCTTGGCCGTGAGCTGGTCGCGGAACTCGGGATGGGCGATGGCGATGAGTGCCCGCGCGCGCTCCTGGACGCTCTTGCCGAAGAGCTCGGCCACGCCCCACTCGGTCACGATCGTGCGCACGTGCGCGCGCGTGGTGACGACGCCCGAGCCCTCGGCCAGGAAGGGCGTGATGCGCGAGTGGCGCCCGTCGCCTGCGGTGGAGGGGAGGGCGATGATGGCGCGACCCTCCTCGGCAAGTGCGGCGCCGCGGATGAAGTCCATCTGGCCGCCCACGCCGCTGTAGAGGCGGTAGCCGATCGAGTCGGCCGAGACCTGGCCGGTGAGGTCGACCGAGATGGCGGAGTTGATGGCGGTCATGCGGCTGAACTGGCGGATGACGTGCGTGTCGTTGGTGTAGTCGACCGGCCGCATCTCGACCATCGGGTTGTCGTCCACGAAACGGTACAGGCGCTCCGTACCCATCATGAAGGCGGTCACCAGCTTGCCCCGGTTACGCTCCTTGCGCGCGCCGGTGACGATCCCGGCCTCGACCAGGTCGACCACGACGTCCGTGAACATCTCGGTGTGCACACCCAGGTCGCGTTTCGCGTGCAGGGCCAGCCCCACGGCGGACGGGATGGCCCCGATGCCCATCTGGAGCGTCGCCCCGTCGGGCACGAGGTCCGCCACGTACTCGCCGATGCGGCGCTCCACGTCGCCGATGACGGGGTTCGCGTGGACGTAGGGCGGCACCTCGACCTCGACGCCCAGGTCGATCTCCGATGCATGCACGAAGGCGTCCCCGAGCGTGCGCGGCATGGCCGAGTTGAGCTGGGCGATGACCGTCTTCGCGCTGCGTACCGCCGCCAGCACGGCATCCACGGATGTCCCCAGCGAGCAGAAGCCGTGCGCGTCGGGCGGGGTGACGTTGATGAGGACCGCGTCGAGCGGCAGCAGCCCGCTGGTGAAGAGGCGCGGTACGTCCGAGAGGAAGGCCGGGATGTACTCCGCCCGACCCTCGGCGATGGCCGCGCGGGCGTTCGGCCCGATGAACAGGGCCAGGTGGCGGAAGGACCCGGCGAGCTCGGGCGCGAGATGCGGCCCCGGGCCCTCGATGTGGAGGTGGACCACGCGCACGTCCCGCAGCTCCGGAGCACGCGCCACGAGGGCGTCGAGCAGGACGGAGGGCGTGGCGCTCGCACCGTGGACGTAGACCTGCTGACCGGAACGGATCCCGGCCACGGCCTCTTCGGCGCTGACGATTCGCATGACCCGATGGTCCCTCGTTCGCGCTTTCCCGCGACGTGCCGCTCGGCCGGTCGGCGATGGGCCTGCCGGCCCGTCCTGCTCCCGGCTCAGCCGGAGCCGGGGATGCGGTGCTTGGCCACGAAGGCGGCGGCCTGGGCGCGCCGCTCGAGGTTGAGCTTGGAGAGGATCGAGCTGACGTAGTTCTTGACCGTCTTGTCGGAGAGGAAGACCTCGGACGCGATCTCCTTGTTCGTCTTGCCCTCGGCAACCAGGGCGAGGATGCGCTGCTCCTGCGCCGTGAGCGCGGCCAGCTCGTCGGTATAGGTGCCGGTGGCGATGCGGCGCACGCGCTCGAGGACCTTCTCGGTCACGGCCGGATCGAGCAGCGACTCGCCGCGTCCGACCGCCTCGAGGGCATTGACCAGGTCGCGGCCGCGGATCTGCTTGAGGAGGTAGCCGCTGGCGCCGGCGATGATCGCGGAAAGGACTGCCTCCTCGTCGGGGTAACTGGTGAGGATGATCACGCGCACCTCGGGCATCTCGGCGCGGATCTCCCGGCAGGCCTCGATGCCCGATCCGTCGGGCAGGCGCACGTCCATGACCACCAGGTCAGGGCGGAATCGCCGCACGACCGAGAGCGCCTCCTCGGCGGTGCCGGCCTCGCCCACGACCTGGAACGCCTCGCGCCGGCCAAGCAGCGCCACCAGCCCCTGGCGCACGACCTCGTGATCGTCCACCACCACGAGCCGCAGCGGCCGGACCTCGCCTTCGCTCACGCGTCCGCCTCCTCCATCCTGGTCGTCCCTGGGTCGGCCGTCTCGACGTGCGGCACGATGACGATGATACGTGTGCCGCGTCTCGCCTCGCTCTGGATGTCGATGATGCCGCCCAGCCCGGCGGCGCGCTCGCGCATGTTGCGCAGGCCCTGGTGGCTGGGCCCGAAGCGGCGGCCGGCCGCGAAGCCGACGCCGTTGTCCGCGACGACGAGGCGGATCCCCTCCGGGATCCGGTGCGCATGGATCGTGGCGCGCGAGGCGCGGGCGTGGCGGGCGACGTTGCTCAGCGCCTCGCGCGCGATGCTCAGCAGCTCGAGCGTCTTGGACTCCGGCAGCTCCAGTTCGTGGACCCCGGCGGCCTCGAGCTCGATGTCCACCATCGTGTTGAGGCGGAACTCGTCGGCCAGCGCCGCCAGGCCGCCCACCAGCCCGGCTTGCTCGAGCAGCTCGGGGCGGAGGCCGAAGATGAAGTTGCGGATGTCGCGGATGGAGAGGTTGAGCGACTCGATGGCGCGGTCGATCCGGGCGCGGGCGTCGTCCGGCTCGCTCTCCACGGACTCGGCCGCCTCCTCCAGGGAGAGCGCGACGGCGTAGATGCCCTGGATGATCCCGTCGTGGAGGTCGCGACCGATGCGCTCCCGCTCCTCGACGATGGCCAGCTGGCCGATCCGCTCGTGGAGCCGGGCGTTCTCGATGGCGATCCCGGCGTGCCGGGAGAACGCCTCGACGAGCTCCAGGTCGGTGGTGGTGAAGGCGACGCCGCCCCGGCGGTTGGTGAGGTAGAGGTTGCCCACCGAGCCGCCGCGCACCAGGACCGGCACGCCGATGAACGAGTGCATCGGCGGGTGATGCGGCGGGAACCCGTGATGGCGCGGGTCGGCGGCGATGTCGGGCACGAGGAGCGAGCGTCTCTCGCGGACGATCAGCCCCAGCAGTCCGCGGCCGCTGGGCGGGTCGCCGATCCGCTCGCGTTCGGCCTCACTGATGCCGCTCGTGATGAAGCGGTCGATCTGCCCCTCCTGGTCGACGATGCCCAGTGCGGCGTACTCGGCCTCGACCAGGTCCCGCACGCGATCGACGATGAGCTGCAGCACGGTGTCGAGGTCGAGGACGCCGGCGATGGCCCGGGTCGCGGCGTCGAGGGCAACCAGCCTTGTGGCGGCCCGGTGAGCCTCTGCCCGCGCCCACGTGGCGTCGAGCGCCAGCTCGATGGCGCGGATGGCCTGCTCTGCGCCGCGGCGCCGGCCGGGATCCTCCCGCTCGGCGTCGGGGTCGACGACGAGCCGCCCCAGGCGCACGCGGCCCGCGTCTCCGCGCAACTCGACAGCCTGCAGGTCCCTGCGCCTGGCGGCCGGCCGGCGACGGAGGCTCCCGGCACCGAGCGCGAGGGGCGGCAGCGGCGAGGCCTCTACATCGAGGTAGGCGCCGGCGATGCCGTTGGCGGAGACGAGGCGCTCGAAGGCGGTGCGCAGCTCGACCCGCTGCCGGGCGGAGGGCCTGCGCACCCAGGCATGGAAGGCGTCGAGCACGGCGTGGAGGGGCAGCCGGCCGTCGGGCGAGCCGGCCTCGGGGCGCTCGTGGGTCGCGACGTCGCGCACGGTTCGAGGGTAGCAGGGTGCCGGCCGGGATGGCCGTTCGGCCCTGCGCGAACGGATCGAATGCCACCCAGCGGCGCCGGCGATCCTCCGCTAGCATCGCGGCCATGAATGAGCCGAACGTCCCCCCTACCGTTTCCACCGGATCCACCACCGAGGACCCCACGCCCAGCCTGACGCGGCGCGGCTTCCTGCGCGGTGCCGCCGTGGCCGGCGCCGGCCTTGCGGCGGTCACCGTCGCCGCCTGCGCCCCGGGCACGTCCGCGGGCTGGACCTACCCGCCCGGCGGCGCCTCCCCGCGCCCGTCGGGTGAACCGGCCACCGCGTCGCCCACGCCTGCGCCCACCGCCTCGCCGGCCGGCCCCACCCCGATGCCGAGCGATCAGGGTGGCGGCCAGCATGACGACCAGGCGGAGGCGGTCGTCAAGCGTTTCCTCGACGGAGAATGGCAGAGCGTGGGTCCCTCGGGCAACGAGCCGCTCGCGCCGACGATCGACGGCGACTGGAAGGTCTTCGAGATGGACTGCTCACCCTTCGACTGGAAGATCGATGCGGTCAAGCCGCCGGTCAAGGCCGTCGGCTTCAACAAGACCTGGCCGGGGCCGCTGCTGCGGGTCGTCGAGGGCGACAAGGTGCGCGCCACGTTCCGCAACGACCTCGATGAGTCGACCGGCATCCATTTCCACGGCCAGGAGGTCCCCAACGCCATGGACGGCGTGCCGTTCGTGACGCAGAAGCCGATCATGCCCGGCGAGTCCTTTACGTATGAGTTCGTGGCGAAGCCCTCCGGCTCGCACATGTACCACTCGCATCACAACGCCACCGACCAGGTCGGCCGCGGGCTCTTGGGCGCGTTCATCGTCGACCCGAAGGACCCGACGAAGCGCTACGACAGCCTCTACGGCGCGACCCAGGACATCGTCTGGATCAGCAACGACGCGCTGGGCGGCTTCACCATCAACGGCCGTGGCTTCCCGGCCACGAAACCCATCGTGGCCCAGAAGGGCGAGACGATCGTCATCCGCTTCATGAACGAGGGCGTGATGATGCACCCCTGGCACCTGCACGGGATGGCCATGCGCATCGTCGCCCGTGACGGCTACCCCTTGGGCAGCGCCGCCTTCACCTGCGACACCCTCGGCGTCAACCCGGGCGAGCGCTGGGATGCCGTGATCGAGTGCCGCAATCCCGGTGCCTGGGCCTTCCACTGCCACATCCTGCCGCACGCGGAGGGTCCCGCCGGCATGTTCGGCATGGTGACCGCGCTGGTGGTCCAGGACTAGCTTCGGGCTTCGGGTCGCGTCACGAAGTGGGCCTGCGCGCTCCCGCCCGACATCAGATGGCTCCTTCCGCTGGTGACCGACGGCTCGCCGGCGCTGAGCCTCTGGGCTCATCAGGCCGGCCTCGTGCCGGCACACCCCAGCTCCTGGCGCGATTCACGCGCGGCGTACCGAGCCGAGGACGAGGGCGACTCCGAGCACGATGAGCGCGGCCGGCCAGAGGAGGTCGAAGTCGACGTCGGGCAGGAGCTGGCGGACGAGGAAGAGGGCGCCCACGACGACGAGGATGCCGCCGAGGATGACGGCCCCCTTGCCACCGTCGGCCCGCCGCGCGGCCCTGCGAGCCTCGCGCTCCGCGCGGCGCTGGACCCGCGCATCCGGCCACGCCGGAGCGGTGGGGGCCTCACGGGCCGACTCTCCGGCCGCCGCCGGTGCCTCAGCCAGGGGTGCCTCAGCCGGCGGCTCCTCGGGCACGACGATGGCCATAACCACGTACACGAGGAGCGCCAGGAAACCGGTGGGCAGCACGAGCACAGCCCAGATGATGCGCACGAGCGAGGGATCGAGGTCCAGCCGCTCGGCGAGGCCGCCCGCGACGCCGGCGATCATCCGCTCGTCACGGGATCGGTAGAGGCGATCGTCCATCAGTCACATCCTCCACGGCGCACGGTCGCGGAGCCGACGTTGACGCTGAGCGTGAGCTCGCTGCGCTCGCTCGCCGTCGCCCAGTCGTCCGACTCCCACGCGTCGCCGTTGCGTCTGAAACCACCCTGGAAGCTCGTCGAGGCGAGCGTCTCGCTCGACGTCACGCGCAGCCCGACACCGAACGGGATGCAGACCTTGAGGCTGGCCGCGTTGACCGAGGCGCTGCCGCGCGTGGCGCTGGCGGGCAGCGTGAGGTCGGTATCCGCGGCGTTCACCGAGAGGGAGAAGTGCCCGACGCGCGCCTCCGACAGGTCGATGCTCCCGTCGGCGGCGTTGAGCGAGGCGCTGAGCGACGAGATGACGGCTCCGCCGAGGTCGGCCCTCAGCGTCCCGGCGTCGACGGTCAGGGCCAGGTCGAGGGTCGTCGCGGTGGGCAGCGTCACGGCGAGTCGCGCCCGCCCGCGGTCGGAGAAGAGGTTTCCCGGCCGGTTCTCGGGTTCGACGCTGAGCGAGGCCGGCCCGCCCCGCACGTCGACGGCGCCGTCGGGCCAGCCCGACGCATCGACGGACCATCCGCCGCCGCCGCTCGTGGAGACGGCCATCTCCCCGCACGCGACGTGGAGATCGATGGCGGCCACGCCCCCGCTGAAGACGCCCGTCTGGACCGGCGCTCCCGAGGGAATGCCGTCTCCGGGACCGACGCAGGCGATGCCGACGCGCGGACCGACGGCCAGCGCCGCGCCGATGACGATGCCCAAGGTCCCGGCCACGAGGATGCCACCCAGCGGGGCCAGGGACGTGCGTCCGAGGATGAGCCCCACGCCGAGCCCCACGATGATCAACGGCCAGAGGCGCCACGCGTCCGCCACGGCCGCGGCGTCGAGCCAGTCGAAGCGCACGGCGAGCGGTATGGCCCCGACGACGATGAGGAAGACGCCCCAGTCGAGATAACCACGCCGGATGTGCATGTCGTCAGTCCTCCTGTCGGGCGATCGCCCCCCATGCCTCGGCGTACAGATCGGCGCGGATGGGCAGGTAGCCCGGATAGTCCGTGCGGGCCTTCGCGATCGCCGCCCGCTCGAGTCGGACGATCGCGATCGGGTCGCTCGTCTCGAGGAGCACGGTGCCGTCGGGCGCGACGGCGATCGACGGTCCGCCCAGCGGCACGCCGGCTTCGGGCCGCGGCCGGTTCACGGACAGCACGTAGGCGCTGCTGGTCATGGCGTTCGCCCGGAAGACGACTCGCCACCGCTCGTACAGGTCCTGCTCCGTGGCGCGCGGCGCGAGGATCGCCTCGGCACCCAGCGCGCCGAGCAGATGGCAACCTTCGGGGCGGTTGACGTCCGAGCAGATCTGGACGCCGACGGGCATGCCGAAGGCGTCGATGCGCTCAGGCGGTCGCGTGCCGGGCACGTAGTGGCTCGTCTCCCAGAACCCGGGTTCCTCGGGCAGGTGGAGCTTCGCATACGTGGCGAGCAGCTTCCCCCGCGCGTCGAACACGAGGGCCGTGTTACGTCGATGGCCGTCCCCCGGATCGCGCACGATCGCGCCGCCGACGACGCCGATGCCGACCTCCCGGCTGGCCGCCGCGAGGAGCTGATGGCGGTGACCGCCGGGTTCCTCGGCGTCGTCGTCGCGGGTGTCCGTCGTGGCGGGCGACCAGGGGTTGAGCGGGATCTCCGGCAGGACCGCCAGTTCGGCCCCGGCGGCCCTCGCCTCGGCCAGCCGGGCCCGTAACCGGACGCCAGGCTCGGCGTCGAAGAAGACGTCGCTGATGAGGGCGACGGTCAGGCCGTCACCCGCTTCCACCTGTCGGGACATGGACGGCAGGATACCGTTGCGAGGGCGGACGGGGGAGGGCCATTCGGCACGCGGGGGGCGTGGTACCGTGCCGGCAGCGACGAAACGGAGGACGAGCGGATGCGGCTGAGCGACTGGCGTGCCACGGCCCCCGGCCACCGTGTGATGACGGCCAAGGTCGCCGCGGCCTACGAGCCGGCCCTCGCCGTCCTGGGGGCGCCCGTGGACCCGGTGGCGTTCGTGGCCTGGGGCGACGATCCCGACACGCGCTACACGATCCTGGCCGCCTCCGACGGCGGGCTCGTCATCGTCAACGTGCGGGTCAACGTGCCGCAGGAGGGGCCACGCGCGGCCGGAAAGTTGATCCGCTGGAGCCGCGTGCAGATCGGCGAGCTGGCGGTCGAGGCGCACCACGGCCATCGCTACCTGACCGCGCAGGTGGAGGGGTACATCCTGCAGGGCGTGGACGACAGCGCCGACCAGATCGGCGCCTGGGTCGCCCACGTCTTCGCCCGGATCGACGAGCGGGTGAGCGACGGGGCCGCCGCCCCAGGGGCGGACAGATCGAACGTCCGTTCTACAGGGGTGATCGTTCGTTCCGGGGACCAGCCGGGCGGCGGCGGCCCCGGAGGCTGACGATGCCCGACCCGGCCGAGGACGGCCGGCCCACCTTCGTCGACCCGGCCCACGATCCGATCCCCGCCTGGCGCCGGACGTTCCGCTACCACCTCATGCGCTCGTTCCTCTGGTTCGTCCTGCGCTGCTGGTTCCGGTTCTGGCTGGAGGGCTTCGGGCGGCTGCCGCGCGGTCCCTACGTGGCCTGCATCAACCACCCCGGCTGGCTCGACCCGATGGTCGTCTATGCCACATGGCCATCCTCGCCACGCGTCTACGTCTACGGACCCAGGGAGGACGACATGACGGTCGGCGCCAAGAACCGCCTGATCGACTGGGTGGGCAGCGCCGTGCCCTTCGACCCCCGCAAGGCGCGGCTGCTCACGTCCGCCAAACGCGCCGTCGCCGTCCTCGACGCCGGGCGCGTGCTCGTCGTGGCGGGGGAGGGGCGCCTGACCGAGGACGAGGACGTCGTCCTGCCCCTCAACGAGGGCCCCGCCTTCTTCGCCATCCGGGCGGGCGTGCCGCTGGTCGCCGTGGCCATCAACGGCACGCGCTGGCTCCGCTTCGGCAAGACCATCCGCGTGAGGGTCGGCGAGCCGATCGCGACGACCGGGCTCCGTGCCGACCGGGAGACGGTCGGCGCCCTCACCGACCGGCTCCAGGCGACGCTCGGGGAGATGGTGCTGGGCTACCCGGATCAGGCCGTGCCCGGTCCCTTCGGCCGGTGGCTGACCGAGCTCTTCGCCGAGCGGCCCTGGCGCACTCCGGAGGCCCCAGCAGCCGCGCCGGAGACCGCGGCCGACCCGCCGGAGGCGCTGCCCGGGACCGACGACGCCTCACCCGACCCTCCCTGCATGCGATAATCCCGCCGCTTCCACCACCCCGTTCAGGAGCCTCGCTTGGGCGCGACCGGACTGTCCGACAACCCGCAGGAGTACCGCTCCCGGCTCGATGGACAGCCGGAGGAGCAGATCGACGCGTGGTGCATCGAGCTCATGCGCGACCTCTCCATCCGCCTCGGCGTCCGGCGCGTCCTGCGCGACTTCATGAAGGCGGCGCGCATCGACGAGCGTGAGCTCGAGCGGGTCTACGCAGGCGGTGGCGGCCCCCCGGCAACCTTCGGGCGGACGGGGGACGGAGAGGTCATGGTTCCGGCGATCACGCTCCACTGCCTTGTGCCCGGGCTGCGCCGGGCGGTGCCGGATGCCCGCGCGCGCCTCACGACCTACCTCGTGGACAGCTTTCACGAGCTCGTCTACATCTAGGCCGCCGCTCCCCGACGATCGCTTCGCGGCGGCTGCGAGCGCGCGACTCGGTCCGCTGGCCGTTCTCCACCCCTTCCCGACCCTGCTGGTCGCGGCGGCCACCGGTGCGATCGCCGCGATCGCCGGCGCGGACCTCGCCCGGAGCGTCGCGCTGGCCCTGGCCATGGCCGGCTTCCAGGCCTCCATCGGGGCCCTGAACGACATCCACGATCGATCGGACGACGAGGTGGCCAAGCCCTGGAAGCCGCTGCCCGCGGGCCGCGTCACGTTCGCCGCGGCCCGTGCGACCGCCTTGGGCGGAGGCCTGCTCGGCTTCCTCCTATCGGCCGCGGCGGGCCCGGCCGCGCTCGCGATCGGGCTGATCGGCTACGGCCTGGGCGTGGCCTACGATCTGGGCCTCAAGCGCACCGGCTGGGGCTGGCTCGCCTTCGCCCTGGCACTGCCGCTGGTGCCGGTCTACGCCTGGGTCGGCGCCGCTGCCCGGCTGCCGCCGGACACGCTCGTCGTGGCGGTCATGGGGCCGCTGGCCGGCCTGGCCCTGGCCTGCGCCAACGGGCTCGTCGACCTCGAGCGCGACGCCGTGGCCGGCGGACGGGGCGTCGCCGTCCGGCTGGGGCGGTGGCGCGCGACGGCCGCGATCGTCGCAGCGGACATCGCGCTGGTCGCCGTCGCCTGGGCCACCTCGACCGGGGAGCGAGGCGTGACGCCGGCCCTCGTCGCCGCCACCGTCACGCTGGCCGTCGGCGCGGCGTGGTCGGCCCGGATGGCCGTGCGCTGGCGCTGGCTCGGCTGGCAGGCACAGGCGGCGGGCGTGGCCATCCTCGCCGTGGGCTGGCTGGCGGGCGCCGCGCGCGCCGGCGGGTGACGCCTCAGGACTCGCGGTCGGCAGACCCGGAGCGGACGAGCGCGATCGCGTTCTCCAGCTTCAGCTTCACGATGGTCAGGTACTTGGCCAGGTTCGAGCGATCCACCTCGCCGATGTCCGACAGCGCCGCCGGCGAGCGCAGCACGCCGACCAGCTCGTCGAGCGCCTCCGCCAGACGCCCCTTGGCGTTGATGAGCGAGTCCTCGCCCAGCGGCACCGGGTGGCGCACGCCGGTCCAGGCCGCGCTGGCCTCGATCTCCTCGGCGCCGTCGGCGTGGGCCGCGGCGCGGGGACGCTCCTCGTTGTCGGTCACGCGGGGCCGCCGGCCCTCGATCTTCTCGCGCAGCTTGACCAGGCTCAGCTCGCCGCGGGCGACCTGCTCCGACAGCCGACGCCGCTTGCGTGGGTCCTCGATCTTCAGCAGCTCGTAGGCGTGAGAGAGGGTGTCCTTGCGCAAAGACACGAGCTGCTTGATCTCCGCCGGCGCGTCGGCGAGCCGCAGCCGGTTCTCGATGTAGCCCTTGTCCTTGCCCAGCTTCTGGGCCAGCTTGCGGACGCTATAGCCGTGCTCCTGCGTCATGCGCTCATACATCAGCGCCTCGTCGAGTGGCGAGAGATCCTCGCGCTGGAGGTTCTCGATGATGGCGATCTCGAGTGCCGTGTCGTCATCGATGATCTCGATCATGGCCGGGACGGTGGCCAGGCCGGCCATCTTCGCGGCGCGCCAGCGTCGCTCGCCGGCGATGAGCTGATAGCGACCGCCGGGCAGCGGCCGCACGAGGACCGGCTGGAGGACGCCGTGCTCCCTGACGCTCGCCGACAGCTCCGCGAGCGTCGCCTCGTCGAAGGAGAGGCGCGGCTGTTCCGGGTTCGCCTCGATTCGCTCGAGTGGCACGTTGCGGATGCTGGTCGCCCGCGAGGACCCCTCCGGCGACAGGAAGCTGATGATCGACGGTGAGAGCTCGCGCTCTTCGGACAGTCGTCGGGCCGCGGTGCCGCGGAAATCAGGCCTGGCCAAGATCGATCACCTCCCGTGCCAGCTCGCGGAAGGTGCGAGCCGCCTCCGATGTACTCGCGTAGGCCGTGACGGGGCGGCCCGCGAGTGGCGCCTCGCCGAGCTTGACCGTCTGGCGCACGATGGCGCTGAAAACGTGGTGGTCACCGAGCTCGCGCAGTTCGTCGAGCATCTCGCGGCCGAGGATCGTGCGCCCGTCGTAGAACGTCGGCAGCAGGCCCATCACGCGCAGGTCCCGGTTGAGGCCCTTGGCGCGGATCTGATTGATGACCTTGACCAGCGCGGTGAGGCCCTTCAGCGCGTAGTACTGCGTCTGCACCGGGATGATCACGCTGTTGGCGGCGACGAGGCCGTTGATGGTCAGCAGGCCGAGCGTCGGTGGGCAGTCGATGAGCACGTAGTCGTAGCCCTCGTCCACCCAGCCGGCCAGCGCCTCGCGTAGCGCGTGCTCGCGGCCGATGGCGGTGAAGAGCTCCACCTCGGTCGAGGCCAGCTCCAGCGTCGAAGGCGCCACGTCGATCCCCGATGTCTGCGTGGGGATCACGACCTCCCTCATGGTCGATCGCGAATCGGCGAGCACGTCGGCCATCGACCGCTCGACCGTGCCCAGGTTGATGCCGAGGCCGACGGTCAGGTTGGCCTGCGCATCCATGTCGACGCACAGGACGCGGTAGCCCTGCTCGGCCAGTGCTCCGGCCAGGTTGATCGCGGTGGTGGTCTTGCCGACTCCGCCCTTCTGATTCGCGATCGCGATCACATTGGCCACGGGGGCATCACCTCGTCTTGCTGTAGTCGTCATCGGGATGCGGAATCTACACCGCGAGCGGCATCGGGCTCCAGCCGGTTATCCACAGTCTGGCCGAGTTGTTCACCGTCGCTGTGGATATCACCGTCGCCCTGTGGAAGCAGAGGCGCCCCCGCCGGGTGACCTTCGGCCCGCCTCGGCACGCCGCTGCAGCACCTGCCGGATCCCCCCGGCGGGGCACTATCATGGACTCGACGTCGAGATGCGCAGTCCGTCTTTGCGCAAAGACGGTGGCCAGGAGGAACCCACCGGTGCCCACGAACCGCGAGCGGATCGAGGAACTCCGCGCCCTGCGGGCGCAATCCCGCCTGGGTGGGGGGCTGGAGCGGATCGAGCAGCAGCACGCCCGCGGGAAGCTGACCGCGCGGGAGCGGCTGGATCTGCTGCTGGATCCGGACTCGTTCGTCGAGATGGACGCCTTCGTCATGCATCGCTCGAGCGACTTCGGGCTGGCCGAGCACCGCATCCTGACCGACGGCGTGGTCACCGGCCATGGCACGATCGACGGCCGGACCGTCTTCGTCTTCAGCCAGGACTTCACCGTGTTCGGCGGCTCGCTGTCCGAGGCGCACGCCGAGAAGATCTGCAAGATCATGGACCTGGCCATGAAGGTCGGGGCGCCGGTGGTCGGGCTCAACGATTCGGGCGGTGCGCGCATCCAGGAAGGCGTCGTGTCGCTCGGCGCCTATGCCGACATCTTCTTGCGCAACACGCTCGCCTCCGGCGTCGTGCCGCAGCTGTCGCTCATCCTCGGTCCCTGCGCCGGCGGCGCCGTCTACTCGCCCGCCATCACCGACGTGACCATCATGGTCGAGGGCACCAGCTACATGTTCGTGACCGGGCCGGACGTCGTGCGCACCGTGACCCACGAGGAGGTCGATCGCGAGCAGCTTGGCGGCGCCACGACGCACACGACCGTGAGCGGCGTCGCGCACCTCGCGGCCCCCGATGAAGCCGAGGCGATCTCGCTCGCGCGGCGCATCCTCGGGTATCTCCCGCAGAACAACATGGAGAGCCCGCCGCGTGTCGCGTGCGCCGACCCGATCGACCGCCGCGACGCGGCACTGGACTCCATCGTGCCCGATTCGCCGAACCAGCCCTACGACATGCGCGAGGTGATCCGGCACGTCGTGGATGACGGCGAGTTCCTCGAGCTGCAACCCGGATGGGCGGCCAACATCATCGTCGGCTGGGCGCGGCTCGGCGGTCGCAGTGTGGGCATCGTGGCGCAGCAGCCGTCCGTGCTGGCGGGCGCGCTGGACATCGACGCGTCGGACAAGGGGGCGCGCTTCGTGCGCACCTGCGATGCGTTCAACGTGCCCTTGTTGACGTTCGTGGATGTGCCCGGCTTCCTGCCCGGCGTGGCGCAGGAGCACGGCGGCATCATCCGCCACGGCGCAAAGCTGCTCTACGCCTACGCCGAGGCGACGGTGCCCAAGGTCGCGGTCATCACGCGCAAGGCCTATGGCGGCGCCTACGACGTCATGAGCAGCAAGCACATCCGCGGCGACATCAACCTCGCCTGGCCGAGCGCGGAGATCGCGGTGATGGGCGTCGAGGGCGCGGTCAACATCATCTTCCGTGACGAGATCGCGGCCGCCGCGGATCCAGCCTCCGAACGCCGCCGGCTCACCGACGAGTACACCGCGCGATTCGCGAACCCGTACATCGCGGCCAACCGCGGATACGTCGACGACGTCATCGAGCCCAGCGACACCCGCCCGCGCGTCGTCGGCGCGTTCGAGCTGCTGGCCACGAAACGCGATCGCAATCCGCCCAAGAAACACGGCAACATCCCGCTCTGAGGAGATGGCGTCTTTGCGCAAAGACGGGCGGCCGTTCCGCCGCATCCTCATCGCCAACCGCGGCGAGATCGCGCTGCGCCTGATCCGAGCCTGTCGCGAGATGGGCATCGAGTCGGTCGCCGTCTTCAGTGATGTCGACGCCGGCATGCGCCATGTCCGGGCCGCCGACCAGGCCGTGCGCATCGGGCCGGCGCCGGCGGCGGAGAGCTACCTCGTCGTCGAGCGCATCGTCGAGGCGGCGCTCTCGACCGGGGCGGAGGCGATCCACCCGGGCTACGGGTTCCTGTCGGAGCGGCCGGCCCTGGCCGAGGCCTGCGTCGCCGCGGGCATCGTCTTCATCGGACCGGAGCCGGCCACGCTGCACGGTCTCGGCGACAAGCTGAACGCGCGGCGGGCGGCGTCGGCGGTCGGAGTGCCCGTGGTGCCGGGGACGTTGGAGCCGGCACCGGTCGATCGGCCCGACGCGGCGGCATCGATCGTCGCCGAAGCCGAGCGCATCGGCTTTCCGGTGCTGGTCAAGGCGGCCGCCGGGGGAGGGGGCCGCGGCATGCGACTCGTGGAGCGCGCCGCCGACCTGCCGGCTGCGCTCGTGGCGGCGTCGCACGAGGCGGAGGCGGCCTTCGGGGATGGCAGCGTCTACCTCGAGCGGCGCATCGACAGGGCGCGGCACGTCGAGGTGCAGCTGCTGGGTGACGCGCACGGCGCCGTCGTCGCCCTCGGCGAACGCGACTGCTCCGTCCAACGCCGGCACCAGAAGCTCGTGGAGGAGGCGCCCGCGCCCGGCTTCGATGAGGCCCGACGGCGCGAGCTTCACGCCCTGGGCGTCTCCGTGGCTCGGGCCGTCGGGCTGCGCAACGCCGCGACCGCCGAGTTCCTCGTCGCCCCCGACGGCGCGGCCTGGTTCCTCGAGGTCAACGCGCGCCTCCAGGTGGAGCATGGCGTGACCGAGCTCGTGAGTGGCCTCGACCTCGTCCACGAGCAGCTCCGCATCGCCGCCGGCGAGCCGCTGCGCGACCGGGTCCTGGCCGCCGCCGAGGCCGCGGCGACGCCCGATCGTCATGCCATCGAAGTCCGGCTGAGCGCCGAGGATCCCGCCCGCGGCTTCGCGCCCGTGCCCGGCACGGTGGGCCGCTGGCGGCCACCGGGCGGACCGGGCGTGCGCATGGACGACTGGATCGAGGACGGCACCCGCGTGGGCGGCGACTACGACCCCCTGCTGGCCAAGCTGCTGGTCGTCGCCGAGGACCGGGACATGGCGCTCGCCCGACTGGCCCGGGCGCTGGACGAGCTCGTCGTAACTGGCATCCAGACGACCGTGCCCTTCGACCGCTGGCTGGTGGACGAGCCCCATTTCCGCGCCGGTGACCTCTCGACGGACTTCGTGCCCGACCACTGGGACCCGGCGCCGGTCCGGACCGAGGCCGCGCATCGCGCGGCTCGGCTGGCCGCCGAGGCCTGGGCGGCGGGGTTGGCGGCGCCGTCGCGCCCGACGCTCGCCGGCACGTCACCCGCCGTCGGGGTGCCGGCCGACGACGCGGATGGTCGTTCCGGCTGGCTCGCGAGTGGGCGGCGGGAGGTCGTGGACCGATGGCCGCGCTGAGCGCGAACGGCACCGGGCGGCCCGCCGGACCGGCGCGCGTGGTCGTCGACGGGCCCGAGCCGCTGGTCCTTGACGTCACGCCCGGCGAGGGCCTCCCGGCCGGAGCGACCGTCATTCGGCTGCCCGAGCGGCACGGTTCCCCCGGCCCGGCTCGATTCGAGGTGGTCGTGGACGGCTGGCGGTTCGAAGCCACCGTCGAGTCGGCGGCCCGCGCCGAGCTGCGCGAGCGGGCCGCGCGCCTCGGGGGGAGCCGGATGGCGGCCGCTCGCCAGGTCATCCGGGCCCAGATCCCGGGGCGCGTGGTGACCGTCGCCATCGCGGTCGGCGAGGCCGTCCAGGCGGGCCAGCGCCTCCTCTCGATCGAGGCCATGAAGATGGAGAACGCCGTCCTGGCGCCCCGGGCCGGTACCATCGAGCGCGTCGGCGTCCTGGCCGGCCAGACGATCGAGCTGGGAGACGAGCTGGTGGTGATCGCGTGAGCGCGGGCGGGGAGGGGCGCGATATCGGTCGCGACCGCTGGCGGGCGACCACCCGGGCCCGTGCCTTGGCCGAGCAGGCCGAGCGACGCGCGAGCTTCCGGACCTCGAGCGACATCGAGGTCCGCGACCTCTACACCCCCGCCGACATCGGCGGCCTGGACGAGGAGCGCGACCTGGGCCGGCCCGGGGAGTTCCCCTTCACCCGCGGCGTGCAGGCCACGATGTATCGCGGCCGCCTCTGGACGATGCGCCAGTACGCGGGCTTCTCGACCGCCGCCGATACCAACAGGCGCTTCCGCTACCTGCTCGAGAAGGGCCAGACCGGCCTCTCGGTGGCCTTCGACCTGCCCACCCAGATGGGCTACGACTCGGACGCCGCCCAGGCCGCCGGCGAGGTCGGGCGGGTGGGGGTGCCGATCAGCACGCTGGCCGACATGGAAACGCTCCTCGACGGGCTGCCGCTCGACTCGGTCAGCCTCTCCCTGACCATCAACGCCACGGCCGCGATCCTGCTCGCCTTCACCGTCGTCGCTGCCGAGAAGCGTGGCATCCCCCGGGCGAAGCTGTCGGGCACGGTCCAGAACGACCTGCTCAAGGAGTACATCGCCCGGGGCACCTACATCTACCCGCCCAAGCCGTCGATGCGCCTGGTGACCGACATCTTCGAGTTCTGCTCGAGCGAGATGCCGCGCTGGAACACGATCTCGATCTCCGGCTACCACATGCGCGAGGCGGGGGCCACGGCCGCCCAGGAGCTGGCGTTCACGCTGGCCGACGCCGTGGCGTACGTCGAGGCGGCGGTCGCCCGCGGGCTCGACGTGGACCGCTTCGCCGGCCGCCTGAGCTTCTTCTTCGCCGCCTGGAGCGAGCTGTTCGAGGAAGTGGCCAAGTTCCGCGCGGCGCGCCGCATGTGGGCGCGCATCATGCGCGACCGCTTCGGGGCGCAGGACCCGCGCTCGATGACCTGCCGCTTCCACGTCCAGACCGCCGGCTCGAGCCTGACCGCCCAGTCCATCGACAACAACGTCGTGCGCACCACCGTCCAGGCGCTCTCCGCCGTCCTCGGCGGCGCCCAGAGCCTGCACACGAACTCCCGCGACGAGGCGCTGGCCTTGCCCACCGAGGAGGCGGCCCGCCTGGCGCTGCGCACGCAGCAGATCCTCGCCTTCGAGGCCGGCGTGACCGAGACGCCGGACCCGCTCGCGGGCAGCTACTACGTGGAGACGCTGACGAACGAGCTGGAGGCCGCCGCCGAGGCCTACCTGGCCGAGATCGAGGCGCTCGGGGGCACGCTCGCCGCCCTCGAGACGGGCTACCAGCAGCGCCAGATCCAGGAGGCGGCGTACGGCGTCCAGCGCCGCATCGAGGCGGGCGACCTCGTCGTCGTGGGGGTCAACCGCTACGTGGACGATGCGACTCCATCGCCTCCCCTCCAGCAGATCGACCCCCGCGCCGAGGCCGAGCAGGTCGAGCGCGTCCAACGGCTCCGCGCCGAGCGCGACGGTGCGGCCTGTGAGCGGGCGCTGTCCCGGCTCGAGGAGACCGCCCGCGCGACCGGCAACCTCATGCCCGCGATCATCGAGGCCGTCGAGGCCCACGCCACGCTGGGCGAGATCGCCGATCGGCTGCGTGCGGCCTGGGGTGAGCACCGGGAGCTCGTCACCGTCTGAGGCAGAGGCCTTCCCCCATGTGCGACGATTGGCGGCCATGACACCTCCGTCCGACGCCCCTCGCATCGCCCACGAGCATCGCCTCGGGCGGATCCACCACGTGGCCCTCGTCGTGCGCGACCTCGAGGGAGCGCTCGGCTTCTACCGCGACATCCTCGGCCTGCCGGTCGAGCTCGTGCAGGCCATCCCCGAGGACCGCGTGACGATCGCCTTCCTGCCCGTGGACGACACGAAGATCGAGCTCGTGCAGCCCACCGACGACACGACCGGCGTGGCGCGCTTCCTGGCCAGCAAGGGAGAGGGCTTCCACCACATCTGCTTCGAGGTGCCGCACCTCGCCGACACGCTGACCCGGCTGGCCATCGACGGCGTCGAGCTCATCGACAGCGTGCCGCGCAAGGGCGCCGAGGGACCCGTCGCCTTCCTCCACCCGCGCTCCTGCCGTGGCGTCCTGGTCGAGCTGATCGAGGCGCCGGGCGGCCCCTCCTGGGGCGCCCTGGGCTACTGAGGGCGGACGCCGGCCGAGAGGAGCAGGCGCGGGATCTCGGTGGGGGAGGCGGCGATGCGGACCCCGGCCGCCTCGAGCGCCGCGACCTTGCCCGCCGCCGTGCCCATGCCGCCCGAGACGATGGCCCCGGCATGGCCCATGCGCTTGCCCTCGGGGGCGGTGCGGCCGGCGATGAAGGCGACCATGGGCATGCCCTGCAGCTGCTCCGCGGCGAAGGCCGCCGCCTGCTCCTCTTCGCTGCCGCCGATCTCTCCGATGAGCACGATGGCGTCCGTCTCGGGGTCGTCGCGGAAGAGCGCCAGCACATCGCTGAAGGTGAGCCCGTGGATGGCGTCGCCGCCGATGCCCACGCAGGTGGACTGGCCGATGCCCGCGTCGGACATGGCCTGCACGACCTCGTAGGTCAGCGTCCCGGAGCGCGACACGAGGCCCACGCGGCCCTCGCGGTGGATCGAGGCCGGGATGATGCCCACCTTGGCGCGCCCGGGCGACGTGGCGCCGGGGCAGTTGGGGCCGATGAGCTTGGCGCCCGCCGCCTCGACGACTGGCACGACCTTCAGCATGTCCAGCGCGGGGATGCCCTCGGTGATGCAGAAGATGGCGCCGATCCCCGCGTCCACCGCCTCCAGGATCGCGTCCGGGGCGCCCGACGCGGGGACGTAGATGACGCTCGTGTTCGCCCCGGCCTCGGCCACCGCCTGGGCGACGGTGTCGAAGATCGGGACGGAGCCGTCGAGTGCGCGCTGGCCGCCCTTGCCGGGCCGCTGGCCGGCCACGATGCGCGTGCCGTAGGCCTGCATCTGGCGGGAGTGGAACTCCCCTTCGCGGCCGGTGATGCCCTGCACGACGAGGCGCGTCTCGCGCCCCACGAGGATGCTCATGCCGCCGCTCCGGCCCGCTCGGCTGCGGCGACGGCCCGGGCGGCTGCGTCATCGAGGCTGGTCGCCGTCTCGAACGCGGCCGCCTCGAGGATCGTCGCCGCCTCGGCCGCGTTGGTGCCCACGATGCGCACGACCATGGGCACGTCACGCTCCTGCTGCGCTCGTGCCTCGATCAGGCCGCGGGCGACCTCGTCGCCGCGGGTGATGCCGCCGAAGATGTTGACGAGGATGGCGCGCACGTTGGCGTCGCTGAGGATGAGGCGCATGGCGGTGGCGACCTTGTCGGAGCGCGCCCCGCCGCCGATGTCGAGGAAGTTCGCCGGCGCGCCGCCGGCGCGCTTGACGAGGTCCATGGTGGTCATGGCCAGCCCGGCGCCGTTGACCATGCAGCCGATCGTGCCCTCGAGCTTGATGAAGCTGAGATCTGCGGCACGGGCCTCCACGTCGGCGGGGTCCTCCTCGTCGAGGTCCCGCATCGCCTCCAGCTCCGGGTGACGCGGCAGCGCCGAGTCGTCGATGGTGACCTTGGCGTCGAGGCACTGCAGGCTCAGCGTCTCGGTGCCGTCGGAAGCCCGCTCGCGCACGATGGCCAGCGGGTTGACCTCGACGAGGTCGGCGTCGTTGGCGACCATCGTCGCCACCAGGCCGCGCGCGATGGCCACCGCCTCAGCCAGGAGGGCGCCCAGGCCGAGGGCGAAGGCCATCTGGCGCGCCTGGTACTCGAGCAGCCCCAGGTGGGGGTGGGCGTGGACGCGAACGACGGCCGCGGGATCGGTCCGGGCGACCTCCTCGATCTCGACGCCGCCGGCCGCCGAGCCCATGAGCAGGATGCGCCGCGCCGCGCGGTCGATGACGGCGCCGAGGTAGTACTCGTGGACGATGTCGGCGGCGGGCGCGACCAGCACTCGGCGCACCCGGATCCCTCGGATCTCCATACCCAGGATGGCCCGGCCGATCGCCGCGGCCTCCTCGGGGTTGGCCGCCAGCTTCACCCCGCCGGCCTTGCCGCGCCCGCCGACGAGGACCTGGGCCTTGACCACGACGCGTTCCGCACCCCCCGCCAGATACCTGACGGCGGCCTCGCCCACCTCCTGCGGCGTCGTCGCCACCGACCATGCTGGGACTGGTAGCCCGGAAGCCCGCAGGAGCTGTCTGGCATGGAACTCCTGGAGCTTCAAGCGGGTCCTCCGTGACGGGCGATCGGGGCGGCTCAGGATACCCCAGCGCAGCCCGCCGCCGCCCTGCGTCGCCGATCCCGGGTCCGCGATTCGCGTTAGGATGACGCCGTCCGAGCGGCTGCCGAACGGCACGAGGCACCGCCCGCGCGTATGGCTCCCGGCACCACCAGACGGAGGTCGCATGCTGCTCCGCTACCGAGGTGGCGAGGGGATGATCGCCTGGGCCTTCCACCGCATCAGCGGCGTGGCCATCTGGGCGTTCGTGCTGCTCCACGTCGTGGACATCTACCTCGTCGGCGGCAACCCGGAGCTGTATGACGAGGTCCTGAAGGTCTACGCCAGCTTCCCCGGCCGCATCCTGGAGGTGCTTCTCGGGGCGGCGCTGCTGTACCACGCGCTGAACGGGCTGCGCATCATCGTCATGGACTTCTGGCCCCCACTGACGCGCTACCACCGGGCGCTGTGGTACGGCTGCTGGGCGATCTTCATCGCGGTCGGCCTGCCGGTGGCCTACGAGATCATGGCCCCGGTCTACGGCTGGCCGGAGTTCTTCCGATGATGCGCTACTCGCGCTCGGGCCGCCCCAAGCCGCCGGGTGGCGGACGGGAGACCGCGGTCTGGTACCTGATGCGCCTGAGCGGCCTCGCCCTCTTCGTGCTGGCCCTCGCGCACTACCTCATCCTGCACTTCGTCTTCGACCCGGCCGACCAGGACGTGGACTTCATCACCAACGAGCGCTGGAACCAGCTCTTCTGGCGGGCGTTCGACTGGACGCTGCTGATGATGGTCCTCTTCCACGGTTTCATGGGCGTGCGCACGATCATCACCGACTACGCCCACCGGCCTCGGGTGCGGGTGGCGAGCCTGACGGCGCTCTACCTCCTCGGCGCGCTCCTGTTCGTGCTGGGCACCAACGTGGTGATGACGCTGCCGATGCCCGGGGCGCCCTGATGATGGTGTCCCGGGGGGCGACGCGGTCACCGGTCATCCATGAGTTCGAGGCGGTCATCGTCGGCGCCGGCGGGGCGGGCCTGTGGGCCGCCCTCGAGCTTGCCCGCGCCGGCGTGCGCACGGCCGTCCTGACCAAGCTCTACCCCACGCGCTCCCACACCGGTGCCGCCCAGGGCGGCGTCTGCGCCGCGCTGGGCAACCTGGAGGAGGACCACTGGGAGTGGCACATGTTCGACACCGTCAAGGGCGGCGACTACCTCGTCGACCAGGACGGCGCCGAGGTGCTCGCCCAGGAGGCGATCGAGCGCGTCATCGAGCTCGAGCAGATGGGCCTGCCGTTCAACCGTACGCCCGACGGCCGCATCGACCAGCGGCGCTTCGGAGGCCATACCCGCAACTTCGGGGAGGGGCCGGTCCGTCGCTCGTGTTTCGCGGCCGACCGCACGGGCCACATGATCCTGCAGACCCTCTACCAGCAGTGCATCAAGCACGAGGTGACGTTCTTCGACGAGTACCACGTGGTGGATCTGCTGGTGGACGACGGCCTGACCGGTGGGGTGGTGGCCTATCGCATCGCCGACGGCGAGCTCCACGTCTTCCGCGCGGCGGCCGTGCTCCTGGCGACAGGCGGCAACGGCCGCATGTTCCGCGTCACCTCGAACGCGCACACGCTCACTGGCGACGGCATGGCGCTGGCCTACCGGCGCGGCATCCCGCTCCAGGACATGGAGTTCTACCAGTTCCACCCGACCGGCATCGTAGGCTTGGGGATCCTGCTCTCCGAGGCCGCGCGCGGCGAGGGCGGCTACCTGCTCAACGACCAGGGCGAGCGCTTCATGGAGCGCTACGCGCCGAGGCTCATGGAGCTGGCGCCGCGCGACCTGGTCAGTCGGGCCATCTACATGGAGACCCGGGCCGGGCGGGGCATCGGCGGCCAGGACTTCGTCTACCTCGACGTGCGTCACCTGGGGCGCGAGGTCATCGAGGCGAAGTTGCCCGACATCACCGACTTCGCCCGCATCTACCAGGGCGTCGAGCCGCTCACCCAGCCGGTGCCCATCCAGCCCACCGCCCACTACGCCATGGGCGGCGTGCCCACGGACATCGAGGCGCGTGTCGTCGTGGACGACCGGGGCACGGTGCTGCCGGGCCTGCACGCCGCCGGTGAGGCGGCCTGCGTCAGCGTGCACGGCGCCAATCGGCTGGGCACGAACTCGCTGGTGGACCTGCTCGTCTTCGGGCGGCGGGCCGGCCGCTCGATGGCCGAGTACTGCCGTTCGGCCGCTGCACCCGAACTCGTCGCCAACGCCCACGAGCCGGTGCGCGCGGAGCTCGATGCGCTGCGCACCCGGGGCGTGGGCGAGAACCCGAACCACATCCGGGCCGAGCTGGCCGCGGCGATGATGGACGACTGCGGCGTCTTCCGGACCGGCGACGGGCTGCGCCGGCTCGTTCCCCGGATCCGGGAGCTCAAGGAGCGCTATGAACGGGCCCGCGTGCAGGACGCCGGCTCGATCTTCAACACGGACCTGCTCGAGGCGCACGAGCTGGGCTACCTGCTCGACTGCGCGGAGGCGACTGTCGCTTCGGCGCTGGCGCGTGAGGAGAGTCGCGGCGCCCACTTCCGGGAGGACCATCCCGAGCGTGACGATGGCGACTGGCTGAAGCACACGCTCGCCTATCGCGCTGAAGGCGGCCCGCGCCTTGCCTACAAGCCGGTCACGATCACGCGCTTCGAACCGAAGCCGCGCACGTACTGAGGCCGAAGCCCCGATGCAGGTCGATCTGCGCGTCCTCCGCTACGACCCGGAGCGGGACTCCAAGCCGTACTGGGCCGAATACCTCGTGGAGTCCGGTCCCATGGAGCGTGTCCTCGACCTGCTGCACAGGGTGAAGTGGGAGCAGGACGGGACGCTCACCTTCCGGCGCTCCTGCGCCCACGGCGTGTGCGGCTCGGACGCCATGCTCATCAATGGTCGCAACCGGCTGGCCTGCAAGATCCGCGTGGACCAGCTGGGCCGGCGCATCTCGGTGGCGCCGCTGCCCGGCCTGCCGGTCGTGAAGGACCTCGTGGTGGACATGGAGGACTTCTTCGCGAAGTACCGCAGCGTGCGGCCCTACCTCGTCAACGAGGCGCCTCTGCCGGCTCGCGAGCGGCTCCAGTCGCCCCAGGCCCGGGCCCGTTACGACGACACGACGAAGTGCATCCTGTGCGCCGCCTGTACCACCTCGTGCCCCTCGTTCTGGGCCCAGAAGAGCTACGTGGGGCCGGCTGCGATCGTCAACGCCCACCGTTTCGTCTTCGATTCCCGCGACGAGGCGGCGCAGGAGCGGCTCGAGATCCTGGCCGACAAGGACGGCGTGTGGCGCTGCCGCACGGTCTTCAACTGCACCGACGCCTGCCCGCGCGGCATCAACATCACGCAGGCCATCCTCGAGGTCTCGGCGGCCATCGTCGAGCGTCGGATCTGATGTGAGCGGGGAGGGGGGTCCGTTGCGGCTCATCATCCGGACCGACGGCGCGTCCCGGGGGAATCCCGGTCCGGCGTCGTGCGGCGCCGTGCTCATCGATGCGTCGCGCCCGGATGCCTTCGAGCCCGACGCCGAGCCCGTGGCCATCGTGGCGCGCGCCCTGGGCATACGCACGAACAACGTGGCCGAGTACGCTGGCCTCGTGCTCGCCCTGCGCGAAGCGCGACGCCTGCGGGCCGAGGAAGTGGACCTGCGGCTCGATTCGAAACTCATCGTCGAGCAGCTCAGCGGTCGCTGGCGGGTCAAGGACGCCAAGCTGCGCGGTCTCCACGATGAGGCCCGCCGACACCTCGCCACGTTCGGGCGCTGGACCGCCACGCACGAGCCTCGGGCTCGCAACCACGCCGCCGACGCCCTGGCCAACCTCGTCCTCGACGACCCGGACAGCGCCGCCCGCGTCGTGGCCGAGGTCGCGCGGCGCAACGGACGGCCGCCGGCCAGTGAGCCCGAGGCAGGCGAAACGGAGGTCCCGGGACCCGGGGCGTAGAATCGAGCGGCCAGCGAGGCGATCGGACGGTCGCGTGCCACGTCGGGGAAACCCGTGGCGGCACGAGGAAAGTCCGAGCTCCACGACGCAGGGTAGCGGGTAACACCCGTCCGCCGCGAGGCGAGGACCAGCGCCACAGAGACGAGCCGGCTCCCCGGTCCGCCGGGGCGCCGGGTGAAACGGGCAAGCTCTACCCGGTGCAAGGCCGAATAGGAGGGCGCGATCACGGCTTCGGCCGCGGTCACGGGTGCGTCGCCCGGGTCCTCGGGTAGGCCGCTAGAGGCGGCGGGCGACCGCCGTCGTAGATGGATGACCGTCGCCGCGATCGCGAGGTCGCGGAACAGAACTCGGCTTACAGGTCGCGCTCGCTGGCGCTTCCCTAATCCTCGTCGGGGCGGAAGATGTGGCGGGCGGCGCAGCTCTCGCAGATGGGGCGCGCCGCCTCGAGATCGCCCAGCGGGATGGGCACGGACCGGTCGGGGTAGAGGCACTCCGCTTCGTACACCGCGCCGGGCTGCTTCCGGACGGCCACCAGGCGCCGGAACGTGCAGCGGCGCAGGTGTCGTTCGGGCATCGCCTCGGGCGGCGTGCTCGGCCTCGCGGAGGGCTGCAGGAGCGCCACGGTCCCTGTGCTGGACCTCTCGGATTCCGAGGATGGACCGACGACGCAGGCGTCGGTCGATGTCGGGGCCGGAGCCTAGCATCGTGGCCAAGGCCTCGGCAAGGGCCAAGAAGGTACTACCCGGGTACCGGCGACCCCCGTGCTAGACTCCCGCCCCACCAACCCGGGAGCGCAGGAGGATCTGTGGCGAAGGGACGCGCGGGACCCGGCGCCGACGACATGGCGCTCGAGGCCGCCGAACGAGCCGCGGCCGCGGAAGCGCAGCACGTCGTGGCAGGTCCGGCACCCGCGGACGATACCGAGGCGCCGCCCGAGGACCTCGCGACGGCGACGCACCGGGCGCTCGCGGCGCTGCCCGGACGCTCACCACGGCTCGAGGTCTGCCCCTTCCTCCGCGCCGGCGAGGGCCCCAACACCGCGCCGGCCGATCGTCCGAACGCCGCACAGCACTGCTGGGCATTCGACGAGCCGCTCGTGCTGGGCCTCCGGCAGCAGGAGCTCGTGTGCCTCCGTATCGGTCACGGCCACTGCCCGCGCTTCGCCCGCGGAGAGGAGCGGGTCCGCCGCACGCTGGCCCCGGGCCTGGGACGTCGTCGCCGGCCGGCCCCCGCGGTGCTGCTGGCCGCCGGTCTGCTGGTCGGGGCGATCCTCGTGGCCGCGGGGGCGCTGAGTGGGGGACTGTCCCTGCCGGGAGGGGCCCGTGTGGCTGCCGGTCCGACGCCATCGCCGAGCGCTCCACCGGCCACACCCGCGCCCACCCCCCAGCCGACCCTCGCGCCGACGCCGGCGATCGATCCGACGCCGACCCCGCCGCCCGAGCCGACGCCGACCCCGGCGCCGGTCCCGACCGCCTCGCCGGCCCCGAGCGTCGCGCTGCCAGCCGCATGGCAGGGTCTGGCGGCCTGCCCGGCGCCCGATGACTGCTACGTCTACCGGGTCCAGAGGAACGACACGCTCTATGGCATCGCCGCGAAGTTCGGCACGACACTGAACGTCGTGCTCGACCTCAACCCGGCTATCAGCGATCCGAGCACCATCCACGTGGGCGACCAGATCAAGGTGCCGCCGCCCCCTGCCTGATCGGGCGGATCGACCGCGCCGGCGGCGACCGCACCGACTCGGCCATCGACGCCCCGGGCGACCGCCTGACGGTCGGTGGCGCCTGGACGATCCCGAACGTCCGCGGCGTCCAGGAGGCCGATGTCCTGGGCCGTCAACACCCGTGCAGAAACGGGCTTGACGCGACCCCTGCGCGGTGTAAGATGCCGTCCACGTGGCGCAAAGTGGCGCGAAGTGGGGAACTGGGGTGAATGTCGGGTGGGAAACCCGGTCCGCCGGCCCTCGAATGGGGGCCGGCGGCCGACCCGACCGTCGCCCCGACCTCGGCAATCGTGAGGCGCAAGCAGGGTGTTCACCGGCGAGTACCGACACACGGTCGACGGGAAGGGCCGCATCGCGGTCCCGGCCCGCTTCCGGTCGAAGCTCGACGGCGGCGCCTTCGTCTCGCGCTGGATCGACGGCTGCCTGGGCATCTTCCCGCGGGACGTCTTCGAGGAGCTGGCGGACCGCGTGGCCGCCAAGCCGGTCACGGACGCAGGTGCCCGCACCTTCTCGCGCTTCGTCTTCTCGGGGGCCTTCGAGGTCGAACTCGATGGCCAGGGTCGGGTGGTCGTGCCGCCCGGTCTCCGGGAGTGGGCGGGCCTGGAAGGGGAGACCGTGGTGGTGGGATCGCGCGACCACATCGAGCTGTGGGAACCCCGCAAGTGGGCGGCCTACAGCGAGGCGATGACCTCGCCCGATGTCCTCGCCGAGCACCTCCAGGGCCTCGGCATCTAGCGGACCAGACGCGTCTTCAGGGTCCGGACGGATCCGCAGCTCGGTGGTGGCAAGGCCGGAAGCAGGGCACCAGCCCGTGATGGTGGAGGAAGTCATGCAGGCTCTCTCGCCCGTCCCGGGCAGCCTCCAGGTCGATGCCACCCTTGGCGGCGGAGGGCACGCCGTCCGGATCCTGGAGGCGAATGCGCCTGATGGCCGCCTGCTCGGCCTGGATGCCGATCAGGCGGCCATCGCCAGGTGCGCCGTCCGCCTTGCGTCGTTCGGGGAGCGCGCGGTCCTGCGTCAGGCGAACTTCGAGGAGCTCGCCGGGCTCGCCCCGGCGGCCGGCTTCGAGCGCGTCGATGGGGTCCTCTTCGACCTCGGGCTGAGCTCCTTCCAGCTCGCCGACGAGGAGCGTGGCTTCAGCTTCCGCGCCGAGGGACCGCTCGACCTGCGCTTCGATCCGACCCGCGGCCGGCCGGCCAGCGCGTTGCTCGAGGAGCTCGACGAACGCGAGCTGGCCCGGGTCCTGCGAGCCCACGGCGAGGAGCCCTTCGCCGGGCGCATCGCCCGCGCCATCGTCGCCGAGCGCGAGCGTGGACCGATCGCCAGCGCAGCCCGACTGGGCGCTCTCGTCGAGCGCGTCGTCCCCACGCCGCGCGGGGGACGACGTCGTACGCATCCCGCCACGCGGACGTTCCAGGCCCTGCGTATCGCGGTCAACCGCGAGCTCGAGGTGCTGCCGGCGGCCCTGGCCGCGGCCGTGGACCTGCTGCGCCCGGGAGGCCGGCTGGTCGTGCTCGCGTACCACTCACTCGAGGACCGCATCGTCAAGCGTTTCGTCGCGGCCGAGCGGCGCGGGTGCGTCTGCCCGCCGGTGCTGCCGGTCTGCGTCTGCGGGCACTCGGCGCGGCTCCGCCCCATCGGTCCCAGCCCGGCCTTCCCCACGGCCGAGGAGGTGGCCCACAACCCTCGCGCCCGGAGCGCCCGCCTGCGGGCCGCCGAGCGCCTGGCCGCTTGAGCCGCCGCATCGACCGAGATCAGCGCGGCCACTCCACCACGAGCCACTCAGGAGCAGCAGCCCGGGAGTACCGGCCCAGAGGAGGGACCGAACGTGAGCCGACACCAATCCCGCCGCCGCCGAACGTATGGGCGACGACAGCACGAACTGCATGAGCGCCGCATCGACCGCGGCACGTGGGACATGTCCGACGATGCACGCGGCACCCGGCTCGACGGCGCCGACGACGGCTTCGGCTCGGGTTCGCCGTTGTACGACCTGCTCTCGCCCCGCCTCCGCTTCGCCGAAGGCCGCGGGTGATGGCCGTCTACGAGGGCGCCCGCCGCATCGCACGGCCGCTGGTCCCGCCGCGCCGCCAGCGGACGGTCCGGGTTCGGGCACGCCGCGGCACCAGCCGCGTCGGCCTGACGTTGGCGGCGATCCTCGTCGTCTTCCTGCTGGCCCTCTTCTACCTGACCCAGACGCTGGGCGTGGCAGCGCTCAACTACGACATCGACACGCTCATCGCCGAGCGCAGTGCGATCGAGCAGCAGCTCCAGTCGGTCGCAGGCGACATCGCGCGCTGGGGCGCCGAGCCGGCCATCATCAAGGGCGCCCAGCAGGCCGGTCTCGACCGGCTCGGTGACGGCGTCCGCATCCCCGCTCGCTGATCGAACGATGCTGGGTCGGACCGACCGGCGCCCCCGCCTCGTCATCCTCCTGGTCTTCGTCGTGCTGGGGGCCGCGGCCCTGGGAGCGCGGCTCGCCTACTGGCAGGTCGTGCGTGGCGCCGAGCTGCGCGACGACGCCTTGGCGCAGCTCGAGCGGGCGATCAAGGTGCCGGTCCAGCGCGGCGAGATCTACGATCGCTCGGGCACCATCGTGCTGGCCACCACCGGCTACCGCGACCTGCTGGCAGCCTATCCCAAGCGGATCCCGGCAGCGGACAAGGCCGCCGTCGCCGATGAGCTGGTGGCCATCCTCGACCTTGAGGGAGCGGCGGCGGAGAAGCTGCGCACGACGATCGGCGGCGCTGCCGAGTACGCGGTCCTGGCGCAGCTCCTCACGCAGGGCCAGAGCGAGGATGTCAGCGCCGGCCTGGCCGACGGGCGACTGCTGGGCCTGGAGCTCGACCCACAGCCGATCCGCATCTATCCCAGCCAGGGCGGGGCCCCGGCGACCACGCTGGCCAGCCAGCTGCTGGGCTTCACGAACCGCGAAGGCGAGGGCCAGTACGGCATCGAGCAGCGCTACCAGGACCTGCTGGCGGGCCGCCCGCGCATCGTCACCGCGCTGCGGGACGTGGCCGGCCGGCCGATCGCCGACTCGGAGCGCGCGGTGGACACCGGCGCGCCGGGTGCCGACCTCGTCCTGACCATCGATGCCGGTCTGCAGCTCCAGCTCGAGAAGGAGCTGTATGCCGCCTGGGTGGCGGACCGGGCCCAGACGGTCAGCGCCGTGGTCATGGACCCCCAGACCGGCGAGATCCTGGCCTGGGCGAGCGTGCCCGGCTACGACGCGAACGAGTACCAGCGCGTGGCGAAGGAGGATCCGGGGCTCTTCCTGGACCCGGTCGTGGGCGCCGTCTACGAACCCGGCTCGGTCATGAAGATGTACGTCGCAGCGGCCGCCTACGAAGCGGACGTGGTGACCCCGCAGACTCGCATCAACGACAGCGGCAGCCTGCGCATCGGCCGTTCGACGATCTGGGACAGTGACAAGCGCGCCATGGGCCGGATGGCCTTCGAGGACGGCATCGCCTACTCGCGCAACATCGTCGCCGCGCGCGTGGCGCGCATGCTGGGCCCCGATGTGCGCTCGGCGGCGGCGTCGCTCTACGACATCTGGACGCGGCTGGGCATCGGCCGCGCCACCGGCGTGGACACGTCGGGCGAGCTGCCCGGCCTGGTGGTCGACCCGGCCGTCAAACGGTGGGCGGAGATCGACCTGGCCAACCGGAGCTTCGGCCAGGGCGTGGCCGTGACGCAGCTGCAGCTGGCCACGTCCTTCTCGACCATGGTCAACGGCGGCTACCGGGTGACCCCGTACCTCGTGGACGGCATCGGCGGAGAGCGCCTCGAGCGGCCGCCGGCCGAGCCGGTCATCGACGCGCAGCTGTCGGCCGAGCTGACCGACCTCATGACGCACGTCGTGACCAGCGTCCCGTGGTACGCCGAGGGCACGCTCATCCCCGGCTACGCGGTCGGCGGCAAGACCGGCACGGCCCAGATCTGGGATGGCGAGCGCCAGGACTGGATGCCCCTGACATTCAACTTCAGCTTCGTCGGCTTCGTCGGGCAGGACGGGCCGGACGCGGTCATCGCCGTGCGCATCGGCGACACGCGGCCGAAGGTCATCCGGCAGGGTGAGCTCAAGCTCAGCATCACGTCGTTTGAGCTCTTCCGGCGCATCGCGCTCGACACCATCGACGTCCTCGGCATCCCGCCGGCCGAGGCGTCGCGCCGCGATGACCTGGGGCGTTGAGGCGACCGTGCGAGAATGGCCCACGATCGTGAATGACGCGCCGAGCCCGCCGCCCATCGCGCCGGGCGTGCCCGCGCTCGATGCGCGCGAGCTGGCCGCAGCGGTGGGTGGGACGCTCCTGCGGTCCTCCGCGCGGCCGATCCGCGGCGCAGCCGTGGACTCGCGACGGGTCAGCCCCGGCAACGTCTTCTTCGCCCTCCCCGGCGAGCGCACCGACGGCCATCGCTTCCTTGCCCAGGCCGCCGCCGCGGGTGCCGCCGCGCTCGTCGTCAGCGAGCCGCTCGATACGGCCGGGCTCGACGCTCTGGGCGACGTGACCGTCGTGCAGGTCGCGGCCGGGCTGGCCGCCCTGCACGCGCTGGCCGCGGCGTGGCGTGCGCGCTTTTCGCCGCTCGTGGTCGGCATCACGGGCTCCTACGCCAAGACGTCCACGAAAGAGGCGGTCGCGGTCGTCCTTGCTGCGGACCGCCCGACGCTCAAGAGCGAGGGCAACGAGAACAACGAGATCGGACTCCCGCTCACCCTGCTGCGCCTGGGTCCCGAGCACCAGGCTGTCGTGCTCGAGATGGGCATGTACATCGAGGGCGACATCGCCACCCTGGCCGCGCTCGCTCGCCCACGCATCGGCGTGGTCACGGCGGTGAGCGGCATCCACCTCGAGCGTGCCGGCTCGCTCGCGACCATCGAGTTCGAGAAGGGCCGGCTGGTCGAGGTCCTGCCCCGCGACGGCGCGGCGATCCTCAACGCCGATGACCCGGCCGTGCGGCGCATGGCCGCCCGCACCAGCGCAGCGGTCACGACCTACGGCTTCGCGGAGGACGCGGACGTGGCCGCGGAGGCCGTCGAGTCGCTGGGCGGGGAGGGGATGCGCTTCGTCCTCCGCACCCGCGGCCGGCGCACCCCCGTGCGGACCCCGGCCCTGGGCCGGCTCGCCGTGCACAACGCGCTGGCCGCGGCAGCGGTCGGGCTCGCCGTGGGCATGACCCCCAAGGCCATCGCCGCTGCGCTCGGCCGCGGCTTCAGCTCGCCGCACCGGACGACGCTGCTCGACGCGGGACCGTGGCGGGTCCTCGACGACAGCTACAACGCCGGGCCGGAGACGATGGCCGCGGCGCTCGACCTGCTGGCCACGCTGCCCGGCCGGCGCGTGGCGGTCCTGGGCGAGATGCTCGAGCTGGGCCAGGCCTCGAAGGCGGCCCATCGCGCCGTCGGCGCACGGGCCGCCGGCGTGGCAACGCTGCTCGTCGCCGTCGGCCGGGGTGGCCGGGGCATCGCCGCCGGGGCGCGCGCGGCCGGCCTGGCCCCGGCAGCGGCCTTCGAGACGGCAGACGCCGACGCGGCGCTGGGAACGCTCCTCCCGCTCCTGACGGCCGGCGACGTCGTGCTCGTCAAGGGCTCGCGGGGCGTCGCCCTCGACCGGCTCGTGGATCGTCTCGTGGCCATCGGTCGGTCCGGGCACGGCGCTCGCGCGTGAACGTCCTCGCCGTGCAGGGCATCCTGCTCGCCTTCGCCCTCGTCGTCCTGCTCATGCGCCCGTACCTGGGCGTGCTGCGCCGGCTCGGCTTCGGCAAGCGCATCCGCATCGAGGGACCGGAGGCGCACTACACCAAGGAGGGCACGCCCACGATGGGCGGCCTCCTCATCATCGCCGTCGTCATCGGTCTGGCGCTGGCCCTCGATCTCGTCGACGCCTCGACCTTCGCGCCCCTTGCGGCGCTCGGCCTGGTCGGCCTCCTGGGCGCCGCGGACGACTACCTCAACGCCAAGACCGGCGACGGCATCCGCGGCCGCCAGAAGATGCTGTGGCTGACCGTGGTGGCCATCTTCGCCGCGCAGCAGATCCAGCGCACCTACGCCATCGACGCGGTGGCCGTGCCGTTCATCGGCGCGGTGCAGATCGAGCCGTTTGCCTACGTCGCCTTCGCGGCCTTCGCCATCATCGCCGCGAGCAACGGCGTGAACATCACCGACGGGCTGGACGGGCTGGCAGGCGGCACGCTCATCTTCGCCTTCGTGGCCTACCTGGTCATCGCCGCCCTCAACGTGCCCTTCGCGCAGCCCAACCTGGCCGTCCTGTGCGCGCTGATCATCGGCGCCCTGCTGGGCTTTCTCTGGTTCAACGTGCACCCCGCGCAGGTCTTCATGGGCGACTCGGGGTCGCTCGCCCTGGGGGCCGCGCTGGCCGTCACCGCGCTCATCGCCGGCCAGATCCTCATCCTGCCTCTGATCGGCATCATCTTCGTGGCCGAGACGGCCTCGGTCATCCTGCAGATCGCCTTCTATCGCGTCAGCGGCGGTCGCCGCCTGTTCCGCATGAGCCCGCTGCACCATCACTTCGAGCTGGGCGGCTGGGACGAGGAGAAGATCACCATGCGCTTCTGGATCGTGGGCCTGCTGGCCGCGATGCTCGGCGTGGTGCTCTTCCTGGCCACCGTGGACCGGCTGGCATGAGCGCGGCCGGTTCGATGGTCGAGCCGCTCGACGCCGCCGCCCTCACCCTCGATGCCTTCCGCGACCGCCCGGTCGCCGTCCTCGGGCTCGCGCGCAGCGGCATCGCCCTGGCCCGTTTCCTGGCCGACCGGGGCGCTCGCGTCACCGTCTACGACGTGCGCCCCGCGGCCGACCTGGGCGAAGCGATCGCCGCGCTCGGCGGCCGGGACGTGCGGCTCCTCCTTGGGCCGGAGCAGGATCCCGTCGCCGCCCTGCGCGACGAGGCGATGATCGCGACCTCGCCCAGCGTGAGCAGCCGCTACCCGACGACCGAGCCGCGCCTGCGCGCCGCGCTCGGCGCCGTGGAGGCCGAGGGCCGCGTGCCGGTCATCAGCGAGTCGGACCTCTTCCTCCGCCTCTGCCCCGCGCCGACCGTCGGCATCACGGGTACCAAGGGCAAGACGACGACGGCCTCGCTCAGCGCGGCGATCCTGGCCGCGGGCGCCGCACCGGTCGTGCTGGGCGGCAACATCGGCGCCCCGCTCGTGGAACGCCTGCCGGACCTGACCCGGCATCACCGCGTCGTGCTCGAGCTCTCGGATCTGCAGCTGCCGACGCTCTCGCGTGGCACCACGGTCGCCGTCTACACCCACGTCACGCAGGACCACCTCGACCGCCACGGCAGCGTCCACGCTTACCGCGCCGCGAAGCGCCGTCTGGCCGAGCTGGTGGACCCGGAGGGTGCCCTCGTCCTCGATGCCGAGGATCCCGTGAGCGCTGCGTACGCAGGGCTGGGCACCGCGCCGGTGACGCTCTACCGGCGCGACATGCCGCTGCCGGGCGGTGTCGGCGTCGTGGGTGGCTGGATCGTGGCGGCCGGTGTGCAGCGCCTGGCCCTGGCAGGCGGCGGGCCGGCAGCGACCGGTCCCGGTGGCCGGGTCATGCCGCTCGAAGAGGTGCCCCTCCCGGGTGAGCACAACGTCAGCAACGTGCTGGCCGCCGTGACCGTGGGACTGCTCTTCGGCATCGCGCCCGACGGCATCCGCCGGGCCGTGGCGGCCTTCGAGGGGGTCGAGCACCGCCTGGAGCTGGTGGCCGAAGAGAACGGCGTGCGCTACGTGAACGATTCCCAGGGGACGCAGCCGGATGCGGTCATCGCCGCGCTGCGCAGCTACCCCGTGCCCCTCGTGCTCATCGCCGGCGGGCGCGCCAAGGGCGTGCCCATCGACGAGCTGGCCCGCGTGGCCGTGCGGCGGGCCAGTGCCGTGGTGTTCATCGGCGAGAGCGCGCCGGAGTTCGCGGCCACCTTCGCCGCGGCCGGGCACGCCCACCTCGAGCGGGCGCCCAGCCTGGAGGCCGCGGTCGAGCGGGCCGACGCGATCGCGCGCTCGGAGCTGGCCTCGGCGCCGGTCGGCAGCACCGCCACCGTCATGCTGAGCCCCGCCGCCGCCAGCTTCGACATGTTCACCGACTACGCCGCTCGCGGCCGCGCCTTCAAGGCGGCTGTCCACGCGCTCATCGCTGCGAGGAGCCGATCGTGAGGAACCCGCCCATCGCCGTGCCCGCGCCCGGTGCTCGCGGCCACGCCGGTCGGGGCCGCGCCGAGGAGGCCCCGCGCGTCGCCGGACGGCCGGGCGTGCGCGACCGCTCGCGCACCGTGGCCCTGGTGCGTGAGCGCCACGCCCCCGACTACGCGATCCTCGTGGCTGTCGTCGCGCTGGCCGCCATCGGCATCCTGATGGTCTACTCGAGTTCGGGCATCCGGGCCTACGTGACCCAGGACGACAGTTTCGCCGACGTCGGGCCGCAGCTCGTCTGGGCGATCCTGGGCATCGGGGCCATGGTCGCCGCGATGCACATCGACTATCGCTTCTGGCGCCTCGTGTCGCTGCCGCTCTTCGTCGGCGCCCTGGCGCTGCTGGCGCTGGTGCTCGTGCCCAGCGTGGGCACGGTGGTGGGCGGCTCGGCGCGCTGGCTGAAGCTCGGGTCGCTGCCGGCCATCCACCCGGCGGAGTTCGCCAAGCTCGCCCTGGTCGTCTACCTGGCGCACTGGATGGCCAGTCGGGGCGTGCGCATCTCGAGTGTCCTGCACGGCACGCTGCCCTTCCTGCTCATCGCCGGGCCGGTCGTGGCGCTCGTCCTCAAGGAGCCCGACCTGGGCACGACCGGCGTGCTGGCCATGACCGCCTTCGTCCTCTTCTTCGTCGCCGGCGCCAACCTCTGGCAGTTCCTGCTGCTCGTTCCGGCAGGCGTCGCGGCGGTCGTCTACGTCATCTACAGCCACCCCTACCAGCTGCAGCGGGTGACGACCTTCCTCGACCCCTGGAGCGATCCGCGCGGAACGGGCTTCCACACCATCCAGGGCCTGCTCGCCCTGGCCCTCGGTGGCATCGTCGGCGAGGGGCTCGGTCAGAGCCGCGCGGCCGGCGGGCTGTACCTGCCGAACGCCTCGAACGACTTCATCTTCGCGGTCATCGGCGAGGAGTTCGGGTTGATCGGCGGCCTGCTCGTCGTCGGCCTCTTCCTTGTCTTCGCCTACCAGGGCATCCGGGTGGCCCTGAGCGCGCCCGACACGTTCGGGGGCCTGCTGGCCACCGGGATCACGTCCTGGCTGACGCTGCAGGCCTTCGTGAACATCGGGGTGGTCGTCAACCTGCTGCCGATCACCGGCATCACGCTGCCCTTCGTGAGCGATGGCGGCTCCTCGCTCCTGGTCAGTTTCGCGGCGGTCGGTATCCTCCTTTCCATCTCCCGCGAGACCCAAGCCCGAGGCACCTGGAACGATGCGGATCCTCATCGCCGGCGGTGGTTCCGGCGGGCACATCCTGCCGGCGCTGGCGGTCGTGCGGTCCCTGCGCGAGCGGCGAACGGACGTTGACCCGCTCTGGGTCGGCGGCCATCGCGGCCTGGAGGCCTCGCTCGTGCCCGGCGCGCACATCCCGCTCACCCGCCTCTGGCTGCGCTCGCTGCGCACCGTCGATCGCTCGTTGAGTACCTTCCTCGACCCGCTGCGCCTGGCCGGCTCGATCCCCCAGGCGCTGCTTCTCCTCGCCCGCTGGCAGCCCCGGGCGGTCTTCACGACCGGCGGCTACGTGGCCATCCCGGTGCTGCTGGCCGCCCGGCTGTTGCGCGTCCCGTCGCTTCTGTGGGAGGGCAACCTGGTGCCCGGTCGCAGCGTGCGCGCCACGGCGGGCCTCGCCTCGGCCATCGCCGTCAGCTTCGAGGCCACGGGCCGCGCCCTGCCGGGTCCCTGCTACGTGACCGGCACGCCGACGCGGCCGCTGGCCGGCCTCGATGGCGCGGCCGCCCGGGAGCGGCTGGGCATCGAGACGAGCGAGCGGGTCGTCCTCGTCTTCGGCGGCTCGCAGGCCGTGCGCCGCTTCGACGACGCCGTGGACGCCGCACTGCCCTCGCTCGTCCAGCGGGCCACGGTGATCCACGTCACCGGCGAGGCGGGCTACGGCGCCGCCCTGCGCCGCCGCGAGGCGCTGCCCGAGGATCGTCGCCAGCGCTACCGGCCCTACGCCTTCCTGCGCGAGGAGATGGCCGACGCCCTGGTCGCCGCCGACCTCGTCGTCGGGCGCGCCGGCTCGTCCACGCTGGCCGAGGTGACCGCGCTGGGCCTGCCCATGGTCGTCGTGCCCTATCCTCACGCCGGAGGCCACCAGCGGGCGAATGCGCGCACGCTCGGCGAGGCGGGAGCGGCCATCGTGATCGAGGACGCGGCCTTCGACGGCGACGCGCTCCTCGCCGCCGCGTCCGTGCTCGACGATCCGGCGCGCCTGGCCGCGATGGGCGCCGCCAGCCGCAGCCTGGGCCGGCGGGGCGCCGCCGACGCGAACGCGGAATTGCTGCTGGCCCTGGCCGAGCGGCGCCCGCTGCCCGGCGACGAGGTCATCGCGGCCATCGCACGGGGCGCCGCGTGACCGTGGCGGGCTCCGCGGTGCGCCGGCTCTCACCCGACGAGGCGGCGACGCTGGGCACGGAGATCCAGCGCCGGATCGGCGTGAAGACGTCGCGCCAGGAGCCGCTGGCGCGCTTCACGACGATGCGCGTCGGCGGTCCGGCCGATCTCTTCGCCGAGGTGCGCAACCTCTTCGAGCTGCGCGCCATCGTCCGCTTCGCGCGCGCCCGCGGCCTGTCCATCTTCATCCTCGGCCGCGGCTCCGACCTCGTCATCAGCGATGCCGGCATGGGCGGGCTGGTGGTCATGAACCGTGCACAGCAGGTCCGCATCGATGGCGCCGACCTGGTGGCCGATTCGGGGCTGCCGCTGGCGAAGGCGGCCACGGTGGCCAAGGACGCCGGCCTCTCCGGCCTCGAGTTCGGTCTGGCCATCCCGGGCACCGTCGGCGGCGCGGTCTGGGCGAACGCCGGGGCGCACGATTCGGATGTGCGCACGATCCTCGTCGAGGCCGGGGTCCTGGGGGCCGACGGGTCCGAGTCGGCCCTGGGGCCGGACGCGCTCGGGCTGGCCTACCGCGATTCGGCTCTCAAGGCCGCGCCGGAGGGCGCGCCGCTGGTCGTCACCTGGACGCGCTTCCACCTGACGCCGGCCGACCCGGCGGTCATCGTGGCGCGGCTCGACGAGATCCGGCGCTGGCGGCAGGCGCACCAGCCGCTCGGTCAGCCCAGCGCCGGCAGCGTCTTCCGCAATCCGTCCGAGGGGCCCTCCGCCGGCGCCATCATCGACGGCCTCGGGCTGAAGGGTCGTCGCGTGGGCGGCGCGGTCGTCTCGGCGAAGCACGCCAACTTCATCGTCAACGACCGCGCGGGAACGGCCGCCGACGTGCGTCACCTGGCGGAGGAGGTGCGCGCCATCGTCCGCCGCGAGACCGGCGTCGAGCTGCGCTTCGAGGTCGTCTTTGCCGGCGATTGGAGCGCGTGGGAGCCGGCGGCATGAGCATCGTCGAGGTCCGGCGCGATTCGTCGCAGCCGGTCGTCGTGCTCCTGGGCGGCCCGTCCGCGGAACACGACGTCTCGCTCGTGTCGGGCCGCGCCATCGCGGCCGCGCTGGCCGGGCGCGGCAACCCGGTCGAGGCCTGGCTGATCGACCTCGGGGGCGCCTGGTGGCGGCTGCCCGACGCCGCCCGCGACCCGGAGCTGCCGGCGGCCGCCTACGACGCCCCCGCGACCCTCGGCGCAGAGGGGCCGCTCGGCGCCGCCGGGGCCCTCGAGGAGCTGGCCGCGCGCGACCCTGCGCCGGTCGTGTGGATCGCGCTCCACGGGCCGTTCGGGGAGGACGGCACGGTCCAGGCGCTGTGCGAGTCGGCCGGGCTCATCTACACGGGCTCCGGCATCGCCGCCTCGGCGCTGGGCACGGACAAGGTCCTCTTCAAGCGGCTGGCACGCGCGCTGGAGATGCCCGTCGTGCCCTTCGAGGCGCTCTCCCGGGTCGACCACGACGCCGATCCCGCCGCCGCCATGCGCCGCCTCGAGGCCTTCGCCGCGCGCCTGCCGGACCGGCGGCTCATGGTCAAGCCGGCCCGCCTCGGCTCGAGCGTGGGCATGACCATCGTCCACCGGCCGGACGAGCCGCCGTCCCTCGAGTACGCCGTGGCGGAAGCGTTCCGCTGGGATGACCTCCTGCTCGCCGAGGCCTACCTGGCGGCGCCCCGCGAGCTCGAGGTGAGCGTGCTCGGCAACGGCACACGGACGGTCGCCTACGGTCCCGGCGAGGTCTTCCCGGGCCACGAGTTCTACGACTACGCGGCGAAGTACGCGCCGGGCGTCTCGCGCACGACGGATCTCCCGGAGATCGGCGAGGGGCTGCGCGCAACAGTGCGCGATCTCGCCCGGGCCGCCTTCGCGGCCATCGGAGCCAGCGGGTTCGCGCGCGTCGACTTCCTCGTCCACGGGGGCCGCGTCTACCTGTCCGAGATCAACACGATCCCGGGCTTCACCCCGATCAGCCTCTTCCCCGTCCTCTGCCGCGAGGGCGGCTACGACTTCGCCGCGCTCGCGGCGCGGATCGTCGAGCTGGCCCTGGAGCGCTTCGCCGTGCGTCCCGACCGGCGTCTCTCGCGGGCCGACCTGCCGTGAGCCTGCCCCTGCGCCGCGTCTCCCTGCGCCGCGGTCGGGTCCCGTCGCGTCCCTCGATCGCGCGGGCCTCGGCGGGCCCGGCCGCGAGCCGCGTGCTCGCCGCCGTGGCGCTGCTGGCAGCCGCGGCCGCGCTGTACGGGGTCTCCGCGTCGCCGGCCTTCGCGCTCGCACCGGGCGGCATCGACGTGCGCGGCGCGATGCTGACGGGGGAGGCGGCCGTGCGGCGCGCGCTGGGCCTGGACGGTGACCTGCGGCCGAACCTGTTCGTGCTCGACACGGCCCGCCTGGCCGTCGCGCTGCGCACCTTGCCCACGGTCGACGGGGAGCGGCCGGAGGTCGTGTCGGTCCGCGTGGCGCTGCCCGACCGGCTCATCGTCGAGGTCCGCGAGCGGACGCCCATCCTCGTCTGGCAGGTCGGCGAGCGGCGCCTCCTCGTCGATGTCGAGGGCGTCCTGCTGGTGTCATTGCCGTCGGGCGCCACGAGCGCACTGCCGGTCCTCGTGGACCAGCGGCGAGACTCGGCCCGGCTGGCCGTGGGTGAGCGGCTCGATCCCGTCGACATCGCCGTCGGGCGCCGCCTCGGCGCCGTCACGCCGGCCTTGCTGGGCAGCCGTGCGTCGCGCCTGACCATGCGCCTCTCCGATGACGATGGCTTCATGCTGCTGGCCGGCTCCGCTCTGTGGCGGGCGGTCTTCGGCATCTATGCGCCCAGCCTGCGCGGGCCGGAGCTGGTCGACGCCCAGGTCCAGTGCCTGGCCAGCCTGCTGGCCGGAGGCGAGCAGGCGATCGCGGTCGCCTACCTGTACCCCGAGGGCGGCCGCTGCGGCACGTTCGTGCCGAAGAAGGGCGCACCATGATCGTCTGCGTGTTCGGTTGCCGCGGGACGCCAGCGTCGGGTAGCCTTGCCGGGACCGGACGGGAGGAGGTGGAGAGGACGTGTGGATACCCCTGGCGGGACTGCTCCTCGGCATCCTGCTGGGCCTCGTCCTCCAGGTCAGCGTCAGTTTCGAGTTCGCCCGGTACACGGCGGTGGGCATCATCGCCGCCCTGGACTCGGTCCTGGGAGCCGTCAGGGCGGAGCTCGACGGGACCTTCAGTGAGCGGATCTTCCTCAGCGGCTTCATCACCAACGCGCTCGTGGCCGTGCTGCTCACCTTCGTCGGTGATCGACTGGGCCTCGACCTCTACCTCGTGGCGCTCATCCGCTTCGGGTTCGGGATCTTCCAGAACGTGGCGCTCATCCGGCGCCACTTCCTATAGACGCTAGATCGAGAAGGGACAGCCAGGACGTGGAGAGGGAAGCGGTCCTCGTCGCCATCGATGTCGGGACGAGCAAGGTCGTGGCGCTCATCGGCGAGGTGACGCGAGACGGCGCGCTCACCATCATCGGCAAGGGCGCGCCGGTCTCGTCCGGCCTCAAGAAGGGCGTGGTCATCAACATCGACCAGACCGTCTCCTCGATCACTTCGGCGGTCGAGCAGGCGGAGCGCCTCTCCGGCTACAAGCTCGAGTCGGCCTTCGTGGGCGTCGGCGGCAACCACGTCGAATCGCAGAACTCCCGTGGCGCCGTGGCGGTCAGCGGGCCGCGCAAGGAGGTCAGCCGGGAGGACGTGGCGAGGGCCACCGAGGTCGCCCGGGCGGTGACCATCCCCAGCAACCGCGAAGTGCTGCACGTCCTGCCGCGCGGCTACATCGTGGACGGTCAGGAGGGCGTCAAGGACCCCATCGGCATGAGCGCCATCCGCCTCGAGGTGGAGACGCACATCGTCCACGCCGCGGCGACGGCGGTGCAGAACCTGTCCAAGTGCGTTCAGCAGGCCGGGGTGCGCATCGACGAGCTGGTGGCCGCGCCCTTGGCGGCGGCGGAGGCGGTCCTCTCGGACACGGAACGCGACCTGGGCGTCGCCGTAGCTGACATCGGCGCCGGCACGACCGACCTCGCCCTCTTCCTCGACGGCTCGCCGTTCCACACGGCGGTGCTGCCGCTGGGCGGTAACAACGTCACCAACGACGTCGCCATCGGGCTCAAGACGAGCCTCCAGGTGGCCGAGGACCTGAAGGTCCGACACGGCACGTGCGACCTGCGCTCGGTCGAGCCCGAGGAGCTCATCAACGTCGAGTCTCTCGGCGACGAGCGCGGCCGCACCGTCCAGCGGGCGGAGGTCTGCGCCATCATCGACGCGCGCATGCGGGAGCTCTTCGAGAAACTCGGCGAGGAGATCGCGGCCGCCGGCCACGGCGGCATCCTGCCCGCCGGGCTGGTCCTCACCGGCGGCGCGTCCCAGCTGGCCGGCATCGCCGAACTCGGTCGCGACGTGCTCCAGATGCCCGTTCGCGTGGCCTCTCCGGCGGGCGTCGGCGGACTCGTGGACCACCTCCTCACGCCGGCCTTCTCGACCTCCATCGGGCTGCTCATGTGGGGTGCCAGGGCCGTCACCGAGGGCGACGGCGGCCGCTACGAGTCGGCGCCCGCGGGTGGCGTATTGGGGCGCCTGCGGGAGTGGCTGCGCAGCCTGTTCCCCTGAGCCACCGTCGGGCCCAGCGGGCGGTGCCCCGGCGCACCATCGCCCCTGAGAGCGGCACCCGCATCCGCCGCCCGGCGGTCTATACTCCGCGGAAGTCCGAGCCGTCCGAGGTGCAAGGCGCATGTGACGGCGCCCGGCTCGACTGCCATCGACATTGACACACCCGGATGAGCCAGCCGGAGGAGAAGGCGATGCCGCTGCGGTCCGATTCGGAGAACTTCGCGCTGATCCGCGTCATCGGGATCGGGGGCGGCGGCAGCAACGCCATCAACCGGATGATCCGGGCCGAGATGATGGGCGTCGAGTTCATCGCCTGTAACACGGACGCCCAGGCGCTCCTGCAGAGCGACGCGCCGCACAAGATCCGCATCGGCGACAAGATCACCCGTGGCCTCGGCGCCGGCGGCGACCCGGGCATCGGGCAACGCGCCGCCGAGGAAGACTCGGAGAAGATCTACGAGGCCCTCAAGGACTCTGACATGGTCTTCATCACCGCCGGCATGGGCGGGGGCACCGGGTCGGGCGCGGCACCGGTCATCGCGGAGGTCGCTCGCGACGTCGGGGCGCTGACCATCGGCGTGGTCACCAAGCCCTTCAGCTTCGAGGGCGCCAAGCGTCGCCTCACTGCCGAGAAGTCGTGCGAGACGCTGCGCGACAAGGTCGACACGCTGATCACCATCCCCAACGACCGACTCAAGGACGTCGTCCAGAAGAACACCTCGATCGTGGACGCCTTCCGTGTCGTGGACGACGTGCTGCGCCAGGGCGTACAGGGCATCAGCGATCTCATCACCGTCCCGGGGCTCATCAACCTCGACTTCGCCGACGTGCGCACGGTCATGAAGAACGCCGGCTCGGCGCTCATGGGCATCGGCCGCGCCAGCGGCGAGAACCGGGCCGCGGAGGCCGCCCGCCAGGCCATCGCCAGTCCGCTGCTCGAGATCAGCATCACCGGCGCCCAGGGCGTCCTCTTCAACGTGACCGGCGGCCCCGGCCTCGGCCTCTTCGAGGTCAACGAGGCGGCCGAGATCATCAAGGAGACCGCCGACCCGGAGGCGAACATCATCTTCGGCACGGTGATCGACGAGCGCATGGGCGACGACGTCATGATCACCGTCATCGCCACCGGCTTCGACACGGGGCGCAAGCGCGAGTTCCAGCGTTCCGACGTGCCCTACACGGTCGCCTCCGGTCTCGCCGCCGGCCGCGACAACCGCGACTTCCTCAAGGAGCTCGAGGCCGAGCGTGCGGCCTCGGTCGGCTCCCCGGTCATGGAGCCGGCCGAACGCGGGGAGCCGGCGCGTCGTCGCCCGACGTACGAGACCGAGGACCTCGACATCCCGGCGTTCCTCCGCCGCAAGTCCTGATCGAGCGGACCCTGCCGGCGGGTCCGCCCGACCCGGCTCAGGTCGCCGCCCATCGCGCCGCACTGGCGTCGGTGCGGGAGCGGATCCACGACGCCGCCGGCCGTGTCGGCCGCGACCCGGCGGGGGTGCTCCTCGTCGCCGTCTCCAAGACGGTGCCTGCGGACCGGCTGCGCGCGGCCGTCGCGGCCGGCGTCACGACCCTGGGTGAGAATCGCGTGCAGGAGGCGGCCGAGAAGGCACCCCTCGTGCCCGGCGCCGCGTGGCACCTCGTGGGGCATCTCCAGGGCAACAAGGCCCGGGCCGCGCTGGCGCTGTTCGACGTCGTCGAATCGCTCGACTCGCTGGACCTGGCGCGGCGCCTCGACCGTCTCGTCGCCGACGGCGCAGCCGCGCTGCGCCGCCATCCGGACGCCCGGCTGCCCGTCCTGCTCCAGGTGAACGTCGACGCCGACCCGGCCAAGGCCGGCTTCTCGCCCGAGGAGCTGGCGGCCACACTGCCGGAGCTGCTGGCGCTGCCGCACCTGCGCGTGGACGGCCTGATGACGGTCGGTCGGCTCGTGGCGGACCCGGCCGACGCCCGCCCGACCTTCGTCGCCCTGCACCGGCTCTCGGAGCGCCTGTGCGCGTCCGAGCCGGGGCTCGGAGCGGCCCTCTCGATGGGCATGAGCGACGACTTCGAGGTGGCCGTCGAGGAGGGCGCCACGATCGTGCGCGTCGGCCGTCTGTTGTTCGGCTCGCGGCCGACGGCGGGCTGACGGCGCGGGGTGCGTGGCAGCCTCGGGGCCGGCGGTGGCCGCGGCGCTGGCGGCGGGCGGCACGCCCATGACATACGCCACTCGCCGAAGCCATAGCCGGCGTGACGTGTGGTCCGGGTCACAGGGCCCATGACCAACGTCACGCCGGATACGCAATCGTCACGCCCCGGGCCGCACCGGCCTGTGCTGGCGCCGTCTACCGCTGCAGGCATTCGCGCAAGGCAGGGGCAGGGGCCACGACACCGACCTGGTCGCGGCGCGAGGCAGCCTCGGGGCCTGCGGCCGGCCGGCCCCGGCCCGGCGCCGTCACCTGTCCGGTCGGCAGAGCCTACCTGGCCGGGGGTCCGGTCGGGCCCTTCATAGCCGATATACTCGCCAGCCGTGGGCTTTCTCGCCGTCTTCCTGCGCTTCCTCGTGCTCGCCCTCTACGTGGTCCTTCTCGGCCGCGTGCTCTACAGCTGGATCAACCCGCGTTTCGAGGGCCCGCTGGGGCGGTTCCTGTTCGAGACGACCGAGCCCATCCTCCGTCCGATCCGGCGCGTCCTGCCGCAGGGCGGCCCGCTCGACTGGTCGCCGCTCATCGCCTTCCTGGTGCTGAGCGTCATCGCCGGGTTGGTCGGCGTGCGCTGAGGACCGAGCGATCGACGGCGTCCGTTTCCACGTCCGCGTCACGCCGCGGGGCGGTGCCGATCGGATCGACGGCGTCGGCCCGGGCGGGGAACTCCGTGTTCGCGTCCGCGCCGCGCCGGCCGACGGCGAGGCCAACGTCGCCCTTCGTCGCGTCCTGGCCGCCAGCCTTGAGGTCCCGCCCAGCGTGGTGACGCTCGAGGCGGGCGCCTCCGCGCGGACGAAGCGGCTGCGCGTGGCCGGGCGGACCGCCGGCGAGCTGGCCGCCCACTGGCCCGGGCTGGTCGCCGTTGACGCCCCGGACCCGCGGGCCGGATAATCAGCGCCCTCGCGGCCGCGCCCGCGAACCCCGGGGGCGATTGGCTCAGTCGGTTAGAGCGCACGGTTCACATCCGTGAGGTCACTGGTTCGAATCCAGTATCGCCCACCACAGCGACCCCGAGCGAGGCTGGCAGGGCGAGGACGAGCCCTCGCCTCTCCGCCTCCTCCGTCAGCGGATCGTCACCTCGCCAGAGTTCGTCAGGTCGATGCTCTCGGCCGCCATCGCCGACTGGATGATGGCCGGCTCCCATGTGTACGTTCCGGCGGTCACGATCCGGGCGAAGTAGCGCATCTTGACCATCCGGGACTCGATCGACGGCCCGACGCAGAACGAGACACGCTGTCCCTGGATCGCGTACGGCGACAGGTACAAGGGCGCCGATGCGTCGTAGGACGACCAGTCCTGGTAGTACGCCATCGGGACAAGGCCAGACGGGGCAAGGTCACTGACCTCGTAGCAGCCGGCCACGACCTGCGGGCCGAACGTCGCGGTCAGCCGGACCTCGACCATCGCGTCATCCGGGATCGTCGGGAACGGGGTGTACGTTCGAACGAGCTGCAGGTTTGGATCGCGGGCCAGGGACTCCGGTCGCAGCGGCACCTGCCATGACGTGGCCAGGCCGACCCGACCAACGAGCGGCTCCAGGCTGAGCGTCCTGCGCTGGGACTCGACGAGGCGAAGCGAGAAGCTCTCGCCCGGATCGAGGTCGACGACGGTCCGCTTTCCGCCGATCGTGTACGCGAACCGCCCGGCCGCCGATGGCATGCTTTCGAGCATCCGGGTGATGAACGCGGCCTGCTGGAGGCTATGAAGCTCGTCGACGGCCGGGTTCGCGTCGACGTACCCCTCGGCCTCATTCGCGAGCGGATCGCCGAGCTCTGCGGCGAGCAGCGCGAGGAGCGACGTGGCCTCGACCGTGTCGTCCAATGACTCGCCGACCCGCAGGCGGATCCACGGCCCGCGCCGCTCACCGTGGGTCGACAGCAGGTCGCGCTCGAGGGCCAGCGCCGTCGCGCCGTCACCGAGGGCGGCGAGGCCGAGGCCCGCGTAGAGTCGCTCACGGATCGTGAGCGCCGGATCCGCCGCGAAGGCCTGGAGCGCCGCGAGGACGGGCTCGCCCAGCCCGGCCAGCCCGGCGTAGGCAAGGACGCGCTGCTCCCGGGTCGATGCGGTGTCATAGAGCGCCCAGGAGAGTGCACCGGCCAGTTCACCGCGGTTGAATCGATCACCGGCCAGCAGCGCGACCCGGGCGCTCAACCCGAGATCCGTCGAGGAGTAGGGGAGGAGCGCGATGCCGGAGGACTGGTAGCGACCGGGATCGAACGTCGCCGCCGGCAGCGTATCCGGATCGACGGCGAACTCGTCGACGAGCAGGTCGCGCGCGATCGCGGCGGCCAACGCCTGGTCGACCCTCGGTCCGCCCGACCCTGCAAGCGTCTGGAGGACCGAGAGGTAGCGGGCACGGCCGGCATCGGAGAAGACGTACGTCGTGAAGCCGGGCCCACCCGCGGGGACCGCGCCCGCGGTCAGGACGGTGTACGTCGTTCGGGTCTCGACGAGCCGCGACTCGACGACCTTGAAGCGGCGGGTGAGCCTGTCGGAGAGCGGGGTCGCGCCGGTACCGCTCGAGGCGGCGATCGTGATCGCTTGCTCGCCGAGCGACAGCCTCGGCAGCGGCACCGCGACGTCCTCGAAGGCCGTGCCGCGGATCGTCGTCTTGGACAGCCCGAGCGACGCCGACGTCACGGTGAATGCCACCGGGTCGCCCTCGCTTAGCCCGGAACCGTACGCCCGGACGCGGACGATCGGTTGGTCCGTGACGAGATACTCCGGTGCCAGCGTGGCCTCGACGAAGAACGGCAGGCCGACCGGGATCAGGATGAACCCTGAGCCGGCCTCCGGCACGGACGTCATCGCCGCGGCGCTGATATGCCACGAGGTCAGGTCGTCGGAGAGCTTGAATGACACCCGAGCGCGGCCCTGGACGTTCGTCGTCACCTGGCGGAACAGGAGCGAATCCACGAACACCGCGCGACCGTCGCCATCGCCGCCGGCTACGTCGCGGCCGTCGGTGCCATCGAGGGGCAGTGGGTGCGACGCATAGGTCCAGAGCATCCAGGTCCCGACCCAGCCGTACAGGCCCCAGAGCGGGTTCTGGTCGTAGGCCGCCCCGATGGCGTAGAGCTTCTCGTCCACGGCCCGCAGGACGACCGAGGCCGATACAGGTCGTGCGGCGCGGTCGGTCGTCCGGACGTCGAGCGTGACGGTCTCGCCCGGCGCGTACCGCTCTCGATCGGTCGTCAGCGCGACCGTCAGCTCGCGCTCCGCCGTGTCGAACGTGGCACTGAACGACCCGATCGGGACCATCGCCTCACCGGTGAACCGCGCGCCCGAGACCGCCAGGTTCGGGACGTCCGCGGCCGTGAAGCGCGCTTCGAAGGTGGGCGTCCCGCTGACGACCGCATCGCGCAGGCCGCGCTGGGCGGTGTAGAACAGGTAGCGGTTCGGGCCACCGGAGGGAAGGTCGCCGCGACCGTCGCGTGCCGCGAGGCAGAGGGGATCGCCGATGGCAAGGCTGGCCGATTCCCATCCACGCTCGTTCTCAGGACCGCAGCTGCGCACGAGGCGCGGGGCCTGCGACCAGGTGTAGATGTCCGGGATCTCCCAGGGGACGCTCGCATAGACCCCCAGCCGGGTCGTCCGACCCTGCGGATCGATCGTCGAGAGGACGACCGAGTAGTTGCGATCGGCGGTTGCGGGAACACTGAGGCGGAAGGTGCCGTCCGGCCCGGTCGTCAGGGTCTGGGTGCCTCGCGCCACCTCGTCGATCCGGTACTCGTACTGGTCGATGACCTGCTTGGCGATGAAGTCGTAGACCTGGCGGGTCGTCACGCGAACCGGCACGAGCTCGGTGATGTCCGCGGTCACTTGCGCCCCGGCGACCGCCGGACCGTTCGGGTCGATGTCCCACACGCCCTCGTCCCAGGCCTGCTCCAGTCGCTCGACGGCGACTTCGTGGAGTGCACCCGTCACTGTCAAGCGACCCGTCTCGATCTTGCCCTCGCCGTCCAACCGGACGCTGGCCGGGAAGACATTGAGGCTCATGGACGCGGTGATCTCGCTCTCCTCGGCCTGGGTCGGCCGGACGGAGACGTACGACGAATCCGTCGTCGCCCGTGCGGTGGCGGTGGCGACACCCGTTCGGTCGGTCGTGATCGTCTGCTCGCCGAACAGGTTCGTTGTGAGGCGCACGCCGGGCACCCCCGTCCCGTCGTAGAACGTCGCCCGGGCGGACAGGGTGACGCGGTCGCCCGCGAGCAGGACGTGCCGGTCGGTCTCGACCTCGAGCTGGTAGGCGGGCTTACGGATCTGCGCAACGTTGAACCAGCTATTCGCGATCCGGTCGCCGCCCGACCAGAGTTGGAGGCTGTAATAGCCGTATGGAAGGTCGCTGAGCTTGATGCTCTGGGAGAACGCGCCCGTCGCGTCCGGGCGAACGTCGACCGACGAGACCGGGGGAGGGTCATCGGTCCCTCCATAGCCCCAATCCGACATGAGCCTCAGCTCGAGGCCCTGGGGCACCCGGCCGGTGTCCCGCTCGCGAACGAACCCCCAGATGTTGACGGTGTCAGTCTGTCGATAGGTCTGGCGATCGGTAGCCATGAAGCGCCAGAAGCGGTCCTGGATTTCATCCGAGTACGCCCTCCCCTCGCCGGAGAGACCGACCGGGATCACCAGCGAGCGGCCGCCGGCCGCGCGAACGGCGAGAAACGGCCGGTCGCCGGGCGTGCCGGGGTCCGTCGTCGCATCTAGGATCGCAGACGGCGTCGTGGCGACGAGCAATCCGTCCGACCCGGTCCGGCCGATCGCACGGCCGCCGAGCATCTCGACGGTCGCGCCCTCGAGCGGTCCACCGGTCGAGATGTCGTTCGCCCAGACGAGGAGCCGATCCTTCGCGGCCGCGACATAGGCTGCAACGTCCGTGACCTGGAGGACCATCTGGCCCCCGGGGCCAATCGGTTGCGGTCCCTGGACGACATACCAGCCTTGCTCGAGGGGCGCCGGGAAGCGGAACCACGAACCGCCCCAATCGGTCTCGCTCCTCGGCTCCGCATCGAACGACAAGACGCGCGCGAGGCCGGTCGTCGAGATCGTCGGCCTGGACCAGATCGTCCAGGCGGGTGGCTCAGTCAGCGTTCGGATCCCGCCGATGCCGGCTCGCTCCGAGGGGAGGCGATAGACCGTCACAGGGAACGGTCGCGCCCGCAGCGCCAGTTGCTCGTCGTACGTCGGAGCCGAGGCCGAGATCCCGACCGAGACGATCGGCGGATCGCCCGGGCGCCACTCCATCGTGGGGCTGAACTGGTAGGAGACCGAGACCGACGGTTGCGGTGGGCCGGCCGGCGGCGCGGTCTCGAAACGAACGACCACATCCTCCTCGAGCGCCTGGCTGGAACCCTCCAGGCGGACGCCGCGGCTCAGCGTCACCGTGTACAGCGTCGCCGGCTCCAGACGCTCGGGAACGAACACGAACGTGCGGCCGTGCTGCTCGAAGTGCCCCTTGACCGCCGGTTCGATCGAGAATCGAGACGCCGCGTCGACCGTGCCATCCTGGTCGAAGGTGAGCTCGATACCGGTGGCCACCGGCACGCCGGTCGCCCCGTTGTAGGGCAGGGTCGTGACAACGCGGAGCGGCGACTGCGCCTGGAACGCCCACGAGCCGGAGACGGTGCCGTCGGGTGCTCGGAGGGTGAAGCGGTAGAGCTGGCCGGGGACGAGCGCGTCGGTCGGCCGGAGGGTGGCCGTTCGATCGACGGGGCCGGCACTGATGGCAAGGTTCAGCGCCGGCGTCACCTCGATCGCGCGCGCGAGCACCTGCGGATCGTCTGCGCCGATGCTGGCAAGTGTGAAGGCGGTATCGGCCGCAACTCCGGCGCGAGCGATCTTCGTAGCGGTCAGCGTGGCGACAGGCTGGATTGGAGCGACGGCGAGCTCGCCCCACGGCTCATTCGGGTCGGAAGCGCCGACTGGCGATGTCGAGGGCGATGAGATCGGCGAGCCCTGGGACGAGGGCGGTGTCGGGCCCGGGCCGCTCGGTGGCCCTGACGACCAGACGGTGACAGCGACGAGGACGGCCGCGAGACCGACTCCCCCGAGGGCGAGCAGGGCGCGGCGCCGCCGCCGGTCGAGGGCACTCCGAGATCCCGCCCCCGATCCGTTCATGGCAGCCCGTTCATCTCTGAACTCCGGCGTCGCCGGTGGGACTGTCATCAAGGTCACTCCGTGCAGGCTTGACGATACAGGACGCCGGATGGGTCTACGTGTTACGGGCCATGTCTGGCGCAGCGTCGGGAGGCGGCACCCCCCTGGGTGCCGCGATGTCGGTGTTCGTTCCTCCTTGACACTGGCCGGCCGAGCCCGAGACTGGTGCCACGGCTGGCCCGGGACGACAAGGCTCCGGCGAAGCTGTCCGTGAGGTGGCCGCTTGCCCACTCAGCGGCCGGAGGGGTCGGGCGCTGTAACACCGCAGGACGCTGAGCGTCCTGGGCCCGTGTCTGAGTCCGCAGCCGTCGCCGACATCGTCCTGTTGGAGGCGCCCCAGCGTCTGGGCGTCGGGGCGGCGATCGTCGATGCCGTCTCCGCGGCCTACGACGCGCACGAACGCGAGCTGTACGCCTTCGCGCTGAGGGCCACCCGCGAGGGGGCGGCCGCCGAGGATCTCGTGCAAGAGAGCTTCCTGCGCCTCGTCCGCGAGGTGCGCGATGGACGACCGCCCGAGAACGTCCGCGCCTGGCTCTTCCGGGTCTGCGCGAACCTGATGGTAAGCCGGGGCCGGCGTCGCGCGATCGCGACGCGGTATCTGCCCTTCCTGGTCTCGCGCGAGGTCGGCGAGACCCCCGAGGCCCGACACCTCCGGCACGAGCTGGGCGACGCGCTCGCCGCCGCCATGGCCGGTCTCTCCCTCGATGAACGCTCCGGGCTGCTGCTGTCCGCCGCTGGCTTTCACGGCCAGGAGATCGCCGATCTGATCGGCCGTAGCCATGGGGCTACGCGGGTGATGTTGACACGCGCCAGGGTCAAGGTTCAGGAGCGCCTTGAGGGCGAGGTCGACCCTCATGCATGACCATGCCGAGGTCCTGGCGCTGGCCGCGGCCGCGATCGACTTCGAGCTCGATCCTGCGGAGCGATCTCAGCTCGAGGCCGCCCTGGCGGCCTGCCCCCTCTGCCGCCGGCGGGCCGGCGCCATGCGGGCGACCGCGACGATCCTTCGCCGCAGCTCGGACATCGGCACCCCGAGCCGTGTCCGGGACGTCGTCATCCGGGCGGCCCTCGGCAGCGCGAGCCGCACGGCCGGGTTGCGCTTGCGGCTCGCCGTGGGTCTATCACTCACCGTCGTCCTGGGCACCGCGGCCGTCCTTGTCGGCAGCCGCGGGATCGAGCTTGCGCCGCCGGCAGGGTCGCTCCCCACCCAGGAGCTCGCCTCACCAGCGATTCCCACCGCTTCACCGGCCCCCTCCGAGGTGCGTCCCTCCGCGTCGGCCGAGACTCCGCCGCCGAGCAGCAGCCCCTCACTCGACGCCAACGCTCCGCTCCGAGCGGGCGAGATCGCCGCCATGGTCACCGATGGCAGGCTCGTCATCCGCACGCAGCCTGGGATGAGCGCCGACTCAGCCATCTTCAAGACCCGCATCTATCCCGGCCAGCGGGTCCTGACGCTGGAGGGGCCCCTCGAGGCCTCGGGCTACCCCTGGTTCCGGGTCCGCCTCGGTGTCATCGAGGGCTGGGTCGCGGCCGCGAGTCGCGACGGAGAGCCGTGGCTGGCTCCCGTCCGAAACGGGGCGATCGCCTTCGTGCGGGACGCAGCCGACGGCTCCGGGGAGGCCATCTACACCATCGGGCCCGACGGGACCGACGAGACGCTGCTGCTGGCCGATCCGGGCCTGGTCCACTACGAGCAGCTGAGCTGGTCCCCAGACGGTCGTCGGCTGGCCTTCGTGAGCCAGCTGGCCGGTGCGGCAGCCGGGTCATCCGAGATCTTCGTCGTCGACGCCGATGGGTCGAAGCTCGTCCAGGTCACCCAGAACGAGGTCCTCGACGACAGCCCGGCGTGGTCGCCCGACGGCACGCGGATCGCGTTCCGCCGAGCCGACCCTGACAGCCAGGTCTTCGTGATGGGTGCGGACGGGTCCGGGGTGCGACCACTAGGGTTGGGCGCGAATCCCGTCTGGTCGCCGGACGGGCTGGGGCTCGCGCTGACCGTGCCCGATGGCGGCTCCCGGTACCTGTGGGTGCAGGCGGCCGATGGCAGTGACCGACGGCGAGCGAGCGAGATCCCGAGCGCAGACGAGCGACCGGCATGGGCCCCGGACGGGCTGCGGCTGGTGTTCGCCCACGCGGCCGCAGACGCGGGACAAGCTTGCGGGCTGTGCGTCGTCGAAGTCTCGTCCGGGTCGACCACGCCCTTGTCGGTCCAGGATAGCGCGACGCCGACCTGGTCGATCGCCGGACCCGTCGCCTTCTCGACGGCCGGGTCGTCGCCGGGCGTGTTCGTCATCGACCCTGACGGTAAGGCCCCCAGGCGCGTCTCAGGTGATCTGAGCGGAGCGATCGCCCCCCAGTGGTCACCGGACGGACGGCGGTTGCTCTTCACCACGGCAGGGCCTGGGGCGTCGATCGCCGTCGTCGACGCAGATGGCGGCGGTCTGACGGTGGTCGGGCAGAACAACGGCACGAACCGCTCGCCGGCCTGGCAGCCACTCCTGCCATGACGGCAACCATGCACCTTGGTCGACGTGTCGGCTTCGTCCTCGCGCTTACCGTGATCGCTGCCTGCGCGTCATCCCCGAGCCCGGCCCCCGTCACCACCCCGCCCCC
>Ga0209126_1000010_pt1 | contig 53322 bp, 46 predicted proteins | sample RifCSP19_1_FD_184024 | JGI IMG/M metagenome (GOLD analysis project Ga0209126, IMG submission 184024) | Soil microbial communities from Rifle, Colorado - Rifle CSP2_sed 19_1 (SPAdes) (version 2) | ecosystem: Environmental > Terrestrial > Deep subsurface > Rock core/Sediment | place: Rifle...
TCACCTACTCCTGCAACCTCGCGTGCCGCTACTGCTACGAGGACCGCGAGGAAGGGTGCGTCCCTCCCGCGGACGGGAAAGAGGCGCCGCGGGAAATGTCCCCGGAGTCGCTCCGGGAGAGCGTCCGGTTCCTGCTCGACCGCTCCGGGGAGGACCGGAACGTGTCCGTCGTCCTCTTCGGCGGGGAGCCGCTCCTCCGGTTCCCCCTGCTGCGGGCCGCGGTTCACGAAGCCCGCGAGATGGCCAAGGCAAGGGGGAAGGAGATCTCCTTCTCCCTCACCACGAACGGCACGCTCATGACCGGGGAGATCGCCGGGTTCCTCAAGGAGAACGGCGTCTCCGTGTGCGTCAGCATCGACGGACCCCGCGAGCTCCACGACAGAAATCGCCCCTACGCTTCGGGGCGCGGCTCCTACGACGACGTCTTGCGGGGGATCGCGCATTTCATGGAAAACCGGAACGGATATCCTCTGGCGGCGCGCGTAACGATTGGGCGCGGCGGCGTCGGCGTGCGGAAGACGTTCCGGCACCTCCGCGGCCTCGGGTTCGACGAGGTGGGTTTCGCACCGGCCAGCGCGGCGGAGGGGAGCAGCAAAGCGCTCACCGAGGGGGAACTCGACCGGGTGCTGGACGGTTTCCGGGAACTGGCCGAGGAATACGTGGACGACGTGCGGGAGCGCCGGATGCCGGCGTTCTCGAACTTGACGCAGATCCTCGGCCTCATCCACCGGGGGGACCCGATGCCGTACCCGTGCGGCGCGGGGATCGGGATGCTGGCCGCGGACCCCTCGGGGGTTTTCTACCCGTGCCACCGGCTCTGCGGGGTCGGTGACTCCATGGGCGACCCGTCCCGCGGGATCGCTTCGGATGCCCGCGCCCGGTTCCTCGACGGGGCGAGGCGGCGCCGCGCATCCGCGTGCGACGCCTGCTGGGCGAAGAACTTCTGCGCGGGGGGGTGCTACCACGATGCGTACCTCCGGCGGGGGGACCTCTTCGCTCCTTCGACGCACTACTGCCGGTGGATCAGGGAGCTGTTCCTTCTGGGCCTTCGAACCTACGTTCGCATACAAAACGAAACGCCGACGTTTCTCGAGGTCGTGCTCGGCGAAAGGGGGGTCGCATGAAGCACCTGAAAGGGGTCAACCGCAAGGGGAAGCGGATCGAGAAGGAGAAGGAGGAGCTTCCGGCCGTGGAGGCGCAGGGGGCCATCCCGTTCATGCACACCTGCACTTCCGTATTCAACCCCGGGTACGAGGTCGACTGGACCGGCTCCACGAAGCAGCTCTGCACGCCGATCGAGACCGACCTGTTCGGGACCACGGACATGTACTGCTGGTGGCCGGGGCAGGCGCCGGACACCTACAACAACCCCGACTGGAACGCCGACTGCACGCGCGCGATGAAGGACTGGATGAAGCTCAAGGTCGTCAAGCCGGAGTGGTAGGAAACGGCGGCGCGATCGACGATAGGGAAAAACCTCACGGAGGGAACGAACCGATGAAGAAAGCGTTCTTTTTCACGTTGGTGCTGCTCGGGTCGGCGCTGCTGCTCGCCTCCGGCAACGCCCCGGCACTCGGCAAGGACATCCTCCTGCAGGGGATGATCCACAACCAGTTGAACGTCCTCGACGGCGACACGGACGAGATCGTCGCGACGATCGAAACCAGGGGGAAGAAGGTCACCAACTTCACCTGGGACCCCAAGGACCTCGACAAGGTCTACACGATCACCGACTGGGGGCAGCAGATCGAACAGCTCGACCTCGCGGGGAAGAAGGTGGTCCGCACGTTCCGCCTGGGCGGCGGCGGCGTCAAGGTGCGGGCCCTCGACATCGAGCTCAATCCGGCGAACCCGAACCTGCTGTACGCCATCTCCCTGCGGCAGCGGTGGCTCTCCGACGAGATCGTCGACATGCCGCCCGCGGTGCTGGTGTTCGATCTTACGACCGAGAAGATCGTGAAGGAGATCGAGATCCCGCGCGGATGCACGAACATCTTCTTCGGGTACGACGGGACCGAGTTCTACCTCACGGGTCGGGACGTCTACGTCTACGATCCCACGACCGGGAAGCAGGTGAACTTCCTGGGGCTCGCGCACCCGACCGTCACCGGGGTCGACCCGCAGATCTCCCTGAACATCTGGCGGCTCCACGACCAGTCGGGGATGGCGATGGTGCTGGTCGGCAGCCTGGCCACGGCGAACAACCTCCCGTACCAGGGGTACTACACGATCGACCTGAAGAAGAAGAGCACGGAAGGGTCGATGAACCTCGTGACCGACATCGGGCCCCTCTACAACCAGTTCTCGGCGGTCGTCTCCCCCGACCGGAAGTTCTACTACATGGTCCTCAACAAGGTGGAGAAGCGGGACTTCGCGACGAACCGGCTGCTGGCCACCGCCGACGTGGACAAGAGCTACTACTCGATCCAGATCAGCTCCGACGGGAAGAAGGTGTACCTGGGCGGCGGCGGCGACTCGATCCTGGTCTACGACACCGAAACGATGAAGCTGTTGAAGAAGCTCGATACGCAGGGGGACGCGGTCCTCACGCACTTCCGCGTCCAGAAACGGTAGGGGCGTATCGACGTGCTTCGGACGAAGAACGACAGGGCGGCGTCTCCGCGGGACGCGGCGGGGTGCGGGGTGGAGATCTGCCTCTCCTTCCCCTTCCTCGACGCGCCGCCGTACGCGGTACTCCGCGGGGAGGTTCCCTTCGCGGAGCTGCTCTCCGGCCCTCACGCCGCCCTCGCGGAAGCGCTTTCCCGGCACCTCCCCGGGGCGGCGCCTGCCCGCTTGCACGTCGGCAGCGATACGTGCGAGCGCCTCCTCCCGTCCCCCCGCTCCCTCGGGACCTGGATCGACGCGGCCCGTGGGGCGGGGTGGACGGTTACCCTCGTCCTGCCGCCGCTGGGGCGGGACGGGCAGGCGCGGGCGCAGGAGTGCGTCCGTGCCCTGGAACAGGCGCCGGGGGCGGAAGTCGTCGCGAACGACTGGGGGACCGTCCATCTCCTCAGGTCGCGCCACCCCGATCTCCGGATCGCCCTGGGACGCCTGACGCATAAAGTCATGCGCGACCCCCGGCTTGCGGACCTCTTCGATTCCCCCCAGGCCCCCATGGCCGCACGATCGGCGCTCTGCCGCTCGGGGGAACTTGCGCCGGGTTTCCGGACGCTGATGGAGCGGTACGGCATCGGGCGCCGGGAGATCGATCCGTTCCTTCAGCCGCTGGAGGAGGACGAGTGGGAAGGCCGGGACGAGCGGCTGTCGGTGCACCTGCCGTACCAGCTCGTGACGATGGGTCGGGGGTGCCTTCCGGCGGCGATGCACGGGGAGGGAAAAGGGAGGTTCGTCCCGGGCGGCCCGTGCCGGACCGAGTGCGCGAAGTACGCCGTCGAGTTCCGCGTCCCCGTCCCCGGGGGGAACGGGGCGGGGAGGCACCTGTTGTCTCTCGGGAACGCCCTCTACCACGCCGTGCCTCCGCACGTTTCCGAGAGGGTGCTCTCCCGCCTTCCGTCCGGGGGACGGGTTGACCGGGTCGTCGTCACCGTCCCGGGGACCGGGAGGATGCCTTCGTGACGAGGCTCACCGTGCCGATCAGTCACCCGGAAGAGGTGGAGATGCTCGCCGCGGGCGGGGCGGGGGAGTTCTTCTGCGGTTACGTTCCCCCGGAGTGGCTCGAGCGGTACGGCGGGGCGTTCTGGCTGAACCGCCGCGGCCCCGTGGCGGGGAACCTCCTCCAGCGCGACGACGTTTCCCTGCTGGCGGAACGGTCGCACGCGCGCGGCATCCCGGTGTACGTGACGTTCAACGCCCCGTACTACGCGCCGGAGCAGCAGGAATTCCTTCTCCCGCTCATCGGCCGGCTCGCGGGGGAGTCCGGGATCGACGGCGTCATCGTCTCCGACGTCGGGTTCCTCGTGGAGCTGCGGCGCGCCTTGCCGTCCCTTCCCGTCCACGCAAGCTCCGTGATGGCGTCGCGGAACCCCGGGATGGTCGACTTCCTCGCGGAGCTCGGGGCAAGCCGCGTGATCTTCCCCCGCAGCCTCGGGGTCGACGACATCTCCACGCTCTGCGCGGCCGCGGCGGGACGGCTGGAGACCGAGGCGTTCGTCCTGAACGAGGGGTGCGTCTTCGAGGAAGGGTATTGCATGACGACCCACCGCAGCGTGGGCGCGCTGTGCGTGCAGCTTCCGGACGTCCCGCACCGGGTCCTCCCGTTGACTCCGCATGCAGCAGCAAAGCTCGACGGGGAGGACCGCCGGCCCGCCCGCGAGATGATGGGCGCGTTCCGGGACTGGGTCTGGTTCCAGAACGGGTGCGGGAATTCGGTCACGGAGCGTGGGATCCCGAACGGCCCGTGCGGACTGTGCGCGCTGTTCGACCTCGTGGCCACGGGCGTGACCTCCCTGAAGATCTCCGGCCGGAGCAGCTCGAGCTTCCGGAAGCTTGCGAGCCTCCGGATGGCCCGCGCCGTCCTCGACCTGGTGGAAGGCGGCGCTTCGCGCGAAGAGGCGGCGCGCGAGGCGGTCGCGATCCGGAACACGCCGGAGTTCTGCAACGCGGGGTACATGTGCTACTACCGGGAGAAGGCGTCGTGACGCGGCGGCTGGCCTCCTTGTGGAGATTCGTGCTTCCCCAGCGGGGAATTCTCGCCGCGACCTTCGTCCTTTCCCTCCTCGCAACGGCGGCTTCCCTGTACGCTCCGTTCCTGTCGAAGAGGCTGGTGGACGACGTCATCCTCCGGGGGAACTGGGCGGCGCTGCCTCCCCTGCTCCTCACCATGGTCCTTTTCGCCGCCGCGGGGATGGTCCTCGGCGGCGTCAGCAGCTATCTCTACACGCGGGGGTCGTCGAAGATCCTCGTCGCCATGCGGGTCGCCCTCTTCGAGCACCTGGAGCGCGCCGAGATGCGCTTCTTCGGCCGGACGCGGGTGGGGGAGATCGTCGCGCGGCTCAACAACGACATGGTGGAGGTCCAGGGGATCCTGGTGGACGTGCCGATGGCCTTCGTCACCAGCTCCGTCCGGCTCGTCGTCGCCTCCGCCATCCTGATCGCCATGTCCTGGTCCCTCTTCCTCGTGAGCAACGTCCTCGTTCCGTTGGGCGTGCTCGGCCTCTGGCTGACACGCGACGTCATCACGGGGATGAGCCGGGAGCTCCGGGAGAAGAACGCAGCGGTGGGGTCCCGCATCATCGACACCTTCACGGGAATACGCCTGGTGCGGTCCAGCGCCACGGAAAGCCAGGAGCTGCGAAGGTTCGAGCAGGAGAACCTGTCGCTGGTGCGCTCGGTCCTCCGGTTCCAGGCGATCTTCTCCCTCTCGCGCGGGATCCCCTCCTTCGTGCTCGGGTGCTCCGCCACGCTCGCATTCCTCTACGGCGGCTCGATGGTCCGGGACGGCCTGATCTCCGTGGGGACCCTCGTCGCGTTCACCGCCTTCCAGGTCCAGGTGATCTCGCCGATCCAGAACCTCCTGGGCCAGTACGCGGCGCTGCGGAAAGGGAGGGCATCCCTGGAACGCGTGTTCGAGTTCTTCGACGTCCCCGCGGAGGCGGACCCGGAAGGGGCGGAGGAGTTCGCCGCCCTGAAGGAAGGGATCGTCTTCGACGGGGTGGTCTTCGCCTACGCCGGGGAGACCCGCGTCCTCGACGGCCTGTCGCTGGCCATCCCCGCGGGGAAGACGGTGGCCCTCGTCGGGGAGAGCGGCGCCGGAAAATCGACCCTCGTGGACCTGCTCCTCCGGTACTACGAGCCGCAAGGGGGGGAGATCCGCATCGACGGCGTCCCCCTGGGACGGATCCGCCGCGCGACGCTCCGGCGGAAGGTTGCCCTGGTCTCCACCGAGCCGTACCTCTTCCACGGCACCCTCGAGGAGAACATCCGGTACGGGGCCCCCGACGCCGATCCCGCGCGTCTCGCCGGCGCCCTCGCCGACGCCGACCTGGCGGAGTTCGTCCGTTCCCTTCCGGGCGGGCTGTCGACCGTCGTCGGGGAGCGGGGATTCGCCCTTTCCGCGGGGGAGCGGCAGCGCGTGGCCCTTGCCCGGGCGTTCCTCCGCGCACCGGAGATCCTCGTCCTCGACGAGGCGACCTCCTCCCTCGACATTCTCTCGGAAGACCGCGTCCGGCGGGCGATCGCGGATCGGATGGAGGGGAAGACGACCATCGTCGTGACCCACCGGATCCACGCCGTGCGCAATGCGGATTTCATCGCGGTCCTTTCGGGCGGACGGATCGGCCACCTCGGGACGCACGAGGAGCTGACGCGGCAACGCGGCGCGTACAAATCGTTCCTCCGCGTCTGCGCCGAAGGCGCGGGGAATCCGGAGGAGGCCGGCCGTGCGTAGGCGGTCCGCGATCCCCTGGGGCGCCCGCCCTCCCGGGGTTCCCGCCGGGAGAGGGATCCGTGTCGTCGTCGTCGACTCGGGCGTCAACCCGCGGCATTCCCACGTCGGGGGGAGGATCGACGGGGCCAGGATCTACCGCGGCGAGGACGGCGCGGTCCATCGGGGGGCGTGCTACCAGGACACGACCGGCCACGGCACCGCCATCGCGGCGGTGATCCGCCACGTGGCGCCCGAAGCCGATCTCTTCGCCCTCAAGATCTTCGACGGCGCTCTCGCCACGACGCCGGACGTCCTGGAGGGGGCATTGTCGTACGCCCTTCAAGCGGGGGCGCGGGTGGTGAACCTCAGCCTGGGGATGGAGGAAGCCCCCCACGTCCCGGCCCTGCGGACCCTTTGCCGCGAAGCGGCCCGGGCGGGGATCGTCCTTGTCGCATCCGCGCGGAACGGAGCGAACGGTACGAGCTTACCGGCCTCGTACGACGAGGTCATCGGCGTGATGGGGGACGGCAGGTTGGGGGAGGACACGCTGGTGTACCGCGCCCGGGATCCGTTCGAATGTCGCGCCTCCCCGTGGCCGCGCTCCCTTCCGGGATTGCCCCGCGAGAGGAATTTCCGGGGAAACAGCTTCGCCGCCGCGAGGGTTTCCGGGACGGTCGCCTGCATGATGGAGCAGGCTCCCGGCGCGACCCTTCGCACCGTGAGGGAGATGCTCCGGAAGCGTTACGGGTGAACCGCGATGCCACTGGGTCCAATATTGGGACGCTGTTCCATAACATAATCTCATATCAGGGAATGCCTCGGCATGAGACCCTGTGCCATCCGCTGGATGGACACGTTCTATTGTTTATATACGTCAAATAAATTAAGGGATTGATGAACTTATTGACGCTGGTCGGGGGTTTGGCGGCGTATTGGAATACTGTTTGCTTGTTGGAGGGTACGCACCACAGATTCCGTTCGACGGGTCCCGGCGATTCGCCCGGCCTTGCGTGTGGTGAAGGAACCTTATCAGGAGGGGGAGAGATGAAGAAAAGGGCTCTGGTGGTGATCGCTTTGATCGCGGCGACGTCGATCGCGGCGTGGGGCGCCTCGCCCCAGGATGTGGACCGGCTTGGGAAGGACCTGAATTACGCAGGCGCAGAGAAGGCGGGGAACAAGGAGGGGACCATCCCCGCTTGGGAAGGCAAAGACGTCCCGCTGTCAGGATATTCCTTCGGGAAGTTCCGGGGAGACTACTGGAAATACAAGGATGAAAAGCCCCTCTTCTCGATCGACGCCTCGAACGTCGACAAGTACAAGGACCGCTTGAGCCCGGGGCAGGTGCAGTGGGTCAAGCAGACGAAGGGGTACCGGATGAACGTGTACCCGTCCCACCGCAACGCGGGCTACCCGGACTGGATCGAGGCGAACATCCGGAAGAACGCGGCCGGCGCCGCCAAGCTCAGCAAGGACGGCACCAACCTGGTGGACGCGGTCCTGCCCGGCATCCTGTTTCCGTTTCCGAAGGACGGATCGGAAATCATCTGGAATTTCCTGATGCGGTACAAAGGCATCGGAACCGAATGGCCGAGAACCACCACGGCGGTCTCGCCGAGGCCCGGCAGCACGGAGTGGCTTGACCCGGCAGGTCCGCAGACGGTGTTCCACCCCTGGGGGAAGAAAGGGGCGACGTCCCCCAACATGGCGGGGAACCTCATCTACTGCATCGACTTCGGGTACGACAGCCCGGCGGCGCTCGCCGGGCAGCGGATCTTCATCTGCGACTACACCAACAAGGACCGCGAGGCGTTCTTCTACTTCCCCGGGCAGCGCCGGGTGCGTCGGCTGCCGGCGTACGCTTACGACGCCCCTCAGATCGGTTTCGAGAACCAGTACCCGCTCGACACGGCGTGGGTCTTCCTGGGCCGTCCCGACCGGTTCGACTGGAAGATTATCGGCAAGAAGGAGCTGTACGTCCCGTACAACAGTTTCGGCATGTACGACTTCCGGAAGAAGCTGCACGACGTGCTCCAACAGAAGCACCTGGCCAACGAGAGCCGGCGGTACGAGCTGCACCGGGTTTGGGTGGTGGAGGCGACGGTGAAGAAGGGGATGCGGCACACGATGCCGAAACGGATCTTCTACTTCGATGAAGACACCTACCTGGCGCTGGTGGCCGACCAGTACGACGCCAAAGGCGGGCTGTGGAAGGTCGAGGAAGGGTACCCGATCCCGGTCTGGGAGCTGGGGGGGACGTTCGACCATTATCCGTTCGCCAGTTACGACCTTGTCTCCGGCCGGTACGTCTGTGACCAGTCCGCGATCGGGACGGGGAAAGACATGCGGTACTACGTCGACTCGAAAGATCCCCGGTTCAGGACGGACTGGTACACGGGTGAAAACCTCCGCGCGGTCAGCGAGCGGTAAAGGAGCGATGCGAATGAGAGCCCTACACAAGAGCTTTTTGTTGCCGGTGTGCATGATGGTGCTGTGCGCCGGCGCGGCGCACGCGTTCCAGTTCCAGGCGAGCGACTCCGTCAGTGGAAACCTGGACATGCAGCTCACGCTCGGCGCGGGGATGCGGATGGTGAACCAGAACCCGAACCTGATCGGGGACACCCGGGTGAATCCCGGGGCGAACACGTTCCAGTCCTCCAACGGCGACGACGGGGACCTGAACTACAACCAGCACGACCTGTTCACGACGTACCTGAAGTTCACGCCGGAACTGCTGTTGAAATTCCCGGCGGATTTCAAGTTCATGGCGCGCGGGACCGCGCTCTACGACTTCAAGGCGACGGACACCCGACGGACGGACCTCGAGGATGACGCCGAGAAACAGATCGCGCGGGACGTGCAACTGCTGGATCTCTGGGTGAGCAAGGACCTGAACGTCGGCTCCCAGAGAGCCCGGATCCGGGCGGGGAACCAGGTCATCAGCTGGGGGGAGAGCCTCTTCGGCATCGGCGGGATCGATTCCGCCAACGCGCTGGACTTCCAGAAGTTCTCGGTCCCGGGAACGCAGATCAAGGAAGCCGTCATCCCCGCGCCGATGATCAGCGTGGCGACCGGCCTGGGGCGCGGCGTCAACGTCGAGGCGTTCTACCAGTTCCGTTGGAACCGGAACCGGGTCCCGCCCGTGGGCACCTATTTTTCGGTCGGCGATATCTACGGGAAGGGAGCGGGTCCGGCCACCCTGGATACCAACCAGTTCAACTTCGGCGGGTTCGACGCGGCGCAGATCTCCGGCGCCCGGGACCTGGCGACCTTGCACCAGACGCAGCAGGACCTCGTGAACGGCGTCTACTTCGGCGATAACGTTTGGAACAGCGTCGGGGTTCCGTTCTTCGACGACAAGACCCCGAAGAACAGCGGGCAGTACGGCGTCGCGATGCACTACAAGCCGGCGGGTCTTTCCCTGGACGTGGGGTTCTACTTCATGAACTACCACGACAAGATGCCGGTGATGAAGCTGCTGTCCGGCGGACAGCTCCAGTGGGAGTTCCTCGAAAACCGGAAGATGTACGGCGTGAGCACGAACTTCCCGCTGGGGAACTGGGCGGTCGGCTGGGAGCTCTCCTACCGTCCGAAGGACGCCGTCGCCCTGACCTTCCCGTACGGCCCGGGGGGACAGCTTGATTCCCTCACGAACGGCATCGTCGGGGTGGAGACCCCCCTGTGGATCGACAAGAAGAAGATCCAGATGCACCTGACGGGAATTCTTCTGATGACCCCCGGGGAACACGGCTGGTTCCTCGATCTCCTCAAGGCGGATACCGCGACGTTCCTGGGGGAAGTGGTGTACACCCACTATTCGGGGGTGAGCCCCGACGCGCGGTATAACCGGACGTTCGACAACACGCCCGTAACCCAGGCCGCCGCCGCCGGTTACGGGTTCTGGAAGGACGATTCGACGGTCGGGACCCTCGGGTACCCGATCATCGCGGGGTTCGGGGACGCGACCTCGATGGGCGTCACCGCCGACTTCAACTGGGCGTACGACAACAAGATCCTCAAGGGGTGGCAGGTGATCCCCGGATTGACCTATTTCCAGGCGATCAAGGGGAACACGCCGACGTTCACCGCGAACTACCTGCAAGGCGCCAAGTCGGCGAACTTCTACGTACTGTTCAACCAGAGCGCGCCGACCCGGTGGCAGGGAAGGGTGAACTACACGGCCTACTGGGGGACCAACCAGCTGCTGGCCGACCGGGACTTCCTCGGAGCGTACATCACGCGAAACTTCTGATGCCCATCCGGGCCGGCGCCGTATGCGAGGCGCCGGCCCGGCTCATTTCCCCGCAACAACGGACGGCGGGAGCCGCCCGGAATCCATGAAGGTCGGGGGTCGGGAACCGTGTTGTTGAACAGGCTCGTGGCGAAAGCGGAGGCGTTCTTCTTCGGCCACCGCTGGCAAACCCTGGGGGTGATCGGCGTCTTCACCGCCGTCATGGCGGTCTTCGCGCTCCAGCTCCACATGTCCGCCGGCTTCGAGAAACAGATGCCGATCGGGCACGAGTACATCCAGACGTTCGAGAAGTACCGCGGCGACCTGTTCGGCGCCAACCGCCTGAACTTCGTGGTGAAGGCGCGCAAGGGCACGATCTGGAGCCAGGACGCGCTCACGCGACTCTACGACGTGACGCAGGCGGTCACGTACCTGCCCGGTGTGGACCGGATCGGCGTCATGTCGTTGTGGACCCCCAACGCCTACGTGAACGAGATCACGGAGGAGGGGTTCCGCGCCGACCAGATCATCGAATCGACGATCACCCCGGAGTCGCTGACCCCGGAGATCATCCTGCGGATACAGAAGCTCACGGGCCAGGGGGGGTTCGTGGGAACGCTGGTGTCGCGCGACCAGACCAGCGCGATGATCACCGCCGAGATCAGCGAGATCGACCGCGAAGGGAACAAGCTCGACTACATCGCCTACAACCGGGTGCTCGAAGACACCATCCGGAAGAAGTTCGAGGACGGGAAGTACGAGATCCAGATCATCGGGTTCGCCAAGCAGATCGGGGACATCGCGGACGGCGCCGCGGGGGTCCTGGAGTTCTGCGCGATCGCCCTGGTGCTGACCGCGCTTTCGGTGTACTGGTACTGCCGCTCCGTCCGGTTCACGATCCTGCCGATCGTCTGCTCCCTCACTTCCCTGGTATGGCAGTTCGGCACCTTGCGGATCCTCGGATACGGTCTGGACCCGCTGGCGGTCCTGGTCCCCTTCCTGGTCTTCGCCATCGGCGTCTCGCACGGGGTCCAGCAGATCAACTTCATCGTCCGGGGTCTCGCCCACGGGAAGAGCACCGAGGAGGCGGCGCGGGAGAGCTTCTCGGGGCTGCTCATCCCCGGGACGCTCGCCCTCATCACGGCGATCGTGTCGTTCATCACCCTGGTGCTGATCCCGATCCCGATGGTGCGCGAGCTGGCGATCACCGCCTCGATCGGGGTCGCATACAAGATCCTGACCAACCTGGTGATGCTCCCGGTGGCGGCGTCCCTGTTCACGTTCACGAAGGAGTACGCGGACGGGGCGATGCTCAAGCGGGAGGAGCGTTCCCGCTGGCTGCACGTCATCGCCCGGGTGGCCGAGCCAAGGAACGCCGTCATCACCATCCTGGTCACGGCGGCGGTCTTCGGGGTGTCGGTGTGGCAGAGCCGGGGAAGGGTGGTCGGAACCTTGCTCCCCGGCGCGCCGGAGCTTCGGCCCGACGCCCGGTTCAACCGGGACGCGGTCGCCATCTCCGAGGGGTACGACATGGGGCTGGACTGGCTGACGGTGGTCTTCGAGGCCCCCCCCGATTCGGACCGCAACGCGGCGATCGGGGCGTTCGTGGACGACTTCACCTGGAAGATGTCGAACGTGCCGGGCGTGATGTCGGTCGACTCGTACGCCAACCAGGTCCGCCTGTACAACGAAGGGTACAACGAGGGGAACCCGAAGATGGCGGTCGTGCCGATCGACCCCGGGAACACCGCGGGGCTGAACGCCGAGATCGCGCGGCTTCGGGGGTACATGAACAAGGACGCCAGCATGACGGCGGCCCACATGTACCTGACCGACCACAAGGCGGTGACGATCAACCGGGCGATCCTGGCGGCCAAGGAGTTCCGCGATACCCACCACCTGGAAAACGTGAAGGTGCGGCTTGCGGCGGGGAACGCGGGGGTGCAGGCGGCGATCAACGACGAGGTGGAAAAGAGCGAGCTCCCGATGATGCTGTACGTCTACGCCGCCATCCTGATCCTCGTCTTCCTCGCCTACCGGGATGTGCGCGCGATGCTGGCGTGCTGCATGCCGCTGGCCGTGGGGACGTTCATCGGGTACTGGTTCATGAAGGAGCTGAACATCGGCCTCACGGTGGCCACCCTCCCGGTGATGGTCCTCGCGGTGGGGATCGGGGTGGATTACGCCTTCTACATCTATAACCGGCTGCAGCTTCACCTGGGCCAGGGGTTCTCCATCTTCGCGGCGATGGAGAAGGCGCTCGCCTTCGAGGCGATGGCGACCATCTTCACGGCGATCACCCTGGCGGCCGGCGTGGTCACCTGGTCGTTTTCGCCGCTCAAGTTCCAGGCGGACATGGGCAAGCTGCTGTCGTTCATGTTCATCGTAAACCTGATCATGGCGATGACCACGCTTCCGGCCATGGCCGTCGTGCTGGAGAGGATCCTGCCGCGGAAACGGCCGGTGCACGTCCCGGACATCCTGAGCCATCCTGCGGGGGGGGACACCAAATGAGCCGCCCGGCTGCGACGACGATCACGGGAAGGTACGGATGCCGCCGACGGAGGTTCGGGCGACTCCCGGCCCTCGCGCTCTCCCTCCTGCTGTCCTGTTCCGCCTCGGCGGCGGAGGTCCCCGCCTCGCCGAAGCTCCAGCCCGCGGAAATCACCACCGCGGCGACGCAGGCGATGATCTTGTCCGCGGCCAGGGCGGGAAAACGGATCGTCGCGGTCGGGAATCACGGCATCGTGCTGCTGTCCGACACGGATGGCGGGGAGTTCCGGCAGGCGGCCTCGGTTCCGGTACGCTCGACGCTGACCGCGGTCTTCTTCATCGACGAGAGGACCGGCTGGGCGGTGGGCCACTGGGGGATCGTCCTCCGTACGGACGACGCGGGGGAAAGCTGGAAGGTGCAGCGCGCCGACACCTCGGTGGATCAGCCGCTCTTCTCGGTGCACTTCCGGGACAAGGACCACGGCTGGGCCGTGGGCCTCTGGTCGCTCCTGATCTCGACGGACGACGGGGGGAAGACGTGGGCACCCGTGCGGCTTCCGGCTCCTCCCGGAGCGAAGAAGGCCGACCGCAACCTGCAGAAGATCTTCGCGAACCGGATGGGGACGCTGTTCATCGCGGCGGAGCAGGGGATGATCCTCAAGTCGTACGACGGGGAGAACTGGTCCTACCTCAACACGGGGTACAAGGGGACCTTCTGGACGGGGATCGTGCTGAACAACGGCACCCTGCTGGTGGGCGGCCTCCGCGGAACGATCTACCGGAGCACGGACGACGGGAGGACCTGGAAGGAATCGAAGTCGGAGAGGAAGTCTTCCATCACCGATTTCGCGGAGACCGGGGGAAAGATCGTGGCGGCCGGGCTGGACGGCGTCCTCCTCGAAAGCGTCGACGGGGGGGCGTCCTTCCAGGGAACCCAGAGGGATGACCGCCTCCCCCACACCGCTCTTTGCGTGAACGGAAGCGGGAAGCTCGTGAAGTTCTCGAAGCAGGGAATCGTGAAGGATCCGCCGAATGAACCGTCGAAGTGAGAGCGCTCCGGCACGACCGCGGCATATCCGCCATTCACATCAGGGGGTATCGGCTTGAACGGCATCGACCATTACAGGGAGATCCGGAAGAACTTCCGGTGGAACGTTCCCGCCAACTTCAATTTCGGGCGCGATGTCGTCGACCGGTACGCTTCCGACCGGTCCAAGGTGGCCTTCTTCTACGAGGACGCGGGGGGCGACGCGGCGAAATACACCTTCTGGGAAGTGAGCCGGATCTCCGGCCGGGTCGGGAACGTCCTTCGGGGGCTTGGAGTGAAGGCGGGGGATCCCGTCCTGCTCCTGCTCCAGAACGTGCCGGAGTGGTATTTCTGCATGGCGGCAGGGACCAAGATCGGGGCGGTCATGATCCCCTGCTCGGACCAGCTGCGTCCCAAGGATCTCGTCTACCGGGCGCAGCACTCCGGCGCGCGGACGATCATCAGCTGGGACGCGAAAACCGGGGAGGTGGACCAGATCCGGAAGGAGTGCCCCGGCCTGGTCAATTTCCTGTGCGTCGGCGAGCGGAAACCGGGTTGGCTCTCCTTCCGGGACGAGACGGCAAAGGCACCGCAGTCGCTGTCGCCCCTGGAAGGGAACGCCTCGGAACCCGCGCTGGTGTACTACACCTCCGGTACGACCGGGAACCCGAAGGCGGTGATGCACAGCCATTTCTATACGGGCGCCCATTGGGTCACCGGCAAGTACTGGATCGATCTCAAGCCGACCGACCTGTTCTGGTGCATCGCGGGGACCGGCTGGGCGAAAGCCGCCTGGAGCGTCCTGTTCGGGCCGTGGAACTGCGGCGCCGCCACCATCCTGTACAACGCGCCGTTCGACGCGAAGAAGGGGCTCGAGCTGCTGGAGCGGTACGAGATCACGGTTCTTTGCGCCCCCCCGACGGCGTACCGGGCGTTCGTCAAGGAGGACCTTTCCCGCTACGACCTTTCGAAGCTTCGCCACTGTGTCGGCGCCGGGGAGCCTCTCAACCCGGAGGTCATCAAGACCTGGAAGGAGGCGTACGGCCTGACGATCCACGACGGGTACGGCCAGACGGAGACGATCAACCTGGTGGCGAACTACCCCGGAATCCCCGTGAAGCCCGGCTCGATGGGGCTCCCCACTCCGGGCCACGACGTGGCGGTGATCGACGACAAGGGGAGCGAAGTCCCGCCGGGGGAGATCGGAGAGATCGCGGTGAAGGGTCGGCCGCCCTCCATTTTCATGGGGTACTGGAAGGACGAGGAGAAGACCAGGGAATGTTTCCGCGGTGAATGGTACATGACCGGGGACCGGGCCTACCGGGACCATGACGGGTACTTCTTCTTCGTCGGCCGCGGGGACGACGTCATCATCTCCGCGGGGTACCGCATCGGCCCGTTCGAGGTGGAAAGCGCCCTTCTCGAGCATCCGGCGGTCGTCGAATCCGCGGTCGTCTCCTCCCCCGACGAGCTGCGAGGCGAGATCGTGAAGGCGTACGTCGTCCTGCGGAAAGGGTACGAGGCCTCGGACGCCTTGAAGAAGGAGCTGCAGGACCACGTGAAGAAGGTGACGGCGCCGTACAAATACCCGAGGGACATCGCGTTCGTGAAGGAGCTTCCGAAGACTTCCTCGGGGAAGATCCGGCGGGTGGAGTTGCGCAACGCCGAGTGGAAGCGGGCCTGAAGGGGCAAGGAGGTCTGGATGGTCAATGGGAATCCGCACCGGGAGTTCACGCGGGGACTGTTCGACAGGAGCGCGCTCTTCGACAAGCCGGAGCCGCTGAACGGCGTGCGGGTGCTGGAAGTGTGCTCCGTTGTCCTGGGGCCCGCCGCGTGCGATTACCTTGCGGAGTTCGGCGCGGAGGTGATCAAGTTCGAAGGGCAAAAAGGGGACCAGATGCGGTTCGTCACCCCGTATGCCTGGTTCTGGAAGGGGATGTCGCCGGGACTGGAGATCGAGAACCACAACAAGTACTGGATGGGGATGCATGTGGGGAATCCCCAGGCCCGGGAGCTGTTCCTCGATCTCGTAAAAAAAGCGGACGTGGTCGTCGACAACCTGACCCCCGGCAGGATGGCGAAGTGGGGGCTGGAGTACAGGAAGCTCAAGGAAATCAATCCGGGGATCATCCACCTGCACGTTTCCGGCTACGGAAGCTGGGGGCCATGGACGGGCAGGACGTCCTACGACGCCGTGGCGCAGAGCATGGGGGCCCTGGCGCCCGTCACGGGTTTCGAGGACCGGGGCCCGATCAAATCGGGCGTATGGATCGCCGACTGGATCACGGGCCTGATGTGCGCCAATGCGATCCTGTCCGCCCTGAACTACCGGGAACGGTCCGGGGAGGGGCAGTTCATCGATTATCTCCAGGTGGAGAACGTCATCCGGTTCCTCGACTGGACCTGGCTCTACTCGTTCAAGACGGGGGAAGACAGGAAACGTTCCGGCAACAGGGACCTGGCGATCTGCCCGTCGGACCTGTTCGACTGCCTCGACGGGCGGGTGGCCCTGGCGGCGTTCAGCGAGGAAGAGTTTTGCGGTCTGTGCGAGGCCATGGACCGGATGGACCTGATGGAGAAGTACTCCGACCCCTTGCGGCGGTTGAAGGACGGGAACGCCAGGGAGCTGCTGGCACATATCGCCGACTGGGCCAAGACCCGCCGCGTGGAGGAAGTGGTTGCGCTCGCGGACGAGCACGGGTTCGGCGCCTCCCCGGTCCTGGAGGCGAAGGACGTCTATCATGGAGAACATTTCCGGGAGCGCGGGGCCGTCCAGGAATACGAAGACCCCCTCTACGGCCCCATGACGCAGCAGTGCTACCCCCCGGTGATGAGCGAAACCCCGGGCCGGTTGAAATGGAGCTGTCGTCCGCTGGGATTCGACAACCGCTACGTGCTGAAAAAGGTATTGGGCTTGCCCGACGAGGAAATAAAGCGGCTCGAGGACCAGGGCGTGATCTTCCAATGGAACCCGAAGGTCCCCTCGCAATGCCCGCCGCCGGGCTGGAACGGGAAAAGCGGGGTCAAGCTGGCCTGACGGGGCGTCCCGGTTCCCGGGACCACGGATGGAGAAAGGCAAAATGGACGATACGAAAATCGTCGGACTGTCGACCCACCCGGAATACGCGAAGTGGGCGCATCGGGAAACCGACCCCGGGGACGTTTGCGGAAAACCGGAAGCCCTGGACGACATGCTCGTGCTGGATGCGAGCCACGGGAGCTTCGCCGGGCTGTTCGCCTCCTCCCTGCTGGCGGAGATGGGGGCGGAAGTCATCCGGGTCGAACCGCCCGGAGGGGATCTCGCCCGGAAGATGACCCCGTTCGGGGTGATGGTCGGGGATGCCGGTCTCGGGTACATCACGGAAGGCCGGAACAAGTTCCACATCACCCTCGACATCGCCGCGGAGGAGGGGAAGGGGCTTTTCCGAAGGCTTGCGAAAAAAGCCGACGTGCTGATCCACACCTTCAAGCCCGGCCACCTGGAGGGCCTGGGGCTGGGCTACGGCATTCTTCGGGAGGAGAACCCCGGGCTGATCTTCACCGCCATCCATACGTATGGACAATTCGGAGCCGACGCCGAAAAGCATTCCAACCAGCCGGGGTACGACATCCTCGACCAGGCCAGGGGCGTGATCATGTCGGTCACCGGGGAGCCCGATCTCGATCCCGATGTGCCGGAGAAGTACAAGAAGCCGCTGAAGCAGGGGAACTGGATGGGGTGGTACGTCGGCGGCGCCTGGGCGGCGTTCGGCATCCAGATGGCCATGCTCCACAGGCGGAAAACGGGGAAGGGGCAATTCATCGACGCGTCCCCGCCGGAAGGGCTGATGGCGATCTCCAATTACGTCATGCAATATTTCCACATGTCGGGGATGCAGATGCCCCGGGCGGGGAATTACGACTACGCGGTGTTCCCGTACACCTACGTGAAATGCAAGGACGGGTTCACCTTCATCTCCGGGTTCTCGGATCCAAACTGGTCGGCGCTGTGCGAGATCATGAACCGCCCCGACCTGCTGGAGAAGTTCCCCACCATCAAGGAGCGGTTGACCCCCGGGAACCAGCCGGTCATACAGCACGAGATCGAACTGTTCACCGTGCGATACACGTCGGACGAGATCCAGGGAATGATCACGGAGTACGCCAAGCGTCCCGACAAGAAAGGCACGGTGGTCACCGGCCGGCTCGAGACTCCCGGCGACGTCCTGCAAAGGGAACACTGGAAAGAGCGAAAGACGTTCGTCCGGATGAACGACCCGCACTACGGGGAGGTCCTGGTCCCGAACTCCACGTTCAAGTCGATGTCCGGAACCCCGGGAAGGGTCAAGTGGGCGTGCCGGCCGATCGGCGCCGACAACGAGTTCGTCTACGGGAAGTACCTCGGGGTGGGCGGCCGAGCGCTTGCGGGACTCAAGGAGCGGGGGATCCTCTGAAGGGCCGCAGCGTCAGCCGGACGCCGCGGCGCACCTCCAGTGAGAAGCTCCCCGCACCCGCTCCGTCCGTCACGTCGATCACGGAAGGCGTCCCCTCGATGAGAGGGTAGACATCCGTCGAGGCGTAGACGCCGACCCCTTCCGCCTCTCCCATCAGGCGGTCGCCCCGCCCCACGCGGAAATTCTTCATCAGGATGGGGGCGGTGTTTTCGCAACAGCCGCCCCCGACCAGGATCACAAGGGTGTCCGACGGGTTTTCCGCCCGGATCTCCGCGAGGAGAGTGCGGGCCCGGTCGGTGAATCGCAGGTCCACGCTTTCCCCTCAGTACAACCCGATCGGCTTCTCCGCCGTGGAGACGAAGAGGCTCTTGATCTGCGTGTACTGGAGCAGGGTGTCGAACGCGCACTCCCGCCCGAATCCGCTCTTCTTGTACCCGCCGAACGGCGCGCCGGCGGTAAGGGCGTTGTAGGTGTTGATCCAGACCGTTCCGGCCTGCAGCGCCTTGGCCGTCTTGACCGCGAGCGGGAGGGTCTCCGTCCAGAGCCCCGCCCCGAGGCCGTAGGCGATGTCGTTGGCCTCCGCGATCATGGTGTCGTAATCGCTCCACCGGATCACGGAGACGACGGGGCCGAAGATCTCCTCCTGCGCGATCCGCATCTTGTTTTTGACGTTGCCGAAGATCGCCGGTGCGACGAAGAACCCCTTGGAGAGGGCCGGGTCGGCGGGGCGTGTCCCCCCGCACAGGAGAGCCGCACCTTCCTTTTTCCCGATCTCGATGTACGAGAGGACCTTCTCCATCTGCTCCCGGGAGACGATCGGCCCGAGCTGGGTGTCCTCCTTCATCGGGTCGCCGATCTTGAGCCCCTTGACCTTGGCGACGAGCTTTTCCATGAAGCGGTCGTAGATCGCGTCGTGCACGAAGAGGCGGGAGCCGGCCGTGCAGACCTCCCCCTGGTTCAGGAAGACGCCGATCATGACGCCTTCGATGGCCCGTTCGACGTCCGCGTCCGGGAAGATGATGTGCGGGCTCTTCCCGCCGAGCTCCATGGTGGCGGGGACGATGTTCTCCGATGCGTACTGCAGGATGAGCCGCCCCGTCGTCGTCTCGCCCGTGAAGGAGAGCTTCCGGACTCCCGGATGGCTGGCCAGCGGGGCTCCCACGTCCGGCCCGTACCCCGTGACGACGTTCAGGACCCCCGGGGGGAGCACGTCGCGCAGGTCGTTCGCAAGCTCGAGGAGGGTGACGGGCGTCTGCTCCGCCGGCTTCATCACCACCGTGTTCCCGCCGGCGAGCGAAGGGGCGAGTTTCCAGGCAGCGAGGAGGAGCGGGAAGTTCCACGGGAGGATGTGCCCCACGACGCCGAGGGGCTCGCGCAGCGTGAGGTGGAGCATGGTCGGGTCGACCGTCTGGGTGGTCCCCTGGAGGTTCCGCAGCACCCCGGCGAAATAACGGTAGTGATCGATCGCCAGCGGGATGTCGATGTTCGCCGACTCGCGGATCGGCTTCCCCACGTTCAGGCTCTCGAGCTCCGCGTAATCGCGGGCCCGCTTCTGGATGCGGTTGGCGATCTCCAGCAGGATCCCCTGCCGCTCGACGGGGGTGGTCTTACCCCAGGAGGAGAACGCCTGCCCCGCGGCCGCGACCGCGGCGTCGACGTCCCGGGAGTCTCCCGCGGGCACGCGGGTGAGGATTTCGCCGGTCGCCGGATTCAGGACGTCGAGCGCCTTGTTGGATTCGGATTTCCGCCAGGACCCGTTGATGAAATGTTGATATTCCCGCGGCGCGGTGACGCTCATGGATGCTCCCCCCGGAAGAAATTTGATATAAAACTATGTTTGCAAAATGGGTGCCATCATCGTGGACGCTGCTAGGAAGATGGCGCAGGGCTATCTATCTGTTTAAAAAGGAATTATTCCGAACCATCCGTCGCGGGCCGGGATAGGCCGGAAGGAACCGCCCGGGGGAGGGAACCGCCGCCGCAAAACTGGGACAGGCGAGGCAATTTTAAGACAAACGGGGCGCGGGGGAAGGGAGGGATCACCCGGTGATCAGGTGTTTCTTGAGCTTCCGGTAGAGGGTGCTGCGGGAGATCCCGAGGGATTTTGCCGCTTCGACCGCGTTCCCCTGGAATTTGCGCATCGTCTCGACGAGAAACATCCTTTCCAGGGAGTCGAAATTGCCGGGTTCCCCGGGCGTCACCTGCGTGCCGGTCGTTTCGCTCCCTCCCTGGAGGATCTCCGGGGGAAGATGATGTTCGAGGATTTCTTCCTCTTCCACTGTAAAACCGAGGTACCCCACGCAGTTCCTCAATTCCCGCACATTGCCGGGCCAGTCGTAGGCCACCAGGCGACGCATCGCCCCGTCCGAGATCCGCTTCGCCGGTGTACCGTTCTCCGCCGCCGCGTCCCGGAGGAAGGCCGTGAGGAGTTCGTGGAGGTCCCCCTTCATCTCCCGCAGGGGAGGAACCCGCAACGGCAGTACGTTCAGCCGGTAGAAAAGATCCTTGCGGAATGTCCCGGCGGCCACCTCGTCGGCCAGGTTCCGGTTGCTCGCCGCGATGATCCTCGCGTCGACGGGGATCTCCCGCTTCCCCCCGATCCGGGAGACCCGCTTCGTCTCGACGACGCGCAGGATCTTCGCCTGGACCGGCAACGGCATGGAGTTGATTTCGTCGAGAAAAATGGTCCCCCCGTGGGCCGTCTCGAACTTACCGGGGTGTCCTTCGGTCTTCGCGCCCGTGAAGGCTCCGCGCTCATACCCGAACAGCTCGCTCTCGGCGAGCTCCAGCGGAATGGCGGCGCAGTTCATCGCGACGAAGGGGCCGTCGCGGCGCGGTCCCTCCTCGTGGATCGCCCGGGCGAAGAGCTCCTTTCCCGTGCCGGTCTCCCCCAGGACGAGGATGTTCCCCTCCTTGCGCCCGTATACTTTGGCGGTCTGGACCGCTTTTACCAGCGGGGGGGACGTCCCCACGATGCGGGAAAAGGAGAGGCGCGGCCCGTCGTCCGGGCCGTCCGCATTCCTCAGAATGCGCGGACCGCCGGGGACACCGCCTCGCGCGGCGGAATGGACCGGGGACGACTTGATGAGACGGCCGAGAAAGACCTCGTTGCGGATCATGTCGGAGAGCGAGATGGTCAGGTTCAGGAGGTGCTTCCGCAGCTCGTCGGAGATGTGGGGGTCGAAGAACTTCGTGATTTCCACGCAGCCGAGGAGGTTCCGGTTCTCGTCGAGGATCGGCGAGGCGGCGCAGAACGCCGGGTGGTAGGTCTTCGTATAATGTTCGTCGGCCGTGACCACCACCGGCTCGCGGGTGATGAGGGCCAGGCTCGGCGCGTTCGTCCCGATCACTTTTTCGCAGCAGGTGCTTCCCTCGGAGAGGGAGTAATTGTCGAAGAAGTGAAGCACCTTCCCGTACCCCGCACGCGAGAGGATGTACCCGTCGGTATCGCAGACGAAGGAGCAGGCGCCCAGCTGTTCCAGCAGCCCCGAGAAGCGGCGGATGTAGAACTGGTACAGCTCGACGATCTCGAGGTTCTGCTCCAGCCGTCTCTTGAACTGGGAGAGCTCCACCGGCGCGGGGGTATTCCGATGGTACGGGTTCAGCCCCATCCGGGCGGACCGCTGCCACGACTCGATGATCCTGCCCTGGACCCCCCGCTCCTGCCCTTGCCGGATGTAATCCCGGCATTCGGGATCGGAAAGGGCGATGATCTCGGGATCGACGTTTCCCATGATCCCCCGCTTGTGACTTGTTTATAAAAGCGTTTGATATTCTACCACGGCACGATTTATCGTCAAGAATGGAAACCGCGTGTGGAACCCGCATGCCGTGTTCTCGGCACGTTGGCGCGAGGGGAGCGGCGGCGCATGTTATTCCGCCGGTCGCTATATAGAAGGATATATAACGCTTCCGTGCCCGGCTTGGGGGGGAAACGAGCCGACGGACGAAAGGGGGATATCTTGTGAAAAAGTTCCCGCGCATTCTTGAGATATTTTTCGTTATTGCTCTTCTCGCCCTTACCGTCCTGCCGGCCGTTGCGGAAGAGCGGCTCCGGATGTCCACCACGACCTCCACGGAGAACTCCGGCCTCCTCGCGGTGCTCCTCCCTCCCTTCGAGAAGAAGTTCGGCTGCAAGGTCGACGTCGTCGCCGTCGGGACCGGGAAGGCTCTCAAACTGGGGGAGGCGGGCGACGTGGACGTCGTGTTCGTCCATGCCCGGACCCTCGAAGACAAGTTCGTGGCGAACGGTTCCGGTGTGAACCGGCGGGACGTCATGTACAACGATTTCGTCCTTCTGGGCCCCAGGGACGACCCGGCCGGAGCGGGGAAGTCGAACAGCGCGCCGGACGCCTTCCGGGCGATCGCCGCGAAGGGGATCGCCTTCATCTCCCGGGGCGACGAATCGGGGACCCACCAGAAGGAGAAGGAGATCTGGGCGTCCGCCGGGATCGTCCCCCGCGGCGCCTGGTACGTCGAGGCGGGCCAGGGGATGGGAGAGGTCATCATGATGGCCACCCAGAAGCGTGGATATGCCCTCTCCGACCGCGGCACGTACATCGCCTTCCGGAAGAAAACCGACCTCGTCGTGCTGCGGCAGGGAGACCGGAACCTGTGGAACCCGTACGGGATCGTCGCGGTCCACCCGAAAAAGCACGCTCATGTAAAATATGACCTCGCGATGAAGCTCGTCGATTTCGTCACGGGGGCGGAGGGGCGGTCCCTCATCGCGGGCTTCAAGGTCGACGGCGAGCCGCTCTTTTTCGTCCATGGGAAAGGGGTCGGGCATTAAGACCGGGAGAATACTTCCCGCCGGGGGGAAGCCGCCGCCGTGGCCTCCTGCCGCACGGCGCTTACCGACGAGGGGAAGGAAACGGTCCGGCTGTACCGCGTCCTCCGGAACGAGCATCAAAAGTTCATCGATCGCCTCGAGGGGCGGCTTGGAGACGTGGGTCGCTTCTACTCCCTGCTTCGGAGGGTGGCAATGAGAGTCAGCGCGCGGAACGTGTTGTGCGGAACGGCGGACCGGATCGTGCACGGGCCGGTGAATGCCGAGGTCCCGGTGGTCCTGCCGGGGGGGAGCGTCCTGACGGCGACCATGTCTGCGCTCTCGTCAAGGCGTCCGGCGTGATCCTCGGCGTCGACGCCTGAGAGAGGACCCGGGACCGCCGGTTGGACTTCCTCGTCTCCTCCTTCGCCTCGGCCCTGCGGCTGATCGGGTCCTTCTCCCCCGACGTCGTGGACGCGGTCCGCACCTCCCTCTCCGTCTCCGCGGGAGCGACCGTCTTCGCCGCCCTCCTCGGCATCCCCCTGGGGCTTCTCGTGGGGCTCTCCGATTTCCCGCTGAAGCGGTTCGTCGTCACGGTCCTCAACACCCTCATGGCCGTCCCGACCGTGGTGGTGGGGCTCCTCGGCTACGGTTTCCTGAGCCGCCAGGGGCCGCTGGGGGTCCTGGGCCTCCTCTTCACGCCGACCGCCATCGTGATCGGCGGGACCCTGCTCGCCGCACCGATCGTCGCGAATTACGCCCTTGCGTCCGTGCGGGGCGCCGACCCGCGGATCCTGCCGACGGCCCTCACTCTGGGCGCAGGGCGCCTGCGCGCCGTCGGGACGCTGATCGGCGAGATCCGGTTCGGCATCCTCGCGGCGGTGATCGCCGGCTTCGGGCGAGTCGTTTCCGAGGTCGGCGTGGCGATGATGCTCGGAGGGAACATCCGTGGGTATACCAGGACGATGACGACGGCCATCGCCCTGGAGACGAGCAAGGGGGAATTCGCGTTCGGGATGGCCCTGGGGATCGTCCTGATGATGGTGGCGCTGTTCGTCAACCTGTTCCTCAACCTGCTGCAGCAGAGGTAGCCGGCGGGCCATGTACCGATTACAATCGATACGGAAGCGCTACGGATCGAACGTCGCCCTCGACATCGAAGAGCTGACGATCGCCGAAGGCCGCCTCTACACGCTGACCGGCGCGAACGGCGCGGGGAAGAGCACCCTCTTGAGCATTCTGGCCTTTCTCACGCCCCCGACCTCCGGGGAGATCTTCTATGCCGGGAAGCGGGTCGACCGGGATCACGGTTCCGTGGAGGAACAGCGCAGGAAGGTCACGCTGCTCCACCAGTCTCCGTACCTCTTCGGGGGAACGGTCTACGCCAACGTGGCCTTCGGGCTGAAGGCGAGGGGAATCCGGGGGGAGGAGCAGCGGCGGATCGTCGACGAGGCGCTGGACATCGTGGCCCTTCGGGGATTCCGCGAGAGGAAGGCGCGGGAGCTGTCCGGCGGCGAGGCGCAGAGGGTGGCCATGGCGAGGGCCCTGGCGTTGAAGCCGGAAGTCCTCCTCCTCGACGAACCGCTCGCGAATATCGACCGGGAGACCATCGGGTTGCTGGAAACCGTGATCGCGTCGCTGCCGGCGCGGGGGACCACCGTCGTCATGACCACGCACGACCCGGCCCACCCGGGCCGGCTCAACGGCGAATCGATCCTTCTGGAAGGGGGGAGGCATGTCCTTCAATCACTTCGATGAACGCGGACGGGCCGTGATGGTCGATGTGGGCGCCAAGGAGCCGACCCACCGGATGGCGGTGGCCGGCGCCAAGGTCTTCCTGAAGAAGGAGACCGTCGTCGCCCTGCAGGCCGGCGGGATGAAAAAGGGGGACGTGCTGGGGATCGCGCGGATCGCGGGGATCTCCGCCGCCAAGAAGACGAGCGAGCTGATCCCGCTGTCTCATCCGCTTGCGCTCCATTCCGCGTCCGTGGATTTCGAGGTGGAGGAAGACCCGGGGACGATCCTCGTGAAAAGCACCGTGAAGGCGTTCGACCGCACCGGAGTCGAAATGGAGGCGATGGTTTCGGCGTCGATCGCCGCCCTCACGATTTACGACATGTGCAAAGGAGTGGACCGGGGGATCCGGATCGGCGACATTTGCCTCCTTTACAAGGAGGGGGGCAGGAGCGGGGTGTATCGGAGGGACGATTCCCGGTGAACGAGGGTCGTCATTTCGGGTGCGGCACCGTCCCCGTATAGAACGGTTCGCACGCCTGGGATCCGAGGAACCTCCTTGCCTCCCGCTCGAGGATCCCGAGGATCGGCGCGGCCACGGACTGCAACATGCTCATCCTGTCCATCCGCGGATCGGCGAAGGGGCCCGAGATCTTCTGGCGCAGCTTCGCGCACCCTTTCCCGTCGAGCGCCGCCACGGTGACGTCGACGAACTGCCCGTTCACGAGGTCGAGCTTCCCTTTCAGGGCGATCCGGTTCTTCTCCGTGGAGAAAGCGACGTCCCTGGCCTCGGCCACGCCGTTGCGCACCGTCCAGTCGGAGACCAGCCGGGTGATCCTGCTCTCCCCCTCGCCGGCCGTGGACCGGTAGACCTCCCCGTAGCGGTATCCCTTCACGACCGCGGAACCCAGCGGGCCCGCGAGGAGGAACGCCCCCACGTCCGCCAGGTTCAGATTCTGCGCCGCTTCCACCGTCGATAGCACACGATCGATCTCCATCCCGTGCAGCGTCAGCCCGTCCCCACGCAGGGAGACGGTGCCGGAGAGCGTCCTCTTCATCTCGTCCGCGCCCTTCCCGCGGAGGGAGAGATCCGGCGTCACCGTCATCGTCCCGCTCAGATACTTCTTCCGCGCGAGCGCCGCGAGCGGCTCCTCGGCACGGAAATTCGCAAGGGTGTAGCCCACCTTCAGGGCCGTCCGGTCCCCGGAGAGGTCGACGCGGACCCCCCCCGTACCTTCGCCGCCGAAGAGCTTCATCGTGAAGGGACGGATCTCGTAGATCCCCGCGCCGGCCGTCACCTTCGCCCGTACGTCCGATACGGCGAGGTCCTTCGACCGGATCCCCTTCATGGACAGGTCGCCGGTGAAGGAGATCCTCTTCATGAGCTCCGCACCCCGGGCCGTGGGGATCGAGAGGTCCCGCACGGAGAGGTCGATCGCGTCGAAGCTCGTTTCGCCTCCCGTCTTCCGGTCGACGTAGACGACCTTTCCCGCCGAAACGGAGCTCCTCGCCACCTTCAGGGGCGCGGAAGGGGCGTCGGCCTCCTTCGGCTTCGCCTCCAGCTTCGCTTCGTCCGCCGGGGTTTCGTAATTGAACTTCCCGTCGGCATCCTTCTCGATCCGGATCACAGGCTTCTCGATGACCAGCTCCGTGATTTCCACCTGCCGGTCCGGCAACGGCAGGAGCCTCACCCCCACCCGCACTTTCTCCACCGTGGCGAGGTCGGTGTCGCGTTTGCGCAGCCGCAGATCGGAGAAGGCGATTCCCCCCGACATGGCCATCCGGTCCCCGGAGAGGTCGATGCGGATCCCCCCTTCTCCCGCTCCGCCGAAGAGCTTCATCGCGATGGGGCGGATCTCGTAGATCCCCGCGCCGGCCGTCACCTTCGCCCGCATGTCCGATACGGCGAGGTCCCTCGACCGGATCTCCTTCACGGACAGGTCGCCGGTGAAGGAGATCCCCTTCATGAGCTCCGCACCCCGGGCCGAGGGGATCGATAGGTCCCGCACGGAGAGGTCGATCGCGTCGAGGCTCGTTTCGCTTCCCGCTTTCCGGTCGACGTAGACGATCTTCCCCGCCGAGATGGAGCTTCTCGCCACGTTCAGGGGGGCGGAAGAGGCATCGGCCCCCTTCGACGCCGGCTTCACGGGCCCGGGCGGGGTTTCGTAGTTGAACTTCCCGTCGGCCCCCTTCTCGATACGGATCACCGGCTTTCCGAGGGCCAGCTCCGTGATGTTCACCTGCCGGTCCAGCAGCAGCGGCAGCAGCCTCACCCCCACCCGCAGCGTTTCCGCGGTGGCGAGGTCGGTGCCCCGGTTGCGCAGCCGCACATCGGAGAGGGCGATGCCCGCCGAGGGGAAGAGGCGCAGCCCCGCCTTCCCGCGGATCCGGAACTCCATCCCGAGCGCGTCGGAGACGGCGGTCTCGATCCGGGGCTTGTGGGCGTTCACGTCGACCAGGAGGACGATCGCGGCGCCCGCGAGGACGAGGAGGCCGACCAGGATGCCGAGGGCGACCAGGAGCTTTTTCATCGTGCCGGCACCTCCGGAACCGGGAAAGGCGGATGCACTTCATTTTGCGACGCGTCGCCGCGCCGGTCAATCGGGAGGCGTGCGGCGAACGGATCCGGCGGTACGCCGGCGCGTGGAAATGAACGGAATTCGACAATCCGGATCGCCAAATGTATACTGCATACAGTCGGCAACAGGCAAGGATGAGACCCTGCGGGTCCATGGAGGTGGATCATGATGAATATGAAAGAGATTCGGGAGATGGCACGCCAGTTGGGCGTCCGTTCCACCCGCATGCGGAAGGCCGATCTCATACGGGCCATCCAGCGGGCCGAAGGGAACTTCGACTGTTACGGGACCGCGACGGAGGAGGAGTGCGACCAGGAAGAGTGCCTATGGCGCGAGGAGTGCTTCCATGACTCCGTAGCGGAGGAAAATCGCCTCTAAGGGGCGGTTGCCCCGTACTCTTCGAAGCGCGGGAAGGGCATTTCCGGAAGGGCAAGGCGGCGTCTGCCTTGCCCTTTTCTTTTTTCCCGGGGGGGCGGCAAGCGGCACGGGGTAGGATATCCTGACGGATAATTCCGGGACCGGCCCAACAATCCTGTGTCGGGGGGGCGCCATGCACATGAAGGGGAAGGTGGCGGTGGTGACGGGGGGGAGCCGCGGGATCGGTGCGGCGACGGCGAAACGGCTCGCGCGGCACGGGGCCGCGGTGGCGGTGAACTACTTCCGGAGCGAGACGGCCGCGGCGGAGGTGGTTGCGGCGATCCGCGAGATCGGCGGGACGGCGATCGCCGTCCAGGCGGACGTCCGCGACGCGCTGCAGTGCGAGGCGATGGCGGCGGAAGTTAAGGGTGCGCTCGGGCCGGCGGACGTGCTGGTGCTGAACGCCTCGATCTCCTTCCCCGTCGTTCCCTTCCTCCAGTTTCCCTGGCCGGAGTTCGAGGCGAAGCTCACCGGGGAGCTCAAGGCCGCCTTCTTCTGCTGCAAGGCGTTCGTGCCGGCGATGGTGGAGCGCAGGAAGGGTTCGGTCATCGCGATCAGCAGCGGCTTGTCCCGCCATCCGGGGGAGGGGTTCTGCGCCCACAGCACGGCGAAGTCCGGGCTGGACGCGTTCGTGAAGTCCCTTGCCCTCGAGCTGGGCCCGAGCGGCGTGCGGGTGAACGTGGTCGCCCCCGGACTGACGCTGACCGACGCGACGTCGTGGCTTTCGCAGAAGGACAAGGACGGGACGGCGCAGATGACGCCCCTGCGACGGAACGGCCTGCCGGAAGACGTGGCCGGTGCGGTGCTCTTCCTCGCATCCGAGGAAGCGTGTTTCATCACGGGGACGTATCTGCCGGTCTCCGGCGGGATCCAGATGCCATGACGGTGGAGGCGCCCCGGGAGGGCGCGCTGCGGCGTCTCGAAGGGATCCTGGCGCGCGTCGAGAGGCTCCTCGACCGACGGGAGCCGATGCCCCCCGATCCGGCGATCTTCGGGACCCACCGGGCGTTCCGTTGGGAGCGCGCGGGGGAGGGAGGGCGGATCGTCCCGATCCCGCATCCGCACCGGGTGGATCTCTCCGGACTCGTCGGCATCGACGGGGCGAAGGAGGAGCTTCTCCGGAACACGGAGCAGTTCGTTTCCGGCCTGGGAGCGAACCACGTCCTGCTGTGGGGGGAGCGCGGCACCGGGAAGTCGTCGTGCGTGAAGGGGCTGCTTCCCGCCTTCGGCCCGCGGGGCCTCCGGATCGTCGAGCTCTCCCGGTGGGACCTGTTCTCTTTCCCGAAGATCGTCCTGCAGCTCCGGGATCTGCCGTTCCGGTTCATCCTCTTCTGCGACGACCTGTCGTTCGACGAGGGCGAGGCCGACTTCCGGGGGCTCAAGACGTTGCTGGACGGCGGAGTGGAGGAACGCCCGGAGAACGTGCTGATCTACGCCACCTCGAACCGGCGGCACCTGATGCCGGAACGGCGGGTCGCGCTGGGCGCGGAGGACGAGATCCACCCGGAGGAGGCGGTCTCGGAGAAGCTCTCCCTTTCCGACCGGTTCGGCCTCCAGCTCGGTTTTTACCGTTTCGACCAGGACACGTACCTCGCCGTCGTGGAATCGTACGCAAAGCGGCTACGCCTGCCCGTCGACCCGGCCACGCTCCGGGAAGAGGCGCTGCAGTGGGCGCTCTCCGCCGGCTCCCGCAGCGGCCGGACGGCGAAGCAGTTCATCGACGACCTCGCGGGCCGCCTAGGGAAGCGATCTCCCTGATCCGGGACGGGATCCTTCACCCTCCCCCGGCTTCCCCTCCACCGGGCGGCCGTGGTATGTAAAGAAAAGACACCTGGCGATGGAGTTCGCCGTGAACCGCCTCCGCAATTCGAGGCTGATGACTCCTTTTCCCTTCTCGGGGGAAGGAGTTGTTTTTCAATGACCGGTTTCCGTAGCATCCTGTTTGACGAATCCGGGATCGGCACGGGGATCGATGGACAGGAAGCGCCCGAATTCTTCACTGACCTGAATCTGGACCAGGTTGTCGCGTCCATCACGGCCGGCCGCGAAGAATACAACCTGAAGCCCTTCTTCCACACCCCGTTGAGCCGTGTCGAGACGATCAATTATCGCCACGACATACTGCGGGACCTTGAGAACCAGGCGCTATTCGGACACATCGGGTCGTTCGCACAAAAGATGCGGGCGATGCGCGGCCATCTCGCTCAAGCAGACAAACTTCACTACAAATACCAGAAGCAACGCTGGTTCCTGGAAGCCGCGGACATCTATTGCGACGCCGTCAGCTGTCTGACCCATGATCTGACGCTCGCGGACCTGCGATCGCGCGGCTTCCTGGCCTTCCGCGAGTATCTGACGACCTACACCAAGTCCGGCGACTTTGGGACGCTTCTCGCCGAAGTGCGGAAGCTCAAGGCCGATCTGTCCGGCGTCCGATATTGCCTCCACATAAAGGGGAACCACATCAAGGTCAGCCTATATGGCTCGGAGCCGGACTACAGCGCGGAGGTGTTGCAGGCATTCGAGAAGTTCAAGCAGGGATCGGTGAGAGAATACCGGTTCGACTTCTCCGCCGATCCGGAGATGAACCATATCGAAGCGGCCGTACTGGACCGGGTCGCACTGCGGTTTCCCGATATCTTCTCGTCCCTGGACCAGTACTGCCAACGCCATCGCGACTTCCTCGATGCCACGATCGGTGACTTCGACCGGGAAGTACAGTTCTACGTCGCGTGCCTCGAGCATATCGAGCGCTTCAAATCCGCCGGGCTGCTCTTCTGCTATCCCGCCGTCACCGACCGGTCCAAGGAAGTCCACGGCCATGAGGTATTCGACCTTGCCCTGGCGAACACTCTCCTCCGCAAAAGCGCACCCTTGGTGACCAACGACTTCTACCTGAAGGACCCGGAACGCATATTTGTCGTGTCCGGAGCGAACCAGGGCGGGAAAACGACATTCGCCCGCACGATCGGACAGCTCCATTACCTGGCCAGCATCGGCTGTCCCGTGCCGGGCAGGGAAGCGAGGCTCTTTCTCTTCGACAGACTGTTTACCCACTTTGAGAGGGAGGAAGACCTCCAGAACCTGAGCGGCAAGCTGGAGGATGATTTGCTCAGGATCCACGGGATCCTCGAGCGGGCGACGCCCAACAGCATCCTCATCATGAACGAAAGCTTCAGCTCCACGACACTGGGGGACGCGCTGTTTCTCGGCACACAGGTCATGCAACGGATCATCTTGCGCGACATGCTCTGTGTGTCCGTGACGTTCCTCGATGAGTTGGCGTCATTAAGCGAAAACACCGTAAGCATGGTCAGCACGGTGGTTCCCGAGGATCCGGCGCTGCGGACATTCAAGATCGTCAGAAGGCCTGCCGACGGGCTTGCGTACGCCATGGCGATCGCGGAGAAGTACCGCCTCACCTACGAGAGCGTAAAGGAGCGCATCGCGTCGTGAAGGCTTTTCTGATGTACATGGATCGGGATTTTGACCAGGGAGGAGAGATATCACCGAACGAAGCGGCGTTGACGCAAGACCTGGAGCTGGACACGCTGTTCGGCGCGATGGCCGTCGGGGACAAGTTCCTGCTGGAAGTGGCGAAGAGGGCCGTCTTGACGAGCCTCGATGAACCGGAGGCGATCCTCTATCGCCAGCACATCCTTGCCGATTGCCTGGAACGATCCGCCATCGTCAGGGAGATGTACGCCATCGCCGTGGAGGCGATCGAACGCGAGAAGAAGGTCTGGGGCTGGGGCCAGTACCCCGAAGGGATGCTGCATCGGTCCGTCGAAGTGATAAAGCAGATCATGGACCTGCTCAGGAGGCTCAGGAAAATTGCCGATGAGCATGGCGCCGAATTTCGCTCCGAAGGCTTTACGACGCTCTTCCGCATGTTTGCCGGGGAGCTTGACGATGACTACCTGAACGGCGTCGAGGACCATCTGCGGCGGCTTCAATTCCGGGACGGCATTCTGATGAGTGCCGAATTGGATGATGGCAATAAAGGTACCCGCTACGTACTTCGCAAACCCTGGAATCCGAAACAGAGCTGGATGGAGCGGATTCAGACCTGGGGTGAGCAGCTTTTCCTCAGAGACCGCTCCGATTTCGTGGTTCAAATCGCTGACCGCGATGAAAGCGGCTTCAGGGCGTTGACGGAATTGAGGGGCCGGGGAATCGGCCTTGTCGCAGGCGCGCTCGGTCAGTCGACCGATCATCTGCTGAGCTTCTTCCGCATGTTGCGATCGGAGCTGGGATTTTACGTCGGCTGCTTGAACCTGCGGGACCGGCTGGCCGGGAAGGGGGAGCCGATCTGCTTTCCCGAGCCCTTCGCGGCGGGCAAGGTCATCCTCTCCGGCCGGGGACTATACGATCTCTGCCTGAGTCTGAGCGTGGAGGAGAGGGTCGTCGGCAACGACGTGACCGCCGATGATAAATTGCTCGTGATGATCACCGGCGCCAACCGGGGCGGCAAGTCGACGTTCCTGCGAGGCATCGGACTTGCCCAGTTGATGATGCAGTGCGGCATGTTCGTGCCGGCCGAGTCTTTCCGTGCCAATGTCTGCGATGGCATCTTTACGCACTACAAGCGGGAAGAAGACAGCAGCATGAAGAGCGGGAAGCTGGACGAAGAGCTGAGCAGAATGAGCTCAATCGTCGACAACATGACCCCGAACAGCATCGTTCTGCTCAACGAGTCGTTCGCCTCGACGAACGAGAGGGAAGGTTCGGAGATCGCGAGGCAAATTGTCCGGGCACTGTTGGAAACCGGCATCAAGGTGATCTACGTAACCCACCTGTTCGATCTGGCGCAGGGGTTTTACCTCGCGAAGATGGACGCCGCCCTGTTCCTTCGTGCGGAAAGGCTGGCCGACGGGCGGCGAACGTTTCGACTCGTCGAAGGCGAACCGTTGCCGACGAGCTATGGCGAAGACTTGTATCGGCGGATCTTCGGCGCGGCGTGAATCGGCATCGATGAGTGAATTTTTCGAAAACAAGTCGGAAGGATGCCCGTTCTGCGATTTCCCCAAAGATCGCACCCTTGCGCAGAATGAGCTTGCTTTCGTCCTCCGGGATAGATATCCGGTGACCCCTCTCCACACCCTGGTTATCCCTAAACGCCATGTTTCCGGGTGGTTCGACCTTGGGACCTCGGAAATGAACGCCTGCAATGATCTCCTCCTTTGGGCGAAGGACGCGATCAGGGAGGAAGATGCTTCCGTTGCAGGATTCAACGTCGGGGTTAATATCGGCGAGGCGGCAGGGCAAACGATTTTTCACTGTCATATCCATCTTATCCCCCGGAGGCATGGAGACGTGGAAAACCCTCGTGGCGGGGTGAGGCACATCATCCCCGGGAAAGGCAATTACTGACGACTCGTCGGTGGGATATAATGTAACCAGCAGCGAAGCAACAGGCGATGGAGTTCGCCGATAACCGCTGTCGTTCAGACGGCCGATGACTCCTACCCGACACCCGTTGGGCAGGAGTTTTTTTATGCCGCGAACAGATTGGCACGGGGGCCGACGTCCCGCTCTCCCGCGATGATGAACGAATTCCAGAGAAGAGGCGTTACCGCGGTACTGCGCACCGTCGAAGAACATTTGCGCTCCATCGAGGCGATGCTGGATCAGGAGGATTACCCCGGAATTCTCTATGAGTGGAAGAACGATTTGCCGGACGACGCGAAGCCACTGTTGTCGGCGAGAATTCTGAAGATCCGGAAAGCGGTCGAACTGGCGGCCGGCCGGTTTGCCCTTGAGAAGCGGGACCGCCGGGCCAGCGATGAAGCGTTCGGCAAGCTGCCGTACTGCTGGCAAATCCTCGAAGATGCGAAAGCGGCGCGCCTTGTGCGCTACGGGGAAGTTGCGGAGGGTCTCGGCAGGGAACTAGACCCCCTCATCGAAACGATCATCACCCTGGTCCTCGAGATGGAGAGCGTTCTCCAGCGGATCCGGGGTGGCTGAAACGTGGAGGCGTCCATGCTGGAACTGGAGATCCCGGGATTCGGAACGGTTCGGGCCGACCACCTGGTGTCCGATTTCACGGGGACCCTGGCTGTGGACGGCAAGCTGCTGTATGGCGTCGAAGAACGGTTGGTTGTCCTCGCGAAGTCCCTGAAAATTCATGTCGTGACCTCCGACACGCTCGGCGTGGTCCGATCCGAAATGAACGGGTTGCCGTGCATCCTCCATATCCTCTCCGGGACGGATCACGACCTGCAAAAGGAGGAGTATGTGAGGAAGCTGGATCCCGGGAAGGTGATCGCCATCGGCAACGGGAAAAACGACCGGAGGATGCTGAAGGCGGCGAGGATCGGGATCGCCGTTTCGGGAAGCGAGGGGTGCGCGGTGGATGCCCTGCTCAACGCCGATATCCACGCGAGAAGCGCGGCTGAAGGGCTGGACCTCCTGATGCACCCGAACCGGGTGAAGGCGAGGCTGCGTTTTTAGAATTGCGATCGAAGTCCCCTGGAAGCTGCCGCACCTTTGCATGGGGCGAGGGGAACGAAAATGAAGAAGACGGATTCGGCGCTTAAATTCGTCGTCCTCATCGGGGTGGTGAGCCTCTTCGCGGACATGACGTACGAGGGGGCCCGCAGCATCAACGGACAGTATCTCGCTCTCCTGGGAGCGAGCGCCTCCGTCGTGGGGATCGTGGCCGGGTTCGGAGAGCTTATCGGATATGGCCTCCGCCTTCTCTCCGGGTATGTCAGCGACCGGACGGGAAGGTACTGGGCCGTCACCATCGTCGGCTACGTCGTCAACCTGGCCGCCGTTCCCCTCCTGGCCCTGGCGGGCCGATGGGAAATCGCCGCGCTCCTGATGATCGCCGAACGGGTCGGGAAGGCCATCCGCACCCCCGCCCGGGACGCGATGCTTTCCCATGCCACCAAGGAGATGGGGCGCGGATGGGGCTTCGGGGTGCACGAGGCTCTCGATCAGATCGGCGCCGTCCTGGGTCCCCTCATCGTTGTCGTAGTCTTCTATTTCCGGGGCGATTATCCGACGGGATACGGGATCCTGCTGATCCCAGCGGTGCTGGCCCTCGGCGTGCTCGCCACGGCACGTCGCCTCTACCCCCATCCCCGGGATCTGGAAATCGGGACCCCGGTAATGGATACCCGAGGATTTTTGAAAGGATACTGGCTCTATGTCGCCGCGACCGCCCTGATCGCCGCGGGCTTCGCGGACTTTCCGCTGATCGCCTACCACTTCAGGAAAGCCGGGATCCTGTCCGACCGCGTGATCCCGATCTTTTACTCCGTCGCAATGGGTGTGGATGCGCTGGCAGCGCTGGTCTTCGGGCGCCTCTTCGACCGGGTCGGGTTTTCCGTCCTGGTTCTCGTCTCATTCCTCACCGCCCTCTTCGCGCCCCTGGTCTTCCTCGGCGGGTTTTCGATGGCGCTGTTGGGGATGGCGCTGTGGGGCGTCGGAATGGGGGCCCAGGAGTCGATCATCCGGGCGGCGGTGGCCGGGATGGCGGCAAAGGAGAAACGAGGCACCGCCTACGGGATCTTCAACGCCGTGTACGGCGTGTCGTGGTTCCTGGGAAGCGCCTTCATGGGGTTGTTGTATGACGTATCCCTCCACGCCGTGGTCGTCTTTGCCGTCGTGATGCAGCTTGGCTCCATCCCGCTGCTCCTGCTGGTGAGAAAGGGATCACATTGAGCGGGCCGATGAGGGCGGAAACCGATTTTCGGGACCGTTTCCAGGATCCTTCGGAAGAATATGTGCAAAGGCTCGTCGACGCCCTGAATTCGCTGAAAGAGGGGGAGCTTGCCGTTGTCGAGCTTGTGGCGTGCGGCAAGAGAGCCGTCGAGCCGTTGCGGAGGTTCTTGCTTTATGGAAAGCCAAATGGAATCTTTCAGCCGCGGCAGCATGCCGTGGAGGCGCTCGCGGAACTCGGCGCCAAAGATGTCCTGCTCGAGTATCTCGCTTTCGAGAAGCAAATCTCCGATCCCGTCGATCGTTATGGCGAAGAGGCGGTGGAAAATACCGCGGCGCGACTCCTTGGGGGTTGGCGCGACGAGGACGTCTATAACGCCCTCCTGCGGCTCTTGCGCAGGAAGCCGATGCCGGGCGTGATCGAAACCATCGGCGAGTACCGGCGAACTGAGACGATCCCCGATTTCATACGCGCCCTTGGCGACGACGTTGCCGGTGGCCCCGCGGAAGAAGCCCTGCGGACGGTAGGGGAACCCGCACGCCGGCCTTTGCTGAATGCAGCCCTGTCTCCGGTGCCTTCCGCCGCTGATGAAACCCCTTCCAGTCTTCGCCGTCGCGCTTCCGCCCTGCGGCTTCTCGCCGATCGGAATCTGTCGGCGGAAGATTGGCGCAACCTGGCTGCCCTGACACGCGACCGTGACCCGGAAATCGCCGCGCGTGCGTGCTGGATCGCCCTGCTCGTGGCGGAAGATAGCTGCCGGCGACTTGCGGTCCGCCGCCTGGTAGAGGTGCTGCCGGAAGCCGACTTGTTTCTGCAGACGGAGATGGAGAGTTGGCTGGTACGGCGTTTCGACTGCGCCCGGATCGTCCTCGATGAAGAGATCGCTCGCCGTCAACCTGCGACGGAGGCCGTCCGATCCCCGGACAAGGTGCTGCGGTTCCTGCTTGCCGTGAAACGGAGGGCGGAGAGTGAATCGAGGAAAGGTCATGACCCCGAGTGACGCCGAAAAACCGGCCGGTGAACGGGAGGAACAGGCGCATCCGATCGCGCCCCGGATCCTGCTGCGGGAGTATGAGAAGGTCAAGCTCGAGTTGGCGGGGCTGGTTCGGGAAGGAATGGTACAGGCGGGGTCCAACGAACAAGCCCTGCACGAGGGCCAGGTACTGTTGACCCGCCTGGCGGAGGATCGAATCAACGTGGCGGTTGTGGGTCGATTCAGTCGCGGAAAGACATCGCTGATGAATGCCGTCCTTGGCTGGGACCGGCTGCCGACGGGAATCCTGCCTCTGACTTCCGTGCTCACCATGGTGCGTTACGGCAGCAGAGAGCGAGTGCTCGTCTGTTATGAAAACAGTTACATGCCACACGAAATATCCCTGGAACAGATCCCCGATTACGTTACTCAGGACGGCAATCCCGGCAATCGCAAGGGCGTGGACTATGTGGAGGTGCAAATTCCCTCCGAGACGCTGCGCCGGGGGTTCTCTTTCGTGGATACGCCCGGCCTCGGCCCGCGATGGCCTCCATGCCAAGCAAGAAGGTGATGCACGAAAGCTTCAGAACAGCGGCTTGCCGGAATTCGAGCAGGAACTCGTACGCTTTCTCACCGCTGAGAAAGCGGAAAATATGCTGACTCTTACCTGCCGACGCCTGCTCGACTTGGTTGCCAGAGCCGGGATTTCTTCGGACGCCGCCGTTCCGACTCGGGTCCGGGAAATTCAAGAGAAGCTTCGGAATGATGGCGGTCAAGAACCCGCTTCTGAGCTTCCAGCTTCCATGGCAGCCTTTTTGCGTTCAGACCAGGTCCGGCTGGACCGATCCTGCCCAATTTGCGGGGAAGTGGTCACACGTATCTTTGATTTCCTATGCCAGTACCAATACCAGTTGAGCATCAGCAGCGAGGCACATTCAGCTCATGCCGCAAACGGTGGATTTTGCGCCATGCATACCTGGCAGTATGAAAAGATCGCCTCTCCTCATGGCGTTTGCACCGCCTATGCGGAATTTCTGGAAATCGTGGCACATCAGCTGCGCAGCGTGGCAGGCAAAGCGAAATCCGTCGTGGATCTTTCCTTGGGCATCGCCCGCTTGGCAATATTTTCCCCGAAGTGCAAGGCATGCCAAGTTCAAGCTTCCGCGGAAGAAGATGCCCTTTCAACGTGGTTGTCCAAGGTGTCCGAGACCGGGCCGCAGGAACTTCCTCTTCTATGCTTTCTGCATCTCCCTGCCTTCCTGGCGAGGATCGCCGACCTGGAACTCGCACGGAAACTGACGGAGCGGCAAGCGGAGATTTGCGAGCGGGTTTCGGAAAACATGCAGCGCTCCGCCTTGAAGCATGATGCGCGGCGCCGCGCCTTGCTGAGCGACGAAGAAAAGCGAGCCCATCTGCAAGGGCTCATGATACTGGCGGGACACCGGAGAGTTGCCGCAGCCGGCATCGAAACAGAGGGTTTGTAACGGGACCGCCACAAGGATCGCGGGATGGGTCCTCCAGGGAGCTGTGCGGCCTCTTTGCGGCCCCTTGCACATCGTTTTCAACGAAGGTACATTGGAAGGCAGGCGATGGAGTTCGCCGTGAACCGCCCGAACGGGCTGATGACTCCTGGTCGTACGTCCTTACGGAGGAGTCACGCCTGTGAAAACGTGTGTATCCCGACGCCCGCGAGGAACCTTCCCGGCGGGCGTTTTCCTTTTCGGGGTCGGCGTTGGATAAGCGCGGTCCGAAACAGCAGCGGTGGGACGCGGCATCCGCACGCGCCCGCGAGGAGCTCCTTCGTCCCTGCCCCTATATCGGGCATGACCACGACCGGATCGGCGTCCACTGCCTATCCCGCGAGGCATACGGCATCGCCGAGCAATCGTTCCGCCGGGCGATCTGGCTCAACCCGTACAAACCGGGATTTCACCATCACCTGGCATATGCGCTCTTCCGTCAGAAGCGGCACAAGGAGGCATTGGGCGTACTGGACGAGCTCCGGGAAAAGTGGCCTGACTTCGCCCGGGAGAAGGATTTGCGGGAAACCATCCTCCAGTCATGGAAGGCGGGGAAAGGAGAACGGGATGCCGGAGAAGGAAGTGGGCGTCCCTGAAGGGATGCATGCGGATGATGCAGGTGCCTTGCGGCGGCAAAACGAGAAATATCACGCGGTGGTGAACGAGCTGTCCACCCGCTTCGCCGCGTTGAATTTCAAGGCCTTCGAGATGGCGGAGGAGATTCGGAATCTGGAAATGCGGCTCTCGGGAACGCAAGCGACCCTCCGGTGCATCGAGTGGGAGAAAGACCAGCTCTATACGGAAATCCGGTTCCTCCGAAAGGTTCTCCTGGAGTTCAGCGATCCGCCTCCGCAAATCCGAAAATTGGTGGAGTCGTATCGCAAAGAGATGAGTGCTCGGGAAACGTTGCCGGATAAAAAGAAAGAGTAACGGAAGGTTGCTACCCCGGATACGGGGAATCCATGCCAGCGAGGGGAGGGTGTCGATGAGCCGGATACGAAGCGTGGTCGCGAGGGAAATTCTCGATTCCCGGGGGAATCCGACGGTGGAGGTGGACGTCGTCCTGGAAAACGGGATCGTCGGACGGGCGGCGATCCCTTCCGGCGCATCGACGGGGGAGAGGGAGGCCGTGGAGCTGCGGGACGGGGATAAAAAGCGGTTCGGGGGGAAGGGCGTTCTCCGAGCGGTGAAGAACGTGGAGAAGACCATCGCCCCCGCCGTCGTGGGGATGGCGTCGACCGACCAGCTCGCCCTTGACCGCAGGATGATCGACCTCGACGGCACGCCGAACAAGGAGAAGCTGGGGGCGAACGCCATCCTCGGGGTGTCCATCGCCGCCTGCAAGGCGGCGGCGACCTTGACCGGTCTTCCGGTGTACCGGTATCTGGGCGGGCCGACCGCCCATCTTTTGCCGGTCCCCATGATGAACGTCCTCAACGGCGGCAAGCACGCCGACAACAACGTCGACCTGCAGGAATTCATGATCGTGCCGCTGGGGCCGTCCACGTTCTCCGAGGCGCTGCGGTACGGTGTGGAAACGTTCCACGCGCTGAAAGGCGTATTGCGCAAGAAGGGATACCAGACTGCCGTCGGGGACGAAGGCGGGTTCGCCCCCATGCTGAAGAGCAACCTGGAGGCGGTCGAGGTGATCCTGGAAGGGATCGTTGCGGCGGGGTTCAAGCCGGGAAAGGACGTCTCCCTCGCATTGGACCCGGCCGCGAGCGAATTTTTCGAGGACGGGAAATACGTCTTTTCCAAATCGGACAAGAGCCGGAAGACTTCGGAGGCGATGGTCACGTTCTACGCGGACCTCGTACGACAGTTCCCGATTGTTTCGATCGAGGACGGCCTCGCGGAGAACGACTGGAAGGGCTGGAAGATCCTGCAGGAGGAGCTCGGAGACAAGATCCAGATCGTCGGCGACGACATTTTCGTGACGAATACCTCCCTCCTGTCCCGCGGCATCGAGGAGGGGGTCGCAAACTCCGTCCTGATCAAGCTGAACCAGATCGGGACCGTGAGCGAAACGGTGGAAGCGGTCGAGATGGCCCGCGCCGCCGGGTGGACGGCCGTCGTATCGCACCGGTCGGGGGAAACCGAAGACGCGTTTCTTTCCGATTTCACCGTGGCGATGGGGATGGGGCAGATCAAGACGGGCAGCGTTTGCCGGACGGATCGCGTCTGCAAATACAATCAGCTTTTGCGGATCCAGCAGGAGCTGGGCGAGACCGCGGCTTTTGCGGGGGGAACGCCGTTCCGTCGCGGGAAATAACGCGACGGAACGGGAGACGAACGATGATTCTATTGCGCTGCGCGAGGTAAAGTACCCTCGCCCGGAAATGTGTACCCTGCTTCGGTATGGGAGGTTCCGCGGTCTGATCGGCACCTATCTTGAATTATCGGACAGTATGTTGTAGCTTTAAAACGCGTGAAGGGGATGGAGTCCCCCTCATAATCGCCTACGCCCGGCTGATGACTCCTACCGCGCAGGCTCGGACGCGGTAGGTTCATCGTGCGGGGCAACCGACCGCCGCATGGCGGTTTTTTTGTTCCTGCGCGTGGGGCGATAATTTCCCGAGGAGGATTCCCCATGACCGACATTTTTTCCCATGCAGCCTTCTGGCTCGCCCTCGCGGTGCTCTCCTGCATCCTCGCCTATCATCTGCGCATATCCATGGCTTTGATGGAGATTTGCGTCGGCGTCGCGGCGGGAGCGCTGGCGGAACATTATCTTGGCCCGGACGCCCTCGGTGCGGACAGGGAGTGGCTGCGTTTCCTTGCAACCCTGGGCGCCGTGATCCTCACCTTCCTCGCCGGCGCGGAGCTGGAGCCGGCCGTGTTCCGTACGAAATGGAAGGAGGTGAGCGTCATCGGCGTGGTGGGTTTCCTCGCTCCCTTCCTCGGCTGCGCGCTCCTTGCGCATTATGCCCTCGGCTGGGATCCTCGCGCGAGCCTTCTGGCGGGAGTGGCACTCTCCACCACCTCGATGGCGGTGGTGTACGCCGTTATGCTGGAAACCGGCTTCAATCGTACGGAGTACGGAAAGGGGATCCTCGGCGCCTGCTTCATCAACGATCTCGGAACCGTCATCGCTCTCGGCCTGATCTTCGCCCCGTTCACCTATCGGACCCTGATATTCCTCGCAGCCAGCACTGTCGTATTGGCGGTCCTACCGTTCCTGACCAACCAAATCACCCGATTGTACGGGCATCGGACAGCCGCCATCCGGACGAAATGGGTCCTCCTCGTGCTCTTCGGCCTCGGTGCGCTCGCCCTCTGGTCGGGGAGCGAGGCCGTCCTCCCCGCCTACCTCGCAGGGATGATCCTGGCCGGCGCCGCGTCCCAGGATCAATATTGGGTGCGGCGGCTCCGTACCCTTACCATCGGTCTGCTCACCCCCTTTTACTTCATCCGCGCGGGATCCCTGGTAGCCCTTCCGGCGATCCTGGCCACCCCCCTGGTTTTCCTCGTCCTGCTCGGCGGTAAGGTGGGGACGAAGATCTTCGGCCTGTACCCCGTCGTGGGCCGATTCCAGCGGGAACGCAATGAGAGATGGTATTACACCCTGATGATGTCCACGGGGCTTACGTTCGGCACGATCTCTGCCTTGTACGGTTTTTCCCATGGTATCGTGACCCGGGGACAGTACTCCTTCCTCGTCGCCACGGTCATCGCCAGCGCGGTCGTCCCCACCATGATTGCGAATTTCGCGTTCCTGCCGAAACATCTGTTGCCCGAGAAGGCGGCCGGGGCAGAAGCGTACGAATTGAATACGCGGCAACAGGAGCGCCGAAGGGAGAACGGTCTGCAGGACGAATAGGGAACCATGGGTATCTCGTCAACTACGGAGATCCAGGCCCGGAGATCGACCGTTCTTTGCATTCAGGTTCCCAGCAGTTATAATTTACGAAGAAGCAACCAAGGCGATGGAGTTCGCCGATAACCGCCTGTCGAACAGACGGCTAATGACTCCTGCGATCCCCATGCGTTCGCCGGAGTTTTTTTATGTCTGATTTTCCATACCTTCCGGTCTGCTGGTACCGGCACCTGGTGCGGGACGGGGCAGGCTCTGCTCCGTATTATGTCTGCGGTTGTTCCGGCGGGATCCCGATCGGGACGATGGGAGAGGAGGCGCTCGGTCTGGCGGACACGTGCGGGCCGTGCAACATCCCCGTCGAACTTTCACCGACCCGCCGCCCCTGTCTTTTCCTGGTCCCGGCCCGTCTCTGGGAGGGCGATACCCTCCGAACCGGTTTCTCCTGCCGATGGTTCTGCGCCCTGAAGCCGAAATCGCTCCCCCGGGACGCGTGGCAGGTCTGCCTCGGCTGCCCGCACTGGTTCCCCCGCCCGGAGGAGGAGACCGACGTTCCGAGGATGGACGGGTGGATCCGGAAGATCCTCCGGATGTACTGGGAACCGGAGCCTTCCGGCGAATCGATATGGAGCGTCCGGCCTGCGGATATCCCGACAAACTGGCGTGAACGGGTGATGACGCGCATCGGGGAGATACCGGGTATCCTGTTCCCGCCCGGTGGAATCCCGCGATTCTTCCGCAGGAGGCGCATCACGCGATGATCACGGACGATGCGAAGGGTCCGGTGGCAACCGGCGTCGACCGCGTCGGCGCGATCTGCCGCCGGTTCGGGATCGACTCCCTCGCGCCGCAGCTCGCGGCGTGCGAGGAGCTGCTGGGCGGCGGCGGGGTGGTGGACGTGGCCGTTCTCGGGCAGTTCAAGGCGGGGAAGAGCTCGTTCCTCAATGGGCTGATCGGCGCTGCCGTCGTGCCGGTCGACGTTCTGCCGTCCACGGCCGTGGTCACCCGGCTCGGGTACGGGCCAAGGGAGCGGGTCCTCGTCCACGGCCTTGCGGGAGAACCGTTCGAGATCCCGCTTTCCCGGCTGGCCGAGTACGTCACGGAGCGGGGGAACCCCGCGAACGAGAAGAGGGTATCCCTCGTCGACGTGGAATTGCCCGCCCTCTCCGCCTTCGAGGGGATCCGGTTCGTCGACACTCCGGGCCTGGGAAGCGTATTCGCCCACAACACGAGGGTGTCGATGGACTGGATGCCTCGCGTCGGGGCGGCTCTCGTCGCCGTCAGCGTCAACCATCCCCTTTCCGAAGACGACCTGCTGCTCCTCAACGACGTCTCCTCGCACACCCCCGAGGCAGCCATCCTGCTGACCAAGGTGGACCTGGTGTCCGAAGAAGAGCTCGCGTCGGTGATCGAATTCACCCGGGGTCAGGCGACCTCCCGGACGGGGAAGGAGTGGCGGATCCTCCCCGTCTCCAACCGTCCCGGCTTCGAGGAGATGCGGGGGGAGGTGCGGGAGTATCTGCGGGAACGGATCGCGGGGCGGCGGGAGGAGGCGTTCGGGGAGATCGCGCGCCACAAGGCCCTAGGGCTCGTGACGGGGTGCCGGGGGTACCTGCTCCTCGCTGAGCGCGCGGCGGGGGCGGCCGACGCCGCGCGGTCCGATCTCGTCGCGGCGCTGGCCCGCGAAAGGAGCGGTTTCGGCTCCGTGAAGGGAGAGATCCGGCTCCTCTGCAACCACCTCAAGGCCGAGGCCCGCACCGCGGCGGACGAGCGGTTTCACGCCTATCACGGCGAGGCGGCGGGGCGGGTGACCGCGAATCTCCGGGAGGCGATGCCGGGGTGGAAGGGGAACCTCGCGCGGGTGACACGGGATTTCGAGGGGTGGCTCAGCGACGCGATGATGGAGGAGATGGGGGCCGTCTCGCTGCACGGGGAGGGGCACCTGGCGGGCTTCCTCTTCCGGGCGCAGACCAGCGTCTCCCGCTCCGTCCGGGCGTTCCAGGACCGCCTGGCCGGGGAGATCGAGCGCGCGCTGGGAATCCGGTTCGAGGGGGCCCGTTTCGACGCGCAGGTCGAGGAGCCGTCCCACCCCGATGTCCGGCTCTCCCCCGCCTTCGACACCTACTTCGAGCTGCTCTGGCCCCTCATCCCCATGACCGTCTTCCGGCCGCTGGTGCACCGCCACTTCCTGCGGAGGATCCCCTGGGAGACGGAGAAGAACCTCTCCCGGGTGGCGGCGCAGTGGGCGGACGCGGCGGGTGTCGTCATCGACGGCCTGGCGCGGGACGCCTCGGGGTTCCTCGAACGGGAGCTCGCCACGGTCGAGGGGCTGGTGGGCGAAGGCGGCGGCTCCGGCTCCCGGAGAGAGGGGATCCTCGCGGCTCTTTCGGAGCTCTCCTCCCTCGAATCCGCGATATCCTGATCCCGATTCCACGACTCTTCTCCGCCAGGAGGATTCCGATGCGCTCCGACACGATCAAGAAGGGGTTCGAGCGGGCCCCCCACCGAAGCCTGCTGAAAGCCGTCGGCGTCACCGACGCCGACATGGGGAAGCCGTTCATCGCCGTGTGCAACTCCTTCGTCGAGATCGTCCCCGGCCACGTCCACCTGAACCGGGTCGGCCGGTACGTGAAAGAGTGCGTCCGCGAGGCGGGCGGCGTCGCCTTCGAGTTCAACACGATCGGCGTGGACGACGGGATCGCCATGGGGCACCGCGGGATGCTCTACTCCCTGCCGTCGCGGGAGATCATCGCCGACTCGGTGGAGACGATGCTCAAGGCCCACTGCTTCGACGGGATGATCTGCATCCCCAACTGCGACAAGATCGTCCCCGGGATGCTGATGGCTGCCATGCGGTGCAACATCCCGGCGGTCTTCGTCTCCGGCGGGCCGATGAAGGCGGGGAAGACCCGGGACGGCCGGACGATCGACCTGATCTCCGTCTTCGAGGGAGTGGCGGCCCACCGGCTCGGGAACCTCTCGGACGAGGGGCTGAAGGAGCTCGAGGACCACGGCTGCCCCACCTGCGGCTGCTGCTCCGGGATGTTCACGGCGAACTCCATGAACTGCCTCTGCGAGGCGCTGGGGATGTCGCTTCCCGGGAGCGGGTCCGTGCCGGCGGTCGACACGAAGCGCGACGATTTCTACCGCGAGGCGTCGTTCCGGCTGATGGAGCTGATCCGGAAGGAGATCAAGCCCCGGGACATCGCGACGCGCGCCGCCTTCGACAACGCGCTGGCGCTGGACATGGCGATGGGAGGATCGACGAACACGATCCTCCACACGCTGGCGGTGGCCCACGAGGCGGGGGTGCCGTACGACCTGGCGCGCATCGACGCCATCTCCCGGAAGACGCCGACGCTGTGCAAGGTGTCGCCCTCCTCGCAATACCACATGGAGGACGTGGACCGCGCGGGGGGGATCCCGGCGATCCTCGCGGAACTGCTCAAGGTGCCGGGACTCATGAAGCCGGACTGCATCACCGTCACGGGAAAGACCCTCGGGGAGAACGTTGCGGGGGCGGGGACGAAGGACCCGGCGGTCATCCGGCCGCTCGGGGACGCCTACAGCAAGGAAGGGGCGCTCGCGGTCCTCTACGGCAACCTCGCGCCGGAGGGGAGCGTGGTGAAGACCGCGGCGGTGGACCCGAAGATGCTCGTCTTCGAAGGGCCGGCCGTGATCTTCGAGTCCCAGGACGAGGCGTGCGAGGGGATCCTCGGAGGCAAGGTGAAAGCGGGCGACTTCGTCGTCATCCGGTACGAGGGGCCGAAGGGCGGCCCGGGGATGCAGGAGATGCTGGCCCCGACCTCGTACATCATGGGGGAAGGGCTGGGAGACAAGGTGGCGATGATCACCGACGGGCGTTTCTCCGGCGGGACGCGCGGAGCCACGATCGGGCACGTATCCCCCGAGGCGGCGGCGGGAGGGCCGATCGCCCTGGTGCACCCGGGGGACCGGATCCGGCTGGACATCCCGTCCCGGAAGCTCGACCTGCTCGTCTCCGAGGCGGAACTCGCCGAACGGCGCTCGAAATGGCGGCTTCCGCCGAGGGAGAAACCCGCCGGCTCTCTCGGGAAATACGCCTCCATGGCGACCAGCGCGAGCACCGGCGCGATTCTCAAGTGGTAGGGCGCGGCGGGGAAAGGGGGATTCGATGAGAGCGGTGGTGTTCGACGCCTTCGGGGGGGCCGAGAAACTGCGACTGGCGGAGGTGCACAAACCCTCGCCGGCGGCGGGGGAGGTGCTGATCGAGGTCCATTGCGCGAGCGTCAATCCCGTGGACTGGAAGATCCGGGAGGGGATGCTCGCGGAGCTGTTCCCGTACGATTTCCCCATCGTCCCGGGGTGGGACGCGGCGGGCGTGGTCGCGGGCGCGGGGAAGGGCGTGACGGCGTTCCGCGCGGGCGACAAGGTGTTCGCCTACTGCCGCAAGCCGAAGATCCAGCACGGAACGTATGCCGAGTACGTGACGATGGGGGCGGATGCGGTGGCGCCGATGCCGCGCAACCTTGACTTCGCGGAGGCGTCCACGATCCCGCTGACCGGGCTGACCGCCTGGCAATCCCTCTTCGACGCGGGAAAGCTGTCGGCGGGGCAGAAGGTGCTGATCCACGCCGGCGCCGGGGGGGTCGGGTCGCTCGCCATCCAGTTCGCGAAAAACGCCGGCGCCACGGTCTACACGACGGCGCGCGGCCGGAACCACGCCTACGTGAAGGGGATGGGCGCGGACGCGGCGATCGACTACACGCGGGAGAAGTTCGTCGATGCGGTGCGGACGCTGGCGCCGGAAGGGGTCGACCTCGTGTTCGACACCATCGGCGGGCACGTGCAGCGGGAGAGCTACAAGGCGCTCAGGGCAGGTGGAATGCTCGTATCCATCGTCAACCTTCCGGAATCCGGAGATGCGGAACGGTACGGGGCGCGGGCGAACTTCGTCTTCGTCTCTCCGAATGGAGGGCAGCTCCGGGAGATCGCGGCGCTGATCGAGGCGGGGAAGGTCCGACCCGCGGAGTACGAGGTGATTCCGCTGGACCGGGCCGCGGAGGCGCAGGAGCGGAGCCGGACGGGGCACGTCCGGGGGAAAATCGTGTTGAACATCCGGTAATTCCATCGAAGATCGCGCCCCCGTGGAGGGGGTGAGGAGGCAGCGCGCCCCGGCCCCCTTCCGGCGGCATCCGGAACCTTTCGTAACCGGTTGTTATCATTGTGTTTTCATTGACACGTCGATCCCCCGATCTGTGATAGAATAGTTCGATTCACCAAAGGAGCAACAACCACCTCATGGACCTGTTCCACAAGACGGCCCAACCCCGCGGCGTCCAGGACGAGATGCGCCAGAGCTACCTCGACTACGCGATGAGCGTGATCGTGGGGCGGGCGCTCCCCGATGTGCGGGACGGCCTCAAACCCGTCCAGCGACGCATCCTCTTCGCCATGCACGAGCTGGGGAACGAGTACGGGAAGCCGTACAAGAAATCCGCCCGCATCGTCGGCGACGTGATCGGTAAATATCATCCCCACGGCGACAACGCGGTGTACGACGCCCTCGTGCGGATGGTGCAGGAGTTCTCGTTGCGGTACCCCCTGATCGACGGGCAGGGGAACTTCGGTTCGGTCGACGGCGACTCGGCGGCGGCGATGCGGTACACCGAGGTCCGGATGGCCAAGGTCGCGGGGGAGCTTCTCTCCGATCTCGACAAGGAGACCGTCGAGACGCTCCCGAACTACGACGGGTCGCTCCAGGAGCCGCGGGTCCTGCCGTCCCGCGTCCCCAACCTGCTGGTCAACGGGAGCGCGGGGATCGCCGTCGGGATGGCCACCTCCATTCCGCCGCACAACCTCCGCGAGGTGGTCGGCGCCCTGCTGGCGCTCATCGGCAACCCCGACATCACGGTCGACGAGTTGATGGAGCACGTTCCGGCGCCCGACTTCCCCACCGGGGGGATCCTCTACGGTCTCGACGGGGTGCGCGACGCGTACCGGACGGGCCGCGGCAGCGTCCAGATCCGCGCCCGGGCCTTCATCGAGAAGTCGAAGAAGGGGGACCGGGAGTCGATCGTCATCACCGAGATCCCGTACCAGGTGAACAAGTCCCGCCTGATCGAGCGGATGGCCGAGCTGGTGCGGGGCAAGGAGATCGAGGAGATCTCGGACCTGCGCGACGAGTCCGACCGCGACGGGATGCGCGTCGTCGTCGAGCTGAAGAAAGACGCGGTCGCGGAGGTCGTCCTCAACAACCTCTACAAGCAGACGCAGATGCAGACCTCCTTCGGGGTCCAGTTGCTGGCGATCGTCCAGAACCGCCCGCGGACGATGAACCTCAAGGAGCTCCTCGAGGAGTTCCTCGCGTTCCGCAAGGAGGTCGTCACCCGGCGGACCCTGTTCCTGCTGCGCAAGGCGGAGGCCCGCGAGCACATCCTCCTCGGGTTGAAGATCGCCCTGGACCACCTCGACGCGGTCATTAAGCTGATCCGGGCGTCGAAGGACCCGAGGGAGGCCAAAGAAGGCCTGGTGGCGAAGTTCGGCCTGTCGGAGGTCCAGGCGCAGGCGATCCTCGACATGCGGCTGCAGCGGCTGACCGGACTGGAACGAGAGAAGATCCTGCAGGAGCTTTCGGAGGTGCGCGAGGAGATCGCGCGGCTCAAAAAGATCCTCGGCGAGGAGGCGGAGCTGCTGCGCGTGATCGGGCAGGAGTTCCGCGAGATCCGGGACGCTTACGGCGACGCCCGCCGCTCCGAGATCCAGCGGGAGACGAAGGACCTCCGGCTCGAGGACCTGATCGTGGACGAGGAGATGGTGGTGACCGTCTCCCACACGGGGTACATCAAGCGGAACCCGATCAGCCTCTACCGGACGCAGCGGCGCGGGGGGCGCGGGAAGGTCGGCATGGGGACGAAGGAGGAGGATTTCGTCTCGATGCTCTTCATCGCCTCGATGCACACCTACGTCCTCTTCTTCTCGGACCAGGGGAAGGTGTACTGGCTCAAGGTCCACGAATTGCCGGAGGCGGGGCGCGCCTCCAAGGGGCGGGCCATCGTGAACCTCCTCTCCCTCTCCCCCGGCGAGGAGATCGCGTCGATCCTCCCCGTCCGGGAGTTCACGGAGGGGAAGTTCGTGATGACGGCGACTGCGCTTGGGGTCATCAAGAAGACGGACCTCATGGAGTATTCCCGGCCGCGGGCGGGCGGCATCATCGCCATGGGGCTGAACGAGGGCGACCGGCTGATCGCGACCGCCCTCACCACGGGGCAGGACGAGGTGTCCCTCTCCACCCGCCGGGGGATGTCGATCCGGTTCCACGAGGAGGACGTCCGGCCGATGGGCCGCGCGGCGGTGGGCGTGCGCGGCATCGACCTCGAGGAGGGGGACGTCGTCGTTGGGATGGAGATCCTGAAGCTCCAGGGGACGCTCCTCTCGGTCACGGAGCACGGGTACGGCAAGCGCACGGCGGTGGAGGAGTACCGTAGCCAGTCGCGGGGCGGCAAGGGCGTGATCGCCCTGAAGGTGACGGAGAAGACCGGCCGCGTGGTCGGCGTCAGCCAGGTCGCCGAAACGGACGAGGTGATGCTGGTCACCGACGGCGGGAAGATCATCCGTCTCGGGATGGGCGATCTGCGGGTGATCGGCAGGAACACCCAGGGGGTCCGTCTCATCGGCCTCGCCGAGAAGGAGCGGGTCGTCTCCATCGCGCGGCTGGCGGAGAAGGAAGAGTGACGGATGGCCCTCGACGGGCCGGCGAGGGCGCTGGGGATCGGGTTCCTGTGCGGGGCGTTGCTGCTTCCGGCGGCGTGCGCCGACCCGGCGCGGGAACGGTTCGAGCGGGCGGAGAAGGAGCTTCTTTCGCAGAAGATGGATGCCGCCCTCGCCGACTACCGGTTCATCGCCCGGGACCACCCGCAATCGCGGTATGCCCCCGCCGCCCTGCTGCGCCAGGGAGACCTCTTCGGCGGCTACTACCGGAACTTCCCGGCGGCGCTCGAGGCGTACGACTCCCTCGTCTACAACTACCCGAAGGCGTCCGAGGTGCCGCGCGCGCTGCTGCGGACCGCCGAGATCCACCTGTCGCAGTACCTCGACCCGGCGTCGGCGGCCAGGGACCTGGAGCGGATCCGGGAGGAGTTCCCCCGGTTCGAGGGGGAGGACGAGGTCCTTTTCCTGCTTGCGCGGGCATACGGCGGGACGGGGGAAGGCGACCGGCAGGCCGCGGCGCTGTCCGAACTGACGGAGCGGTTTCCCAAGTCGAGCCGCGCAGCGGAGGGGCGGTGGATGCTGGCGTACGCGCTCCTCGGGCAGCGACGGTACGCCGACGCGGACCGGGAGTTCCGAAAGCTCCTGTATCTCGCGGCGGACGGCGAATCCAAGGGCCAGGCGCGCTGGGGGATGGCGCAATCCCTCGAGGGGATGGGAGACTTCCAGGGCGCGATCGCCCAGTACGAATCGCTGCGGGGAGTCTGGGGCGACCCGGCGTACGTGGAGGCGAAGATCGAGCGGCTGAAGGGCCGCCTGCGGAAACCGTGACGGGCAGGTCCGGGGGAGAAGCGGGGGAGCGGTGAGCGGGGAAGCGAAGGAGTCGGTCGCCGTCGTCGGGGCGGGATCGTGGGGGACGGCGTTCGCCGCGATGCTTGCCGGGGCCCACGATCCGGTCGCCCTTTGGGCGTTCGAGCCGTCGGTTTGCGCCGACATCCGGGACCGTCGGGAGAACCGCGCGTTCCTCCCGGGGATCGTCCTTCCCGAAGGCGTCCGGCCGACGAACGACCTGGCCGAGGCGGTTTCCGGGAGGACGGTGGTGGCCTTCGCGGTTCCGTCCCACCATCTGCGGGGGGTCGCCGCGCGGGCGGCGGCGCATCTGTTCCCCGGCGCCTGCCTCGTGTCGCTGGCCAAGGGAGTGGAGAACGGCTCGTTGAAGCGGATGACGGAACTCCTCGCCGAAGCGGCTCCGGAACACGCCCTACGCGTGGCGGCGCTCTCCGGCCCGACCTTCGCCCGCGAGGTGGCGGAAGGGAAGCCCACGGGGGCCACGGTGGCGGCGGACGACCTCGCCGTCGCCCGGCGGCTGCAGCACGCCCTGGCCGGTTCCCGCTTCCGCCTCTACGCCGACGACGACGTGACGGGGATCGAGATCGGCGGGGCGCTGAAAAACGTGATGGCGATCGCCGCGGGGATGGCCGACGGGCTGGGGTTCGGGCACAACGCGCGGGCGCTCCTCATCTCCCGGGGGCTCGCCGAGATCACCCGGCTGGGCGTGCGCCTCGGGGCGCATCCGCAGACCTTCGCGGGCCTGTCGGGGATGGGAGACCTGGTGCTCACCTGCACCGGCGACCTGTCGCGCAACCGGACCGTGGGGATGCGCCTTGGGCGGGGAGAGCGGATCGGGGATGTCCTCGCCGGGATGACGATGGTGGCGGAGGGGGTCCGGACCGCGGTTTCCGCGGTGGAGCTGTCGCGCCGCACGGGCGTGCCGATGCCGATCTCGGAGCAGGTGCACGGCATCCTCCACGAGGGGAAGGACGTCCGGCAGGCGGTGGACGAGCTTTTCTCCCGGGCGCTGAAACGGGAGAAGGAGTAGGCGCGCGATGGAGAAGGAACGGACCGCCCTCAAGGCGGAGATCCGGAAGATGCTTCCGGAGCGGAACGCGATCCTGCTGGCGCACAACTACCAGCGCGACGAGGTGCAGGAGATCGCGGACATCACGGGGGACTCGCTGGGGCTCTCGCAGGAAGCCGCGAAGACGAGGGCGGACGTGATCGTCTTCTGCGGGGTCCACTTCATGGCGGAAAGCGCCGCGATCCTTTCGCCGGGGAAGACCGTCCTGCTGCCCCGGGAGGATGCGGGCTGTCCGATGGCGGACATGATCACCGGGGCCGACCTTGCTTTGTTCCGGGAGGGACACCCCGGGGCGATCGTCGTGACGTACGTCAACTCCTCCGCGGAGGTGAAGGCCCTCTCCGACGTCTGCTGCACCTCGGGGAACGCCGTGAACGTGGTGAAGTCGATCCCGGCGGGGAAGGAGATCTTCATGGTCCCCGACCGGAACCTCGCGCATTGGGTGGCGAAGGTGTCGGGCCGCGCGCTGACATGGTGGGACGGTTACTGCCCGACCCACGAGCGGCTGACCGTCGACGCCACGGTGAAGGCGAAAGAGGCCTATCCCGACGCCCTGCTCGTCGTCCATCCCGAGTGCCCGCCCGAGGTGGTGGCGATGGCGGACGCGGTCCTCTCCACGGCGGGGATGTACGGCTACTGCCGGCGCTCCCCCGCGAAGGAGTTCATCATCGGCACGGAGATGGGGATCCTCTACCGGCTGCGGAAGGAGAACCCCGGAAAGCGGTTCCACATCGCCTCGCGCGCCCTCCTCTGCCCGAACATGAAGCTCACCACGCTGGAAGATGTGCGGGACGCGCTCGCTTCGATGTCGCCGGTCATCCGCGTGCCGGAAGAAGTGCGCCGGAAGGCGAAGGCCGCCCTCGACGCGATGCTCGCCGTTCCCCGCGACGCCGCGTAAGTTCTGGACGGAATGCCCCACACCCTCCCGAGGCTCTCTTTCGAGCACGTCGCCCTCGCCCTCGCGAAGCGGGAAACCTCCCCCTGCGTCCAGTGGATGCGGATCCCGCCCGGGGCGCGGTCGTTCCTCGCCGCCCGTCTCTTCGGCCGCCTCGGGCGCACGCTTCTCTACCTGTGCGCCGGCGAGAAGGAAGCGGAGGAGGCGGCTCGCGAACTGTCCGCGTATCTCGGTCCGGACGCCGTCCTCCCGTTCCCCTCCGTCGAGGTGGCGCCGTACGAGCCGATCCCCCCCCACCTCCCGGCGGTCCACGACCGGATGCGGGCGCTGCACCGGCTCCTCTCCGGTCCCGCCGCCGTGGTCGTCGCACCGATCGCCGCGGCGGTGGAGAAGACGCTTCCCCCGGAGGTCTTCCTCGACGCGGTGGGGGCGGTATCGCCGGGGGACACGCTCGACATCGACGCCTTCTCCGCGCGCCTGGTCACCCTCGGCTACGCCCGCCTTCCCGCGGCGGCCGACCCGGGAGATTTCGCGGTGCGCGGAGGAATCGTGGACGTGTACAGCCCGGCCCACCCGCTTCCCGCGCGGCTCCTGCTGGACGGCGACGTCGTCGAGTCGGTGCGGTGGTTCCACCCGGAGACGCAGCGCACGGTGCCGGCGGGAGCGCGGGCGGAAGGAGAGCCCGGGCCCGGGGAGCGGCTCGTCCTCCTTCCGTGCTCCCAGGTGATCACCCGGGAGGAGTATCTGTCGGCGGCGAGCGAAGGGCAGGACGACCGCCCATGGTCGGAGGCGCTTCGGCAAGGGATCCGGTTCCACGGCGCCGATGCGATCCTTCCCCGCCTC
>Ga0209126_1000012_pt1 | contig 52004 bp, 52 predicted proteins | sample RifCSP19_1_FD_184024 | JGI IMG/M metagenome (GOLD analysis project Ga0209126, IMG submission 184024) | Soil microbial communities from Rifle, Colorado - Rifle CSP2_sed 19_1 (SPAdes) (version 2) | ecosystem: Environmental > Terrestrial > Deep subsurface > Rock core/Sediment | place: Rifle...
TATTTTTCCAATCCTATCTTTTCCGTAATTACCTGGTATCGTTTTTCGTCCTTCTTTAATAGATACATTAAAAGTTTTCGACGCTTGTTGACAAGTCCCAATAGGCCGCGGCGCGAACTAAGGTCCTTCTTATGAATTTTAAGATGCTCTGTCAACTCTCCGATTCTTTTCGACAAAAGTGCGATCTGCACCTCCGGAGAACCGGTATCGGTGGCGTGAGTAGCCGAAAGCGCTACCAGTTCCTTTTTCGCCTGGGAGATAGACTCAACTTTAGCCGCTACTTTCTTGACCTTCGGCTCCGCTGCTTTTGTTACTTTTGTTATTTTTTTCGCAATCTTCTTTTTTGCCATTTTCTTAATCTATTTTACGATACCACGATACGATCGCCTTTCTTAAACTCAAAATCCGGCTTGACCAGAACTCCGGCCTCTTGTCCCGTTTTCACTTCTTGAACCTCGTCTTTGCCGACTTTTAATCCGCGGACCTTTCCCTGGTGAACCTCTTCTTCCGATCCCTCGCGAAAAACCTTGATGCGGTCCCGGTACTTAAACTTGCCGTTGAGGACCTTAACGCCAGCGACGATATCGCCGCTGTGCAAAGTGAAGGTGGCCAGAACCTCCGCCTCGGGCGCCTTCTTTTCTTCCGCCAAAACCTGGGCGCCGGAGAGCAACTTTTCCGCCGCCTCCAGAAGTTCATAGATAATGGGGAAAGAACGCACCCCCACCCCCAGATCATCCGCCAGCTTTCGGGCGGAGGAGCCGGTCGGCACGTTAAACCCCAGAATCACTCCCTTGGCGGCCGCCGCCAATCGAACATCCGAGTCGGAGATAGGCCCGATGCTTTTGAGGAGGAAATTGATTCCCTTCCCCCCCGCCTCCAAATTAGCAAGCGGAACCTCAACCGCTTCCAGAGAACCCTGGGTGTCGGCCCGCAGAACGACGTTGAGGCTGGTGGTAGGCTCGGCGGCGGGGTTAACCGGTTGGTTGGTCACCGCCTTTGGTGAGACAACACCAGAGGTAGGAGCGGACAGACGAGTAACCAGAGCTCCCACCGGAGGAACGTCCGAAAAACCGAGCACCTGCACCGGCATACCCGGACCGGCTTCCGAAATGCGCTGACCGAGATCGTTCATCAACGCCTTGATCTTTCCCGAGGCCTCGCCGGCGAAAATCTGATCTCCGATTTTGAAGTTTCCCTTCTTGACGATCAGCGTCGCCAACGGCCCCTGCTGAGAGGAGAGCAGAGATTCAATCACCACGGCTTCCGGTTCTCCGCCGGTTTCCGCCTTGAGCTCCAGCATGTCGGCCGAAAGGCCGATGATTTCCAAAAGTTCGGGAACGCCGGCGCCGGTCGTCGCCGAAACCGCCACCGCGGGAATTTTGCCGCCCTGGTCCTCCACAATCACGTCTTCCTTTGCCAGTTGGCCCTTAACCTTCGCCACGTCCTGCGGCGAAGCCAGATCAACCTTGTTGATCGCCACCACCAGCGGCACCCCCGCTGCTTTGGCGTGGGCAATTGCCTCCACTGTTTGGGGCTTGACACCGTCGTTCGCCGCAACGACCAAAACCGCAAGATCGGCGACCCCCGCCCCACGCTGCCGCATCTTGGAAAAGGCCTCGTGTCCGGGAGTGTCAATGAAAGTGATCCGGCGGCCGGAGGACTCGGTGATCTGGTAGGCACCGATTTTCTGGGTAATTCCCCCCGCTTCTTTAGCGGCCACCGCAGTTTTTCGGATAGAGTCTAGAAGAGAAGTCTTCCCGTGGTCAATGTGCCCTAAGACAACAACGACAGGAGGACGGGTAGCGGCATTAGCTTTTTGGTTTTTTGGGTTCAGCTGTTTTTTGGACATTGGCGATTACTCTCTCAACCTCGGCCAGAGCCTTCGGTCCTAATCCCTTGATGGTTTTGATCTCCTCGAAAGGTTTTTCCTTTAACTTCTCGACGCTCTCGATCCCCGCCTCTCCCAAGAGTTTGGCGACGCGGGCCGAAAGACCTTGGTCGACCAATCCCAAACCCTTCGTCCCTTCGGCAAAGACCGTTCCGGCGCCCTTAATGTCGATCCGCCAACCGGTCAGCTTCGCTGCCAACCGGACGTTCTGGCCTTCCTTGCCGATCGCCAACGAGAGTTGGTCTTCGGGCACCTCCACCTCGGCAGTCCGGCTCTTGGGCTTGAGCTTCGCTTCGATAACCTTCGCCGGCGAGAGCGCCGAAGAAACGAAAGTCGCATCATCTGCCGAGTAAGGAATAATGTCGACCTTCTCTTCACCCAGCTCATGGGTCACCGCCTGCACCCGGACACCCTTCTGCCCGACACACGAACCAACCGGATCAATCCGCTCTTCGCTGGAGGAAACCGCGATCTTGGTGCGCCGGCCGGCCTCCCGGGAAATCGCTTCCACCTTGACGATTCCTTGAGAAATCTCCGGAACTTCCAGGGCGAAAAGCTCAGTCACGAATTCGGGATCGGTCCGCGAGAGCAGAATCTCCGGACCCCGGGTTCCCTCCTGAACCTCTTTCACCAGCGCCTTCACCCGCGCCCCGGTGCGGTACTGCTCTCCCGGAATCTGCTCGGAAGGCGGGAGAATCCCCTGCGTCCGGCCCAGGTCCACAAAAACAACCCCGTTTTCCACCCGGAAAACGAATCCGGAAACGATGCTCTTCTCTTTTTCTTTGAACTCGGTTCGAATCGCTTCCTTTTCCTCTTCCCGGATTTTTTGGAGAATAACCTGCTTCGCCGTTTGGGCGGCGATCCGGCCAAAGCCGGCCGGAGTCACGTCCTTGCCCTCTTTGAAGATCCGGGCTTCCCCGGTTTCCAGGGTCAACTTAACTTCAATATCGTCCTTGGGTTCCTCCCCCTCTTCCACGACCGGGGTGGGACCGCCGAAGTCCTTGCGGTATGCAGCGGCGAGCGCCTGCTTGACGCCTTCAATGATGGACTCCGGGGAAACTCCCCGTTCCGCCGCGAGCTGATTAATTGCCGCACTAAACTCTGTTGTTGCCATTTTGTTTCTCCAAAATGCTAGCTCTGTTTCCGCAGAGCGTCCATTTTGTTTCTTCAAAACAATTGGTGGGACGAGCCCACCAACCAGTAGCTCCAGTATAGGGTTTGAGGATCGAAAGGTCAAGACACCGGAGTCTTGAGAACGATCCGGTTGATGAGGAGGGTGGATTCAAAGAGCAGGATCAGCGGCACCGTCAGCAGGGCCAGAGAGAGCAGGTCGGTCGGCGGCAGCAGGCTAGCGAAGAGCAGGCAGAAGAAATAGACCATCGTTCGCTGGGAAGCGATCGAGCGATAGGCGACGATTTTGAGACTCATCAGCGCTGTGATTACAATCGGAAACTCAAAGGCCGCTCCCAGCAGGGAGGAGGTCACGATGATCTGGGAGAGTAGCGCGGAAACATCCAGCAGATTGCCGATCTCCAACTCCTGCGCCTTCTCATAGAAGAGGCCGATGACGTATTTCATCACCGCCACCCCGTAGAAAAACCCGACAGCGAAAAGAAAAACCGCTAACGGCATCAGCGTCATAATGAGTCGGAATTCTTTTTTCTTAAGAGCCGGCTTCAGGAAAGAAAAAACCTGGTAGAGAGCGACCGGCAGGGCAGCGATCAGGCCGACGGCGAGGGCCGAGCTAAAGGCGAGATTGATGAACTGAAACGGCGAGGTAAAAGCGATGTTCACCCCCTCCAACCGGAAAATCGTCAGGCTGAAATTGATGATCTGCTCGTAGTAAACAAATCCCAAGACGGAAAAAACCAAGAAAAGCAGGACAAAAAAGCGGACTCTTTTTTTAATTTCGTTCAAGAAGGGGCTGAATTTGTCAATGAGACCCTCCCAACCTAGATCGGCAGGTCTCACGTTTTCTGGAGACATTTTGGGGTAATTCCGAACTACTCCCTACTTCCCGCGCTTTTCTTAAATTCGCTGACGCTATCGGCGATTCCCTTGATGAATTCGGGGACTTTGCGCGACCCGAAGAACACCAGGAGCAACAGAGACATCAGGATTAGTTCCGTAAGTCCGATTCTAACTGGCACTCTTTTCACCCCCCTCCGGTTTTGATCCCTCCTTCGCCTTCTGGGCAAGTTGGGCAAGTTGGGCTACCTCCTGTTTGGCCATATCAACTGTGGGTGCTTCGGCGGCGGTTTCTTCCTCGGCCGGGGCGTTCAGAACATCGTTCACCGGCTTCTTGAGATCCTCGATCGCCTCCCGATACTCCTTGCCGACTTTCTTGAATTCCTTCCCGGCCGCGCCGACGTCGCGGGCGATCTCGCTCGTTTTTTTGCTACCGAAGAGAATTGACAGGATGGCGATGAAGATAATGATGGCTTCCGCCGGACCGATGTTGGCTAACATGTTCTAGGAAAATAGTAGCACAGCAACCAGGGTATAGGGTCTAGGGTTTAGCGTCACTTAAGTGATGCTAAAGTCGCTTTCACTTTCGTGTCTTTGAGAGTTTTTCCGGCAGAACCGGTACCGGTGTGGGCGGAAATCAGTTCATCCCAGACCGTATCGGCGGTCGCTTCGGCGATGGCGGTGATGTCCCCTCCCGTGATCGTTCCGGAGGTGTCCTCGAAAGTGTCAACACTGTCGGTCTTATCAATAGTTCCGGCGGTGTTCTTCGCGATCGTGTGGTGGAGGCGGATGCCGGTGCGGACCACCCCGCTGCCGACATCGATCCCCCAGCCGGTGTTGTTGAAGATAAGGTTGTTCTCGAAGATATTATCGACGATGTCCGTGAAACCGTCGGCCAGGTCGGCGCCGTCACCGGCGTTGCCGGAGATGATGCACTGGCGAACCTTGGCGATGCTAGTCGTCTCCCCGATGCTAATCCCGTTCCCGGCGCAGTCCTCGATCGCGCAGGTGTCGATAGTGGTCCGGGCGGAGCTGGAGACACTGATTCCGTTGCTGGTGGCGCCGCTCACCCAGACGTCTTTGATGAGGGCGTTGTCTCCCGTCACGACGATCCCGTTGTCCGTTCCGCCGGTTTCGGTGGTAACGTAGAACCCGGAGAACTCGACGTTGTCGGCACTAATGGTAATCGCGTCTCCGGTAGAACCAGGATCGAATTGGAAATTGTATCCCGGACCCCGAACCTTTAGAGAGGCAATGTCGATAGTAATTTTTTCGCCGGTGGTGGTGATTCCGTCGGAATCGGTTGCCAGAGCAAAGACTACATCGCTGCGGCCGGCGCCGCCATCGAGGTTGATCAGGGTTTTAACCTGAGCGAAAGTCTGCACTGCCGTGGAGGGCGTGGTACCGTTATTGGAATCGCTTCCGCCGGCCGGGCTCCAGTACCAAACAGATCCGATCGACGCGTGTCGACCTCGTAGAGATTCGATCAGGTACAGCGCCGCGTAATCGGAAGCGGGAGTCGCGATCGTCGCCGAAGAAGACTGAGCGATGGTCACTTGGGTGTTTTGAGTTGCAAAGACCGGGTTGTTATTGTAGATGTTGGTTGCAACCAAATTCCCCCCTCTGACGAAGCAAAGGACGGTCCCACCCTCCGCCACCGGCGGGAACCCCTCGTCTTCGACCTCCTGATCGGTCCGCGCCTCAAACGCCAATCGCCAATCATTGATCAGTTCCAAGGTGATACCCACCAGAATACCCCCACCCAAGTCCTGCTTACCGGAGGCGTTGACGATCTGAGCCACCTCCAGATTATGATTTTTCTCCTCAAACAGCCGGATATCGTCGTGCAAATCCTGAATCGTAAGCTCTCTCTGGGGTTTTTCGACGGTGATTACCTTAAGGGCTTTATCAAAAACGAGGGCCATTTCATTTCTTTACCTTCTGGTGCGCCTCAATGATCACAATCATCTGGTTATCACGATCGATCCCTTCGTTTTCTTTGGCAATTGCCTCTTCAAAAATCTTGATATTCGCCTTCCTCTTTTTGATATCAGTTGAAAGCGCCTCTTTATCATACTGTAGTGCTTCTTCGGAAGTTACCGGTTCCATATTTAGTAATTATTGGCTAACGCACGTATCCCGAGAACTTCTGTGGGGATTTTCTTTTGGTACTCTTAACAGACCTCTTATTTTTTGAAACTTTATTTTTTGTTTCTGGTTGAACTTCCGGTTCGACTTCTTCTTTAGTTAATTTGGCTACCGTAATTTTCTTGCTCTCAACTTCCCCCTCAGATCCAGATTTTATCTCACCAATCTTTTCTCTTTCATTGAATACCTCAATTTCTTTTTTCATTTCTTCCATGGTGCTTGCACGCAATCTGGTATTCCCCCGAGGGTCGCGGGCGAAAAAGTATAATTTGCCTCCGCTTATAGCTTTCAAAACTTCAAACTTCATCGGATCTTATTATAAACCACGCAAGCAGGTCACCTTACGGTGTAAAAATCGTGTCCGGCGTTCTAATAATGTTGTTAGACAAGCCGGTGCTGTCGATAGTTCCGCTGGCGTCGTAGGGAATGATGCCGTCATTTTCTGGAAGGTCCGCGTGCCTTGCCCTAACCCGCACGGCAGAGGTAGCGCGATTATCGATATCGTATGTAACGATATTTTGTTCAAATCCATCCGCCCCCGCTTCATACACATCAAGAACCGGAATGTAAACCCGATCCGCGGCCGCAGTGGTGATCGGCAAACCATTAAGTTGATATCCGTCACCGCTCCAGCTAGTAACCGGTGTTGTTGTTAATTCGGTATCAGAAACAACTGCAAGCACATAGGCAATGACGGCTTCAGTAGTATTTCTGATTAGATCCCCTACTTTTGCCGTTGATGTAAAAGTCGCCCCAGAATCTGTCAGCGTATCGGTATCTCCTCCGGTTGCCGTCCCGGATGTGGCTGAAAGTACAAACGCGCCGTTGGGCCCGTTGCTCCAGCTGGTATACCTTATTCTGTACTCCAATTGAGCATCGGCATCGACTAACCGCAAAACCGCACCCGGTGAAACTTTTCCAGGTTCGTCCTTAGCAATCGGGGCGGTGAGATCAAGTGTGGTTTCCCCCGGAGCTTGGGCGGCAGTGGGAGTATAGTCATCTTTATCAATCTCTCCCGTAGCGGGAACGATCCTGAATACCCCAATTTTGTCACCTTCCTTGGTGTTAGTGACTTTGATCGTAATTTTGTCGGGGGCAGTGACAACATTTCCGTCATCGTCGGTGAGCTGATAATTGTTGGCATCTGCACCGGGGACATTAATCAATACAACCCCAGGAGCACAGAACCAAGTGACACCGGCAAAAGTACCTAACGGGGCGGATTTAATCGGGGTGATCCGCGTAAATGTATTGGTGGAAATGGTGTTTGTTCCATCGGTGACATCTTCATCTGGATCACTAGCCGGACCAAAAGTTCCTCGAGAATTTCTCAAAATAACAATCTTATCTGTTTCGTTGACTTGAACAACTGTGCCCTTTGCTCCCGAAGTTGCTCCGGTTACCTCGGCACCTTCGGTAAGGGCACCCGGAGCTGTGGACGTGTATTGAATCTTATAATCCGAACCGATGTATTGCTCCCCATCCATTCCATCGGTGTTAGCATCTTGGGTAATCTCTCCCCGACGGGTTAGCCATTTAGTCCATTCGTAAACATCGGCCAGAAGCTCGTCGCTGCAGTCAATGATAATGGAGTAATTTTCGGGGGTGCCGTCCTCGTTTATATCGTAAGCACCACCGTCGTTCAAAGTTGCCCCACCGTGGGTAATTGAAACGCCTGCAAGAGCCGCCGGCCCGGAAGCGCTGGGAGCAGCGCTTGTCGCGCTTTCTCCTGTATCCGCTCCAGCCACTGGATCGTACTCTTTGACGGTATCGAGGTTGGCAAAATTGGAAAGGGTACCGATCAGATAATAATCACAATCCGTCGTACCGTTGACGGCAGTGAGCACTGCTTTTTTAGTTGCGGTCGGGTACGTTGCACCAACATAAAGATAATTACCCGCAGTGAAAGCCCCGGACGCGCCGGAAAGAGCGATATTCCAGTAGCCGGTAGTGTTGTTGAGGTCTTCTCCGGTAGAAAGCGGGATAGGGTTGCGACCACCGTTGGAAAGATCCACGATATAGTTGTCGTAGTTTTTTGTATAATGGCGGGCAAATACTGTCACAAATCCCTCATCGATGTACCCGCTAACTTCCCGGACCTTTACCAAAATGTCAATGTGGCCATCGATCCACCAGTCGTAGTTAGTTGTCGGCTGGACGGAGGAAATCATCTTTGCACTGTCTTGAATCACGTATAGGTGCGTAATACTCTCATCCTCAAGAGTACCGATAGAGTAGATGTTGGACCAAAGAGTTTCACCGTCTGCTACGGATGTCCACGTAGCGGTGTTGCTGCTACCTGCAGCAGTAATCGTACCGGAGTCATCCCAGTCGTCACCGGCGGCACTTGTATCAGGTCGAATCCAGAGATAAGTTGTTGTCCCCGAACCGCGAATATCTAATAAAGTTCCGTCGTTAGTGCCAAGAGAAACATCATCACCGATATCGCCGGTATCAAGTGGGGTACCACCACTGTTATCGCACAATACTCTAACAACGCCGGTATTAGTGGCAGTTCTATCCCAAGAAGCAGTCTTGACTGCACCGCCAGTTAAATGCTCGACCGTAAAATCATCAATAAACCACGGGTCAGTGTCGCCGGCGTCGATTTTTCCAATGGTGTACTCAGTCGGGGTCTGGGCGGACATTGGGACACCATCGTCCATTTGGCCAAGTTCGTCAAAATGATCTTGAAGACGGGAGTAAAGTTTCCTAACCGTACATGAACCGGAAACCCACTCGATCCGTTTTTGGCGGTTTTCTGCGCCATAATAAACGTTAAAAGTGGCATTATCTCCAGGGCCAGTAGTTGTAATCTGATCTGACATATTTCGCTAATTAAAAAAGGGGCAAGGACGAAGCTTCTGGAAGAAGAATACTACAACGGGATACCCCTGTGTCAATAAGGGGTTGAACCCCTAACGTCAAACAGGGGTTGAACCCCTTGACATTCCTGTAAGGGATAGGGTAAAAGTAAATAATGCCGTCCAAATGCTTCCCTTCGCTACGCTCAGGTTGCATCTCGTTCGGTGAGATAAGGTAAGGAAGAAATATGCCATCAAAGTATGTCGTTCGAAATTTCGCCGAAGATTCCTACTACCACGTCTTCAATCGCGGGGTCGAGAAGCGGAACATTTTTCTGGATGAGGAGGACTACACTACTCTTCAGTCCTACCTCTTCAAATACCTCCAGCCGATCGAAAAAGTCGCCGAAAAATATCCGGACACCCCCGTCCGCCTCTACGGAAAAAACCTCTCCGAGGAAGTCGAACTGGTCGCCTACTGCTTAATGCCGAACCATTTCCACCTCCTGTTGAAACAAAACACTAAGGACGGGGTCTCAAAACTGCTGAAGCGAGTCACCAACGCCTACACTCTTTATTTCAACCAGAAGAACGATCGGATCGGGGGGCTGATGCAGGGCAGGTTCAGAGCCGCTGGAATTGACAACGAGAGCCTATTCATTCACCTGGTCCGATACATCCATCTGAACCCGGTTGTTTCCGGACTAACCCAGGATTTAACTAGCTACCGGTGGTCGAGCTACGGCGATTACCTCGGCCAGCCGGCGGAACTCCCCTCCTCCAAGAGCAAGGTCCTCTCCTATTTCCCTTCCGTCGGGGCGTTCAAAGGATTTCATGAGGACCAAATCGATTACGCGAAAGATCTGGAGAAAATCAAACATCTGGCAATTGATTAGAATTTAACCCTCGCCAAAGACGCCGAGGATTACAGCAAGCCTCGCAACACCTTAAATTTTTTACCGTCCAACGACCTAACTTCCAACAGAAGGTCGCCGCCCTCGATGTGCCTCATCGCTCCATCGTCGATGACCCACTCATTGGTAAGAGAGTATTTCGTTTTTGATCCGGCCTCGATCGGGATCTCGTAATTCATATTCTGCGGCCGGGAAAATATTTCCTGGAGAAAAGAATAGAACTCGTTAGTTGAGTATGTGTCCCCGCTTCCCCTCGGGTTATAGCTAATCTTTCTATTTTTAAAATCGACATTGAAATCCTTATCAATCATAAAGTTATCAGGTAACTAACTTCGCAGGACTATCAGTAACCTTTCGGTATCATAGGCAAATTCGGGGCATTCAGGGGGTTTTTCCGTGGTCTATCTGGTTTTACTACTGTAACCGTAAAACGCTGGGATTCGGGGCGATCAATAGCCTCCAGCGTTCCACCCCTAAGGTGTTTCCGTACTTTTTTATCAATGGTCCAACCGTTGACGAGGAAATATTTCGTCTTTGACTCGGCCTCGATTGGGATATCATACTTCATGTTCCCCGCCTCGTTGAAAATATCCTGGAGATAGGAGTAAAACTCCAGAATCGTATACTCTCCCACACTTCCTTTCTGGGCGTAGTTAATCTTTTTGTTTTCGAAGTCGATCTTAAAGTCTTCGGCAATCATTTTAGGTCTTAATGACGTCCTGCGTAAGAGTTACGATCAATGTTAAACCGACGTCGGTGATCTGTTGTTGGGTACTTAACGGTAAATAGTTTATTGCCCCGAATGATTTTCTGATCCTCACATTAACGTTCTTGGGGCTAGCTTGATAGTTGTAGCTTTCAGTAGCAATTCCGCTGACGTTGGTCTCCTCGTTCATCAAAGGAACAGTTGCAGTGTCGGTAGCCGAAACATAATCTACGGCTAGTGTGTGCACTCCATAAGGCTCGCTAGCCCAACTGTCCCCACCCGACAATGCAGTTGTCGTCACTGAGTTAGCAGATACCGACAAAACAATCGCCCAATTAAAGGGGGAGTTTGTCATTCGGATAGTGTCTCCTTCGACAATAGTTCCGTCACCGATATCAGTTTCGTTAATTGTGGTTTCATTGCCCGTACCGTCGTCTGTTCCGGTAACCGCTGTGGGTAAGGTAAAGGTGGTTCCTGATCTACTAGAGTACCGATAAGTCTGGTATTCGCCCGTCGAAATATCCTGAATATCCAACCACCCTGAAGCCGGTAGGTCGGCGGGAGGAGTTTGGGTGACAACGAAATCCGCGTCAGTCCTGTTGTTGCCTGTAGAGGAAGTAAAGGGATTTCCGGGGTGGCCAACATCGGTGTCTTCATATCTTTTCTGGATAAAAACCTGGGCGTCTTCAATCGGATTGTTGTCTGCGTCGAGGGTGGTTACTGAGATATTTTTGGTGTTGGCGATGGTTGTTGAACCAGCTCCCTCGTTCTCAACTGGAGTCGGACTATCTCCACCGGACACGTTGATAGTGACGGTGCCGCCGGAGCGGTTTCGCAACCCAACAATGTTACCCGAGAAAGCGTGGCCGGAGAAGTCGAAGGTCTCGGCGTCGTGGACAGATACGGCCCGGGCATTATTGATGAAAGAACAATTCAACATGTCGTCATTCGCTGTAGCCGGAAGGCGGACTGAACCCAGCGACAATGTTTCCGGCCCAGCTCCGAAACGCGATAGGCGCGGCGCATCACCGGTTTGATCAGCTTCGGCGTCTCCTCTGATCCCCACTCGCCGGTTCGTTTGATAACTGGATTGACCAGTGGCTGAGACCTTAGTAACAGCACTATTGCCTGAAACGAAGCCTTCAATAGTTGTCCCGTCACCTCGCAAAGACAATAGGTAGTCAGTATCTTCCAAGAACGTCACGCTGGTTGGCCCAGCGATGGCCGTATCAGTACCGGCGTCGCAGCGAATAAGCGTAACCTGGCTGTTGAGCAAATCAGCTTTCAGATAGTAGTAGTTTTCGGTTGCGGCGGTCGCGTCTTTGCGAATGATAACGCCCAGCGCTCCTTGGTTAGCACCGCCACTCGGCCAACGCACAATCGCTTCGGCATAGTGATCATCGTTTCCCACCACATCATTCGTTACCATAACGACCTGTCTTTGGTCCGAACCTCCGGGGTCCAACAACTCAACATATCCGGCAGTTCTGTTGGGAATAGATAGAAACGTCCCATTTACCACGTTGACCCAGTCGACGATCGGGTCGGCAGTCGCTAATACTTCGGCGGCAGCGGCATCAACATTTAGAAATCTCTCCATGAACCGATATGATCCCCCGATCCCATCGATAAAGGTATCCTGCCGAAGCTCAACCGGCCCGGCTTGGAGAGTACCGCAACCCAGTAGAGTGTTCCCAATGAATTCATCGGTGGATGCGCTGTTCCCAGAAAAATCTAAATCCCTGAAGTTGGAGAAAGTCGTACCGTAAATCTTTACATCCTCCACATTTCCATCGTCCGCGTCAACGATAGTTGGGATTTGATATGATCCAATAAAAACCGGGCCGTTTCGGCCGGATGCGGTGTCGCCCGTACCTACCTTCTGCCCGAATTGAACTTTGGTATCTCCGCCAGGAGTAGTTGCATTACCGACAAATTCTATGCCGTAGTAAGGCACCCCATTGCTGTCTCGCCCATCATTCCAATTGCCAGACGTATCATACCCAACGGTAGGACGGATGGACGTCGTAGCTGTGTGATAGTACCAGGTCGGTTCCCACACGACCACGTCATTCTCCGTGCTGAAGTCGGTTGGGTTGGTGGAAACATCGTCGCCAATAGAGAGTTTTCCTTTGCAATAAACGACTCCGGCTCGTTCTGTCAAAACTCCGTACCGGTTAGCGACAGTCCCCCAATCCCAATTCAACATCTCGCGGATTCCCCCCCCTACCGAATCGGGAGTTCCACGAGCCCGTAGTTCCCCCCGGCCGTAGGAAATTCGATCAATTCCAAAGTTCTGCCCTTTCGCTGTGGTCGTAGTCGTCATCGCTCCGCCAAAGTAGCGTAAAGCCGCAAGGTTGGGCGTACCGCCAGTAGCAGATGCGGGAGCACGGGGGTCGATCACAGCCATTATCCACCCCGTTGTGGCCGATACCTGCAGAAAATCGTTTCCGCCTACATAAAAATCTTTGTAATCAGTGGAGGGCGGGGTTCCGGAGCCGATTCGAACGATAAGTCCGCCGTTGGCGAGAGTAGCCATCAACGACGGCACGTTCGACCGGATCCATATATAGATCAGCTTGTTGTAATGAGCCCCCGCCGAGGAAAAATCGAGAGCAGCACCGGCACCCAGGTCAAAAACCATCCCTTTAGTAACGGCACCAGATACGGCCCGGCTGAAAGAGTTTGCCCCCTGAGCAAAGAAGTCCGGCTCGCGTGAAGGAGTCTGCGCACCAATGGAATACCACGGTGGCGATGCATAATCGGTCTCACAGTCGGTAATGTTGGTCAGATCAGTAGTAATTGTCAGTGCCATCTCTAACTAAAAATACAACAATCTTTCAGGCAGGGAATAAATAAGACCCTAAGTATCAACTAGATATCGATCTAAATTATAATGCTTTTGAAATGTTATCAATCCTCCCAAAGTTAACTAGGTTTTTAATAGTAATTTCTTTTATTTCCCTTCTTGTTTTTTATCCCCAAATAGTAGGGGCTACTAATTCTTGCACCGCCAGTGCATCTCCGGCATCGGTACAAGCTAACTCAACTACCTCCTTCAGTTTTTCGATTACCAATACTGGTTCTGAGACCGTAAACTACGTAAGGGTAATGGTTCCCTCCGAAAATTTTACTCTTCAAAGTTCGGGAGTCCCTAGCTGGACAGTGTATTCGGGAGGCTCTTTGGTGGAACTTGTGGGAGGAAGCGTTGCGCCCAGCTCCGTATTCCAGTTTTCGCTCCCCGCCACCGCGGGAAACAGTGAAGCTCCCTCGGCAAATTGGCAAGTAGTAACAAACACCGGAACCGGTGAAGTTAGTTGCACCGGATCCTTGGGAACCACCATTTCAGGAGTTGCCGATGTACTCGCCCCAGAATTGTCGGAAACAGCAGTTACCGGCATAACAACTTCTTCAGCAACGGTCAGTTGGACAACGAATGAAGCTTCCAATTCAAAGGTCGAATACGGTCCAACCGAAGATTTGGGTTTCAGTAAAACTGTCACGACACTGGTTGCATCCCACTCCGTCACCTTGAATGGACTCTCGGCAAATACGGCTTACTACTACTCGGCGGTAAGTACAGATGCGAGTGGCAACATCGGCAGAAATGACCAAAACTCCTTAACCACAGCGTCTTCTGCCGGATCGACAAAAATTACGATTCCACCCCCGCAAACCATCATCAAAAGCGTCACTGACACCGCCGCGCCGGGAATTTCGATTACTACCAACTTTTCCAAGCCTTTTGAGCAACCGCCGCTTATTTCAGGCCGGGCGACTGACGCTTACGGAATCGCTGCCGTGGAGTACTCCACCGACGGTGGGGTCAACTGGCTACCAACGGACAAACTCACCTCCCCAGGAAAAAAATCTACAACCTTCAACTTTGTACCGATTTTGTTCGACGACGGCAATTACCAAATTGTCGTTCGAGCCACCGACGGCTCGGGAAACCGAGGAGTGTCCAAAATTTACACATTGGTAATTGACCGCTTGCCGCCGATCGTCGGCTCCGCTCTTATCTCCATCGGACCATTGGTCCTGACCCCCAATGAGAACGGCCAACTGGTAACCATTTCCGGCGTCGAGCATAAAGTTATCCTCTCGGCCGCCGGCGGCCCCGTTACCATCGATCTTTTGATAGATAACCACGTCCATTCTTTTTCGCGCTCCCACGAAACCGGTCTCTGGAACGGCGCGGTAATCTTCGCCCAATCCGGATTTTACGAACTGATCGTAAAAGCAAAAGACGGGGGCGGAAATGTGACCGAACGCCGCCTGACCAATGTGATTGTGCTTGATCCGGGACAGTTAGAGGGAGTAGATAAAGGCACGATCACCGTCTACTACCAAGAACCGGCTTCCAAAGTTTGGTACCTCTGGGATTCCCGGTCCTTTGGCCAAACCAACCCCCGGAGCTTCAAAGATGGAACCTACAGTCTTTTCCTTCCCGCCGGCACCTACTATTTAAAGATTTCTGCTCCGGGATACAAAACCGTTACAAGCAGTATCTTTCGACTAGACTCCACCGCCCCGATCAATACCGATTTCACTCTTGAGAAGACTAGTCCTTTCAGCATCTTTGATCTCTTCCGTTCCCAAGAGGTTAAAATTAGCGAATCGCAACCCCCCGCCGAGATAAATCCCCTTTTGGGTAAGCGGGCGCTAATTTTCTTTCTCCCCGCTATCGAAGGAACTTTCGAATCGGTCACGTTGCGCGGACACTCTTCCGTTCTCTCCTTCGTTAACACCTGGTCCGATTCCTCGATTGAACAAATCTCGATCTTGGATAAGTTTCCTCGCCCGAACCAAATCGGCACCGTGGTTGTCCAAGATAACTTATCTCGGATCAAGATTCTGGCTAAAAGAGGGGAATACGATCTGAATTTGGCGGTCGATGAGGACGGCTTGCTGGTGGACGATTTTGGTATCTTCACCCTTCCCACCCACGTTTTTATGGACCGAAAAGGCGTAATCAAAAGAGTCGTCCCGGGCGTTTTGACGGAGGAAGAAATTGAAAAAAATCTCTTGGACATTCTCTGATAATTGTTAAAATAAGTCGATGCTCACCACTCAATTTTTACTCGTAAATTTCCACTTTGTCGTTTCTCTGCTTGCCGCCCTAATCACCCTCGCTATCGCCTGGCTTTACTTTGATGCTTGGACCGGCCAGAAAAGTTTTAAGCAAGCCCTCCCGTTTCTGGGGTTCCTGTTCCTCTCTCTATCCTTTGTCGTGCAGAGCGTGATTGTGGACCAGTCTCTATTTGAAACCGCTTTCGAGGGCACTGCGGTCGCCGGCGCCCTCAAAATCATCTTCCGCTTCGGGGGATATCTCACTCTGGTTGCCGGTCAACTCATTACCCCACTCCAGCAGCGGCCGACCCGAAAGTGGCGATTCCGCAGTGCGGCCTTGCTGTCCTTTCTGGGATTACCGGTACTGGAGCTGGCGCCGTTCATCCTCACGGTATTAGCGATGGTGACCGGATTACTCTATCGGCGCCGCGCCGCCCGAGGCTTGGAGCGACACCTGAAACCGGTTTCGCTCGGGTTCTTTATCCTAGGCCTCGCGGAACTCTTGGGCGTCTCGATCGGCTTCCGTGATACCGCCAACGTTGCCCTCGCCAATCTCGTTGCCCCCTTCCGCCCGCTCTGGATCACCGAGAGGGTTATCTTGCTTATCGCGATCTACATCTTCGGGCGGTGGGTCTGGGGATATCTCTTGAAGCGTTTTGAAACCCAGCTCTTTATGATTTTCACCACCGCCACTTTGGCAATTTTTCTGATAACCACGGTTGCTTTCAGCCTGGCTTCCCTCGCCAACGTTCGCAATAGCGCTCTGGAAAGCTTGCGTTCCGACGTCGGAGTTATCGCTTACACCGTCGATAGTAAGAAGGCGGAAATTCTCGCGGATGCCCAGGTTGTTTCCCAAGACCCGCACGTCGGCGCAGCCCTTCCCAGCGCCAATCGGAGCGCCCTTGCCACCATCCTAACCAATAATCTTCTAGCTAAAGGTTTGACCACCCTCACGGTGGTGAACCGCGATGCTCAGGTGGTAATTCGGGCCGAGGATCCGGAACACTTTGGCGAATCCCTCTCGAGCGACCCGTTAATCCAATTGGCCTTGGAAAACCGCGAAACGAGCTCAGTCGACACCAAAGAAGGAACACTGGCTCCCGTCGTCACCATTCGCGCTGCCGCTCCGGTTCTTAGAAACAACCAAGTAATCGGTGCGATCTTGATTAGCAGCGATATTGACAACGCCTTTGTGGACGGCGTCAAGGAAGCCACCGGTCTGGATGCCAGCATTTATGCCGACAACGTTCGCTCGGCAACCACTTTCATTGCCCCGGACGGCAAAAGCCGTTTTACTGGAATCAAGGAAGAGAACGAGACCGTCAAAGAGAGGGTTCTGGCTCAAGGGCAGACCTTTGAGGGATCGGTTGACATTTTGAGTGTCCCCTACTTCGCAGTTTTCTCTCCGCTCAAATCCTTCGACAACAACGTCGTCGGAATGCTTTTCGTCGGCCGGCCACAGACTTCGATTCTCCAAACCGCGGCCCGCTCGATTGAACTCACTTTTTCAATTTCGGCGATCCTTCTGGTTCTATCGGGGTTACCCGCCTACTTGATCTCGAAATATATTGCCGGTCAAACGGTCTGATCCAAAAAGACCAACTTGCCAAAAGAGAAATTTAGGTTGTATGCTGAGACAGATGGCTAAAATTCTGATCGTCGAAGACGATCCGTTGATTGCGCGACTCTATCAAAAAGCCTTCGCTTTCGAGGGATACGATGTCGAGGTCGCTCATGATGGTGAGGAAGGGCTAAAGAAAACTGCGGAGGATAAGCCCGTCCTCATTCTTTTGGACATTATGATGCCCAAAATGCACGGGTTTGAGGTGATGGACCGGCTCAAGGCCAACGAAGAAACCAAGAAAATTCCCGTGGTTGTCCTAACTAACTTGGCTAGCCCGCGAGATGCTGAAACTGCCCTCTCCAAAGGAGCGGTCAAATACATCGTCAAAAGCGAGTACCAACCGAAACAGATTGTGGAGATGGTGAAGGAGATTTTAGCCGGATACACCAGAGAAGAGATTCCGGCGACGGCCGGGGTAAAATAAACTCTTTCAGCCCAGCTGCGAAACAACTCGCTTGACTATTTCCGGCAACTCCAGATCGGTTTTGATCAAGTAGTCCACCGCCCCCAATTTTCGAGCTTTTTCTTGAGCCTCCTTCTCGTTAATGATGGTAAGGATAATCACCCGGATGTTCTTGGTCGTCGCATCCTTTTTCAGAGCTTCTAAGACTTCATAGCCGCTCATCCCAGGCATCAGGAGATCGAGGAGAATGGCACTCGGTTTTCCTTGCCGCGCCAGAGCCAACCCGCTTTCCCCGTCATGGGCGATCTCGACTTCCAATCCAGCCTTTTCAAAGGCACTCTGATAGAGCCCGCTCAAAAGCGGATTGTCTTCGATCAGGATAAGGATCCTTTTTTTCTTCTTTTCCACTTTGGCAACCATTACTTTGGTAGTTTATCCTTTTTGGACTTTCCTTGAGCGAGAGGTAAAGAGAAGGTGAAGGTCGACCCTTCCCCTTTCACCGAACTGAACCTGATTTTCCCGCCCATTTTCTCGACAAGCATTCGAGTGATGAAAAGTCCCAAACCGGTTCCCAAAACATCTTGAGTTTCCTTCGCCCCAACCCGGAAGAATTTTTGGAAAATTTTCTTTTGGACTTCTTCCGGAATCCCGTACCCGGTGTCACGGACCTCCACAATCAGCGAATCCTCACCGGGTTGACGAAAGGCAGAAATACTAACGGTTCCCTTATCCCGGTTATATTTGATCGCGTTGGTAACCAAATTCATCAAAACCTCTTTGAGCTTTCCCGGGTCACAGAGGATCTGCGGAGCAACGGTAATATCAGCCGAGAGCTTAATCCCCCTCTCCCGAGCCATTGGAAGAACCTCATTGGCAACCTCGGCGAGGATTGGAGAAAAATCGTGAGGCTCGGTCTTAGTAACTAGATTTCCGGCCTCCTCGCGGGAAATCTCCAGAAGGTCGTTGATCAGCTGTTTGAGATGATCGTTGGCCTGAGACATAAAATCCAGATTCTCTCGAATGTCCCTGGGAAATTTCTCCTTTGCCTCCGAAACCAGACTGAGAAACCCGCCAATGGCTGTCGCGGGGGTGCGCAACTCGTGGGTGGCGATAAAGAAGAACTCATCTTTAAGACGGGCCACATCTCGGGCCTTCTCCAGCTCTTGTTTTTGAACCTCCCTCAAGGACCTGGTCCTCTCTCTCACCTTCTCATCCAGAGAGGTGTAGAGTTTCGCGTTCTCCAAGGCAACCCCGGACTCGTGGGAAACGGCTTCCAAAAGGCTGGTGTCACGAGTGGTGTAGGGATCACCGGAGCCCTTTTCCCCAAGACAAAGGAACGCTTCTATCTTCCCACGCACGCGGATGGGGGAGCAAATGGCAAGCCCGCTGCGTTTGAGGTTTTCGATCTGCTCCACGGAGGGAGTTCTCTCGGCCATTTCCTCCGTAAGGAGAGGTCCGTCGCTTTTTTCCATCAGTTGGATGAGAACATGATCGCGCGGAAAAGTTAAGATCTCACGGTCGGAAAGAGTTTGAGCGTAGATAGGGACGAAAATATTCCTCTTTTCGTCCCACAGGAGGAAAGCGGCTTTTTTGGTTTTGAAAATTTCCGCGATGGTCCTAGTTAATTTGGTCCCAAAATCTCCGACCGAAGTCGCTCGGTTTAAGACCCCGGTAATTTTTCTTAATGTTTCTACGTAAAGGTAGGTTCCACGGAAGAAAAATCGTTCCGTAACTCGCTGAAAAATCCGGACAGCCTGAATTCCGGCCAAAAACATAACAATCACGGTTGCGGCAACGACAAAAGGAGTTAAAGAATTGACTCTCTCAGGTGCAGCCAACTCCACTATTCGAAGGATAAAGAAGTACATTGACGGACCGGTGGCGGCGATGAGCAACATCGCAATCCCACTCTGGAGGGCGATGCGGATATCAAAAAGTCTATACCTGAGAATCGCGTATGTAACCGGAATCGTCATCAGGATTTGGAAAGAAGAAGTTAGGGAGCGAAATCTGAAAATCTCAAATTGCGGGAGCACTACAGAAACAAAAATCCCGCTTAACGTAAATAACCCCAGTCCGATCCCCAGATATTGGAGCTGCAGTTTATCGAGACCTTTAGACTTTCGGTAAAAACTGGCGATTTTTACCAATCCCCACAGAGCCAAAGTTATAGTAAAAGCCTGCATCAACTGATAAAGAGGACCTCGCACCGGCCCAACGCCCCCACCGGAAAATTCCACACCCTCCACCGACAATGAACTCAAGGCTAATATTGTGTTTAGGACCAATAGAACGAGCAATCCGAGAAATAGTTTCTTATTCAACGAGACTCGATATTTTTCCTTCAACGAGTAAGCGAAGAGAAACAACGAACCTGATGTGAGGGCCGCGGTCGCGTTTATCATTCTCCCCCAGAAAAGAGACGGGCTTAAGGAGAGCATCAAAATAGCAAATGATATTCCTGAAGAGAAAACTACAAACAATCCAAAGAAAATTCGGTCCAATTTTCTTCCGCTTCTCACGAGAATGTAAACACCGATAATAATATTGAGGATGAGAATTCCGATGTTAAGTGAAGAAGCAGCAGACATGTAATTGCATTGTATAAAAAAGGACAGCAAGAAATACAGGATATTTCTTGCTGTCAGACGAAAAACTCAGGTCTTCTTCCTTATCAACTTCTTCGGCACTCCTTCGGGCCAGTCTTTCTCTTCGACAAGCACTAGACTGAGGTGTTGAGCAAGATCCCCAGGAGCAGAGACAACTACATTGAATTCAAGGTTCAGCACCCTTAACTCCTCGATAAACCCCCGCCTAAACTGCTCTTCCTCACTCTCACCTAGGCGAGTTCCTGACTTGAGACTCACCAAGGTCGGTTCGAGCTTCATGTTGCTCGGCGCACAGAAGAACTCCCCGAGCCGCTGGCCATAGACATTTTGAATTCTGGGGCTGTTGAGAACATTTCGAACCTGCTCGTGGTAGACATTCGCCCCACAGAAAGTACCCATGTCCCCTCGCCCGTAGAGAAGCAGAATCGGCATAGGAGCGGGAGGCGGTGCACCCCTCCGCGACAGAATCATGGGAAGATCCTGCCCAACTCCCCTAAGTCGGCGTAATGCTTCTCCATAATCCAGGACAATTCCCAGATCTCCGATCGCATACCTTATGAGGTAGGGCGGTTTTGTGATCAAGAGATTCCCCTCTTCTACACCCTCGACCAGGATAGAAGGCGGAACCTGGTAGATGCCGGGATCGGCGGCGAAACCCTGACCACCAAACCAGGAACCTTCTTGAAGGTGAGGGTAGATAGCCCGAGCGATATCCCGATCCGTGTGAGCGAGTCTCCGCATGAGAAGAGTCAGTTCGGTTTCCATGGCCGTAACTCCCGCTTCCCCGGAGCTGTACATGTTCATGACTCGGCCATGATAGGTCGCTTCAACCTTTTGCCGCCACTCTTCGTCGATTGCTTCCCCGCCCACCCAAACATGGATGGCCTTGGGAAGAACGTATTTACTCTGCGTGAGAGTATTCAGGAGAATGTCGACGAAGCCAGGCATACCTGCAAGAATCCACGCCTCGTACTCGCCCTCCAGCGCTTTAAGGGACTTGAGACACTCTTCCAAGTTGTATCCCGGGTAGATAGGTTCAACGGGAAGATCGGGGGAAATCTCCAAGGCTTTGGTGAAAAGCTTCACCATGAAGATCCCTGCAGGGGTAATCCCCAAGTAAGCCGTGGTGACGAGCAGGGTAGGGCCCTTCAAATCAAAGAACTCTTTGAGAGGAGGGATGATCATCGGGGCGGTTTTTCCTACCCACCCCCGGGGCAAACCGGTGGTCTTGGGGGTCCCTCCGGTTGAACCACTGCTGAAGACGATCGATTCCGGACTTTCTCCCTTGCGCATACGATCGCGTAGACGGTAATCTCTGATGTAGCTTGGAGTAATTGGAGGAACGAACTGCCGAAAGTCTTCAATACTTCGAACAGAATCAGGGTCGATTCCGTGTCGGCGCAGGAAATCCTGGTAGGCCGAGCTTTTCCGAGCCAGTTCATGAAAGGCTTTAAGCGCGTTTCTCTCCGCAACTCGCTGGAGAATCTTAACCTGCAAATTCTCCGGCAACATTCCCAAAACCATGTCTCGCAATGCCATTTGAACTCTCCTCCTCTATTCGTTTGTTCGTTTGTGACTTAAATTATACAGGGCGGAAAAAACTACTTATGAATTTGACGCTGGATAATCCGGGATTGGAAAGATACGGCTAACCAGATTTCAACTCCTTGATCTTTTCGATCCGCTTCTCGGAATCCCCTTCTTTCTCCTCCGGCGCGCCGGAAACTTTCGAGCCGACTCCCGAAAACGCGCCCTTCACGATATAGAGAAGAATCGCCGGCACGGCCGCCATTCCGGCGTAGGCGACGGAGAGGGTGTACTGGACCGGAACCAGCTTCACTCCAACCGCCAGCTGCTGGATCGCGTAAAGCTGGGCAAGCACCGCCGCCGCGAAAAGGAGCGTCGCTTTGAGAAAATACTGCTTTTCGATTAGAGAAGCGATTAGGAGTGTGAAGATTAGGAATCCCAGCGCCCGCACCCCGATCGCCACCGCCGTCAGTGGGTAGACCGAAAGATAAGACGGCGAGAGAAAAACGAGCTGGTTGGCGAGCTGCAGCTGCACCGGACCAGCAAAAGATTCCAGCACCGAAGAAAGGATCAAAAGCGCGATGGCGGCAACGACCCAATATTCCTTATTCATTTTCGAGGAAATTATAGCGAAAATGAAGAGGAGAGGCTTTCTTATTTCTTGTTACACTCTTAATTAGGTTGCGTTGATTAGTCTAATCAACCAACAAAGGTGGTGATATAAATTGCTCCGAAACATAGGAACGCCAGAAATAATTCTGCTTTCCGTAGTTTTACTCCTGCTCTTTGGGTCGAGGAAGATCCCCGAGTTCGCTCGAGGCCTGGGACAATCCGTTAGAGAGATTCGTCGTAGCTTCCGCGGTACCAAAAAAGAGGAGCAAGCTTAGCTTGAAACTTGGAATCCGAAACAGATGAGACATGAAACCCTGATCTCCATTGTGGGGGCTGTCCTAGTCGGCCTGGTTTTTCTGTTCCCCTCCCCGGCCAGAGCCGACGAGGTTGAGTCCCGCCGCTGCAAGACCGGGGACACCGCCTGCACCATCGGTGAATTCCTGTACGACGACAACTACGTGCCGGTTCCCCCGGCCAACGCCTCCTGCACCCTGTCCATCGTCGATCCCGCTAGTACTCCTCTAGGCGGGTCGCCGTTCGCGATGAGCGAGGCCGCCGACGGCTGGTACTTCTACAACTTCGACACCACCGCTCAGGCCGACGGGCTCTACCGCTCGAATATGTGCTGCACCGTCACCGTCCCCACCAGCCAGACCCTTTGCCTGGACAAGAGCTTCACGGTCGGGGCCTCGTTCAACTCGCTGGCCGATATCGCCATCGCCGTCTGGGGCGGCACCAGCCGTACCCTGACCGACTTCGGCACCCTCGTCACCGACATCTGGAACAACCTCACCCGCAGTTTGACCACTCGGAACATTGGCCTCGGCGAAAATATCGCCCGCGAGGAGGAACACTGGACGACTCGCTTCGCGGGAGACGGCGAGGTCCTCGCCGGCCAGACCTACCGAGCTACCATCTGGATTTTGAATTTCGAAACCGAGCTATCCGCCCCCGCCGTCGCGCCGACCTACACCATCTACGACTCCATGCTCAATCCAGTCAGCAGCGGAACAATGACGCTCGGCGACACCGCCGGTGTTTACAACCTCTCCTATGCCGTTTCCGGCTCCGCCACCGGCGGGCGCTGGAAAACAATCGTGAACGTGGACGTCGACGGAGGGGGCAATGATATTCAGGACGGGAGCTACTGGGAGGTAGAGAGCTCGCCGGCCCAGGTGACTATCAACGCCATCACCGACAACACGATTCCTTCCATCACCGCCAACGTCACCATCAAAAACGAGGGCGGGAGCGGCTACGAGTACAAGTACTCCTACTGCGTGGTTAGCACCGAGAACAATCCCTGCGGCGGCGGGAACGATGTTTTCTACAACTCGGGATCCAAGTACCTCAACGCCGGCGAGAGCTGGATCAAAAACTTCAACGCCACCGTCCCCGACCCCGGCACCTACTGGTTTAAGGTGGTCGTGCAGTGGGGAACGGAAAAATCGGGCGCGACCCAGATCTTCACCACCGGTTCGGTCGCCTGCCTGGGCGACTACAACCTCGACGGCTGGGTAAACCTAACCGATTTTTCAATCATGCTGTTCTACTGGAACCAGTACAATCCGGCCCACGATCTTTCGGGCGACGGTTATGTCAACCTAACCGACTTCTCCATCCTGCTGTTCCACTGGGGCAAGTGCCCTTGAGGCGGGCACAGTGAATAGTGAATAGTGAATAGAGAATGGTTTGGGAACAAGAAACATGGAAAAAACCAGGAAACTAATTAACCGATTAACTAATAAACTGGTGCTGTTTGCACTCACTATCCTATTCCTACTCCTACTAATTACTTCTACCCTCTTCGCCGCGGGCGCAAAGCTCTTCCTCTCTCCGGAAACGGGAACCCAGTACGTCGGGTCCTATCTCTCGGTGGATGTGCTGGTGAACACCGGCGGTAACCCGACCAACGCCTACCGGGCGGTCGTCACCTACCCCGCCGCCAAGCTGGAAGCGGTCGCGGTTTCGACCGGCGGTTCCGTCTGCTCACTCTGGATCCCACCGACGCCACGGTACTCCAACGACAGCGGCACGGCCACTTTTGAGTGCGGGGCGACAAAGGCCTACAAGGGAACTTCCGGGCGGATCGGCCGGATCGATTTCCTCGTCAAGGCGGCGGGAAAGGCGGCGGTCAGCATCTCGGCCGGCGAGGTCAAAAAGGCCGACGGCATCGGCACGGAGCTCTTGAGTTCCCGGGGCGCCGCCTCCTTTGATCTGCAGGAAACACCGGTGGGAGTACCGGTGATTTCCTCTTCCACCCACCCGAACCAGAACGCCTGGTACCGGGAAAAATCGGTCGAACTGGCTTGGACGGCGACCGAGGAAGCGGATGGATTTTCCTATTCCCTCAACCAAAAAGCCGGCGATACTCCCGACGACATCTCGGAAGGGCCGGCGGCCACCAAAACCTACCAGAACGACGACGGCATCTGGTATTTCCATCTCAAAGCCCGGCAGACGAGCGGCTGGAGTTTCACCGGCCATTTCCGGATCCAGATCGACAACGCCCCTCCGGAGCCCTTCACGATCGTGGTTGATCCGCCCACGGAGAAAATCACCCGCGCTCCCCTTCTCTCATTTGCCACCACGGATAAGCTCTCGGGGATCGACCACTACGAGATTGCCATTGACGGAGCGGCTCCGCTGACCACGGCTAGCCCTTACCAGTTCGACCGGATCAAGGGCGGGATCCATCCCATCACCGTCCAGGCGATCGACCGGGCCGGCAACAGCCGGGAGGCCAAGGCCACGCTGGATGTGATCGGCGTTTCTTCCCCGACGATTACCAGCCCGACGGAAGGGGAAAAGATTCCTTTCCTCTCGCCCTTGACGACAAGAGGCACTTCCTCCCAACCGGGAACGGTTGAGCTCGCTCTCGACGGCCGGCTCATCGCCGAAGTGAACAGCGGTACCGGAGATTTTGAACACAGCTACAGAAAGATAATCCTCCCCGGCAACCGCAAGCTGGAGGCAACTCTAATCACGGCGGAAGGAATCGAGAGCGAGCCGGCGACAGTCACTTTTCAGGTGGACCTGAGCCGGGTCTATCTGCTCGGGTTGGTTCTCCCCGGCTATCCCGTCTACGCCGTCGCTCTGTTGATTTTCGCAGGATTGGCAACTCTCTTCATCCTGAAGATAAAGCGATGGAGGAGATTGCGAAAGCCGAAACAGATTTGATATAACCGAGTTGCGGATCCGTTCCAAATCATCCCCTGCCGATCGCACCCTGCCGTTTGGAGTTTGCAATATAAAAATGTTCTTGAAAAAAGCCTTTAGAGCAGTTCTGGTTCTTTATAATCTAGTCTTGATTTCCCTGCTGTTGTTCACCGGAGTGGGGAACACTGGTAATCCCACCGATCGGCTGCTTCTCCTTCTTCTCTCTCCGATCGCGCTGTATTTCGCCCTCGGTTTCCTGCGGACGCTCGCCCGCCGAAAAATCCTCGCCGGACTGCACAACTTCGCCTTCACGCTGAGCCTGGCTTCCGCCAGCTTTCTTTTCTTCCTCAATGCCTGGAGCGCCACCATCTCGGCGGATTACCGCTTCGCCCTTCTGGTCCTACCGCTACCCCTCTACTTCTGGGGAACACTGCTGGGCCGTTTGATCCGAGCACTGCGGTCGCCGGAGGAAATCGGGCCCCAAAAACCAGAACCGGCGGTTTTGCAAGTACCAAAGGAGACCGCGGATTTCCACGAACACCGAACGGAACCAATTACCCTAGCCGAACCGGCGCTGGCGGAGGCGCCGGAGCCGGAGGAACAGCCGGTCGGCGATCCCAAGCGACGAGACTTTTTGAAGAAAGTCGGCGGGATCGGGCTGGGCCTCCTGACCTACTCCCTTTTGAATCCCAAGCAGGCCGGAGCGGCCTTCTTCGGGAGCGTTCCCGGACCGGGAACGGTCGCGGTCAAGGACACCGCCGATGCCAAGATCGATCCGGCGATCAAGGGGCTCCAGTCCGTCACGACCCAGTACGGCATCACCGAGATCGATGACGGCGACCCGGCCTACTACGGCTTCGTCAACAAGGACGGCGCCTGGTATATTTTGCAGGAAGATGAAACGACCGGAGACTACGCCTACCGCTATGCCTCTCCCACCAACAACCCCACCCTTCCGGATTTCACCGACGCGTGGGACGTCCACGACTCCACCCTCACCTACAACTACTTCGACGGCGCCTTCTAACCCATATTTAAACCCTATTGATTTCTGCTTTCATTTTTTTCTACTATTAGGTTATATGCGAACAGCATACCTGAGAGGAGGTGATATGTAATGTTGGGTGGAATGGGAACAACGGAATTGGTTTTCCTGTCGGCTTTCCTGTTGATTTTCTTCGGTGGTAAAAAACTTCCCGAGCTCGCGCGCGGTATTGGCGACTCGGTCCGAGAATTTCGCAGGGCCGTCAAGGAAGCCTAAGCGGAAGATCCATGAATCCGTGGAATAATTCCGCGACGGTCGCGCCCTGCCCATTGCCTTTGCCTCGAGAAAACGAAGTAAAGACAACGCGGGTTAGCCTCCAGTAAATTTCGCGCTTGAATTATTCCTAATACGTTTTCCGGAAGTCCGGTTTCGGACGGGTTTGTTGCACTCTATTGGACGCTCCGATCAAAGCATCGGAGCTAACAAATCTTGCCACGTTCGTTTGGACGGCTTCCGCCTTGAGCGGAAACCTAGCAATATCCGCTTTGCGTCTATTGTACTGCCTCTCTCTATTAAGGTTTAATAGGGACGGACGGTGAGCACATCTATGCGGACCAATTTCCTCCGGAAAATTAAAAGGGCGTTTCTGCCTTTGGTCGTTCTTGTCGCGCTGGTCCTTTCTCTCGCTCCCCTGCTGCCGGTCCTAGCCGGCAACGCCGTTCTCTACCTCTCTCCTTCGGGCGGGACTCGCTACGTCGGGTCGAGCTTTGCCGTTTCGGTTCGAATCAACAGCGGCTCGCACACCACCAACGCCTACAAGGCGGTGGTAAAGTTTCCGACCGCCCTGCTCGCGGCCACCTCGGTTTCGGTGGGCGGTTCCATCTGCACTCTCCAGATCAGCGGCTCCCCCAGCTACTCCAACAGCAGTGGTACCGTTAATTTTGAGTGCGGTCACCCCGGCTCTTTCTCGGGAAGCGCCGGGATAATCGGGACCGTTACTTTCCTCGCCCGGGCGGCCGGCACCGCTAACCTGACCTTTACCTCCGCCTCCCAAGTGAAGGCGGCCGACGGTTTCGGCACCGAGGTCCTGGGATCCACCAGCGGCGCGATTTTCGACATCCAGCCGGCGCCGGTGAGCGGGCCGACCGTTTCCTCCGACACCCATCCCAACCAGGGTTCCTGGTACGCGCTCAAAGATGTCAGCCTAACTTGGAACCAACCGGCTGGTTCGGACGGCTTCTCCTACCTGCTCAATCAAAAATCCGGCACCATTCCTGATGGAGTCTCCGAAGGAACCGCAAAGGCCATCGGCTACGAGGGGCTAGCGGACGGAACCTGGTACTTCCACATCCGCGCCCACGGGGACGGCGGCTGGGGAAACACGACCCACTTCCGGATCCGCATCGACACCACCCCGCCCGACCCCTTTGAGGTTACCTCGGAACCGCCGGCCGAGAACATCGATTCCGCGCCGCTGATCATCGCCCCCGCCACCGACCGTCCCTCCGGCGTCGACCACTACGAGATCTCCATCGATGGCGGCGACTTCGTCCCGGTTCCCGGAATGCCGTACCAGTACGAACGGATCCCGGAGGGAACCCACACCCTCACCGTCCGGGCGGTGGACAGGGCCGGCAACTACCGCGACAGCTCGCTGGTGATTCACGTGATTGATGTTGTAAACCCCCGCATCACCCAACCCGCTAACGGTTCCTACCTCCCCATCCTGGAACAGCTGGTGATCAAGGGAACGGCACCGGCGGGACTGGTCGAGCTTTACCTCAACGGCGAGCTGATCGCCCAGATCGAGAGCGACGGGAACTTTGAGTTCACCCACAGCGCCTTCCTTCGACCGGGCCGGTATAAGCTTACGGCGATAGCGGTCACGGACCGGGGCATCGTCAGCTCCCCCGCCGAAGTCCAGTTCACGGTGGATCCGCGAGCGGTTAGTCTCTTCGGCCTGAATCTCCCCGGCTGGCTGGTCTACGGCCTCCTGCTGGGGATCATCATCTTGCTCCTCATCCTCCTGATCCGCTATCTCCGCAAGGCCGCCGGCTTTGACGAGCACGTCCGCCAGGACCTGGATCGGATCGAGGAGGAAGAGAAGAGGGACTTTGAACAGGCCGAGAAGGAAATGGAGCGGGCGGTCGAGGGAACGCTCGCCGGCCTGACCGAATCCCAGGTCCACCAGCTCGAACACGAGTTGGAGGAGAAGATCAAGGAATCCGAGGGGGAGGCTCGCGAGAAGCTGGAGGGAGAACTAGACCGGATCCGCCGCCATCACCCGCTGGCGGGGCGGAAATTCCGGTTTCCCCGGATTAAAATTCCCCGCTTCTTCCTCATCTTTTGGGAGAGGCGAAAGAAGAAAAAAGGAGAGAAAAAAAGAGGAACCTACAGGAGATATTGAGAAAAGGGGGGTAGGGTTTAGGGTCTAGAAAGAAGGAACCAACTCAGTTAGAAGTTGGGACAATTGGACGGCTCGCTTCGCGAACCTAGCATTTATCCCAACTAGAAGGATGGGGCTAATTCAGTTAGGAGTTGGGATAAATGTCTAACCTGTGGGACAACCACTGGATAGTTGAGGCGGGCCGGCCCCAAAACCGCGACCACTCCCCCTTTCTGCCCGTTGCCCCAGTGAGAAAAAACCAAACCGACCGGCTCCAGGTTCGCCACTCCCAGCTCCCTCCCAATCAGAACCGTGACCGCTTTGGGATCGGAGGCGCGGGAAAAGAGATCCTGCAGGAGATCAAAACTGTCCAAAAGGTTCAGCGCCGCTCGGGTCACGTTGATATCAAAGAATTCAGGATGCTCCAAGACGTTTTTCGTGCCGGCGTGGAAAACCGTTCCTTCATGTGTGGTGACAATGCCGATGTAGCCGGCGGCTTCCGCCAGGGCCAGGGCCGCTTCCCGCAGCATCCGCCCGGAACTCTGCCGGTACTGAAAAAGGCGCTGTTTCAGCGCCACTTCCTGCAAAACCGGAATCGCCTGCTCCTGCATTAATGAGGTCAGGAAATAGCGTAGCCCCAACTCGGAGGGGCGGCGGCCGGCGGAAGAGTGTTCCTTTTCGATAAATCCCTCCCGATGCAGGATCGCCATCTCGTTCCGCACCGTCGCCGGCGAGAAAGCAAACTGGCGCTTTTCGGTCAGATCCTCCGAACCGATCGGCTGGGCACCGGCAATAAATTCCTCAATGATTGCTTTCAAAATGTCGACCTGTCTCGCAGTGAGTTCCGCCATGTTGTTAGCATTTTAACCAAATGATTGATAAAAAAGCAAAAATAAACAAACCCGAAGGGTTAAAATCCGCAACCCTTCGGGTTAGAACGCTCATTCATCAACGTCGGGCAAAGAGATCCAAGAAAACGACATGGCTAGGAACTTCGGACAGAAGAAGTACTTCGAATCCGGCTTCTCGCGCCAATCGCGCCAACTCCTCGGCGTGGTAGTAGGCGGAGAAAGTCCCTTTCTCGTTGAACCCCTGCCCTTCTCCCTCCTTCACACTCAGGTAGAGGAAGCCGCCGGGAGATAGGACTCGGTGGATCTCCCGCATCGTCGCCAGTGCTTCCCGGTGCGGAATGTGCAAGAAGGAAGCACACGCCCAGGCCCCATGAAATGATCCGGCCGCAAATCCTAACCGGCGGATGTCCATCTGGACAAACCGGGCCCGCGGGACCAGGCTCTGGGCGATGTCGAGGAGTTCGGACGAGAGATCTACTCCCGTCACCTCACAACCCATCTCCCTAAAAGACTTCGCGTCCCGGCCGGGTCCGCAGCCTAGATCCAACACGCGCGTCCCGACCAAGTTCGTCGAAAAGAGCTCGCGCTGCCGAGCCATCACGGAGGAATCCAACCAATGGGAGGCGTATTCCTCGGCAGACTCGTCGTAGCGCCGGATGGTTTCAGCCACCGGATCGGACAGTGCCATGATGGTCTCCTCTCCTTCATCAAGGACAACAAATCCAGCATAGATTAGTTTCGAAAAAAAGCAAGGGAGATCGCGGTTAAAGTTCCCGCACCTCGTGGGAAATTAGGGTGGTGTTGTCGCGAAAAGTAAACTTTCCTTCGAAGCGCTTCCCTTCTAAAAGCAGCGGCAGCCAATGAGGATCATCTTTCCACATCGCATCGTAAGGAATCTCTTCCACGAAGAACCACCGCGGCGCCATTTCCTCGGTCTCGGCCGGTTCTCCCTCAAAGTCTTCGGCCCGAAATACATGCACGTCCCAGTCGGGAGTCTCCCCGTCCTCAAAGAAGAAGTGCAGAATCCCATGGTGAACCGGGTCCTTGAGAACAACCCCGATCTCCTCCCGAGTCTCTCGCAGAACGGCTTCCAACGGCGACTCCCCCGCTTCGATTTTTCCCCCGTATCCATTCCACCAACCCTTCCCAAAACTGCGCTTCTTCATCGCCAAGAGGACGCGATTATTTTTGATGATAAATCCCAAAACAGCCGGGGTCATAATGTATTAATTCTAAACCAAAAACGCCGCGGGCGGCATCTCCACTCTGCCAAATTTCGCCAACTTCTTTTTACCTTTCTTCTGCTCCTGCAGCTTTTTCATTTTCCGTTCCACGTGCCCGCCCGAGAGTTTAGCGAGAACATCCTTGCGGACGGCAGAAATATCTTCCCGCGCCAGGATTTTCCCGGCCGATCGCGCCTGAATGGCGTAGGCAAACAACTGCCGCGGCAAAATTTCCTTCAGCTTCTTTAGTTTTTCGCGCCCCATCCGTTCCGCTTCGTCTCGGAGAACAATCTCGGTTAGGCCTTCTACCAGGTCCTCGTGGACAAGAATATCCAATTCAACCAGAGGAGCGGACCGGTAGTCCAAAAACTCCCAGGACAAGGAGGCATAGCCGTGCGAGATACTCTTCAATGCATCATAGAAACCGCGCACGAATTCCAAGAGCGGCAGCTCCGCGGAAAATTTGAGCCGATTCCCCAGAGTTTCCGTCTCCCCCAACTTTCCCCGCCGCTCCGCCACCAGCCGCGCCACTCTTGCCAGATATTCCGAAGGGGTGAGAACAGTGAGGAGGATCCAGGGCTCCTCTTCCAACCCCCGGAAAGATACTGTTGGCTTGGTCACCACCAACTCCAGCCCAAACTCCCGCGTCAGCCGCTCCCTCACGATCTCAAGATGAAAAGTCCCCAAAAACCCGATCCGAAATCCCCGGCCAAAGGCGGTGGAAGAAATTTCCTCGATCGAAATCGCCGGCTCCTCGAGCCGGAGGGTTTGGAGCGCGCGGCGGAACTCCGCAAAATCGGAATTCTTGGCAAAGAAAGAGGCAAAGACATAAGACTGGGGCGGCTGGTAACCAGGCAACGCGGTTGTCTGGTTAGTCAAAACAACGGTGTCGCCGACCCGGACCTCTCGCGGATCACGGATTCCGGTCGCAATCGAGCCGATCTCTCCGGTCCGCAGAGCGAAAGTCGGTTTTCGGTCGGGGGAAAAATAGCCAATCTCCTTGACTTGAGCCGAGGCTTTGGTACCCAAAAACTTAACGGTCGGACGATTCGCGGACTCAATTTCTCCATCAACCACCCGTACGTAGGCGATCGTTCCCAAATGCGGATCGAAGGTAGAATCAAAAACCAGTGCCCGGAATGGTTCGATAAGCTTGCCTTGCGGCGGCGGGATTCTTTCCACCACGGCTCGCAAAACTTCATCAATTCCCTCACCCTCAAGAGCGGAGAGCCGCAGGATTTCTCCTTCGATTCCCAAATCTCGCAACTCCTTTTCGGTTTCGGGGATCCGCGCCAATGGCGAATCAATTTTGTTGATCACGCCAACCACCGCCAGCCCTAACTCGCGAGCCGTCTCCAGGTGAGAGAGCGTCTGGGCCTGAACTCCTTGAGTGGCATCCACCAACAGAAGGACTCCCTCGCAGGCCGCCAGGGAGCGGGATACCTCGTAGGAGAAATCGGCGTGGCCGGGGGTGTCAATCATGTTGAGAGAATATTTGGCGGATAGCAGCTCAAAGGGGAGGCGGACGGCTTTTAGTTTGATGGTCACTCCCCGCTCCGTTTCCAGCTCCATCCGGTCGATCCGGGGGGTTTCCGTCTCGGCCGGGGGAAGCAGGCCCGTCCTCTCCATCAACCGATCAGCCAGGGTGGACTTGCCGTGGTCAATGTGAGCGATGATCGCAAAATTGCGGATGTTAGCTGTGGACGTGCTCATGCTCTTCCGCCGCGGCGGGAACGATCGGCTTCCGGAAGCGGGTGATCCGCCGCCCTATCTGGGAGAAAATGGAAAGCTCCCGAACCCCCAGCAGCCGGCAAACCAATAGGTAAACCCCCACCCCCACCGCCCCCACAAACCCGGTCAGCATTATCAGGTTCTTGGTGTAGCGAGTGTCCAAGACAAAGGCCGACCATTCATCAGGAAGAGCAAAGCTCCCCAAGAAAGAGAGACCCCGGTCCCAGGCCGAGCGGTCGAAAACCTTCAGGACGACGTACATCACCAGGCCGGAAACCAGAGCGGCCGCCCCTACCCTGAGACCGGGGAGGATAAAATCCCGGAGAGAGAAACCGTTCCGCCGCGCCAGAATCACCCCCAGCACGGCGGCTTGGATCAGCGCCGAAAAGGCGAACGAAGCGGCCAGGCCCCAAACCGGCAGTCCCAGGACCAGGATGGCGTAGGCCGAGAGGGAGATGTTCAGCACCACGTTGGTCATTTCTACCTTCATCGGAGTGAGGGTGTCGGAAAGAGCATAAAAGGCCCGAACGAAGTAGGTCGTCAGCGCCTGCCCCAGAATCCCGATGGCGAAGAGGGAGAGAGCGTAGCCGGTGAGAACGGTCGAATCCCAGGTGGATCGGGCGGCGCCGAAGGCCAGCCGGACCAACGGAATTCGCAAAACAGCGAGGGCCGCCGCCGCCGGCAGGATCAGGAAGATGATCTGGCGGAATGTGGTGAAAAAAGTTTCCCGAAACTCTTCCCTCTTCCCGGCTCGGTGGGAGAGGGCCGGCAGGGTGGCGTCCGCCAGGGCGAAGCCGAAGAGGGAAACCGGAAGCATCCCGAGGTGAAAGGCGAAGGTCAGGTATCCGTAAGAGGGGGTGGTGATCAGCGAGGCGAGGAAGAGATCCGAGGCCTTCAGCAGCTGGTTGGAGAGCAGATCCAGCACCCGCGGAGCCGCGAGCTTGATGATCCGCCTGACCCCGGGGTGGCGGAAATCCAACGACCCCACCGGCCGGAATCCCAACTTCACCGCCAGCGGAAGCTGAATCACCAGATGCAACAGAGCGCCTATCACCGCTCCCCAGGCGGGAGCGTAGATCCCCAACGTCTTAGAAAGGAACACGATTCCGAGAATGATTGACAGATTGTAGAAGACCGGCGCCAAGGCCGGTACCAGAAACCGCTGGTAGGACTTCAGGATTCCGGTCAGAAAGGAGGAAATAACGAACAGCCCCTGGGTGAGCAGAAGCACCCGCGTTAGCTGAGCCATCTGTGTGATCTCGGCGGGATTGAATCCGGGGGCGACGACCGCCGAGAAAGGCCGGGCAAAAACAAAAACCAGCACCGCCAGCCCCAAAAAGAGCAGGAGGGCGAGGTTCACCGCGATCCCCGCCACCCGCCAACCCTCCGCTTCCTTCCGGCGGGAAATGTACGAGATAAAAGTGGGGATGAACGCTGAGGAGAGCGCACCCATGATCAGAACATCGAACAGGGTGTCGGGAAGGCGAAAGGCCGCGAAATAGATGGAGATGTCGTTGCCGAAGAAGTAGTGAGCGAGGGCTCGGTCCCGAACCAGTCCCAACACCCGCGAAACCAAAATCGAGCCGCTCAGAACCACGGCCGCGGAGAGAATATCAACTTGGCGGGAAAAGAGAAAATCCCGAGCCTTACGGAATAGCCACATGCGATAAAATGCTAACATAACACTGATGCCACACCTGAAAAGTGCCTACAAAAACCTTCGCAAGAGCCGCCGCAAAACGGTCATCAATCTGAAGGCCAAAAATAACCTGAAGAAAGCTCTCAAGGGACCGCTGACGCTCAAAACATCCGCCGCGGTCACAAAAGCGATTGACAAGGCCGCCAAACGCGGCATTATCTCCGACAACAAAGCGGCTCGGCTGAAAAGCAATTTGAGCAAAAAGATTAAAAAATAATGGACGGCCGCCTGCGGCGACCTAGATTCGGTGAATGGCCGAATAACGGCCGCCTGCGGCGATCTAACATTTTGAAGAGACAAAATGGCAGAGCCAACACCCTCGACCGCCAAGGAAAGCATTGAACTCCTTCCTCCTCTAACCAAAACCGGGAAAGCCAAAGTCATCTCCTTTTGGGCGCGCACCGCCGGCATTCCTTTGATTATTATTCTGCAGCTGACTTTTTTGGGAATTTTTTCTTTCCGGGCAAAGCTGGGAATGGATCTGTTAAAGCTCTCTACATCGGTGGTCGAGAAAGAAAAGATCGTGGCGGATGCCGCCGATTTCGAACAAACCTTCCGCAAAACCCAGCGCAAGCTGGAACAGATCGCTCAGGTCGGGAATGGGCTTTGCGTTTCCTGTACCATCGAAACCCTCAACAAAATCAAGCCTGCCGCCGTAATCCTGAACACCCTCAGCTTGGAAGGAGAGAAAATTCAGTTGATTGCGGAAACGCCGCAGGGCCTGACTTTCGCCACCTTCGTTACCAACATCATTAAAGATGAAGGAATTCGCGAGGCCCTCATCACTTCAGGGAGCCTCAACCGGGAAGGAAACTTTGTCTTCACGATGGAACTGGTTATGGACAAGGACAAGATTAAATAAATGAGATGATTGGTTACTTTTGCAAAGCAAAATTGCAACCGAGCGTAGCGAGGACAGCACATTTGCAAAGCAAAATTGCAACCGAGCGTAGCGAGGACAGCACTACTACTAAAAGATGATTGGTTACTACTACTATTTGACAAAAATAAGGCCTTATTTCACCCAAACCGAGAAGACGGACTACACCCTAATCGCTTTCTCGCTGTTAACGGTTCTGGTTTTTGGATTTTTGGGTATCCGGCCGCTGGCGGCGGCGGCGCTGAAAGCCTACGCCCAGCTCCGGGAGGGCGAGCGCTACGAGAACGAGCTGACTGAAAAAATTATTGCCCTCAACCAGGCTGGGAATTCTTTCTTCTCTTCCGCCGAAGTCTCCCAGCTCGGAACCATTATTCCGGAAGGCCACACCCAACCCCAGATCATCCAGGCGTTGGACAACGATGCCGTTTCGGCCGGCTTTCAGCTGAAGTCGGTGGTCTTTCGCCCCCAAGAAAAAACGGTCTCCCAGAGGGAGATTAATTTTTATGTTTTTGACTTTTTCGCCTCCGGTCCCCAAAAGTCCCTGGTCGCTTTTATCAAAGAGCTGGAGAAGGGTCAGTTGATCCAAATCGAGTTTTTCCAAACTTCGCTCCGCCGGGAAGAGGGGGGTACCTCGTTGGAGGTTGTCGGGCGGGGAAAGGCGTTCTATCTGCAATGACCAAGGAATTGGGAATCATTTTGACCTTAACTCTGATCGCGGTCCTGTCTTGGGTCGGTTGGCTCTTTTTTGAGGGCGCCAGCGGACTGGACCAAATCGACTATTCGAAAAAGGTGATCGAACCGCTCAACCCGATCCTGCGCACCGACATTCTTCAATAATCTACCCAATAATACGGTGAATTAAGAGGTCCAGAGGCCGCTTCCTACCCTGCTTGCGGTGGCGGTCTTCCTCCAGGACGGCGGAGAGAGAACGGCGCAGTTCATCCAGACTCCAATCGCCCGTATATTTCTGAAGCTTCTGGACGACATAGGGATTGATGCCCCTCACTGCCTTGCTCTTCACCCGCACCAGTGATCGCAGCTGCCAGACAATCATTTTCAAAATGAAATCAAAATCCTGGCCCTCCTGGAGAAGCCGCCGCGCTTGGATCATGGCGTTCTTACGACGGCGGCCGACGATCGCATCCAAAAGCGGAAAAACGTTTTTAGGAATCTGGGGATCAAAAAAGAAGACCTTTGCGCCGGAAAATTTATCTAATTCTCCGGGCGGAAGGCGGTGCGGAAAAACCAGAGCCAGGTCCTGCACTCCCTTCTCCCATTCCGAAAGCCGGGGTTTGGAAAGTTCTTTCAAAGGCGGTTCCTCCCAGATGACAAGTTGGCGTTGATTGGATCTTTCAAAAAGGGAGGATGAAACAAGTCTCTGCGCGAGTCCTTTCGAATCTTTTTCTTCCCAGAAGAGGGCGGAACCGTACTGGTGCTTAAACCTCAACAGGTTTTCCCGAAGTACCGGCTGGTCCTCTCCGTGGAAGACAAAAATCACGGTTTGCCCCCCGAGTCGGCTCCGGAATTAGTGCCAAAGAAAAGCTTCTGCACCGCCGCTTGGATCTTGGTGTAGTAGGTTTCCCCCTCCTTGGGAACGATCACGTAACCAATTCCGTACAATGAATTGTCGGGGTGGTAAACCAATCCCGAGTCGGGGTCGAGAACCAAGCTCTTAATCTGGGGGATCTCCCCGAGCTTGGCCCCAACTTCCAGCGCACGTTTGATCTCGCCGAAACTGGCATTGGTCCTAACGGCGGTAGTGATCTGCTGGTACAACTTGCTCAACTTGCTGGGATTAAGCAAAAGATCCAGCGACATAACCTTTTCCTTCACGGCCACAATTACTTTCTGCTGGCGACGGGCCCGATCAAAATCGCCCAGAGCGGTGCCGTGTCGCGAACGGGCGAACTCCAGGGCTTTTTCTCCGTTCATAACCTGCGTTCCTTTTTTGAAGCTGATGCACTTGTAGCCGTAATTGGGGGTCGGGTAGGCACAATCCTTAAAAGCGGTATCCACGGTCACGCTTATTCCTCCCAAAGTATCAATGATCTCCTTGAAACCCTCAAAGTTCACCACCACCCAGTAAGGGATCTTAATTCCTAGGACTTCCTCTATTTTTGACTTTGAAAAATCCACTCCCTTTTGGATATCGAACTTTCCATCCTTTTTGATACCTCCGTAGTTATAGACCGTGGTTATCTTTACCCGGTTAGGAATTTTTACCATGAAGTCGCGCGGGATTGAAATCAGAGCCGGGTCACCCTCCAAGATAGAAATCGAACCCACCAAAATTGTGTCGGTCAGGCCACTGAAACCATCTGTTCTCGTGTCTAGACCCAAAACCAGCACGTTCACCCGGCCATCAACTTCGACTAGTTTCGTTGGTTCAAGCAGCTGGGCAAAAAAAGAAACCGGGGCCAGCAGGCTCTGCACAAAAGGGGTCCGGGAAAACGCCAACAGGCCTCCGCCCAGCACCAGCAGGATCGCCAGCGGGACCAGCCAGCGCTTTAGCTTTCGGCCCCGTTTCGGCCGATGGGCATCGAGATCAAGATACTTTGTCATATATTTCCTCCTCATAGATTTGAATCATCTCTCCCAACTTTTTCCGTTCCATAATTCCTTGGGGAGAAGGGACCTTGGACAGCTTCTCGGGAATTTTAACATCTGCGGGACGAAATCCCGTCCGCCGCTGCAAAACCAGTTTCTGCCGAAAGATATCTCGGGCGATTTTCTGCAGATGTTCGTGGGAAAAATCCGCCCCCAGCGCCCGAAGGGCGGCAAAGGAAGTGGCAGGGTCCTCGAAAACCGAGGCCAGATAACCGCAACCGACCAAGGTCTCCGCCAGAGTTTTGGGATACTGGGTTTCCATCAATCGGTGGACCAGATCGGCCGGCTCAATTTCCTGTTCCAGAAGATCCAGATCAAGTAGGAATCCCCGGTTCTCCTCGGTGGTTGCTCCCAGTTGAAGTACTTGAGAGAGGATGGAAGCGTAACCATTGAAGTAGGGAAGGATCCCTAGACCGGCGATCCCCAAGGATCGAGAGTGGGTCGGCACGGACTCTCGAAGATCGCGGGCCCATTGTTCGCGTCCCGCAAACAGCGCTTCGATGAGCGTCAGATAGGTCTCTTCGTTGCCGAACTCCAAGCCCTCTTTTTCCGTCAAGTAAGCCAGAATAGTTCCTAAGCAGACCGGGTCCAGCCCCAACCCCCAAACTCTTTCGATCAAGGAAGAGATCATCCGAGGTTCGAAGATTCCCAAGAGCGGGCCCAACGCCACCACACTCTCGTAGTCGTAGGGGGTAGAACTCTGCTGGCCTTTGAGAAGGTGGATACAACCAACCGGACATCCGCCGCAGGCCACCCGACGGGCGGCGACGGTTTCCGCAAAGGCCGGGGCCAACAGCTCTTCTCCCGGCAGATTGGATTCCGCCAAATTATTGACCGGAACAGCGGCAATTTTTTTCTCGACCGCCAGATTGCGGAGAGTTCCCAATTGAGAGAGTTCCCGGTATCCCTGCATTTTTCGAGAGAGGGATTCGAAAACTTCTTGATAGCGGCGCTCGTCGGCGAAGCCCTCGCTTTTCTCTCCGGCGATTGTCATAATCTTGAAATTTTTCTGCGCCCAGGCCCGACCGAACCCGCCCCGAGGGAAAGAGAAGAATTCATCCAGGTAGAGAGGGGAGTAACCTATCCCCTGTTCGGCGGCCGGGCCGGTCGCCAGAACCGACTGCTTGCCGGGAACTCCCACCGAGGAAGAAACCAGCTCAAAAACTTTGGGAGTCTCCAATCCCAAAAAACGGCTGGCGTCGGCGAATTCGATTCTGTCCTCGTCCACCGTCACCATCGTCGGCGAAGCGGCTTTCCCCAAAATCACTACGCCCTGGTAACCGGCGGCGCGCAGAAATCGAGCGAGATTACCTCCGGCGAAGGAGGTCGCGAGAAACCCCGTCTGGGGAGAGCGAAAAACCGCCACCGTTTTCGAAACGCCGGGAAAAATCGCGCTCAGCGGACCTCCTGCCAACACGATCGGCTCTTCCTCGAAAAACTGCTCGTAGAGCGCCAGCGCCCAACCCAGCCCCCCTACCAGAGGAATAAGCTCTTGATATGATTTGACCTCAAAGGTGCGGGAGGTGAGATTTATCTGCAAAAAAGTTGGTGCGACCATTGGATTTACTCGCTGATCTCGTAGCAATTTTCCGGACAGACGTCGCGAATTTCGGGATAGTCGGTTTTTTGGCCGTAGTCAATCACCGCCCGAAAATAAGGCTGGCCCGCGGAAACCTTCCGGATCTGCAGAAAAGAGGCGGCGTAGGAGAGTTTTTTCTTAGTGATTCTGGCCGCCAGAAGTTCACAGAGCCCGCAACCGGTGCAGCGCTCCATCCGCGTCGGCTTAAGTATTTTAGTCATCAAGGGTAAGTATAGGGTAAAAGGTAGAAGGTATAAAGATTAAGAGGCACGCAGGGAAGTAGTTTTGAGGAACATCCCGCAGGTCCGACGGGAGGAGGGCGAAGCGACCTGTTAAGCAGACAGGGACGCTGTTTCCGAAAAAATGCGACCCGAGTGCCTAATATCCAAGTGCTTTGAGGCCGGGGAGTTCTTTGCCGGCGAGAAATTCCAGCATCGCTCCCCCGCCCATCGAAACGTACCCCATTTTTTCAAGCAGGCCGAAGGCCGAAAGTGCCGCAATCGTGTCCCCTCCGCCGACAATCGTCTTGCCAGGATGCTCGGCCAAGGACTTCGCCACCGCTCTCGTTCCCGCGGCATACTTATCATCCTCCCACTTACCCATTGGTCCGTTCCAAACCACCGTCTTTGCGTTCTTGACTATTTCGGTAAACTTCTTCTCGGTTTCCGGCCCGATATCAAAAGTCTCAACGGCGTCTACCGGGAAAACGGCCCGGGTGATTTTTCTCAAACTCTGGTCAAACATCAGGAGACCCCCGAGGAGAACAGAATCGGCCACTTCCGCAAAGTTGGAAACCAGCGGCGCTTTCGTCTCGGTTTTTGCCCCTCCCAGGATAAAAACCAGCGGCCGTTCCGGATTTTCCAGCACTCCGCCAAGTTCTTTTACTTCTTCCGCCAACCGCAAACCGGCATAGGCCGGAAGGTGCTGCGGAACGCCGGCGATCGAGGCGTGAGCGCGATGAGAAGCGGCAAAGGAATCATTGACGTAAAGGTCGCCCAGCTCCGCCAATTCCTGGGCAAATTTCGGATCGTTTTCTTCCTCGCCCTCCCAAAAACGCAAGTTCTCCAAAACCGATGCCCGATTCTCCGATTCTCCAATTCTCAAATCCTCAAAAAACCCCACCTTTTCCCCAAGTTCTTTTGAAAACCAATCCGCAATCGGTTTTAAAGACAGGGCGGGATTAAGCTTCCCCTCGGGGCGTCCGGCGTGGCCAATGATCAAAACCTGCGCTCGATTCTCCAACAAATAATTGAGAGTAGGAACAAGGGCTTTGATACGATAATCCTCTCCCACCTCCCCGTCTTTGATCGGTACGTCAAGATCACCTCGCAGCAGAACCCGCTTTCCCGAAAGTTCCGCCTCTTTAAGGATTTTCATTTCCTTCCTGATTTTCCTCGGTAATAAATCGCAGACTCTTTCCCATTTCTTCAAAGATCACCGCGTAATCCGCTTCGCCGTATTTATTCCAAGCCAGTGTGAAATCATTCTCTCCTTTTGCAAAGAAGATGATTTCTTTTTCAGGAGTGGTAATTCGTTCACCATAGATATCGTTGGCAAAGAAACTGCAGGCGGATTGGTCGCTCTCGCAGGCGGTTTTACCGCGAGCGGCGTTGGAGGACACGGACAGGCTGACATAGTCTTTCGGCAAGATCTCGCCTTCCTGTTGAGCTTTCGGTTGAAAAGTTATCAAAGAGGTATTGGCTTCGGTTGCCTCCCAATTATCAGGGTAGCGAAGGCCCAGACCGTGAGTTTCGCTGCGGTACACCAACCAGTTTTCGTAGGGATTGGGACCGGCTAGGAAAGAGGCAGGAACATAGCGCTGCCAGAGCACCACCGCCAGATAGCCGGCGGAAAAAACCACCGCGGTTGCCAGGATGAAAAGGAGGGCAAGGCCAGCCCTTCGCCAAGTAACTCGGCGTTTGGGCTTGGTCTCAATCTCTTTTGATTCGTAAGACCTCTTGACGGAATCGGTAGCTTTTTCCTCCTCGCCAGAGATTTCGGAATCCACAAAAATAGAGTAGCATTTAGAGTGTGTTTAAATTCGTCCGCGAATCGGGATTGGTGCAGCTGATACTGTTGATCGCAATCGGAGTGATTCTCTATTACAACTGGCCCAAAATCTGGGAGGGAGTGATCGTAATTCTCAATAATCTGCAGACGAGATTTAAGCTTTAATCAGACTTCCGACCCGGATCACGTGCTCGACTAGCGCGTTTGAGGACGGCTTGCCTGCGGCAAACCTAGCTCCGCTGAATTTTGGATACCAAACTAAACCTACTTGGAGATTAGATTTCCAACCCGGACGACGTGTTCAACCAGTGCAGCGGAGTAGCCCCACTCATTATCGTACCAAGCAAGAACTTTAACCAAATCGCCGTCCACCACCCGCGTCATTGCCAGATCGACAATTGAGGCGTGCGGATCTTTGATGATATCCGAGGAAACGATCGGATCTTCCGTCACTGCCAGGACCTTTTCCCAGCGGGGGTCTTGGGAGGCATCCTTAAGGATCTTGTTGACCTCCACCACGGAGGTCTTGCGTTTGGCCAAAAATGTAAAGTCCACAATCGAACCGCAGACCACCGGGACTCGCAGCGCAATTCCATCGAAGAGGCCCTCCAAACCATTGAGAGACTTGACGACCGACTCCGCCGCTCCGGTGGAAGACGGCACAATATTCATCGCCGCCGCCCTTCCCCGCCGGGGATCTTTGGTGGCCGGCCCATCCACCAAACTCTGCGTCGCAGTGTAACCGTGGGCGGTGTTAAGCATTCCCTTGATCACGCCGATTTTTTCCATCATCACCGCCGCCACGGGAACGGCCGCGTTGGTGGTGCAGGAAGCGTTGCAGGTCACCAGCGGAAGATCGCCTGTGAAGAGCGCATCGTTGGCGCCAATGAGGGCGTAGGGCACATTCCCCTTGGCCGGAGCGGTGATGACCACCCGCTTGGCGCCGGCCTTGATATGCTTTTCGGCCTCTTCAAGTTCATCGAACCGGCCGGTGGATTCAACGACAACATCAATATCCATCTCTTTCCAAGGCAAAAGTCCGGGGTCTTTTTCGGAAAGGATTTTGATCTTTTTGCCACCGACTACCAAGCTTCCGTCAGAGATCTTAACTTCCTTGTCGTAGCGCCCGTAAACAGTGTCGTAGCGCAGAAGGTAGGCCAGTGTCTCCGGCTCGCCCAGGTCGTTGATCGCCACAAATTCAAGCTCCGGCCGCTCAAAGGCAATTTTGAAAAAGGCCCGACCGATCCGGCCGAAGCCGTTAATCGCAACTCGGGTCACAGCTGTTCCTCCACCCACCGTTTGAACTCCTCTTTAGGACGGGCGCCGGTGGTTCGCGCCACTTCCTTGCCATCTTTTTCAATCACGTAGGTGGGGATCGACATCACGCCGTACTTTTGGGCCATCTCACCCTGAGCATCCACATCGTATGCCACAAATTCCGCCTTGCCGGCGAGTTCTTTTTCCAGCTCCTCAATCGTGGGTTTCATCACATTGCAGGGTGGACACCAAGTCGCCCAAAAATCCAAAACTTTAACCGCCATTTCAACTTTAAGATAGCAAAAATAGCCAATAGGAATGCTGTCCGAGCGCAAAACCTGTGTTACGATAATCGCGTGGAAGCTCTTCTCTCCTCCCTAAATCCGCAACAACAGGCCGCCGTCCGCTGCGCCGACGGCCCCTCGCTAATCGTCGCCGGGCCGGGGTCGGGAAAGACCCGCGTCCTCACTCACAAAATCGCCCACCTGATTCGAAACGAAAGAATTCCCTCCCACCAAATCCTCGCCGTTACTTTCACCAACAAAGCCGCCGACGAGATGCGCGAGAGGGTGGAAAAACTACTGAGCGACTCAACGGAGGGACGGCCGGAGTCGTTAATTCCATGGATGGGAACCTTTCATTCCATCTGCGCCCGCATCCTGCGACGGGAAGGAACGGAGATCGGTATCCCGGCCAGCTTTATCATCTACGACGAAAACGACCAGCGCGATCTCATCAAAGATATTCTTAAATTGATCGGCCGCGGTGAAGAGCGTTTCTCGCCGGGAGGGGTCTCGGCCGCCATCTCCCAAGCCAAGAACGAAATGATCAGTCCCGAAACATATCAAGAGATGGCGGAAGGAAACTTTCAACAGGCGGTGGCGGAAATCTATCCCCGCTACCAAGAAAGGGTCAAAAAGGCCGGGGGGCTTGATTTTGACGACCTGCTGCTGGAAACAGCCCGGCTTTTCCAAGAGCGCCCGGCGATCCTGGCGCGCTGGCAGAAATCTTTCCGACACGTTCTAGTGGATGAATACCAAGACACCAATCGCGTCCAGTACCTGCTGGTGCGGCTTCTCTCCAAGACCCACCACAACCTTACCGTCGTGGGCGACATGTCCCAAGCAATTTATTCCTGGCGGGGAGCAGACTTCCGGAACCTCCTCCGCTTTCAACAAGATTATCCCCAAGCGCAGATTTTTCACCTCGCCCAAAACTACCGCTCCACCAAGCGAATTCTCTTGGCGGCGCGCTCGCTAATCGAGCACAACCGCACCCACATTCCGCTGGAACTCTGGACCGATAATGAGGAAGGGCTCCCGGTCGTGCTCTACGCCGCGGACAACGAGCTCGACGAAGCCTTCTATCTCTCCACGCAAATCTCCGCTCTGCTTTCAAATGGGAACGCCAGGAACTTCACCGACTTCGCCGTCCTCTACCGCACCAACGCCCAATCGCGGGTCCTGGAAGAAGTTTTTATGCGCGGCGGAATTCCCTACCTCCTGATCGGCGGCACCAAATTCTATGAGAGAAAAGAAGTCAAGGACATTCTGGCTTATCTCCGTCTCCTGCTAAATCCGCAGGACCAGCTGAGTCGGGAGCGGGCCGAAAAAGTCGGCAAAAGGCGACTCGCTGGCCTGAACGCCTCCGACCGGGACGAGCTGGTGGCGCTTCCTCCCGCTCAGATGATTCAAAAAATTCTTCAACTCACCGAATACTTGGGATACCTGGATGACGGTTCGGAGGAAGGCCAATCACGGGTCGAGAACGTCAAGGAGCTCTCATCGGTCGCCGCTTCCTTTGGGTCCCTGCCGGAGTTCCTTCAGCACGTGGCGCTGGTCCAACCCACCGACGCCCTTTCCCGCCGGATCCGGCGGGACTCGGTCTCGCTGATGACGCTCCACTCCGCCAAAGGGTTGGAATTTCCCTACGTCTTCATCACGGGGTTGGAGGAGGGATTGCTCCCCCACGCCCGCAGCTTGGGCAGCACCGAAGAAATCGAGGAGGAACGCCGGCTCTGCTACGTCGGAGTAACTCGAGCGAAAAAACAGCTCCATCTCTGCTTTGCGCGCGAGCGCCTGCTCTTCGGGTCCCGTTCCGAGAACCTGCCGTCCCGTTTTCTCAATGAGATCGGCGAGGAAAACATGTTGATGCATCTCTCTCAAGGAGGACTGGCCGATGAGTTTTAACCCCCAAATTAGAGAGGGGGTGGCGGCCGCCGCCGTCCACTCGGTGCTGATCCTTCTCCTCGCGGGAGGAGTGGGTTATCTTTTCAGCCAATTTGAGCAAATTGAAAAGCAAAACATTCCGGTCTTGGCGACGGCGACCAATTGCCCCGGGAAAAAATCGAATTATCCCCTCGTTTATAAAGAAAAACTTCCCAATGGAAAAACGGTTTCCTTCCGCTACAACTGTGTCCAATCCGGTTTTCTGGCCACTTCTTACGACGGCAACTGCAAAGGATGTAGCGGCCGAACCCGCCTTACCAACGAGTCGGTCACCTGGGGAGTTTGCGCCGTGGACACCGACGTGATCCGCCCCTACAAGGACACCCGCTCCAAGTTTTACGTCCCCGGCTACGGCCCTTGCAAGGCGGCGGATACGGGAGGAGCAGTTAAAGGAAAAATGATTGATTTGGGATTTGAAGATATTTCTAAAGGCTGGTGGAGCCGAAGATACACAGACATATACACTTTTGTCGAGTAACATATACCCGGCTCTATCATAGTATACTATATATAGTATAACCTTACCAAATGAAAAGAGGCGGTGTGGGAAGGCACCGCCTAGTAGTTCAGTGTTAAGAACTGAAATTTTTGCGCTGAATTGTAATGTCCGCGTCGAACTTGGCCCCCAGCTTCCCCAAGAGTTTTGAGAGCTCCCGCTCTTCCTCTTGATTCGGCTTAAGCCAATAGAAGACCCGGAGGACGCGTTCGGCTTCGAGCAATGTTCCCCCCAATGTCAGCATCCTTGCATTGTTCTTTTTCCGCCAGATCTTGATCGATCGATACAACTCGTTGTCCAGGAGCGGAAAGAGCTGATTCCGGGCGGCGAAGATGCGGTGCTCGAGAAGATCCCGCTCATCTGAGAGTCGGTTGAAACGCACCGCCATGCTTACCAACAGCACCATTGCGAGCACGAAGAGCCCGAACCAAATCCAAGCAGCCACGACTTTCTCTCCTTGCCAGCCGGCGTTGCCTTGTTTCCCACCCGCCTGAGGCGGACTTCCCAGGGAAACGTTGCCTTGCCGGAGGCGTTGAGCTTGACCGCGCCGAATGCGCAATCGCTTTAATTTTACACCGCTATAGGATTAAGTCAAAGGAGCTATAATTTGGGATGTGCTAGCCAAAAAAATACTCGGTCAGAATTTCCTCGTAGATGAAGGGGTCGTGGGTGAACTAGCTGCGGCGGCGCAGATCGAAAAGACCGACACGATTCTCGAAGTCGGCGCCGGAACCGGGGCCGTGACGAAGCGGTTGGCCCAAACCGCCGGCAGGGTCATCGCCGTCGAGTTTGATCGCGATCTAATCCCCACTCTCCGCGAAAACTTGAAAGAATTCCAGAACGTTGAGATCCTCAACGCTGATATTCTCTCCCTAGACCTTATACCCTATACCCTATCCCCTAGCCTTAAGATCGTCGGCGCCATTCCCTACCAAATCACTTCTCCACTGATTCACAAGATTTTGCACTCTCCCCACCGGCCGAAATCGATTACCTTTATAGTTCAAAAGGAGGTGGCCGAAAAGATAGCGGCGGCGGCGCCTGATGCCACCTATCTCTCCAATTTTGTCGCCAATTTCGGCGAAGCGCAGGTTGTCAAGACCATCAAACCGGGGGCCTTCTCTCCCCAACCGAAAGTGGACTCCGCAATTATTCATATCGAACTCTATCCCAAACCAAAAATCGGGGATGCGGTGAAGCTGGAGAAATTCCTTCACCACGGTTTTGCCCAACCGCGCAAGATGCTGCACCATCGGTTCGAAGCCGGAATATTGGCGGGATCAAAAATACCGCTACAGGCCCGGCCGGCTCACCTATCAAGGGAGGACTGGCGCAATCTCTATCGGGAACTTTCGATGACGAGGGAGCGTAGCAAAACCCGTCGCGGCGACGGAACCTGGCGAAGTTAGTGCTGCCCTTCGCTAACGCTCAGGTTGCAATAATTACTCGCTGGCGCTGCGTCATTAGTACCTCCTAACTAATCGACGAATCTTTTCAGCTCCAAAAACCGCCCAATACTTGGGGGTAAGCGGGTAATCCCAGACACCGGTGTAATCCACCTGATAGCCGCCGAATCCCTTCTTGAATAAGGAATAGCCGTACCAAGGGTGGCGGGGATCATCGTTCGGGGCAATTCCCCAAAAATCAAAGTAGCGGTAGCCATCCTTTTTCGCCTCCTTGATAATCTCCCAGAGAAGGAAGTATGAGATTGGAACGTTCGATCGAACGGATGCGTCGTGAACATAAGTAACCGTGTCCCCGTACGAAAAAGTGATTGCGGCGGAAAGGACATCCCCCTGGTAATTCGCCCAAACCAGCTCGGCTATCCCGCGAGGAGCAAGAGTTTCGAATTGGGCTTGCAGGTACCGGCGGGCTTGTGGCACAAAATTTTGCCGGCGTTTTGCAACACCCATCAGCCGGTGGAATTCCTCCATCTTCCGCGGATCGGCGCTGCGGTGGATCTCCATCCCCAGGCCCTCGGCGCTTCTCACCAGATAGCGCGTGGTCTTGCGCATCTGCGCCAAAAGGTCTTCTTCCGAAAGGGAAAGGTCCAAAAGTAGCGATACGCCCCCGGCCTGGCTGGTCACCACCTGCGCCCGGCGGTAACCTTCTTCCCGAAAAAGTTCCTCAATATCCAGATTGGCTTCCCAGTGCGGCTCAACCCTCAGGTAATCCACCTTTTCTCCCGCGGCAAAATTCCGGAGATACTTCAGAGTCTCTTGGGCGCGCCCGCTCTCGAAAGATTTTAAGATCGGTCCCCGCGGCACGTAAACAAAACTCCCCAGCTTCCGCCGGCCAACCAGCGCCTGGCAAATCCCATCTAACGCCCCGCCCTGGTAAGTCCCAAAACGGTGGTGGGAAAGCCCCAGCTTGTCTTGGAATTCTCCCCAGGCCCAAGATTGCAGAAAAGAGGTGTGTGGCTGACGGGTTAAAAATTCTTCCCAAGACCTCTCCTCGAGTATTTCTTTAATCTCCATCAGCTACAATGCTAACAGAGATGGAACAAGACCTTCGACAGAGCGACGGCTGGGCGGAATACTTGGAATCGCAGGGGTGGTTGGTGGAAAAACTTGGAGGCACAAAGGTCTTTATCAGAAAAATCCCGCCCTTCGGCGCAGTCGCCAAGATCCAGCGGCCGGCCGAAATTCCGGCCGTCGCAGAAATCGATCGAATCGCTCGTGAGAATCACGCCCTGTTCGTAAAGATTGAACCTCTATCGACCGCTAGTAATTTTGAACTATTAACTAATCACGGTTTTGTCCATGATTCTAGCCCCAATCTCGCGACCAAAACAGTTATTCTCGATCTCACTAAAAGCGAGGATGAACTCTGGAAAGATCTCTCCCAAGACGCCCGGCAGAGCGTACGCAAGGCACAGAACAACCACTTACAGGCGGTGGGCTTCAAGCTGGGAGAACCGGGATTTGATAAAGCGCTGATCGAGTTTCACCAACTCTTGAAAGAAACCGGCCGGCGGGGAAAGTTTTGGACCCCCACTTTTGACCAACTCCGAAAAAAGGCCGAAATCTTCGGAACGGACGCCGCTCTCTTCCTGGCCTACTCTCAATCCCATACCCCCCTGGCGGGTACCTTCGTCCTGCTGGATGACGGAACCCACTCCGCCTCATCCCAGGAAGGCCAAGACCTCTACGCTTCCTATTTCCTGCTCTGGGAAACAATCAAAGGACTAAAGGCCCGGAAAGTAACGCGCTTGGATCTCGCCGGCGTCTACGACCCGCGCTTCCACCGCGCCACCCAGAGTTGGCGGGGATTCACGGCGTTCAAGAAAAAGTTCGGGGGAAAAGAAGTAGAATACCCTCGACCGCTAATTAAGTACTATCATCCCTTCGTTAAATTTATTTTCAAAATCGCGGGAGCATAGTTGCACTATTGATTATTGGACGGCCGCCTTAGGAGGGCTAAGGATAATCATTGTTTAAAGCTTCGCTTTAACAAATAAGCTCCTCGCTACGCTGCGGGTGCTTATTGACATATACCCCCCGGGGGTATTATATTAATGAAGAAATGGACGGCTCGATCAAGCGAGCCTAGCATTTTGAAAGAACCAAAATGAAAGCCTCCAAAGAAAGCGTTAAGCGCCGGCTCCAAATCCTCAAGGGACAGCTTGGGGGGTTGGAAAAGATGGTCGATGAGGACCGGTATTGCATGGATGTTCTTACCCTATCTCTGGCAATCCAGCGGGCGATGAAAGAGATGGACCACTTGATCATGGAAGAGCACATGAACAGCTGTGTCCAGGAGGGGGTTCGATCCGGCAAATCTAAGGAAGTTACCAAGGAGTTGATGGATCTCTTTGAGGTAATCCGCAAATGAAAAAAGACTGCTGCGAGGAACCAACAAAAGAAAAATCCCGCACCTTTAGGATCCCCCTCGCCGGATTGCTCATCGGCGCCTTTACCATTCTCACCCTGATAGGTGGATTCCTCCTGGCCACCGGTTCCGGACCGGCAAAGCTGGGAGGAGGAGACGGCCAGGTCTACACCGACCACACTTCTTTCGAGTGGGGCGAGATCAACATCAACGGCGGCAACGCCACTCACGAATTTGCGATTGAGAACCGCGGCACCGGCGAGCTGGAGTTGGCCAACATCCTCACCTCCTGCGCCTGCACCAGCGCTCAAATTACGATTGAGGGGGTCGTTAGTCCTTACTTCGGAATGCATTCCACTTCTTCTTGGGTTGGAAAAGTGGCACCCGGAAAAACGGCGACCGTGTCGGTCATCTTTGACCCGCTCTTTCACGGGCCGACTGCCACCGGACCGATCGAGAGGTTGATCTCGGTTAAAACCAACGATCCGAAAAATGAGAACATGGAGTTTAATCTCACCGGAAATGTCATTAAGAAATAGGCTTGGAAAAAAGCGCAAAATCCTCGCGGTGACACTCAAAAAATTCCTCCGCACCCCCTTACCGCTCTACCTGGCGCTCCTGCTGGCGATTAACGTGGGAATCCTTACTGCCGCCGGCGGTTATCTCCTCTTAACCCGCGGTTCTTCAACTCAAGATCCGGAAAATCTGGTTAAGGATCTCAAGGCGGAGGTCCTGCCGGCGGCAGGCTACATCACTTCAATCACCTGGGGAGACACCGGTAAAAAACTAATTGAGGTTGGCGCCATCGACGAGAAACAATACCAACAGCTCTTCAACTCCCCCACCAACGGCATGGATGAGTTAGACATTCTTAAGGGCGGGTCAACCAAACTGATCGGCATAAATGAAAACAATTCCCAATTCATCGTTGATACCCTCTGGGCTTTCGGATTGACCCAAAAGAGCAAAGTGCTGGATGAGGGCCCGATGAAAAACAGCGGTACCGATCTGGGAAACTTCGCTTCCACCGGCGGGTGGACCTTGGGAAAAGAATCCGCCACCAAACTCTATAGCAGCCAAGAGCTGGTCCAGCTGAACGATTTCCAACAGGACCTGGTGAAGAAAATCGCCGAAAGCATCTACCGCCCTTGCTGCGACAACCCCACCTCTTTTCCCGACTGCAATCACGGAATGGCGGCGCTTGGTTTAATCGAATTGGAAGTCGCCGCGGGACTTTCGGAGGAACAGATCTATCGCGACGTCCTGGCTTTTAACTCTTTCTGGTTCCCCCAAACCTACCTGGAGATTGCGGTCTACTTTAGCCAACAGGGCAAGGGATGGGGCGAGCTTGACCCCAAAACGATTCTCGGCTCCGAATACTCCTCTGCTTCCGGTTCGGCGGTGATCAGCAGCCAAGTTAAGGACGTCCCTGGCCTGGACTCCGGCGGTGGCAGCTGCGGCGTATGAACGAAACCATCATCTACGCCTCGCTCATCAGCGCTTTTATCGCTGGGATGATCGCACTCTTTGCCCCCTGCTGTGTGACTTATCTTTTACCGGCCTATCTGGGAAACATCTTCCGCGAACGAAAGAAGGTGCTCCTGATGACTTTTGTTTTTTCGCTCGGGATTTTCGTGGTGCTTCTCCCCGCAGTCTTGGGGGTTCAGGCGCTCTCCGTCTTTGTTTTTCGCTATCACGACCAGATCTATCTGACTGGGGGGTTGCTGATGATCCTATTCGGGGTGTTGGCGTTCCTAGGGATCAAGCTACCGATGCCGCGCTTGAGCCAACCCAACATTGAACAGCCGGATTTCGCTTCCATCTTCACTCTAGGAGTTGTCTCCGGAATTACGAGCGCCTGCTGCGCCCCGGTTCTCGCCGGGGTTCTCACTCTCAGTTTCCTCGCTCCTTCATTCTGGTTGGCAATCTTAATCGGGGCTTTCTATGTCCTGGGGATGGTCTTCCCGCTCTATGTGATGTCCTATTTCATTGATAGCAAGAGGGTGCTCAACGGGAACTGGCTCAAGAAACCAATTATGCAGTTGGAACTCGGCGGGAAAAATTTCCCGATCCTGCGAAGCAACTTGATCTCTTCATTAATTTTCCTGGTAATGGGTACTCTCGTCATTTACCTGACGCTCGCCACCGATTTCTCAATGGCGGAGAGCGCTCAAAAGCTCACCGCGCTTGTCTCCCAGCTCCAGCAGACCATGGGACAAATTCCTTACATCAATGTGCTGTTCGGAGCCGCGGTGCTTGCCATTTTTGGGTTTCTCTGGTACCAAACCTTCCGCGGCAAGAACGACCGCTAGCGCCCTTGAACCAGAAAGCCAATTTGTGCTAGTTTAACCCTTAATGAAAAAAATGATCGGTTTCGCTTCCATCCTCACCGTCCTCCTGTTCTGGGGATCAGTTGTTCTCGCCCAGCCCGGAAAAGCCTTTAGGCTCCCCTCTTCGGCCGTCAGGATCTCCGATGACCTCTACTACCTCGGCCGTAGTGCCAGCGGCGCCCAGGGGTATGCGATCCTTCGCCGCGCCACCGGCTCTGCCAAGCCTGGAGGGGTCGGAACCACCCGCGCCCCCAAGTGCTACGGCTTTCTCGCCAAGGGAGCCCGCTGGAAAAACACCGAGCCCTACGTCACCAACGTTAACGATCCGGCAACCGAAGTTTCCTTGGAAACCTGGGATTCCCAAGTTGGTTTTGACGTCTTTGGACCGCAAGTCGCTGGAGTAGTGGACGGGACCGACACCGCCGCCCCCGACGACAAAAACGAGCTCTACTTCGGCCCGATCGAAGAATCGGGGG
>Ga0209126_1000021_pt1 | contig 40544 bp, 34 predicted proteins | sample RifCSP19_1_FD_184024 | JGI IMG/M metagenome (GOLD analysis project Ga0209126, IMG submission 184024) | Soil microbial communities from Rifle, Colorado - Rifle CSP2_sed 19_1 (SPAdes) (version 2) | ecosystem: Environmental > Terrestrial > Deep subsurface > Rock core/Sediment | place: Rifle...
GCCGCCCTCGCCGGTGTCCGCGGCGGCGATCTCGAGCCGGACGGGCCAGCCGTTGTTGCGCTCAAGCCAGACGTCTACGCCGAACTCGCTGGGCAGCCCCTCTTCGCCGCTCTGGCCCAGGAGCGCCGGCAGCCCCTTCAGGTCCGCCTTGTCCAGCCGGTAGTGGACCGTCTCGATCCCGTTGACGACCTCTTCCTCGCCTGAGCCCGCCGCCAGGGAGGGCGCCAGGTCCTCCACCAGGTCGGCGCAGACCGCGGCGGGAGTGAGGATGGCGTCCTCTCCCGGCGGCGATTCCTGGTCCTGCCAGGTGGCGCCGAACCGCACCCAGCTCTTATCGCCGATGGTCCGCAGCTCCAGCTCCTGCCCCGGGAAGCGGAGCACCGCCTGGCTGCGGTCGGGGGCGACGTAGGCGCCGTCCAGCTCCATGTCCCTGAACAGGTCGGTCAGCGCCTGCGTGAACTCGCTCAGCGGGTCCGGGGTCGCCTGGTCCCGCTGCTCGAAGGCGGGCGACTGCAGCTTCAGGGAGATGGTGTAGCGATAGCTCTCGATCTCCTTGATCGCGTCGCAGGAGGCTTTGACTCGGGCGTCGCCGTTGCGTTCGCCGCCGTTCGCGGAATTGGAACCGCCGCCGGTGCAGCCGATGATGATGTCCGGCTCCTCACCGGCCAGGGCCATCTGCTCCAGCGCCTCCTGGCCGATGACCGTCTGGTGCAGCAGCACGTGGTTGAGCACCGAGCCAAGTGAGTAGTGCGTGTCGTCGCGCCCCACGGCGTCCTCCACGGCCTCGCTGATGGCCATGCCCAGCGAACCGGGGCTATCGGGGGTCTCTGCGAGCACGCGCCGCCCGTAGTTCGTGTCCGGGCTCGGGCTGGCCACGACGCTGGCGCCGTAGACCTCCATGAGGTTGCGCCGGTACGGCTTCTGGTCGTAGCTGGCGCGGACCATGTAGACCTTGACCTCGAGCCCGAAGAGCGCCCCGGCGAAGGCGAGCGCCGAGCCCCACTGGCCGGCGCCCGTTTCGGTCGTCAGACGTCGCATGCCCTCCTCGCGGTTGAAGAAGGCCTGCGGGATGGCCGTGTTGGGCTTGTGCGAGCCGGCCGGGCTGACGCCCTCGTACTTGTAGTAGATGTGCGCGGGCGTATCGAGGGCCCGCTCGAGGCGGTGCGCGCGGTAGAGCGGCGAGGGCCGGTACAGGGCGTACGCCTCGCGGACCGGATCGGGGATGCCGATCTCCCGCTCCGCGCTGACCTCCTGGCCGATGAGCGCCATGGGGAAGAGCGGCGCCAGGTCGGCCGGGCCGATGGGCTGGCCGGTCCCCGGATGGAGCGGCGGCGGGGGCGGCCAGGGCAGGTCGGCGGCGATGTTGTACCAGACCCGCGGGATGCGGTCCTCGGAGAGCACGAACTTCGTCTGACTCGTCATCGTCGGGACCTCATTGCGCTGCGGCTGCCGGGGAGGCCGAATCTACGGGGACGGAGGGAAGGCCGCAAGCGGGACGTTCGCGAGGGGCTCGTGGCGGGCGCCGTCCCGGCCCAGGTGGCTGCGCATGACCACGAGCCCATCGATCGTCCACGCCGGCCCCTCGTCGGCAAAGGCGCTTCGCAGCAGTGGCGCCAGGGAGGCCGGCGCCCGGCGGGCGACCGTCAGGTGCGGCCGCATCTCGCCGGCGCCCGCGAGGTAGGCCAGGCCGGGCAGCGTCATCAGGCGCGCACGGATGTCGGCCGCGAGGGCTGTGAGCTCGGCCGCTCCCGCCCCGATGCCCAGCCAGGCCACCAGGGGACGTCCCCGGCCGCCGAACGAGCCGGCCCCATGCAGCGCGACGCGGAAGGGGACGTGGCCGGCAGCGGCGCGGGTCACCGCGTCGACCACGGCCGGCACGACCGTGGCAGGAGTGGCGCCGAGGAAGACGAGCGTCAGGTGTGCGTCGGCGAGGTCGCTCCAGCGCGCCTGTGCGTGCGCCGCACGGTGTGGCGCGAGGCGGGCCTCCAGCGTCGTCGCCACCCCCGCCGGCAGGGGGATCGCCACGAAGGTCCGCCAGGCCTCCGCGACCACGTCAATCGTTGTAGAGCCGCTCCTCGATGAGCTTCTCCTGGACCGTCCGCCCGTTGGGGTCGAAGCAGGAGAACTCGAAGTGCTTCTCGAACTCGAGGTCCACGTTGTCCTGGCCGCCGCGATTCTTCTCCACCGAGACCACGATCCAGTCACGGAAGCGCTGCGCCTGGTACGGGTTGAACTCGATGTTGACCTTGGCCACGATGTGGTACTTCTCGTTGAGGATGAGGATGATGTCGGCCTCGTAGTTGATGGCCGACGAGCCGCGCAGGTGGAAGTTCCGCAGACGGGAGGCCTTCAGGCCCTCCTTGTCCGCAGCCACGATGGTCACGATCGGCACCCCCTCCGAGAGGGCGATGTCCTTTAGGCCGTTGACGATGAAGGTGACCTTCTCGGTCTCGGTGGGCGGCTCTGGTAGCTGCGGCACCTTCTGCATGTAATCGACGAAGACCACCAGCCGGCGATCGCCGGACAGCTCGCGGTGCTGCCGGACGAGCGTCCGGATGTTGTCGATCGTGCTCGCGGTCTGCGAGCCGCGCAGGAGGAAGAGGTTCTGGCCGTAGCGGGCGATGCGGTCGAGCGACGGGCGGAGGCGCGGGTTGGCCGCCAGCTGCGGCCCGCCGGCACCCTCCGCGGCCCAGCTGCCCAGGATCTCCTTGCGCACGTCCTGGATCTTGATGGCGCCCGTCTTGTGCGGCAAGTGGGCCAGCGCCGACTCCATGGCGATGAGCCGGTTGAGCAGGTACTCCTCCTCGTGCTCGAAGCAGAGGTAGAGGACGTTGGCCTGGCCGCCCGAGGCGATGTTGCGGGCCATCTGCAGGGCCATCGTCGTCTTGCCCGTGCCCTGCGCGCCACCGATCAGCAGCAGCTCGCCGGTACGGAGGCCGCTGCCCATGGTCTTGTCGAGCGGCGTGAAGCCGAGGGGCACCGGCTGGTACTCGCCGATGCGGCCACCGCTGACCTTGTCGCTCAGGTTCACCAGCACGTCGAGCGCGGAGCGCGGGACCATGCTCCCGCCGTCGGCGTCGAGGCGCCAGTCGGCGCGGGCCACCGCGGCCGGCTCGCCGGCCTGGACGTCTGACTCGGTCGACTCGATCGTGCTCACGGCCGGATGATAGCACCGGCCCCCCGGCCGCCAAACCACCCGGACCCCACAACTCCTGACATCGAGAGCGAATCTCAGTGCGGCAGGGCGGCCAGCGCCTCCCAGTAACGGACCGTCGTGCGCAGGCCTTGTTCCCAGTTGTCGATTCGCATCGACTCGTTGGGGCCATGGGCCTGGCAGTCCGGGTTCATGAAACCGAGCAGCACCACCGGTAGCCCCAGCAGCGACTCGAACGAGGCGGCCACGGGGATCGAACCGCCCTCGCGCGTGAAAAGCGGCGCCTGCCCGAAGACCTCCTCGATGCAGCGTGCCGCCGCCTGCGTGGCCGGATGGTCGATCGGCGTGAGGCTCGCGAACCCGGTGTTGATGAGCGTCATGTCCACGGTGACGCCGGGCGGCGCAAGCTCCAGGACGCGAGTCCGGATCGCTTCGAAGATGCGCCGCGGGGCCTGGTCGGGGACCAGGCGGCAGCTGACCTTGGCGTGGGCGCGGGCGGGGATGATCGTCTTCGAGCCCTCGCCCTGGAAGCCGCCCCAGAGGCCGCAGATCTCGAGCGTGGGCCGGGCGCCGCGGCGCTCGAGGGTCGAGTAGCCGGCCTCGCCGAAGAGTGCGTCCACGCCCATCTCGGCCATGTAGTCGGCCTCGTCGAAGGGCAGGCGCGCGAACTCGGCACGCTCGCCTTCGCCCAGCGGGCGCACGTCGTCGTAGAAGCCCGGCACGTCGACCCGGCCTTCCCGCGTGTGCAGGCCGGCGATGATCTCGGCCAGGACGGTGGCCGGGTTGCGGACCGTGCCGCCGTAGCCCCCCGAGTGGAGGTCCTGGCGCGGTCCCGTGACGTCCAGCTGGGCGTACATCATGCCCCGCAGCCCGGTCGTGATCGACGGCCGATTGCCCTCGAAGAAGCCCGTGTCGCTGATGACCGCGAGGTCCGCGCTCAGACGCTCCCGGTTCGCGGCCAGCCACCGGTCGAGGTTCTCCGACCCCGACTCCTCCTCGCCCTCGAAGACGAAACGGAGGTTGACGGGCAGCCGGCCGCGCACGGTCAACCAGGCCGCAGCGGCGGAGATGAGCATGTGCACGTGGCTCTTGTCGTCCGCCGCGCCCCGGGCGAAGACGCGGCCGTCCTCGATGCGCGGATCGAAGGGCGGCTTCACCCACTCCTCGAGGGGATCGTCGGGCTGGACGTCGTAGTGGGCGTAGACGAGGACGGTGGGCGCCCCGTCCGCGTGGAGCCAGTCGGCGTAGACGACCGGATGGCCACCCGTCTCGGCCACCTCGACGTGCTCCAGCCCCGCGCGCGTCAGCCGGCCGGCGATCCACGCCGCCGCCTCCCGGCAGTGGCCGGCATGCTCGGGCAGGGCGGAGACGCTGGGGATGCGCAACAGCTCGACGAAGTCGGCCAGCCGCGCCGCGGCCGTGGCCTGGAGGTGGGCGTCGAGATCGGCCAGGCGGTCGGACACGTGAAGGACTCCTGCACAGCGTCGAAGCGGGCCCCCGGGGCCCGCTTCGAATGACGATCGGTGGTCGGCGCCGGTCCCTACGCCGGCTGGGGCGAGGGCTTCGGCACAGTGCCGCCGGCGCCCTCCTCGCTCGGGGCATTCTGCGTCGCCGCGGCGACCTCGAGCGGCTTCGGCGTCGGGCTGCCGCCCGGCTCTTGGCGCGGGTTGGGGATGCCGGCGAAGAGCTTCTCGAACTCCTCGCTCTCGATCGTCTCCTCGGCGATGAGGCGATCGGCCAGCGCCACGAGGCGATCCTGGTGCGTGACGAGGACCTCCATGGCGCGCGCATAGCCCCGGTCGATGATGGTCCGGACCTCTTCGTCGATCTGCCGTGCCACATCGTCCGAGTAGTTCCGCTGCTCGCCGATCTGGCGACCCAGGAACACGAGTTCATCGCGTGTGCCAAATGCCAATGGACCCAGCTTCTCGCTCATGCCGAACTCGGTGACCATGCGCCGGGAGAGCGTGGTCGCCTTCTCGATGTCGTTCGAGGCGCCGGTGGTGGTGTCGCCGAAGATGAGCTTCTCGGCCGCGTTGCCCCCCAGCATGCCCGCGATCTTGTCCTCGAACTCGGACTTGCTCGTGAGGTAGCGGTCCTCGGTGGGCAGGCCCATGGTATAGCCGAGGGCCATGCCGCGGCTGATGATGCTGACCTTGGCCACCGGGTCGCACTTGGGCAGGATGCGCTGCACGACGGCGTGACCGCCCTCGTGGTAGGCGATGATCTGCTTCTCGGCGTCGCTGATGATGCGGCTCTTGCGCTCGGGGCCGGCCACGACACGTTCCAGGGCCTCGCTGAAGTCGCCCGTGCTGATGACCTTCTTGTTACGGCGCGCGGCGAGGATGGCCGCCTCGTTGACGAGATTGGCCAGGTCCGCGCCGGAGAAGCCGGGCGAGGTCTTGGCGATGAGCTGCAGGTCCACGGTCTTGTCGAGCGGCTTGCCCTTGACGTGGACGTTGAGGATCTCCAGGCGGCCGCGCATGTCCGGCCGGTCGAGGATGACCTGGCGGTCGAAGCGGCCGGGGCGCAGCAGCGCCGGGTCGAGCACGTCGGGGCGGTTGGTGGCGGCCACGACGATGACGTTGGTGTTCGTGTCGAAGCCGTCCATCTCGACCAGGATCTGGTTCAGCGTCTGCTCGCGCTCGTCGTGCGAGCCGCCGAGGCCGGCGCCGCGCTGGCGGCCGACCGCGTCGATCTCGTCCACGAAGACGATGCAGGGGCTGTTGCGCTTGGCCTGGTCGAAGAGGTCGCGCACGCGGCTGGCGCCGACGCCCACGAACATCTCCACGAACTCCGAGCCGGAGATGCTGAAGAAGGGCACGCCCGCCTCGCCGGCCACGGCCCGCGCGAGCAGCGTCTTGCCCGTGCCGGGCGGCCCGACGAGGAGCACGCCGCGTGGGATGCGCGCCCCGAGCGAATTGAACTTCTCGGGGTACTTGAGGAACTCCACGACCTCCTGGAGCTCCGACTTGGCCTCGTCCACGCCGGCCACGTCGGAGAAGGTCACGACCGTCTTGTTGCCTAGGAACATGCGCGCCCGGCTCTTGCCGAAGCTCATGGCCTGACTATTCGTGCCCTGCGCCTGGCGGAGCATGAAGAAGAGGATGGCGCCGATGATCACGACGGGCATGACCGCGGTCAGGAGCAGGCCCACCAGCTGACCGGAGCCGTCCGGCTCCATGGCCGTGATGGTCATGGCCGGGTCGCACGTCGAGCCGGCCTCGGTGCACACGCCGGCGATGTCCGCCCGCAGCCCCTCGCCCAGCTGCCCGGGCACCTGGCTCTCGACGATCTTGGGCTTGCCGGTCGCCGAGTCGAGCTCCTTCAGCGTGACGACGAGCTTGTTGCCCTGCTGGACGACTTCGTCCACCTTGCCCGCGGCCACGCGCGAGAGGAAGGCGTCCGAACCACCGCTGTAGGGGATCGGGACTGATTTCGGGGTGTCGAAGATGAACATGTACAGGATGGCGGCGATGCCCACCACGAGGATGAGCGTGAAGATGCCGCTCCTGAGGAACCGAGTGTTCAAGAGATCAAAGCCTCCGGGTCGCGTCGCCGCTGCGTGAAGGCTCCACGGCGAGGTACACCCAGTATAGGTCGGTGGTCCGTACAGCGACGGATACGCCCGGGTGGGCCACCGGATGGGCGCGGGAGGCGCGAGGTGGTAGCGGAGGGCGGATTCGAACCACCGACCAAGGGCTTATGAGTCCCCTGCTCTACCACTGAGCTACTCCGCCACGGATTCACGCTCAGTTACACGACATAACTGGCGCGGAGCTTGACCACAACCGTTTTTGAGCCTATAACTGTGACCATGGTCTCAAGCACGGTGGTCGATAGTTATGAGCTCTAGCGCCCGCGGTCGGGCTCGACGTGATTCTATAGCCGAACCGGACGTTCTGGACAACCTCGCCTCGTTCACCCGTCACCTGCGCGCCGAGAACAAGGCGCCATCGACGATCGTGACCTACGCGAAGGCGGTCGAGCAGTTCGAGTCGTTCCTCGCCGAGCCGCGACGTCGGCGGCCGCGCCGGGTCGCCGACGTGCGGCGGGAGGATGTCGAGGCGTTCCTCGTCGACCGTCAGGATGCCGGCATGCGACCGGCGACCCTGTCGCAGCGGTTCCGCTCGCTCCAGCAGTTCTTCAAGTGGCTGGCGGCCGAGGGCGAGATCGAGGGCAGCCCGATGGCGACGATGCGGCCGCCCCACGTGCCCGAGACTCCCCCGCCCGTCCTGCGCGAGGCCGACCTCCGGAAGCTGCTCGACGCCTGCGCAGGGACCGACTTCGAGGATCGCCGCGACAACGCCATGATCCGGCTCTTCCTCGACAGCGGCATGCGCCGCGGCGAGCTCGCCGGGCTGCGGATGGAGGACGTCGACCTCGACCAGGAGGCGGCGGTTGTGATGGGCAAGGGCCGTCGACCGCGAGCCTGCCCGTTTGGCCACAAGACCGGCCAGGCCCTCGATCGCTACATGCGCGTGCGCGCAAAGCGGGCCGATGCGAGCGAGCCGTGGCTGTGGCTCGGCAAGCGCGGCCGGCTGACCGAAACCGGCGTCGAGCAGGCCGTCAAGCGCCGCGGTCGGGCCGCCGGTCTGCCCGACATCCACCCCCACCAGTTCCGCCACACCTACGCCCATCAGTGGCTCGCCGCCGGCGGCACGGAGGGCGACCTCATGCGTCTCGCCGGCTGGAAGAGCCGCCAGATGCTCGCCCGCTACGGCGCCTCGGCGGCCGACGAGCGGGCCCGCGAGGCCTACAAGCGGCTCAGCCCGGGCGATCGGCTTTGAGCTGTGTGAGCGGTCGAGTCGCGCGAATTCGGCTTCCCTTCGGATCGCGTCGTAGCCGCTACATGCAATCGACGACCCGCGGCGCGCACCCTTCCTAGCCCGTCCAGTGGTGCTCCCACAGTTCGCGAATCTCGTCGTGCTTCCGCCTGAAGATCCAGGGATGGATCGGGAATGACGTCGCCAGTTCGCAGTCGTATTCCGACAGGAGCCGGAGAACATCCGTCTCCGAGATGTCGGACTGCGCCAGGACACGGTCCAGACCGCGCTCGACCTCCTTCACGGCATTCGACTTCCGCGTTAGACGGACGGACCAACCGAGTGCGTCGACAGTGATTGCGAGCAGGGCCGCGGTCGATACAACCTGTGCGACGACAAGGTCCGCCCCGGGCTCACTCGAGTCGAGGAGCGCGGCGATCACGACGGCCGCGAGCAGGCCGCCGACGGCAACGAAGCCGACCACCAGCCAGTTCCGAACCGCGATCCAGAGGTGCCTCGTGTAGAAGGAGGACTCGCGGGTCATTTCGGCCATTCTCCGAGGACTAGCGGACTCGGCCGAGGTGTAGTAGTCGTCGGCGCGCGGCTTGGACGACGCCTTCTGTCGGATGTCAGCCCCGACCTTCCGGCGCCATTCCTCCGCCTGCGTGGGCTCGATCGGCCAGCCGAGCCCCTCGCTCAACGCCGCCTGACGCCTCATCGTCTGCGCCGTCTCGTCCTTGTCTTGGCTCAGCAGTCGCATGGCGTAGGCGACCAGGAGGAGCGCGACGAGCGCCAGGCTTGCGACTACAGCGGCCACATCAGTCAGATTCACGAACGCCAGGACGCCGGCGGCGACGGCCGCCACGACCTCGATCGCGAGTGACCGGTACCAGAGTGATGCCGCTCGGTCGAAGAGCAGGTTCGCGAGGTGGCCGAAGTTGGCCGACCGGGGCTCAGCCATAGGACGGGAAGAACTCACCCAGAAAGTCCTTCCACTCGTTTATCGCCACTGACGGGTACTTCTCCTGGTCGTTGTACGCCTCGTCAGCGGCCGCCGCCGCCTTCTTGGCCTTCGCGATCGCCCTATCGCGACGCGATGGTGAGGCTCCATCCTCCATGTAGCCGTCGACGCCATCGCCGCGGACCGGCTCGTAGACCGGACGTGCGAGTCGTTGCGACAGGTCTTCGAAGAAGACCTTGAGCATCGAGGGATAGGTGTAGCCCTTTTCGTACGTCCGATAGCGCTCGTACATCAGGCACTCGAGGTGGAAACTGCGGATCGGCCAACCCTGGTGGCGGTTCCAGGCCTTCACCATCTTCACGAGTGGGATGAACATCTCGTCCATGTTCTTGTTCACCGTCGTCATCCTCGACGCGAACTCAATAGGGTCCGTGTACAGCCACTCCCGACGAATCGAGTCTGGGATCTGGTAGTCACCGCCTGGGTTCTTGAAGGCCGGCACAACGTCGAGGCGGAACTCGCTGAACTGGACCGTGATGCAGTTACGATCGCGGCGGGTCGCCGACGACGGGAACTCGGCATCAAGGATGCTCTTGAACCGATCCAGCGCCTTGATGGTGCCGTCGGCCGTGTGCCAGTCCTTGTGCGCTCCGTAGTTGAGGACGACCATCACATCGACGTCGCCCTCCTTCAGGTACCGCATCAAGGTGTGGCGATCCCAAGACCCGATCACCCTTGACACCTCGGTGTGGAGCGACAGGGACGCGCCGAGCGCCTTCACTGCGCGAGCGCGTCTCCCTGACACGAGCGCCTCCTGGCGGTCCGTGATCTCGAGGTCGGTCTTGAACTCGTTGAAGGCACCGGTGATCGTCGTTGCCATGTGCTCCGCTCCCTCTCGTGCGCGCCGGAGAGGCTTTCTTCCGAGCGCCACCGGTCTGCTACTCCGGCGACCTGGGCTGGGCTGGATGCATGTCGAGCCAGCGCAGGATCCGCTCGTCTGTGAAGCCATCCCAGCCTGCGTACCGGAACGACTCGCGCTGCGCGAACTCATCAAGGCCGCGCAGCGCTGAGGCGAGGTCGTCGTCAGAGAGCGGGAAGATCGCGGCGCGCATGGCCGGGTCTGACAGCAAGCGCGCAAACGCCGGCTCCGTGCGATGGCTGTAGAACCTCGCGAAGTTCGGATAGAACCTGCTACCCGAGATTGCCCGGGTCTCGGAGATCATGGCAAGCGCAGCCAAGGCGTCGAACTGGCAGATGCTGTCGAGCAACGCCTCATCATCGGCCGGAACGTCGGGGCGAAGACACGGCTCGTTCGCCGCAACGCGGTGGGCCAAGCTCAGGATCGAGCGTTCGACGTCGCGGCCCTTCTCTGTCTCAACAAACAGCTTCGCGCGCGCGGCCATCGTCAGTGCATGGCGAAGCCAGGATCGGTCGTGACGCCAGTCGTCCGACTCACCTCGTCGCAGTGCCAGTTCTCGGACGACAGGCCATGCCTTCATACGAACCGCCAGTGCCCCGAGAACGATCACTCGTTCGATCATTCCCAGCCAGTAGCCGGCCCCGTCGATCGCCGCTCCACGCCCCTCGCGCTCGAGAGCGAACCCGACGTCATAGACTCTGCCCGCCGCCATGATCAATGCGCGGACGACCTCCTGCCGCTCAAGTCGAAGGCCTAGCCCACCGATGCATGCCAGGCGATCGAAGAGCGTTGGCAGGTCGGCGACGCGCTCCTCGTCCCTCGCAAGCGTCGCCGCCTCGGCCGGGAACCGTTCGAGCAACAGCCTCAGCGGGATGTCGTCGGCGGTGCGCAGCTGCTCGATGATTGCGCCCTCGAACGACGACGCGTCAAGGTTCCACGTCAACGTCTGTGCGGGAGCGTCGGCCAGGCGTCGTGCCTCGGATCCCGCCTCGACTCGAGCGAGATCAGCGGCGAGACCACGACGCCAATCCTCCTTTCGCGAAGCGATGAGCCGGTCGATCACCGGCCGAATGTCGGCCTGACTCCATGGCTCGCTCGCGGATCCGTGGCGCGCGAACACGTCGCCCTTCCGGAAGGCCGTCTTCTCCTTGCTGCCGACGACGTATTGGCCATCGGCCTGGAAGACCGCAAAGCCGTCGGGATTCGCGCCCACGTAGATCAGCACCACCTTGCTGCCATCGATTTCGTGGGCAGCCGCAAGGAGATCCAGGGGCTCCGGCAGCCACTTCCGTAGCTTCGCCCGGAGGGTCGCCTCGTCAAACAGGGCCACGCGCTCCGCGGCAACTCCATTCGTTGGCCGTCCGTTGTTGTCGGCCCCGATCACGATGTAGCCGCCCGCGACCTGCATGGCGCCAACGTCCTTCGCCAGCTCGACCGTGTCGGCCTTCTCGCGTAGATCGCATATGGCCTTGTAGTCGAGCGCCGCGGATTCCGCCTGTTCGTCGAGGAGCTGGCGGAGCTTCTCCTCGGAGACAAGCGGTTCGACGATCACCATGACATCACCGGTCGTCGCGACCAGATGCCGCGCCAGGGTTGTGCATCGCGCTTCGAGACCACCGGCTGCGCAAGCAGGTGTTCCCGCTTCGTCCAAGCTCGCACCGTCGTTGATGCCGAGTTAGCACTCTCACTCCGGGCCTAGCTGCGCCAGCAGTTCATTGGCTAGGGCCGACGCGGAGAGCCGGATGGTCTCAGGATCAGCGACGCCCTCGATGTATCGCCCGGCCATCACGCAGCCGAGCGCATCAGGCGCAGCGAAGAGGCCACGCAGGAACCCGATCGAGGCCTCACCGACAAGAGCAGACCGTTCGTCGGCGAGGATCGTCTTCATGCCCCGCGCCAACTCGGCCGTCGGGAGCTGGAGCAAGCGATAGACGTCGAATGCGTCCTTATCGTCGAGGCGGTCGCCACGACGCTCCTCCTGTCGCTCACCCAGCTTGTACAGCTTCGCGACGAGCAGGGCCGCGGGCGACGCGACCCGCATCCGCACGGAGCGGTGATCGTCGGGATCGAGCGCCGCAACGACCCGGAACTCGTTGTCGACGGCCGCGGCTTCTAGTCCGAGCACCTTGCGCGCGGCGCGGTTGCCGTGACCCGGCAGGCGTGCGCCTCTCCGACCGCCGGGTGGCGCGAGTCCCTCCGGGACCAGGAGGTCGACCTGACCGGTCTCGTCCAACCAGATCCCGGGCTGGTCGCCGTGATAGAAGCCAGCCTGTCGCATCGCCTTCTCGATATCGGGCTTCGCGCCCAGCGGTGGCACGAGCGCCAGGTCGGCATCCTTCGTGAACAGGGCGACGCCGAGCGTGACCTCATCCGTGTGCAGGTAGATCGCCTGCGCTCCCACGAGGACGATGTGGTCCAAGTGGCCGCTCAGGGCGTCGAGCGCGTCAAGCAGCGCCCGGCGGGCGTCAACGAGGACGCGATCCGGGGCGTCGCCAGGCATCCGGATTTCCCTCCATCCATTCGATGAGCGCCTCGGCCTCCGCTGGGCCGCGGCCGGGGCTGGTCAGCAGATCCGCTGCCACCTGCGGGAGCGCCGCGAACGTGATCCCGCCTTGGTCCCATGTCCGTTCAAATGCAACGTCGGCGACTGGTTCGAGCAGTACCGCGTTGCCGCCGCTCGGAGCTGCGCGCAACCCGAGGCGACTCGCCGCCTTCTCGATGTTCGGGACGTAGACGGCTGCCAGAGCGGCAGGAGCAACCTCCGCACGGCGTGCCGCGGCGAGGCTACCTGTCACAGCGTACGGAGCATCCAGCGCTTGAAGACGAGCCTCCAACGCTCGCGGGCCTCGTGGCTCAAGGAAGAACCTTGATCTATTGGCCTCCAAGAGCGAGTAGTCCTGTGTCCATCTGCGAAGGAGTCCCTTCCAGTCGACGCTCTCGATCGGCCCGCGTCCGCTACGCTCGACGAGCGCCTCGCTCACCAGGAAGGAGACGACCCTCGACGCACTACCGAGAGGGAGCTCAGCCAGGTCGGCCAGCAATCGGAGCGGGTACGGCGGCGCGAAGTCCAGCAGGGCTCGGACGACGCGGGCGGATGCCGGGCCTCTCAGCGATCGGAGGGGCCGATCCTCTGCCCACGGGTTCGATTCCGCTCCGCTGCGTTCGATGAAGATCGGCGGTACGCGCGTGGCGATACGCAGATTGCCGGTAGCGTCCGCATACGAGAACCCGAGGTTCTCGAGCATCGTGCGAGTCCTAGAGGTCAAGAAGCGACTCAACACGAGAACGCCGTCCACGCCCGCGATTGTCGGGATCCGTCCCTTCGGAACCGGCGGTCGGAGCCACAGCGAACCCAACTCACTCGACAGGGCGTACGTGTCCCGTGGATAGAGGCTCGCGCGAACCTCAACGGCCAGGCGCGCCCGCGCCTTATTGGGCGCCTCGACGGCCAAGAAGGCATCGGGCCGCCATTCGCCCGGGGTCTGGCCCCGCGGCTCGCGATCTATCGCGACCGACCAGCCATCTGGCATCCTGTCGACGAGCATCGTCTCGAGAGAGGCCAGGAGCTCGCGTTCGCTCGATGGTGCAGGTGCGTCCTTCAGTGTTCCAATCATCCGTGCTGTTCCACTCCTTGCGGAACAAGGCCTATTCGTGGAACACCATAGCACATCCGACGTGGCCGGCAAGCAGGTAGCCGACCCAGACTCCGGTGTGGGCTTCACGCTGACCGGGCTCGGGAAGGCCGGATTCGAGGGCTTCCGATCCGTGGGGGAGCTACTCGACCCACGGCTTCGGCGTGAGATCCCCGACGCCCCGGGGGTCTACATCGTCCTCTACATGGGCGACGAGCCCCCTGAGTTCCTGGAGACCAGCACTGGCGGTTGGTTCACACTGTCGCGAGCCTCTCTGAGGTCGCGCGAACTGAGGACCACGGTGGTGTTCTGCGTCTGGGTGTTCCGTATCGATAGGTCGAGCATCTGGCTCACGACGAACCTCTCCAGCTCCGCCGTCTTCTTCTCCTGCTCTTCGACCCTGCGCTTCAGAGATCCGATCCCGGTGACGCTGACCTCGGACACGTCGGGCCACAAGAGCAGGAAGATGACGAGAACGACGAGCGCGAGCCACAGGGCGTCACCGAGTCCGAATGGACCGCAGACCGTGATTGCCGCTGTGTCGCCCGCCTCCTGGCGGCAGATCCTGCCGGCGTCACCGACGTACGTCGCCGAAACGATTGCCAACGCCGCGACGGCAAGTAGTCCAACCAGTGCCCATCGCGCGTAGTCACGCTTCCGCGGCTTCTAGTTGTCGGTGCCGGCTCCGTTCGTCATCGACCGCACACTTGATTCCGGCCTCGTCGCTAACCCTAGAGGCATCATGCGCCTCCGCCAACCGACCCGTGGCGTGATCGCGCCGTCGCCACCAGACCCAAGGGAATGCAGTTGGACGTCCGCTGCGGATCAACCCCAGAAGATCGCCGTCGGATCCGCGTCGATCTCGGCGAGCAGCGAGTCGACGTGCGCGGCCGCGTCGATCCTGTCGTACCGATGCCAGCGCAGGTTCCGGTCACGCCAGAACAGCGTCCACGCGGCATTCGTCGGCGAGTACCGGAGTCGGGCGATCGGGAAACGGCTCCACTCAGGTCCGATGTCGGCGCGCCACGGCGCACGGCGCTCCACGATCGTGACCGCGCTGCCCTGGACCTCCACCTCGAGGCGAACCTGGTGCCTGGCGCGCGCTGGCACGCGGGCATCGACGAAGCGTCGGATCCTGGCGAGGTCAAGCTCCGGCATCTTCGCTCTGGCGGACACGCCGCCAGACTATCGAACGAACGCCTGTCTCGTGAGGTGAGACGGGGCCAATCAGGTATGCGCTCTATCGCAGTTATGTGCTCTTGGCCCGATGACCGATAGAGCCTATAAGTCACCCGATTCGTGCTTGGTTACCACTCAGGAAAGCACAGCGGATTGAAGAAGTGACTTATGAGTCCCCTGCTCTACCACTGAGCTACTCCGCCGCCGTGGGGCCGAGATTCTAGCGCAGGTCGCGGCTGCGCACGACGGCCGGTCAAAGTGCATGACGGCCTTGCACCGGATCCCCGATCGCCCCATTACCATCGCCGTATGGACTACGGACTCTGCCTCCCCAACGTCCGCGATAGTGCCTCCCCAGAGGGCATCGAAGCCGCCGCGGACGTCGCCGAGCGTCTGGGCTGGTCGACGGTCTGGACGACCGATCACGTCCTCATCGACCGGGGGGACGCCGACGAGTACGGCCGGGTCTACGAGGCGATCCTGACCCTTGCCTGGGTCGGCGCGCGACACCCGCGGATCCGCCTTGGCACGAGCGTCATCGTCGTCCCGCAGCGGAACGCCGTTCTCCTCGCCAAGGAGCTGGCGACGCTCGACTCGCTGAGCGGGGGCCGTGTCATCGCCGGTGTCGGGGTCGGCTGGAGCGAGCAGGAGTTCGCGAACCTCGGCATCGCCGAGCGGTTCCACGTCCGCGGAGCCTACCTCGAGGAAACGATCCGCCTGTGGCGGCACCTCTGGTCCGGTTCCACCGATCCCTTCCGGGGCCACTTCCACGCCATCGAGGACTTCACCTTCGGCCCGCTGCCCGCGCAGGGGGCGAACCTGCCGATCGTCGTCGGGGGTCGGGCCGAGCGCGTGCTCCGGCGCGCCGGGGAGCTCGCCGACGGCTACCACTCGAGCCAGACAGGTCCGGCAACGTACGCCGAGCGGGTCCCGGTCATCCGTTCCGCGGCCGAGGCGGCCGGCCGGCCCATGCCCTGGCTGTCGGCGCGCGTCCGCGTCCAGTTCGGCACGACGACCGACGCCGGCTATGCACTACGCGGCTCGCCGGACGAGATGGCCACCGGGGTCCGGGCCTTCGCCGCACTCGGGGTCACGCACCTCGCACTCTGGTTCGAGGCCGCCGATCCCGCCGAACTCGTCTCGCGCGCGGACCAGTTCGCCCACGAAGTGGCGCCCCTCGTCGAGGTGACCGACACGTAGAGGACTCGCGCGACCACCAACTGATGTGGAGCAACGGCGCCCGGCGCGTGACGTCCAGGGGCAGCTCGGGTGCCTTCGACTGCCTGCCGTCTGCCGCTCGCCTTGTCAGTACTACTGTCACCAGGCGACCAGATCGCGGCCGACGTGCCCTGGATCGCGGGTTCGGCCCGCCTCCTCGCACGAGATGTCAGTACTACCGGAATATCGTCGCGCAGAGGCGCCGGCGATCGAGGGTGCCGCGGATCCTGCTGCCCCGCGACAGTACTACTGACATCCGTGACGACAAACGGCTCGAACGCGAAGTCGACCAGAAGCCCGGCAGCCCGTCCCTATACTCCGCTGGTGACCGACCCGATGGCTGGCCAGCCGGCCGTGCCGCCCTCCGCGCTACCGCGGCCGATGGGCCTGGGCGACGTCGTGGACGGGATCATCGAGCTCTACCGGACGCGGGCCCGCCTCGTGCTCGGCATCAGCGCCGTGCTCCAGGGGCCAGTCGTCATCATCGACCTCATCCTCGGCGCCGGCATGGTCGACCAGCTCTCGATGATGGTCGGCTTCGACGTCCTCGACCCGCCGGTCCCCCTGCCGACGTCGCTCCCGCCCCTGGACCCCCAGGCTGTGTGGGGTTTCCTCGGCATGGCCGGCGCGATGGTGCTCATCGCGACCGTAGCCGGCGGCCTCACGACGGCGGCACTCGCGGTCGCAATCGGCGAAGCGCGCCTCGGGCGCCGTCCAACGTTGCGGGGGGTGTTCTCACGGGTGCTCCGCCGCCTGGGCGCCCTCGTGGTCACGATGCTCACGGTCGTCGGGGTGATAACGGCCGGAGTCGTGGGCGGGCTCCTCCTGGTGGCGGCGATCGTCTCGCTCGCGCCGGACCCGGCCGCGGGTGGCCTGCCCGTGTTCCTGGGCCTCGTCGCAGCGGTCGGGGTCGTGGTCCTCCTCACCTTCCTCGGCCTGCGCTGGGCGCTGTGGCCGCAGGTCGTGCTGCTCGATGGCGGTGCCGGCATCACCGCGCTCGGGCGCAGCTTCCGTCTGGTGGCCGGCTCCACGTGGCGCGTCCTCGGCTACGCGCTCGCCTTCGGGCTCGCGACGGGCATCCTCACCCAGCTGCTGGGGCAGCTGGGGGGCATCGTCGTCGGCCTGGTGACCGGTCCCGCCGACACGCCCGGCACACTGCTCCGCGTCATCTGGGCGGCGGCGATCACGATCGTCATGGCACCAGTGGTGCCGGCGGCGATGACCCTGCTCTACCTCGACCTGCGCCTGCGGCGCGGAGAGCCGGCGCCGACCGACTAGGGGCCGAAGAGGAGCGCCAGCCAGTCGTCGAGCGGTGAGCGCGGGCCGCTGCCGGCCGGGTCCTCGCCCAGCGGCGTGATCGGCGCCGGCGATGGCGCGCCGGCCTGGAGGCCGAAGACCCGTTCGCCCGGCTCGCCGTACCCGTAGGCGCGCGCCTGCAACGTCACGTAGGCGGGTGTCTGGACCAGCTCCAGCTCACGGCGCTCGGCTTCGAGCTTCGCCGCCGCCGCGGCGGTCGACTCGCGCAGCTGCTCGGCGCGTCCGGTCGCAGAGGCGCTGTCGGCGACGGCGCGGGCGAAGACGACGACGATCCAGAGGATGACGAGCGCGCCCAGCAAGCCGGCCAGGCTGCGGCGTGAGAGGCCGGCCACCGGCATCCGTCCCAGGGGCGGCTCAGGTTCAAGGTCGGCCGGCGGCCCCCCGGGCGGCGGCGCGTCGGCGAACTCTACCGGGTCGAACGGGGTGCGCGGCAGGCGGCTCACGAGTGGACCCATGGCGGGATGGTAGCTACGGGCAGCTACCGTGTCAAACGAGTCGCCCGCGCGCGCGCGGCGGTTGACTGGCCGCGACGGCGTGCTAGACTCGGCGTCAGTTTCGAACGTGCGTTCGATTTCGAGGTGATCCCGATGCGTCTCTACGCCAGCGCCACCGTCGCCGAGGTGCTCGACCGCCTGCTCGCCGATCCGGCCGTGGCCGCCGCGGTCGTGGCCGACCGGACCCTCCCGGCGCGCGCCGCCGACATGCGCCCCTTCCCCGACTGGCTGGACGCGGGGCTGCGCAGCGGCCTCGAGGGCCGCGGCGTGACCGGCCTCTACTCCCACCAGGCGGAGGCCATCGAGGCGCTGCGCGGCGGGCGCGACGTCTGCATCGTCACGCCCACCGCATCGGGCAAGTCGCTCTGCTACGACCTGCCGGTGCTGCAGGCGGTGGCCGAGGACGCCTCGACGCGGGCGCTCTACCTCTTCCCCACCAAGGCCCTCGGCCAGGACCAGCTGGCGGGCTTCCACGAGCTGGCCGACGCCGCCGGGATCGAGGTCGCGGCGGCGATCTACGACGGCGACACGCCCGCCCCCGTCCGCCAGACGGTGCGCGCGGCCGGGCAGGTCGTGGTGACCAATCCGGACATGCTCCACGCGGCGATCCTGCCCCACCACACGAAGTGGTTCCAGCTCTTCGAGCAGCTGCGCTACGTCGTCGTGGACGAGGCTCACACGTACCGCGGCGTGTTCGGCAGCCACGTCGCCAACGTCCTGCGCCGGCTGATGCGCCTGTGCGCCCACTACGGCAGCGCGCCGCGCATCATCACCTGCTCGGCGACCATCGGGAACCCGGGCCAGCTGGCCGAGACGCTGACCGGGCGGGCGCCCGTGCTGGTCGACCGCAACGGGGCGCCGGCCGGTGAGAAGCGCGTCCTGATCCTCAATCCACCCGTCGTGGACGCCCGGCTCGGCGTCCGCGCCAGCGCCTACGGGCTGGTCGAGCGGGCTGCCGTGACGTTCCTGCGCGCCGACCGCCAGACGATCGTCTTCGGCCGCTCCCGAACCAGCGTCGAGCTCCTGCTCACGCGCCTGCGCGAGGCGCTGCGCGAGGGCCGCGGCCCGGTCGGGCGCGTGCGCGGCTACCGGGGCGGCTACCTGCCCAGCGAGCGCCGGGCCATCGAGCACGGGTTGCGCAGCGGCGACGTGCTCGGGGTGGTGAGCACGAACGCCCTCGAGCTGGGCATCGACATCGGCCGGCTCGACGCCGCGGTGCTGGCCGGCTACCCCGGCTCGATCGCCGCCACCTGGCAGCAGATCGGGCGCGCCGGCCGCCGCCGCGAGCTGAGCGCGGCCGTGCTGGTGGCCACGAGCGGCCCGGTCGACCAGTACGTGGCCACGCACCCGGACGTGCTCTTCGAGGCCAGCCCGGAGGAGGCCCGCCTCGACCCCGAGAACCTCCACGTCCTGCTGGCGCACCTGCGCGCGGCCGCCTTCGAGCTGCCCTTCGAGCCGGGTGAGCGCTTCGGCGCCGCACCGGCCGACGACCTGCTCGCCTTCCTCGGCGAGGACGGCCACGTGCGCCAGGCGGCCGACGGCCGGTGGTACTGGGCGAGCGAGAACTTCCCGGCCTCGGAGATCTCGCTGCGCGTGGCGTCGCCGGGCAACGTGCTCATCATCGACACCGGCGGCGACCGGCCGCGCGTGGTGGGCGAGGTCGACCTCTTCTCCGCTCCGACGCTCGTCCACGAGGGCGCCATCTACCTCCATGAGTCGCGCCAGTACCACGTGGACCGCCTCGACTGGGACGAGCGCAAAGCGTACGTGCGCCCCGTCGACGTTGACCACTTCACCCAGGCGGAGCTGGCCGTCACGCTCAAGCCCCTCGAGGCGTTCGCGTCCGACGCCGTCCCGGGCGGGGAGCGCGTCCACGGAGAGGTCATGGTCAGCAGCCTGGCCACGATCTACAAGAAGCTGCGCCTGGAGTCGCTGGAGAACCTCGGCTGGGGGCGCATCCACCTGCCCGAGCTGGAGCTCCATACCACGGCGTACTGGGTGGCCGTGGACCCGGCCGCGGTCGCCGGCTGGCGGCGTGACGAGCTCGACGTGGCCCTCGTGGGCGCCGGTCGGGCGCTGCAGACGGTGGCCAGCGTCCTGCTCATGAGCGATCCGCGGGACCTCGGGCTCATCTCGCAGGTGCGCTCTCCGCACGCCGAGCGACCGGTCGTCTACCTGTACGACGGCGTGCCCGGCGGGGTCGGCCTCGCGGCGCGCCTGTTCGAGCGCCATGCCGAGCTGGTGGCCGGGGCCCGCGACCTCGTCGCCGACTGCCCCTGTGACGCGGGTTGCCCGGCCTGCACGGGACCGCGCCTCGAGAGCGGCGGCGAGGGCAAGCGGCTCGCCTCTCGGCTCCTGGCGCTGCTCAGCGGTGCCCGGGCCGACATCGCCGGCGCGCCGGCGGCGTGACGCACGAGCTGGCACGCGTCTCGTCCAGCGTGCCCGGCATGGACCGGGACCCGACGCTGCTGGCACGCCGCCTCGAGCGACTGCGGGCCCTCGACCGGCGGCTCGTCACCGCGGCCGAGCTCCCGCCACCGGCGCGGCGCACCGCCGCGGGCGCAGATCCAGGGGCGCGCGCGGCGCACCTCGCGGCGGGACTGGGCGGGACCGTGGAGGAAGGCTCGGGCGGGCCGGTCGTCGTGGTTGAGCGCGCGACGCCGCTGCCGATGACCCTCGACGGGCTGGCCCGCCTCCCCTACCCAGTCGACATGGAGCGCCCGCTCGTCTACCTCGACACGGAGACGACGGGCCTGGGCAGCGCGGCCGGCACGCTCGCCTTCCTGGTGGGCATCGGCCGCTGGGACGGGGCCTCCTTCTGCGTCCGTCAGCTCGTGCTGCCCGATCACGCCGACGAACCCGCGCTCCTCGCCGCGCTCGAGGCCGAGATCCCCGCCGACGCCTGCCTCGTCACGTACAACGGCCGTGCCTTCGACTGGCCGCTGCTCGTCGCGCGCTACCGGCTCCACCGGCGACCGCCACCGGTCACAGCCGGGCATCTCGACCTGCTGCCCATCGCTCGTCAGCTGTGGCGACACCGGCTGCCCGATGCCCGCCTGGCCAGCGTGGAGGCCGGCGTGGCCGGGGTGCGACGTCACGGCGACCTGCCCGGCGCCCTCATCCCGGAGCGCTACTTCGCCTGGCTGCGCACGGGGCGTGCCGCCCTGCTGGCGGACGTCCTCGCGCACAACCGAGAGGACGTCGTCTCGCTGGGCCGGCTGCTGGGCGAGATGAGCGAGCGGCTGGCGGACCCGGAGCGGCGCCGCTCGGCCCATCCGGGGGACGTGGCCTCGCTGGCCCGGGTCTTCCGGCGCGACGGTCGCCAGGACGAAGCGCTCGCCTGTTACGCGGAGGCGCTCGCCGCGTGGGACGAGCGAGAGCCCGCGCCCACCCGGCTCGATCGCGACACGCTGGCCGCCGAGGCAGCCCGCCTCCTGTCACGCACCGGGCGCCACGCCGAGGCTGAGGCCGCCTGGCGCGCGCTGGCGGACCGGGGCGGCAGCACCGCCGTCTGGGCCTGCATCGCCCTCGCCAAGCACCGCGAGCACCGCGCGCGCGACTCCGCTGGCGCCATGGAGGCGGCACTGCGCGCGCTGCGCATCGTGGAGCGACGTCGCGCGGTGGGTATCCCGCTGCGCGCGGCGGAGCGGGATCTCGCGCGGCGGCTGGCGCGGCTCCACCGTCGTGCGCGAGCGCGGCGGTTGACATGACCCACAAGCGAACGGAATATAGGCCGCAGACGAAATCGTTTACGTGTCCGACGGGCTGCGGCCTTCGTCGCCAGGAGGGAAGCATCGAGTGACGTCACCGGCGATGCGCGTCGCGCTCCTCGGCGCCGGCCGGATCGGCCGGCTGCACGCCCGTCTCCTGTCCGAGCTGCCCGGGGTCGAGCTGACGATCTCCGACACGGACCCCGCGCGTGCCGCCGACCTCGCCAACGAGGTGGGCGGGCGCGCCCTGGATCTCGAAGAGGCCATCGACGGCGCCGAGGCACTCGTCATCGCGGCCGCCACCGACGCGCACGCGGCGCTCATCCGGCGCGGTATCGCCCGCGGCATCCCGACGTTCTGCGAGAAGCCGCTTGCCGGCGACCTTGCCAGCACGATCGCCATCGCGGCCGAGGTGGCCGCCTCCGGCATCCCCTTCCAGGTCGGCTTCCAGCGCCGCTTCGATCCCGGCTACGCCGAGGCGCGCCGCCTCCTCGCCTCGGGCGAGCTGGGCACGCTTTACGCCTTCCGCCTGGCCGGTCACGACCCGGCGCCACCGCACGAGGCGTACATCCCCGTCTCCGGCGGCCTCTTCCGCGACTTCTCCATCCACGACTTCGACGTCATCCGCTGGCTGACCGGCGACGAGGTGGCGGAGGTCTTCGCCGTGGGCGCCGTGCGCGGCTTCGAGGTCTTCGCCAAGTACGGCGACGTGGACACCGCGGTGGTCACGCTGACCATGGCCGACGGCGCCGTGGGCGCCATGACCGTGGCCCGCCACGACCCGCTGGGCTACGACATCCGCGCCGAACTCTTCGGCTCTCGTGACAGCGTCAGCGTGGGCCTGGGCCCGCACACGCCGATGCGCTCCGTGGAGCCCGGCGTCCCGCCGCCGGCCGGCCCAGCCTGGCGCGATTTCCTGGTGCGCTTCGAAGCCGCCTATCGCGACGAATTCGCGGCTTTCCTGCGCGTCGCGCGCAGGGAGCTGCCGAGCCCCTGCACAGCCGCCGACGGATTGGCCGCGCTCAGGGTTGCAGAGGCCGCTACATTGTCACTGCAGCAGCATCGTCCCGTGCGCATCGCGGAGATCGCCGGATGATGTGCGGGCAACCGATGGAGGTCCGAAAGGAGGTGGGGTCCTCGGCTTGAGTCCCCACCAGCTATCGGCAGCGAACGACGTGCCCGGCCGCCGGTCGGACACCCGAGGAGGAGAACACATGAAGTTCCGGACCCTTATGGCGTCCCTGGCCATCGTCGGCCTCATCGCGGGCGCCTGCCAGCAGGCCACTACGGGCGGCGCCGACCCTGCCCGCGCGGGCATCGTCATCGAGGTCGTGACGCACGGCCAGGCCTCCGACCCGTTCTGGTCGGTCGCCGCGAACGGCGTGAAGCAGGCCGCCAAGGACATGGGCGTCACGGCCAACTACAGCGCCCCGGACACCTTCGACATGGTCAAGATGGCGCAGCTCATCGACGCGGCCGTGGCCAAGAAGCCCGCCGGACTCGTCGTCTCGCTGCCCGATGCGACAGCCCTCGGGCCGAGCATCAAGAAGGCCATCGAGGCCGGCATCCCGGTCATCACCATGAACTCCGGTAGCGATACCTACAAGGAGCTCGGAGCCCTCATCCACGTCGGCCAGACGGAGTACGAGGCCGGCAAGGGCGGCGGCGAGAAGATGGCCGCGGCGGGCGTCAAGAACGCCATCTGCGTCAACCAGGAGGTCGGTAACGCCGCCCTCGACCTGCGCTGCCAGGGCTTCACGGATGGCCTGACCGGCGGCAAGGTCGCCGTGCTCCAGGTGACCCTGACCGATCCGACCGGTGCCGAGCAGAAGATCGCGGCGGCCCTCCAGGCCGACCCGAGCATCGACGGCGTCATGACCCTCGGACCGACCGGCGCCGCACCGGCGCTCAAGGCTCTCGAGTCGGCCGGCCAGCTGGGCAAGATCCAGCTCGCGACGTTCGACCTCTCGCCGGACGTCCTCAAGGCGCTCGGCGACGGCAACATGCTCTTCGCCATCGACCAGCAGCAGTACCTGCAGGGCTACCTGCCCATCGTCTACCTCACCCTCTACAAGCTGTATGGGCTCATGCCCGGTGGCGGCGGCGTGGTCCTCACGGGCCCCGGCTTCGTCACCAAGGACACGGCCGCCCAGGTCATCGACCTGAGCGCCAAGGGCATCCGCTAGCAGGCAGACCCGATCGCCATCGGGCCAACCATGTGATACCCGACGGGGCCGGCGCGAGTCGGCCCCGTCGAGTTACCGAGGGTCGAGCATGAGCACGGCAGACGCCCCGGCAGTCCCGGCCCGCACGCGGCGGGTCAACCCGCTGCGCCGTTTCCTCAACCGTCCCGAATTCGGCGCCATCGCGGGCGCCATCCTCGTCTTCCTCGTCTTCCTCCTGCTCACGGGCGGCAAGGGCTTCCTGGAGGCGCGCGGCATCGCGGGCCAGCTCCAGGTCGCGGCACAGATCGGCATCCTCGGCGCGACCGTCTCGCTGCTGATGATCGCGGGCGAGTTCGACCTCTCGATCGGCTCGATGATCGGCGCCGCCGGACTCGTGCTCGCGCTCTGTCTGGTCCATTTCCAGCTGCCGGTCTGGCTGGCCGTGATCATCACGTTCGCCTTCGCCATCGGCTGGGGCTTCCTGCAAGGCTGGATCGTCGTGAGGACCGGGCTTCCGTCGTTCCTCGTGACGCTCGCCTCGCTCTTCATCCTGCGCGGCGGATCGATCGGGGCGACGCGGGCCATCACGAACCTGACCGTCGTCAGCGGCGTGAACGATAAGATCGCCGGCGACCCGTTCGCCGCCCTGTTCAACGCCACCTTGCTCTCGATCACCATTCCCGGCGGCGGGAGGGCCGACTTCAGGATCGAGATCCTCTGGTGGATCATCATCGCCGGCCTGGCCACATGGGTCCTGCTGCGCACCCGCTTCGGCAACTGGATCTTCGGCACCGGCGGCTCGGCCACCGCCGCACGGAACCTCGGCGTGCCCGTGGCCCGGGTCAAGATCTCGCTTTTCATGTGCACCGCGGCGAGTGCCGCCCTGCTGGCCACCATCCAGGTCATGAGCGTCGGCAGCGCGGACGTCCTGCGCGGCCAGAACAAGGAGTTCGAGGCCATCATCACCGCCGTCATCGGCGGCACGGCGTTGTCGGGCGGCTTCGGCTCGGCGCTCGGCTCGATGTTCGGAGCGTTGACGCTGGGCATCACGCAGCTGGGCATCTTCTTCGTTCCCGGCTTCAACACCGACTGGTACCAGGTCGTGCTGGGTGGCCTGCTCCTGGCGGCCGTCATCGTCAACGACTATCTCCGGCGGCGGGCATCGGAGGCGCGCAGATGAGCGACACGGCACCTCCCGTCCTCGAGGCGCGCGGCGTCTCGAAGTACTTCGGTCGCGTGATCGCCCTGGAGGACGTCTCGCTGAGCGTGCGCGCCGGCGAGGTCAACTGCCTCCTGGGCGACAACGGCGCCGGCAAGTCCACCCTCATCAAGCTGCTCTCGGGCGTTTACCAGCCCGACTCCGGCACGCTGCTGATGGACGGCCAGCCGCTCGAGCTCGCCTCGCCACGCGATGCCCTGGACCGGGGAATCGCCACCGTCTTCCAGGACCTCGCGGTCATGCCGCTCATGAGCATCACCCGCAACTTCTTCCTCGGCTCTGAGCCGACAAGGGGCAGCGGACCGTTCCGGCGCTTCGACCTGGCGGCCTGCGACGACATCGCTCGTGCGCAGATGCGCGAGATCGGCATCGAGGTGCGCGACACCTCGCAGCTGGTCGGGACACTGTCGGGCGGGGAGCGGCAGACGGTGGCCATCGCCCGCGCCGAGTACTTCGGCGCGCGGGCGCTGATCCTCGACGAGCCGACCTCCGCGCTGGGCGTCAAGGAGGCAGCCATCGTCCTGCGCCACGTCCTGCGCGCGCGCAGCCGCGGACTGGCGGTCATCTTCATCACCCACAACGTGCAGCACGCGCTGCCGATCGGCGACACGTTCACGATCCTCAACCACGGTCGGCTGGCTGGGACGTACCGGCGCGGCGAGGTGGATCTCGAGCAGCTGCTCCGCCTCATGGGCGGCGGCGAGGAGCTGAACGAGCTGGCGCGGGAGCTGGAGGAGCTGGCGCGGGAGAACGCCGGCGCACGGGTTGCTCGCACCGTGCCGCCGCCGGCCGAGGTGCCGCCGCCCCCGGCCGGCTGACGCGAGCCTCACCGTGCCGACGACGATCGCCGAGGTCGCGGCCCGGGCGGGCGTTTCCATCGCGACCGTCAGCCGCGTGCTGGCGGGCATGCCCGGGGCGCGGCCGGAGACCCGCGAGCGGGTGCTGGCCGTGGCGCGGGAGCTGCGCTACCGGCCCTCTGGCGTGGCGCAGTCCCTGAAGCGCCGGGCGACCCGCACGTTGGGCCTGATCATCACCGACATCGCCAACCCGTTCTTCCCCGACCTCGTGCGGGCCGTGGAGGATGCCGCCCGCGAGGCCGGCTACACCGTCCTGCTCTGCAACGGCGCCGACGACCCCGAGCGGGAGGCGGCCTACCTCGAGCTGCTGGCCAGCCGCCGCGTGGACGGGATGATCGTGGCCTCCAGCGCGCTGACCGAACGCCACGGACGCTGGCTGGCGACGGCCCCGCTGCCGGCGGTGCTCGTCAACTGCGCGGACGCGGAGGGGCGCCTGCCCGCCATCCTCAGCGACAGCCGCGACGGCGGACGCCAGGCGGCCGCGCACCTGCTCGGCCTGGGGCACGGGCAGCTGGGGCACATCCGCGGTCCCCGGCCGCATGCGGCCGCCGCGGAACGACACGCTGGGGTCCTGGACGCCCTGGCCGACGCCGGGGTCGACCAGCAGACGCTCGTCGTCGTCGAGGGCGATGGCCACGTCGCAGGTGGGGAGCGGGCGGCGCGTGAGCTACTGCGGCTGGCCCCGAACACGACGGCCATGGCCTGCTACAACGACCTGACCGCGATCGGCGCATTGCGCGCCGTGCGGGCGCTGGGCCTGGCCGCCCCCGGCGACGTCAGCGTCGTCGGTTTCGACGACATCGACCTGGCCCGCTACGTGGACCCGCCGCTCACCACGATCGCGCAGCAGACCGAGCACATGGGGCGCTGGGCCGTGCGGGCGCTCATCGGAGGCGACGGACCGTCACCCGGAGCGGAGATGCTGCCCGTGCACCTCGTCGTGCGCGGTTCGACCGCGCCGCCGCGCGGCTGAGGCGGCCAGGGCCGCCCGCCAGCCCCCGTCCCGGTAGGAGCCCACGCGGTCGGCTGCGCTGGGCTCGACGAAGCGGCGGACGCGCTCGCGGACCATGCGCATCCGAACAGCGTCCCGGTCGGCCACCCCGGCCAGGCCCGGCGCCTCCACGACAAGCGAGCCGGCGGCGGCCGCGACCCGCAGGTCGAGACGGCGGCGCTGGTGCCCGCCGATGCCGTGGTGCACGGCCGTCGAGAGGAGCGCGGCGAGGAACGTGTCGCCGGCGCCCGTCGGGTCGACCTCCCCGTCGCTCTCCGCGGCGCGGTAGCGGAGCGTCTCGGCCGGCCCGTCTTCGCCGAGTGCGATCAGCAGGCCGCCCTCCCATCCCTGCGTGATGAGCAGGTGGGCGCCGGGCCTGAGCAACGGGAAGAGCGACTCCAGCGGCGTAGCCGGGTCCAGGTCGTGGTGGCTGGCGCCGACGATGTCCGCTCGCCACAGCAGCGGCGAGGCCTGCGGCGGCTTGCGGCTGACCAGCTCCCCTGCCACGAGGCGGCGCAGGAACCCCTGCCAGGCGACGCTGACCATGGCCTCGGCCGGGATGGCTGCCACCCAGTCGTCGCTGACCTCGCCGGCGACCGGGACCATCGACCAAGCAGTCGCCCGCTGCCAGGACTCCGGGAGGGGCGGGACCGGCAGGGGCACCCCCGGGCGGACGCACGTCTGGCGGCGCCCGGCTGGCGTCTCCTCGTTGAGGAAGACGGGGCCCTCGGGGAGCGGCACGAGCATGAGGTCCACGCCGGCCCCACGCAGGAGGTCGAGCTCGGCGGCGCTGCGGGCCTCGGCCTCCACGCCGACCACGGCCGCGGTGCGCAGGCCGAGTCGTGCCGTGGTCAGCGCCGAGTACGTCACGCCGCCACCCAGGCGCCAGCCGCGGGGGTCGTCCGGGGCCACGTCCCGGCAGGCCGAGCCGACGTGGAGGACCTCGGGCGAGACGGCCGTCACGACGACCCCACGGACGCGCGCGGCCGGGCCGGTGTAGCCTGAGCCCGCAAGCCGACGTTCCCGGAGATGCCGTGTACTTCTACGAGCTCCACGAGGGCGACGCCGACCTCCTCAACGATGTCCTACTGGTCCACGACGAAGAATTCGACGAGGAGGAGTTCCTCGAACTCGTCCTGGAGGCGCGCTCCGCCGTCCTGCGGTCGTTCGAGGAGGATACGCTCGTCGAGGCCGTGGCGAACGAGCTGGAACGTCGTCACGGCTTCACCTTCATCCACGACGCCCGGCTGCGGGTCTCCGTCTTCGTCTCGAGCGAAGAGGGCGAAACCGCCGTCGTGGGGCTCGACGAGGGCGACGCCGGGGGCGAGGAGGACGAGGACGACGATGAGGATGGGGCGAGGACCGGCTTCCGCTCGCTCGTCGTGGACATGGAGCGCGGCCCGGATCTCAACTGAGGAGGCCGCCCGGTGACCGAGACTCAGACGTTGAAGAGAACCTCGATGACGTCCCCGTCGCGCACGCGGTACGTCTTCCCCTCCGCGCGCAGCTTCCCGTGCTTGCGCGCCTCGGCCATCGAGCCCAGCGCCAGGAGGTCCTCGCAGAGCACGACCTCGGCCCGGATGAAGCCGCGCGCGAGGTCCGAGTGGATGGCCGCGGCGGCGTCCACGGCCGTGTCGCCATCGTGGATCGTCCAGGCGCGCGTCTCGTCAGGGCCGACGGTGAAGAAGCTGATCAGCCCGAGCAGGCGGTAGCTGAGGCGGATGACGCGGTCGAGGCTTGACTCGGCCAGGCCGAGCTCTTCGCGGAAGACCGCCGCCGATTCCTCGTCCAGCTCTCCGATCTCCATCTCGATGCGCGCCGAGAGCGCGTCGACGAGGCTCTGCCGGTGATCGTAGCGCACACGGACGGCGTCGGTCAGGGTCGGCGCGCGCGCCAGGTCCGCCTCCCCGACGTTGAGCAGCACGAGCACCGGCTTCTCGGTCAGGAAGCGGAAGCCGCGCACGATCTTGGCCTCGTCGCCGTCGAGCCCGAGATCGCGGATGGGCGTGCCGGCGGCGAGGCCGGGCACGATGCGCTCGAGGACGGCCAGCTCGCGCTCGTTCGCCTCGCGCTCGGACGGCGTGCCGTGCCGGCCGGTCGTGCGCAGCTTGTCGAGCCGCTTCTCGGCCATGGCCAGGTCGGCCAGCGTGAGCTCGAGGTCGAGATGCTCGAGGTCGCGCCAGGCGTCGACGCTCCCGCTGGGATGGGGCACGGCGGGGTCCTCGAAGGCGCGCACGACGTGGAGCAGCGCGTCGGCGTTGCGCAGCCGCGCCAGCGCCTCGGCCGGCATGTCGTTGGCGCCCGCGCCCCCGTCGGCCGCCGGCGGCGGCGCCGGCAGGTCGAGGTACGTCACGTCGGCGGGCACCTCGCGCTTCGGATGAAAGAGCGCCGTGAGGCGCTCGAGCCGCTCGTCGGGGACCTTGACCACGCCGACGTTGACGGTCAGACCACCGTACCCGCCGGTCTCGGCATGGCCGCGCGTGAGCGTGTTGAAGACGGTCGTCTTGCCCGAGCCGGCCAGGCCGACGATGGCGACCTGCACGGTCAGTAACCGAGCCCGGAGTCGACCACGTTGAGCAGCGGCTGCCCGACCTGGAAGCGACGCAGGTTCTGGCAGAACAGCTCGATGCTGCGGTCGAGCACCCGGCCGCTCGACCAGCTCGTGTGCGGCGTGACGATGACGTTGTCGAGCTCGTAGAAGGGCGACTCGGGCGGCAGGGGCTCGTCACGGAAGGCGTCGAGCACGGCGCCGCCGATGCGCCCCTCACGCAGCGCCCGCAGGAGAGCCCGCTCGTCCACGAGGCGGCCGCGGGCGACGTTGATGAGCCACGCGCCCGGCTTCATCGCGGCCAGCGCGGCGTCGTCGATGAGGTCCTCGGTCTGCGGCGTGAGCGGCAGGGCGAGAACGACGAAGTCGCTCGCCGCGAGGAGCTCCAGCAGCCCTTCCGGCGGGAGGACCCGCGTCAGCGACTGATCGATCGGCGGCTGTTCCTCACGGTCCTCGACGCTCGGGTCCGGGACGGCGCCGTCGGCCGTCCGCCGGCGTGTCGCGATGACACGGCAGCCGAACGTCGTGGCCAGCGCCGCGACCGCCCGCCCGATGGAACCCAGGCCCACCACGCCGATGGTCACGTCGCGCATCTCGCGCGCCACAAGCGGTTGCCACGTCCGCTCGCGCTGGAGCTCCAGGAGCTGGGGCAGGCGGCGCGAGACGGCCAGGACCATGAGCATCACGTACTCGGCGATGGGCCGGCTGAAGACGCCGCGCGCGTTGGTGATGGCCAGACCGCGTTGCCGCGCCGCCGGGGTCAGCACCCGCTCCACGCCGGCCGTCGCCGAGTGGACCCAGCGCAGCTCCGGGCAGCGCGCCAGCAGGCGGTCGAAGACGGCGGCCGGCAGCGGGCCGCGCAGGAGCACCTCGACATCGTCGAGGGGCGCATCGGCGAGTCCCTCCAGCGAGACCGTGACGATGCGCGAGCCGGGCGCTGCCTCGCGGATGCGTTCGAGGTCGGCCGGACGGTAGCGGGCCGACAGGATGGGCGTGAGCGCGATGGCGGCGGGCACGCCCCCCGGGCCGGACCCGGGGCCGGTGCGCGCGCCGGTGGCCGTGTCGCTCACGCGCGGGCCGCAGGCACGACGCGACGCAGCCAGGCCGCCGGATCGGCCAGCTCCGCCTCGCTGGGGAGCGCCTCCGGGCCACTCCATAGCCGGTCCAAGGCGACCTCGCCACCTCCCGCAGCGACGCCGGCCACGAAGCGCTCGCCGCGCCGGTACTGCTCGAGCTTGAGATCGAGCCCCGTGAGCCGGGCAACGAGGCGCTCGAGGCCCTTCCGCGGTGCCGCCCGGCGCGCCTCGAAGCGCACACGGACCGTGGCCACATCGGCCATCAGTTCCGCGCCGACAGCGTCCATCATCCAGTCGCTGAAGCCCTCCAGGAGGCTCATCACGACCTGCACCTCGCGCATCAACCGGCGCTGCTCGGGCGAGAGGAGCGCCGAGAGGGCGTCGGCGTCATCGCGCCGCCAGCGGCGCACCAGTTCGGCCACGCCCTCCACGCGGAAGGTGTTGGCCTCCTCGAGGAAGGAGGCCAGCTGGCGCTCCAGGCGCTCGGCCAGGTAGGGGCGCAGCCAGGGATGCGCCTCGAACTCGAAGGCGTGGGTCGTCTCGTGGAGGGCGATCCACGTCCGCATCTCGGCCAGCGGCACGTCGAGCTGGCGGGCCGTCTGGCGGATGTTCTCCTCGACGAAGAGCAGCCGGCCCGGGGACGTCTCGGCCGAGAGGAGTGCGACGTCATACTGGCCGAGCACGCGCGTGCCCAGGTAGCCGAGCAGGAAGGCTACCTGGCGGGTGGTGATGAACCGGTTGGCGAAGGCGGCGATGCTGGCGCCGAAGCCCGGGCTGGGCGGCCGCTCGCCCAGGAGCGACGCCTCGAGCCGGGCGACCAGCTCGCGGAACGTCCCCATGTTCGCCGCTGCCCAGCCGGCGCGATCGACGACCGCGTGGCGCTCCACGACCCCCGGCAGCGGCCTGCCCAAGCGCGCCTCGAGGCGGGGCACGATGCGCGCCATGATGTCCGCCCAGGCCGGCTCGACCGCGGTCAGCTCGGTCGGGTCGAGGGCGCCCTGAGCGGCACGCAGGCGCTTCGCCGCGATCGCCTCCGCCAGGGGCCAGTCGACCAGGCCGCGCCGGGCGACGGCCTCCGCGCGACGCCCGATCCATTCCGCCACGACCCCGGCGGCGAGGCCGACGACGAGACCCAGCTGCCAGGTTCGCGCGCGACGGGGGCGCAGCGCGACGGCGCGTCCGGCGCTCACGCCGCACCCCGCAGCACGACCCGCTCCACGGTCGGGAAGAGGTTGCCGAAGAGCCGCTCGGCGGTGCGGCAAAAGGCGGCCGCGTCCCCGGTCGTCAGCTGGAGGTGCCTCGCAACGGCGCCGGGGGAGGCGGCCAGGCCGTTCACCTCGAGCAGGCCGGCGAGCACGCTGGCGGTGGCCGAGGCCGAGTCGATGATGGCGATGCCGTCGCCGACGGAGCGCTCGAGCACCGGCACCAGGAGCGGGTAGTGCGTGCAGCCGAGCAGCAGCGTGTCGATGCGCTCGTGCTCCGGCAGCGGGAAGACGAACTCGCCGTCGGCGCCGCGCTCCCCGAGCAGCGGCGCCAGCGCCGCGCGGACCGCGGCCTCGACCTCGGGACCCTCCAGGCGACCGGCCTCGACCAGCGGCACGAGGGCGGGCGTGGCGTGCTCGTAGACCTCGACGAAAGGATTCTCATCCTTGATGGCGTGGAAGTAGGCACGCGAGCGGACCGTGGCCGGCGTCGCGATGACGCCCACGCGGCGGCAGCGGGTGGCCAGGGCGGCGGCAGTCGCGCCCGGCCGCACGACGCCCACGATGGGCAGGTCGTAGCGGGCACGCATCTGCGGCAGGGCCACCGCGCTCGACGTGTTGCAGGCCACGACGATGGCCTTCACCTCGCGCGCGGCGAGCTCGTCCACGCACGCCAGGCTGAAGCGGCGGACCTCGTCGTCGGAGCGCCGGCCATAGGGCGTGCGCAGGTTGTCACCGAGGTAGACCGTCGACTCGTCGGGAAGCCGCCGCAGGACCTCGCGCAGGACGGTCAGGCCGCCGACCCCCGAATCGAAGAAACCGATCGGGCGCGCGTCGACCATCGCCGTCAGCGGCGTCGCTTGACGGGCTCCGCGACGCCCGCCGAGGCCAACGCCATGAGGTCCGTGGCGATGCGCGCCATCTCCGCACTGATCTGCGCGGCCGGGTCGGCGAGGACGAAGGGGATGCCCTGGTTGTTCGACTCGACGACCAGCGCGCCACCACTCGTGAGCCGGAACTCCGGCTCACGGCCGAGGGACGCGACCAGCGAGGCCGGGTCGATGCCCCCGTTCGAATCGGCACGGTTGAGCAGGTAGCGGACCTTCGAGGGGGGATAGCCGATGGACCGGAAGAACTCGGCCATCGAGCGCGTGTTGACGATCGTCGTCGAGTCGTAGGTGACGATCTCGACGATCACGTCGCTGGCGTCGAGGAAGGCCATGGCCATCTCACCGACCGCGGCCGGCGTGTCGACGACGACGACCGAGTAGACACGCCGCAGGATCGAGAGGACCTTGTCGACGTCGCGCACCGTGAGCATCTCGTGCATCTCGACGCGCGGCGGAGCGAGCAGGATGTCGATGCCCGACGGGTCACGCCAGAGGACGTCGGAGAGGTCGCTCTCGGCGATACGGTCGGTGGGCAGATCGAGGATCGACGGCGTGTCGGCGGGCACGCGCAGGAGCGAGCGCAGGTCGCCGAACTGGAGGCTCCCGTCCACGAGGACCGTCTTCACGTCGCCCAGCTGGGCCAGGGCCACCGCGAGGTTGAACGCGATCGTCGTCTTCCCCACCCCGCCCTTGGGCGCGAAGATGGAGTAGACGAACGAGCGGCCCTCGGGCTTCGAGGCCTCCGCCTCGGCCGCCACCGTCTGCAGGAGGTTGATCAGCTCGTAGCCGCTGAAGGGCATGGTCAGGACGTAGTCCACGCCCTTCGACGGGTCGCGCTGGACCGGGTTCTGGGGCACGGTCAGGACGATCGTCGGCAGACGAAGGTCGCCCTCGCGCAGGTTCGCCGCCACCGCGAGGCCACGCACCTTGCCCTGCAGCAGCGCGTCGACGATGACGATGTCCGGGCGCAGCTCCTTCACCAGGCCCGGCACCTTGCGGCCGTCGCTGACGACGTCGAGGAGCCTGACCTGCTGTTGGGCGTTCAGCAGCCCACGAACGTACTGGGCGACCTGCGGGACGTCCTCGACGAGCAGCAGCCGGATCTGGCTTGCGGCGGTGGACACGTGGCCGACTATACCAAGCCGGCGACGAGCACCGCCCGCTCGGCGCCCGGGCCGAACGGGGTCAGCTCGTGGTCCCCGCCCAGGGTCTCGACGCGCAGGCCCGCCGCCTCGGCCATGCGCTGCAGCTCGGCGGCGCCGACGAGGCGAAGGCGGTCGGTGCGCGAGACGCGGTTCGGCATGCCGCCTTCGGGCGGCCAGGCATCGAAGATCGTGGTCAGCTCCACCATCGCCGTGGCCGGGTCATGGCGCGCCGCTGCCAGCTTGGCCACGCGCTGCCCGCTCGCCTCGTCCGCGCGCTCCCATTCGAGCAGCAGGCGGCCGTCGTACAGGGCGAGGTCGTCGGGGCCGGGCAGCCACACGTCGACGACCGCGCGCCCGTCGGGGCGAAGATGGCGGGCCATCGCCGCGAGGGCGGCCTGCTGGCGCTCGGCGGTCCCGAGCAGGAGCAGGCTGTTGAGGGCGAGCACGACGAGCCCGAAGCGCGGTCCGAGCTCGACCTCGAGCAGGTCGGCGGCGACGAGCTCCAGCGAGCCGATGCCGCGGCGCCCGCTCCGCCCCCTGGCCCGGTCCCAGGCAGCCCGGGCGCGGCCGAGCATGGCCGGGTCGAGGTCGACGCCGACGACCTCGTGGCCGGCGGTCGCCAGCGCGACGGCGATCCGGCCGCTGCCCGCGGCCAGTTCCAGGATCGGCCCGCCGTTGCGTGCGGCGAGGGCAAGGTACAGGTCGAGATCCCCCGGGTCGTCGCGCAGGTCGAGGTCGTACCAGCGCGCCAGCAGTTCGGCACGCGTCGCCGAGGGGACGGCCTCAGCCACCGCGAAACTCGCGCCAGGCGGCCTCGACGAGGCTCGGGTCAGCGAACAGCTCGTACGCGGTCTGGGCGACGATGGTGGCCGCCAGCAGCGTCGCCTCGTCCGCGCGCGGCGTGGCCGCGGCATCGCGGAACAGGATCGAGTGGCCGGGGACCCCTTCGTCGCAGATCGCGATCGAGGGATGGATCGTCGGCAGGACCCAGCTGACGTTGCCCATGTCCGAGCTGCCGAGATGCCCGAGGTCCACGCCCTCGTCGGCCACGCCGTATGCCGCGAGGTTGACGCGGAAGCGATCGGCCAGGGTGGAGTTGTCCTTCATCGTCGAGGAGCCGCCCGAGAAGACGGCCGTGCCCGTCGTGCCCGTGGCCAGCGCCGCGCCGCTCACGAGGTCGCGGAAGCGCGCGCGCATCTCCGCGAACCGGGCCTGCTCCATGGTGCGGATCATGAACCGGCCGACGGCGCGATCGGGGATGATGTTGGCGGCCGTGCCGCCCTCCACGACGATGCCGTGGACGCGCGCGTCGAGGCGCAGCTGCTGGCGCCACAGGCCGATGGCCCCGAAGAGCAGGACGAGCGCGTCGAGCGCGTTGCGGCCCATCCAGGGCTCCGAGGCGGCATGGGCCTGAAGGCCACTGAAGGTGACCTCGACGTCCTCGCTCGCGAGAAGGGCACAGCCCACGTGCGTGCGGTCCGACGGGTGGAACAGCAGCGCCGCGTCGAGCCCCTCGAAGAGCCCGTCGTCGAGCATGAACTGCTTGCCCGAGCCGCGCTCCTCGGCCGGCGTGCCCAGGAAGACGATCTCCCCCGCCAGCTCGGGCGCGACGGCGGCCAGCGCGATGGCCGCGCCGACGCCGCTGGCGGCCATCGTGTTGTGGCCGCAGCCGTGGCCCAGGCCGGGCAGCGCGTCGTACTCGGCGAGGATGCCGATGCGCGGCCCAGCGCTCCCGCGGCCGCCCGGCAGCGTGGCGCGCACCGCCGTGGCCAGCCGGCCCGCCGGATCGGTGACGGCGTAACCGTGGCGCGCCACCACCGCGGCCACGCGGGCGGCGGCGCGGTGCTCCTCGAAGGCGGGCTCCGGGTCGGCGTGGATGGCGTGGCTCAGGGCCACGATCTCGTCCCGGGCGTTCGCGACCGCGGCGGCGAGACGGGACTTCGCATCCGCGAAGGGCGCAGCGGGCGTGGCGCTGAGGTCAACGGTCACGGACGACTCCACAGGCGGTGATCGGGATGGTTGGATGGCTCGATCAGTCGGCGAGTCGGACGCGCCGGCCGTCGCGCTTCTTCACGGCCAGGGCGCTGATCGCCTCGAGTGCGGCGCGGTGGCCGAGCATGGCCGTGATCTCGGCGTGGTCATAGGGCGGCGAGACCTCGACGATGTCCATGCCGGCCAGCTCCACCCGGCCCACGATACGGCGCACGGCGCGCAGCAGCTCCCGCGACAGCAGCCCGCCCGGCTCCGGTGTGCCGGTGCCGGGGGCCATGCCGGGGTCGACGACGTCCACGTCGAGCGAGAGGTAGATCATGTCGGGGCCGTCGAGCGCCTCGGCGATGGCGTCATCGATGACCGCTTCGGCGCCGCGCTCCTCGATCTCGCGCATCTTGTGCCAGCGCATGCCTTGCGCCTGCATCCAGGCGAAGACCTCCGGGCCGGGCCAGTAGCCGCGCAGCCCGACCTGCACGAAGTTCTTGCCCAGCACCGCGCCCGACTCGATGAGCCGGCGCATGGGCGTGCCGTGGCCGGCCAGGACGCCCCAGTCGTCCGGTGCGGTGTCCGCGTGGGCGTCGAAGTGGACGATGCCGATGCGCCGCGGCGCGACCGCCTCGGCGACCGCGGTGACCGACGGCCAGGTGATCGAGTGGTCGCCGCCGAGCACGATGGGCACGGCTCCGCAGGCCGCCACGTCGCGGACCTTGCGGTAGATGACCGCGTGGGCCCGCTCGAGCCAGGCGGGCACGATGTTCGCGTCGCCGGCATCGACGACGTCGAGCTCCGCCCAGGGCTCGACGTCGAGCTGGAGCGAGTGCTCGCCGTCGGTGTACGTCGCCTGACGGATCGCCCGGGGCCCGAAGCGGGCACCCGAGCGATGACTGACCGCGTCATCGAAGGGGGCGCCGACGATGGCCACGTCCGGGCGACGCCGCATCAGCTCTTCGGCGTCGCCGACCGGGTCTCGCTTGCAGAAGGTCTGCAGCCCCACGTATGTCGGCAGGTCCCGCTCGCCGTGCATCTCGTAGGGCCGATCCCAGCCGTGCATGGCGGCGAAGTCGGGATGGGTGGGTTGGGCCACGGAAGGCTCCCAGGGGAGCGCCGCCGGTTCCGGGACAGGTCCAGCGGGGCGCGAGGCAATCCTACCCCGGGTCGCGCGACCCGCGCATCGCGGCCCGCGCGCCGTTCAGCGCTCGACCGAGAGGCTGGTCTCGACGAAGGCGACCATGACCGCGACGAAGAGCGCCAGCGGCCAGCTGAAGGCATCCTGGCTGCGCAGCACGACGAGGAACCCGACGACGAGGCCGACCCAGACGCCGCGGCGGACGGCCCGCACCCAGTCGCCCTTGTAGGCGATGCGGCGGTGGCGGCTGAAGGCGGCCAGCCAGAAGAGGGGCATCGTGGTCAGCGCGAAGGCGACGCCGACCAGCGCCGCGCCGGTCATCTGGATGGCCACGTCGCCGACCGGTGAACGGGTCGTGAAGAGCAGCGCGACGACCACCCACGCGAGCAGCGCCGCGCCGAAGAGGCCCAGGCTGGAGAAGCGGTCCCGCGGGTACATCGCGCCCGAGTCTAACGGCCCGACGAGCGCCGTCGACGCCCACGCTCCGTGCTTCATGCGACGGTGTCGGGGCAGATACGCCGGAACGGGCAGGTGCCGCAGGCCATGAGGTCCGGGCGGGCCGCGAAATCGCGTCCGCGGATGCCGTTCGCGGCGACCCGGATCCGGACCCGCGCCGCCTCCAGCCGCCGATCCTCGACGGGCACCCGTCCCACAACCCCCGAGTCGAGGAAGTGGAGCTGGACCGCGGCCGGCGCGGACCCGGTCCGAGCTTCGTGCGCGAGCGCATAGATGGCGAGCTGGAGCGACTCACGCGCCCTCTGCCGCGCCTTGACCGGGTCGCGCACGTCGCTCGACTTGTAGTCGGTGATGACGGTGCCCTCGGGTGTCTCGTCGACGCGATCGAAGCGCCCATCCACGCGGTCGCCGTCGAGCGCGAAGCTGAAGCGCTCTTCGATGCCGCTCGCCGGTGGCGCGCCGGTCATCAGCTCCGCGGCGCGGAAGCGGAGCAGCGCTTGTCGGCCCGCGGCGTAACGAGCCTCCTCGTGATCGCGCGACAGGAAGCCCTCGCTCGACCAGTGGGCCTCGAACGCGGCGAGGATGCCGGCTTCGTCGAGCGGCATCCCCTTCGTCCGGCTGATGTTGAACGCCGCGACCGCCTGGTGAAGGGCGCTGCCGTAGACCAGCGCGTGGTGCGCTGGCTCCGGCACGCGCAGGACGTGGCGCAGCTGGAACCTCCGCGGGCAGGAGAGGTACGTGTCGAGCTGCGAGTAGCTCAGCACGAGGGGCTCTCCGGCGACCGGTGTCCCCCGCGCCGCGGTCACCGCCCGCGGGCGCTCCGCCAGCGCCTCCAGCGCTCCGGGGACGGTTGCCGCGGGCGCCGGGACGACCGGCGCATCGAGGGCCTCGGCCAGGAAGGGCGACGGGCGACGGATGCGGCCGCGCTCCGGATGCGCCGCGTAGCTCAGGTGAAGCTCGTCGCGGGCGCGGGTCATGGCCACGTAGCAGAGCCGCCGCTCCTCGGCGTGCGGCGCCTCCCCTTCCGCGCCCACGGCGCTCCGGCGCAGCTCCGCCGGCAGCTGGATCGCCTCGCGCCGCCCGCGCCCGGGGAAACGCCCGTCGGCCACGCCCACGAGGAAGACCACCGGGAACTCCAGACCCTTCGCCTTGTGCACGGTGAGCACCGAGACGGCGTCCACGTCGTCGTCCACCGGCGCCGCCGGTGCGTCGCCCGCCTCCACGAGGGCCTGCAGGTGGGTCGCCAGGACGGCGACGCGGTCGTCGGGCAGGAGCGAGCCCTGGGCGCGCACGATGCCGAAGAAGCGGGCCACATCCCCCAGGGCCTCCTCACCGGCCGGCCCGGCGGCGATGAGCCGGGCCAACCGGCCGCTCCGCTTCAGGTGGTCGTAGAGGACCTCGCCGGCCGGCCGCCGGTGGGCCATCTCGCAGGCCGACCGCAGATCGGCCACGAGGCGTGCCAGGGTCGTCCGGGTGGCCGGCTCGAGACGCAGCACCCCCGGCTGCTCGACGATCTCGACGAGGGTCTCCCACAGCGACCGATGTCGCCGCCGTGCGCGGTCGAGGATGGCCGTCAGGTCCTCGCCCCCGAGGCGGTACGGTTCTGCGGTGGCGAGAGCGTAGAGCTCCACGCTCGACCCGAGGTCGGCCACGACGCGCAGGAAGGCCAGCAGCTCCCGGACCTCCGGGCGGGCATAGAGGCCGGACGCACCGCTGAAGCGCCATGGGACGCCGGTCACGTCCAGGCTGCGCAGGATGGGGTCGGCGTCGGCGTTCGTCCGCACCAGGATCGCCATCTCGCGTGGCCGGGCCCCCCTGGCCAGTCGGGCGGCGATCTCGCCGGCCACCCAGTCGGCCTCGTCGGCGACCGTGGCGAAGGCCCGCGCCGTCACCGGACGCGGGCGTGCGCGCCGCACCGGCCGGGGCCCCTTGTCGACACCGCTGCGCACCTCGAGCCGGTTCGGATCGTTGTGGCGGATGAGGCGCCGCGCGGCCTCCAGGATCGGCGCGCGCGAGCGATGGTTGCGTCGCAGCACGACCGTGCGCGCCCCCGGGAAGGCCCGGCCGAAGCCGAGCAGGTTCTCCAGCGCGGCACCGCGGAAGGCGTAGATGGCCTGGTCGTCGTCGCCCACCACGGTCACGTTGCGCCCGGGCCCGACGAGGAGACGCAGCAGGGCGAGCTGGGCCGGGTTCGTGTCCTGGAGCTCGTCGACGAGCAGGTACCGATAGCGCGCCCGCAGCTCCTCGCGCACGGCGGGATGGTCGCGCAGGAGCCGCAACGCGAGTCCCAGCTGCCCGCCGTGATCGATGGCGCAGGCCTCCACGAGCAGCCGCTCGTAGGCCGCGTAGGCGCCGGCCAGCTCGAGCTGGCGCGCGGCGGCATCGACGGTCGCTTCGTCGTTCGCTGCCCCGGCGAGACCTTCGGCGTGCGCCCGATAGGCATCCGGGTCGACGTCCTCGTCCCGGGCCCGCCCGAAGAGGTCCACGAGGGCGCCGAGGAAGCGCGTCGGGTCCGCCAGCGGCCGGAAGAGGCGCAGGCCGAGCGCCTCCATGCGGCTCCCGAGCAGGACCACGGCCTCGGCGCGGCCGAGGACGCGCGGCTCACCGGGCAGCCCGAGCTCGAAGGCGTGATCCCTGATGAGACGGTCGCCGAAGGCATGGAAGGTGTGGATGGCCGTGCCGGCCTGCCCGTACGGCACGAGCCGGTCGACCCGTGCCTGCATCTCGTCGGCGGCCTTCTCCGTGAAGGTCAGGGCGAGGATCTCCTCCGGCCGCGCGCGCTTGGTGGCGATGAGCCAGGCGATGCGATGGGTGACGACGCGCGTCTTGCCGGTGCCCGGGCCGGCCAGCACGAGCAGCGGCCCGTCGCCGTGCGTGACGGCCCGGCGCTGCGCGCGGTCGAGGCCGCGCAGGAGCCCCGCCACCGCCTCCAGGGAGACCGGTGCGGTGGCCGGGATCGGCGGGGACGAAGTGGGCAAAAGGGGCAGGGGGCTGGTCACGGGCGGCATCGTCACCGCGCGGCGTGCCAGCTAGGGTGTCACGCCCGCCTGTCGGCCCCGCGCGGCACCTGCGCCGCGCGCAGCGCCTCGGCCTCCTCGGCGGAGAGGGCCGTCTCGGTCCCTCCGGCCACGACCGGCTTCACGTAGAGGCGCGTCGCGTTGCGCGAGTGGAGGCTGGAGACGACCACGCCGTCGCCATCCTCGTCGAGGAGCGCCAGCGCGAAGCTCTGGTTCGAGCCGGTGTCCTCGAACGGGTTGAAGCGGACGAGCCCCACGCGCTGCACGGCCTTGCGCGCCTGCGCCTCGAGCGCCGTCGTGCGCCGCTCCACCGTACGCAGCTCGTCGTCGACCTCGTGGACCCGTCGAAGATGGGCCTCGAGGATGGCCTCCAGCGAGCGCCCCTCGGCTCCCCGCGTGATCCCGGCCAGGCGGCGCCGCAGGTCCCGGACGCGCCGGGTGAGCAGCAGCACCCAGGCGAAGGCGGCGCCGAGCACGAGCAGGGCGATCAGCGGGAGCGCGGGGCCTAGG
>Ga0209126_1000024_pt1 | contig 39700 bp, 36 predicted proteins | sample RifCSP19_1_FD_184024 | JGI IMG/M metagenome (GOLD analysis project Ga0209126, IMG submission 184024) | Soil microbial communities from Rifle, Colorado - Rifle CSP2_sed 19_1 (SPAdes) (version 2) | ecosystem: Environmental > Terrestrial > Deep subsurface > Rock core/Sediment | place: Rifle...
TTCCCCTTCCGTTGTATTAATGAAAGCCGTCCCCCATTTGCGCGAAAAATCCCCTATTCGTCAGGGCTGTATTAGGATCCACTACCTTGATCCACCTAATGATCAAGGCTATAATCGCTCTGATGAAAATACTCCACTGGTTAATCATTGCCGGGGTAACACTATCTTTATTTGGTTGTGCAATTCACTCCACTACACCAGGGACGGGGAAACCACAATCTGAAAGCGCCTATATCGAAAACAAAGGCTCTGATACTATTGTTAACCTTGCCCTGGCTTGGGCTGAGCGGTACCAGCAACTCCATCCTGAAGTCCGCATCTCGGTAACTGGCGGAGGCTCGGGAACCGGAATTGCTGCACTGATCAATGGCACAGTGGATATTGCTAACGCCTCCCGGAAAATTAAACCTGAAGAGGTTGAAAAAGCCGGGGCCAATGGCACAAAACCAGTGGAATTTGTCATTGCACGGGATGCGATTGCTGTAATTGTCAATATAAACAACTCAATCGAACGCTTAACCATTCAACAAATATCTGATATCTATAGCGGTAAAATAAACAATTGGCAAGAGTTGGGTGGTGAAGATCGTCCGATCGTTCGCCTGTCGCGGGAAACTAACTCTGGCACGCATGTTTATTTCCTTGAAGAAGTGCTTCGTCTAGGGCAGGCCGATAATAAAACCCTTTTCTCCACAGATACTTTACTATTGCCTTCTTCCGAAGGCATCAGTGCCGAAATCCGCGACAACCCGAACGCCATCGGATACGACGGGCTGGGCTATGTCACACCCGACATGAAGATGATCGCAGTTGCCTCAAACGAAGGAGGGGAATATGTCTTACCATCTGCAGAAACTGTAAACAATGATACCTATCCGATCGCGCGTGATTTGTATATGTATTCCAACGGCCAACCTGTTGGGGAAATAAAAAGCTACCTGGAGTGGATTTTTTCCTCCGAAGCTCAACAGATAGTTATTGATTTAGGTTTTGTTCCTATCAATCCACCATAATCGATCAAGTATTGAAACATTGTATTTTTCTGCTATATCATGAAAAAAAATCTTTCCTGGAATGAATATTTAATCACAGGCCTCATTATAGTCTCTGGTTACTCTGCCATATTATTTGTCGGCTTGATTCTGTTTTTCTTATTGAGAGAGGGACTTCCTTCATTCCGCGAAGTGCCACTTCCTGTGATTTTTAGTAAGCGCTGGTATCCGATCGAAGATTATTTCGGAATCTTGCCGCTTCTGGGAGGCTCATTGATCGTCACTCTTGGCGCTACGATGATCGCTGTCCCTGTTGGATTAAGCACAGCAATTTTCATCTCAGAAATCGCACCACGCTGGGCCAGGGAAATTCTTAAGCCTCTGATTGAGCTACTGGCGGGATTGCCCTCAGTGGTGCTTGGATTTTTAGGAGTGCTAGTCTTTACATCCCTATTACGCCGCGCCCTCGACTTGCCCACTGGCCTCACTGCCTTTACCGGCTCTTTCCTTTTAGGTGGGATTGCCATCCCGACCATCGTCTCGGTTGCAGAGGATGCTTTAGATGCTGTTCCCCGCTCGTACCGGGACGGAGCCTTAGCTTTAGGCGCGACCAAATGGCAAACTATCTGGCGCGTGACTCTACCTGCTGCTCGTTCTGGGGTGGTGACTGCTATCATGCTGGGAATCGGCCGAGCGATCGGTGAAACAATGGCTGTGATGATGGTTACCGGAAATGCTCCAGTGTTGCCTGTGCGCTTGAGCATGCTGTTTTCACCAGTGAGAACAATGACAGCCACCATTGCTGCAGAGATGGGTGAGGTGGCTAGCGGTAGTGTTCATTTTCATGTTCTCTTCTTGATCGGCATCATCCTCTTCTCGATCTCCTTAATCGTGAATGTGATCGCCTCCGCGGTGGTATTTCGCCAGCGGAAGCGCTCAGAACGGATTCTGTCATGAAGCGGCTTCAATCCTCCCATTTTCGTCAAATAACTCAGCAAGCAGGTTTCACCTTCTTGACGGCAATTGCTTTGTTGACCGCTATAACGATTCTCATGGTAGTCATTTATATTGCCATTAAAGGCGCCCCGGCCATTTCCTGGGAATTCTTGACCGGTCTCCCCAGCAATGGGATGCGTTCTGGCGGGATTTTCCCTGCTATCGTAGGCACCTTATACCTTACCATCGGTACCGCAATTTTCTCAGTGCCTTTGGGAATTGGCGCCGCGATTTACCTATCAGAATATGCTTCAGACAACCGCTGGTCACGCATGATCCGCATCGCTATCATCAACCTGGCAGGTATTCCATCGGTGGTCTACGGATTATTCGGCCTGGGACTATTCGTTCTTTTCCTCAACTTTGGCACCAGCATCCTGGCTGGCTCGTTAACCTTAGCTATTATGACTCTACCGGTAATCATCTCTACCGCCGAAGAAGCCTTGCGCTCTGTCCCGCAATCGTTCCGGGTGGTAAGCATTTCCATAGGAGGTACACAATGGCAGACCATCCGCCGGATTGTCCTACCGCAAGCCTTACCCGGTATCCTGACCGGGGTAATTCTGGGTCTCGAGCGCGCCGCGGGAGAGACCGCCCCAATCTTGTTTACCGTCGCCGCTTTTTTCCTGCCCAGGTTACCCAACTCGCCATTCGATGCCACCATGGCTTTGCCTTATCACCTGTTTGTCATTTCTACCCAGGTCCCAGGGATGCCAGTCCAAATCCAATATGGGACCGCGCTGGTATTAATCATCTTCGTGCTTGGAATGAACCTGCTCGCTACCGTTATTCGTTCTCGAGCACGGGCTCGTCGTCAGTGGTAAAAGAACCTCAACCCAATGATCAAAATCCACATCGAAAACTTCTTTTTATTTTATTCAGACGGGACCGAGTCATTGAAGAACATCAATCTCGACATCCCTGTCAATGCCATCACGGTTCTATTCGGACCGGCTGGAGGGGGTAAATCGACTCTTCTACGGGTCATCAACAGGTTAAACGACCTGGCTGATGTAAAGCAATTTTCAGGAAAAGTCCTGATCGACGGACAAAACATCCTTGATCCAGACCTTGACGTGATCGCCCTACGGCGCAGAATTGGGATTGTTTTTGCCCGACCAGTAGTACTCCCATTCAGCATCCGAAAGAATCTGACCTATGGATTAGAACTCGCTGGGATTCGCCAGAAACAACAACTCGAAGAAGCGGTAGAGCGTAGTTTACAACAAGCCGCCCTATGGGAAGAGGTAAAAGATCGACTCGATGATCCAGCTGTCGCTCTCTCTGGTGGACAACAGCAACGCTTGTGTTTGGCGCGCAGCCTTGTCCTTGAACCTGAAATTATCCTTCTCGATGAGCCAACTTCCGGATTGGACCCGATTTCGACTGGCAAGGTAGAGGCCTCGCTCCATGAGCTGAAAAAACAATATACGATTGTCCTTGTCCCTCATTCCATTCAACAAGCCGCTCGTACCGCTGATCATGCTGCTTTCTTCCTTCAGGGGGAGCTAATCGAGTTTTCCCTTGGGAAAATCATATTCACCAATCCCCTTGACAAGCGGACGGAGGACTATGTAGAAGGCCGTTTTGGTTAACAGGAGTAAGGCGTGCCGGAATTAATCCTTGTTGTAGAAGACGAAACAAGTCTTAGAGAAACGCTCTCATACAACTTATCCCGATTAGGCTATAAAGTGCATATTGCTGTCGATGGTAAATCCGCCATCGAGGCCGCTCGACGCCTCGTTCCAGACTTGATCGTATTGGATATCATGCTTCCGGTATTAGACGGATTCGAAGTATGTAGGATCCTCCGCCAGGATATGGTTGTCCCGATCATTATGTTGACCGCCCGCGACGAGGAAATTGATCGCGTGATTGGATTGGAGATCGGCGCGGATGATTATCTGACAAAACCCTTTAGCATGCGGGAATTCCAGGCGCGGGTGAAAGCCCAACTCCGTCGGGTCCGGTTAGAACGCGAAAAAGCCGAATCACATTCCCCTGATAACCATGAAATCTTACAATTTGATGACTTAACGCTTGACATGACTCGTCGAGAAGTTCGCTTGGCCGACAAGCCACTTCCGCTCAAACCTAAGGAGTATGATTTGCTGCTCTTCATGGCAAGGCACCGTGGTCACGTCTTATCCCGAGATTTGATTCTCGAACGCGTTTGGGGCTGGGACTTCAGCGGTGACAGCCGGACTGTGGATGTGCATGTAAGATGGTTGCGAGAGAAGATCGAACAAAACCCAGCCAAGCCAGACCGGATTGTCACCGTACGCGGGGCAGGCTATCGTTTTGAAGGATAGCATGTTTCAAAGTATTCGCTGGCGGATAGCCATCCCGTACGTTATCCTTTTCATGCTGGTAATGACAGGGCTGAGTCTCTACATTTCGGATTTTATTTATCATACCGAATTGAACGAACTGGAATCAAAACTAACTTCCGAAGCCAGGTTACTTGGAGGGACTCTCGAACAAAGAATAATCGGTGAATTCCCCAGTCATGGTCTTGATGTCCTTGCCAAAGAATGGTCGGATGACCTGGGAGTGCGTGTTACTCTCATTGCTGCGGATGGCGAGGTAGTCGGCGAATCTAATGAGGATCGGGCTACCATGGACAATCATCTCCAACGACCCGAAATTCAACAAGCACTTCATGAAGGGATGGGCAGGTCTATCCGGTTTAGTCGGACTTTGGGAGCCGATATGTTATATATCGCCCTCCCAGTAGTTAAAGATGCAGAAGTATTGGGGTATGTCCGTCTTGCCATTGCGTTAGATCAAATCGAAGCCAAGGTTTCTTCTTTACGAAAAACTATCCTCACTGGAACATTGATCGCAACCATCCTGGCAATCCTGTTGGGGGTAGTAGTTGCCGAATATACCACCCGACCCTTGCGGGATCTTGCCAAGACGACCCAGCATATTTCCCTGGATGCCCATAGTGACCAGCTGATCCCTACGACCGTCGACGAGGTAGGCCAGTTGGCGGGTGCGATTAATGCCATGCGGGTCCAGTTGCGCGCCCAATATGGACGCCTTGATACAGAACGTAAGAAGCTAGTTGCAGTTTTGAAGCAACTCAGCGACGGGGTGATGATTGTTGATGAGATGGGGAAAGTACAGATGGTCAACCCAGCTGCCCAACGTATGTTTTCTGTAAAAGAAGGTGACGCCTTAGACCGCTCGCTTCCCAGCGTTGTCAGACATCATCAAATTATTGATCTTTGGCGGAAATGTCTGGAATCCGGTGAAAACCAAGTGACTTCACTTGAAGTCCCCGGGAAACATCAAATATTCCAAGTGGAAGCCATACCTTTGGTCCACACCTTACCCGGCAGCGTTCTCCTGGTAGTTAACGATCTCACACACCTGCGACGCCTGGAAACTGTCCGCCGCGATTTCATCAGCAACATATCTCACGAATTACGTACTCCACTTGCCTCGCTTAAAGCCCTGGCGGAAACACTCCAGGAAAGCGCCTTGGACGACCCTCCTGCCGCACGTCGTTTCTTAAACCGGATAGAGGCCGAGGTGGATGCGTTGTCATTGATGGTACAGGAGTTATTAGAACTTTCTCGCATTGAATCGGGGAAGGTGCCGCTTGAATTAAAGCCCGTCCCTCCTCAGGATTTATTGACCTCAGCCATCGAGCGCCTGCAATTGCAATCTGAGAATTCTGGGATTCAAGTGCAGCTGCACTGTCCTGCCGATCTACCTTTAGTGCTCGCTGATCCACCGCGGATCGAGCAGGTAGTCGTCAACCTATTACACAACGCCATCAAATTCACCCCGGCGGGCGGAAACATCACTCTTAGTGCAGAAAGTTCCGAAGACATAATTCTTTTTTCTATCAAAGATACGGGGAGTGGAATCTCTGCTGAAGACCTGCCGCGGATTTTTGAACGCTTCTTTAAGGCAGATCGGGCGCGTTCTGGTGGTGGAACCGGGTTGGGACTGGCGATCTCCCACCATTTGGTAGAAGCCCACGGCGGCCGAATCTGGGCAGAGAGCCTTGAGGGGCATGGCAGCACTTTTTATTTTACAATCCCTGTCGTGGCTTGATCCAACTGGGTCCCCTATTTGCAATTTGGTATTGTGGTTGGAATACTAAAAACAGCGATATAACGTGAAGATTCGATGGCTGTTAATCAACTCTTAACAAAACCTTGACCAGTATTTAACCGCAATTTCCTTTGCTGTTAAACCCATCGTGTTATTCTTCTCTCCAAGATTAGAATATTAGGAGATTGAAGATATGACACGCAAATCGTACGCTTGGCTATCTACCTTGATCTTGATAGCCATTTCGCTCACCGCTTGTGGGAGCCCGGCAACCCAATCGCCCTCGCAAGAGCCTCAAACATCCCAAGCACCTGTTCAAACAGAAGAGCCGGTAAATAACACCGGAACAAGCCTTCTACCGGAGGTAGATCCTGCAAGCGTCAGTGGAAACATCATCACAGCTGGCAGCTCGACTGTTTTTCCGCTCTCTGAACGCATGACTGAACGCTTCCAGGAGGAAGGTTTTGCTGGAGAAATCACTATAGACAGTATCGGTACCGGCGCTGGCTTCGAACGTTTCTGCGTCAATGCCGAGACAGACATTGCCAATGCGAGCCGCCCTATTAATGACGAAGAGCGCGCTAGTTGCCAGTCTAACGATCGCGAGCCTGTAGAATTTCGCGTTGGCACCGATGCCTTAGCGATTGTGGTTAGCAACGAGAACAGCTTTGTTGAAAATCTTACTCTCGAACAACTTGCTCTGGTATTCTCCACCGCTAAGACTTGGGCCGATATTGACCCAAGTTTCCCTGCTGAACCCATCCAACGCTTTAGCCCCGGAACTGACTCCGGCACCTTCGACTTCTTCGTCGAAGTCGTCTTGGAAAAAGACGAAGCTCCTATCCTGAACGCTCAAAACCTCCAACTCAGCGAAGACGATAATGTCCTTGTCCAGGGGGTGGAAGGCAGCCCTTACGCAATTGGATATTTCGGTTTTGCTTACTATCAAGAAAACGCTGACCGGCTCAAGACACTTTCTATCGAAGGCGTATCTCCGAGCGCCGAAACCGCAGAGTCTGGAGAATATCCCCTGTCTCGGCCCCTTTTCATCTACTCCGATGCCACGATTATGAAACAGAAACCCCAAGTAGCAGCTTTTATCGACTTCTATTTGACCTACGTCAATGAAGAAGTCCTTGATGTCGGCTACTTCCCCGCCAGTGAAGATGCAATGAATGTTGCAATGCAAAGCTGGCTGGATGCTGTCGGTGAGTAACGCCAGCTAGAACTAAATAAATATTTATGCTCGACCAGCTGGATGCTACCTAAGGGTAGCTCCAGCTGGAACTGGATTAACTTGCATGACTAACCAAACGAATACGATTATTCATTCCTACATGAAAATGAGAAAGGGTGCTGCTGAAAAGCCTTTCGACTTACGCAAGCGACCCCGCCCGGCTGAGAAGTTGATCCAGGGGTTCTTGTTCGCGTGTGGGGCTTTATCGATCTTAACCACTCTGGGGATTGTCTACGAACTGGGCAAGGAAGCCATGCTCTTTTTTAGAAATCCAGATGTAAATCTACTCGAGTTTTTCACCGGGACGAAGTGGCAACCACAAATCCTTGAGTTCGGTATCCTGCCTCTCCTTAACGCCACCCTGATGACATCCGCGGTTGCCATGCTGATTGCCATTCCACTCGGATTCAGCGTCGCCATTTATCTGAGCGAATACGCCTCCCCCAAGGCTCGCAGCATTTTAAAACCAACCCTGGAAGTGCTCGCAGGCCTCCCCACTGTTGTGTATGGTTATTTTGCCCTGACTTTTATGACCCCAATGCTCCGATCGATCTTCGGACAAAACATCGTGCAAATTTACAACACAGCCTCTGCCGGTCTTGTGATGGGGATCTTGATCTTGCCGTTGATCAGCTCCATGAGTGAAGACGCCTTGAGCGCAGTTCCCTCATCGTTACGCGAGGCTGCTTATAGCTTAGGAGCCACAAAGCTGGAGACAGCTCTTAAAATCGTCTTCCCCGCTGCATTGTCTGGCATCGCGGCTGCGGTAATTGTGGGTATTTCACGCGCCGTTGGAGAGACAATGATCGTCGCCATCGCAGCAGGTGCCGGCCCCAACTTTACATTCAATCCATTTAGATCCGCTGAGACGATGACCGGCCACATCGTTCGCATCAGTGGCGGCGACTTGAGTTACGCCTCAATTGACTATAACAGTATCTTTGCCATTGGGTTGATGCTTTTCTTGATAACTTTAGGATTAAACATTGTAAGCCAGCGCATTGTCCGGCGCTTCCGTGAGGTTTATGAATGAGTAGGATCATCAATCAATATTCCCCAAGTCAAATTCGATCGAACAATAAACAAGAACAATTCGACTCAAACCTGCCGGTTCGACACCGCCGGGCGAAAACATGGCATCTCATCTTCCAAATATCAACGGTCATCGGGATCGTCGTCTTGATGGCCTTACTCTATAACATCATAAACCAAGCGTTCGGTTTCGTGGCTTTCGAGAGTAAAGTTAACCCAGATTCATTGGCAATGGATGGCATTTCCCTTGAAAATCTGTCAAAAGAAGACCTGATTCGTATTATCCAAGATAAGGTAACTGCCAGCCGTTTTAGAACATTGGAAAAGGAAAAACCTTTCCTAGCCCGTAGCCATGAGGAGGTTTACTCGGTCGTGATTCAAGAAGTAGTAAAACCAAAAGTTGCTGATTCTTGGTCGCTATTTGATTCGCTCTTCCACCGAAAAACGATCCTGGTCGAGTCCGCCGAAAAATACCCGCAAGCCAGGCTAGAATTTCACTCCTGGATCGGTTGGGATACTGTCACGACCCCCCAATCCAGCAATCCACTTAATGCTGGAGTGAGAACAGCTATTCTCGGTTCCCTTTGGACGATTGCGATTACCATCTTGGTTGCCTTTCCGATTGGGGTTGGTGCAGCAATTTACCTGGAAGAATATGCCACGCAAAGCTGGATTAGCCGGATAATTCAGACAAATATCAATAACCTTGCCGGCGTGCCATCCATTATTTATGGTATGTTAGGACTGGCCATCTTCGTCCGTGCCTTCAACCTCTTCACTAGTGGAGCCGCCTTCGGTTACACCGATCCCGCCAACGCAAATGGGCGAACCATATTATCTGCAGGTCTAACCCTGGCCTTGCTGATCTTACCTCTGCTCATTATTAATAGCCAGGAAGCGATCCGGGCAGTCCCCAGCTCATTACGCCAGGCTAGTTTCAGCTTGGGTGCCACTAAGTGGCAAACAGTCTGGTATCATGTGCTCCCGAACGCCATTCCCGGTATCCTCACTGGTTCAATTCTGGCAATCTCGCGTGCCATTGGTGAGACTGCGCCTTTGGTCGTCATAGGAGCATCAACTTTCATTACATTTGATCCAGACAGCCTGTTTTCTAAATTCACCTCGCTGCCCATTCAAATTTACCAATGGACCTCGCGGCCACAGGCGGAATTTCGCAATCTCGCTGCAGCTGCGATCATCATTCTCCTGATCTTGCTGCTAGGCCTCAACGCTTCAGCCATCCTGCTACGCAATCGATTCAACCAGAGGGTCTCATGAAGGTCAAATCTTCTCAAAGTTCCACCGTTTCTACTGATAGCAAGGTTGCTATTGAAGCACGCCATTTAAACATCTACTATCACGATTTTATGGCAGTTAAAGATGTTAATATATCCATTGAACGGCAAAAGATCACCGCCATTATCGGTCCCTCTGGCTGTGGAAAAAGCACTGTATTGCGTTCATTCAATCGCATGAATGAACTGGTACCTACCGCTCGCGCCAACGGTGAAGTTATCTTTCGAGGCCAGAATATCTACGAACCTGAAATCGATCCGGTGGAAGTTCGCCGCCGGATCGGAATGGTCTTCCAAAAGCCAAACCCATTTCCGAAAAGTATTTATGAAAACATTGCCTGGGGGGCGCGCATCAACGGATTCAAGGGAGATATGGACGAGCTTGTAGAAGAGTCATTATTTCAGGCTGCCCTATGGGATGAAGTCAAAGATAAACTCCATCAGAGTGGACTATCTTTATCGGGAGGGCAGCAGCAACGGCTGTGTATCGCCCGGGCAATTGCAATCAGACCAGAGATCATCCTGATGGACGAGCCTGCGTCATCCCTGGATCCGATCGCAACACTAAAAATCGAGGAATTAATGCACGACCTGGTGGTTAATTACACCATTATCATCGTAACTCATAATATGCAGCAAGCCGCGCGTGTCTCGGATTTTACCGCCTTCTTTATGATAAATGAGGAGCGGGCAGGGATTTTAGTCGAATATGGACCAACCAACCAGCTGTTCACCAATCCACGCAATAAGCACACCGAGGACTATATCACCGGACGCTTTGGTTAATTGAGCAATTTTGACCTTTCCCGATAATAAGTAATGGTATAAAATCAAGTAACTCAATATCATTCGGTTTCTGAGGCTAAAATGACCACGATTTCACCCCGAGAGACATTAGACCGAGCTCTCCAGGAACTACTGGACGAGATTATCGTCATGGGAAGCATGGTCGAGGAGGCCGTGATCGCATCCGTCGATGCGCTCAAGCGCCGTGATTTCGAAGCATCCAAGCAGATTTATGCCGCGGACCTCCAAATAAACGAAAAACACTTTGCCATTGAAAACGCAGGGCTGATCGTAATTGCCACTCAACAACCCATGGCACGCGACTTGCGCCTTCTAGCAGCAGTATTAGAAGCGGCAACAGAGCTGGAGCGTATGGGCGATTATGCTAAAGGAATTTCCCGGATCAACCTACTGCTAGGCGATCAACCGCTGGTAAAGCCTTTGATCGATATCCCTCGCATGGCTGAGATCAGTGCAGACATGCTCCACCGAGCCCTGGGCGCTTTTGTCGCTGGGGATGTTGAGACCGCCCGCGCTATACCAAAGGAAGATGAAGTTGTCGATGACCTCTATAACCAGGTATATCGGGAACTGATTACCTATATGATCGCCGATCCAACCACCATCGACCGTGCAAACTACCTGCTTTGGGTCGCCCACAACCTGGAACGCATGGCTGACCGGGTTACCAATATCTGCGAACGCACCATCTTTGTGGCTACTGGCGAAATGAGCGAAATGGATCGCTCAGACGACGAATTATCCCCTGAATAAGTAGGTTCATGTCCACGCATCCCAAACCCGGGCGAAGGAAGGTCCTTTTTCTATGCACAGGGAACTCCTGCCGCTCGCAAATAGCGGAGGCTATTGTTAATAGTCAATTGAATCAGGATTGGCAGGCCTTCAGCGCCGGCACACACCCCACAGATTATGTCCATCCGAAAGCTCTCCAGGTTCTAACCGAGATAGGCATCCAACACCATGGGCACTCCAAAAATGTGGCCGAGTATCATGGCATGCCTTTTGACCTGGTCGTTACGGTGTGCGATTCAGCCGCTGAGGAATGCCCTGTTTGGCTAGGGCCAGATCGCCGGCTCCACCTCAGTTTCCCCGACCCAGCCAAGCAAACCGGCAGTGAAGAACAAATTATAGCTGCCTTCCGTCAGGTACGGGATGACATCGCGGCAAGAATCCCAGCCTTACTTATGGAACGACATGGATAATTAGAATGTTAACCGCCCGGATTCGTAGCTTTGGCCGGTTTCACTTGGAGGCATTCACATTTGTTTAGCCATTTTGCGCATCAAGGAAGTGAGGATAAAATGTCTCAAACAAGAATCGCCCCTTATGGCTCCTGGAAATCTCCCATCACCTCTGATCTGATTGTCTCTGAAACTATAGGCTTGGGAGCTATCTCCCCAGATGGGGTAGACATCTATTGGATCGAAGTGCGGTTAAAAGAAGGTGGCCGCTATGTCGTTGTTCGGCGTACACCAGACGGCAAAGCGACTGATATAACACCTCCGCCGTTCAATGTTCGCACTCGAGTTCACGAATATGGTGGTGCTGCTTATAAAGTACTTGATGGCGTCGTTTTTTTCGCGAATTTTGACGATCAACGCATATATCGCCAAGATCCTGGACAAGATCCGAGACCTATTACTCCCGAAGGCGAGTACCGCTACGCTGATCTCATCTTGGACCACCGTAGAAACCGGTTAATCTGTGTCCGAGAGGACCATACCCGTAGCGATCAAGAGGCGGTTAACACATTAGTGAGTGTCGATCTCAAACCGGGAAATATTTCTCAAAATACAGGACAGGTTCTCGTCTCCGGCAATGACTTTTACGCGTTCCCGCGCCTCAATCCTGGTGGCACTCAATTAGCTTGGACTACCTGGAATCACCCCAATATGCCCTGGGATGGTACTGAACTTTGGGTTGCAGATCTCGTTAAGAATGGTCTCGTGTCGAATGCTCGGCTGGTCACCGGCGGAATAGAAGAATCGATCTTTCAGCCTTCCTGGTCACCGAATGGAGTTTTACATTTTATCTCTGACCGTTCCGGCTGGTGGAACTTGTATTGCTGGCGAGATGGGAAAATCGAGCCTATTTATCCAATGGAGGCTGAATTTGGAATGCCACAATGGGTATTTGGGATGTCCTCTTATGAATTCGCCTCGGCGGAGCGCCTCGTCTGCACATATATCCAACAAGGCACCTCATCCCTCGCTATCCTTGATCTTAAGAATAAGAAATTAACCACCATCGATGGTCCCTTTACAGACATTTGGGGGCTGCGGGTCGTTGGGGATCAGGCAATATTCAACGCTGGATCTCCAACCGAATCAGCTGCTATCATCAATCTCGACTTGACCACCGGATTCCCAGAAGTCCTCCGCCGCTCCAGCGAGATGGTGATCGATCCGGCTTTTCTCTCTTATCCCCAAACTATTGAATTTCCCACGGAAAACGGCTTAACAGCCTTTGCATTTTTCTTTCCTCCAAAAAATCCGGATTTTTCTCCACCAACCGATGAACTACCTCCTTTGTTGGTGATGAGCCACGGCGGTCCAACCGGAGCGACTTCCACAGTACTCAGCTCAGAAATTCAATACTGGACCAGCCGTGGCATCGCTGTGCTCGACGTAAACTATGGCGGCAGCACTGGCTATGGGCGGAAATACCGGGAACGTCTCAACGGACACTGGGGACTTGTTGACATGGACGATTGCGCGAACGGGGCACGTTTCCTCGTCAAGCAAGGGATTGTCGACGGCAACCGATTAGCTATTACTGGAGGGAGCGCGGGCGGTTACACTACGTTGTGTGCACTGACATTTCGTGACTTGTTCAAAGCAGGGGCTAGCCATTTTGGCATTGGCGATCTTGAATCCTTTGTCAAAGATACTCACAAATTCGAGTCGCGTTACCTGGACCGTCTGGTGGGACCCTTTCCCGAACGCCGGGATCTATATCGGGAACGCTCGCCAATCCAACACATTGACCAGCTCTCGACACCTATGATCCTGTTCCAGGGTCTTGAAGACAAGATCGTCCCACCTAACCAGGCGGAAATGATGTTTTCTGCAGTGCGAGCCAAGGGATTGCCGGTCGCTTACCTTCCCTTTGAGGGCGAGCAACATGGTTTCCGCAAAGCTGAGAACATCAAGCGCGCCCTGGACGCTGAGTTGTATTTCTACTCTCGTATCTTTGGCTTCGAGTTAGCCGATCCCGTCGAACCAGTGCACATCGAAAATTTGTAATCCTTACTTCCCGAAAGTTCAGAACTTTCGGGAAGTTCTTATCATCTGACATTAACAGGAAAAATATTAGTCAAAAGTCACTTGCCCTTCTGTTTAATGGAGTGTAAACTAATCTGAGAAAATGGAGGCTTCTATGAATGCTGTCAAGATCATTTCCTATATCGCCGCTGCCATATTCATTTTCTTTGGGGTAATGTTCATCTACGCCACCTTTAGCCCGCAAGGACAAATCGGTTGGTTGGTTGTTGGCCTGGTGAGCGTTGTGATCGGCTTCGGGTTGATTTGGTTCGCCAGCACCCGAAAACCCATCGCGGCAGGTTCTGGCGAGGATGTCACCTTAAAAATTGACCTCCCAGCCAATGTTGAATTAGACACCTTGAAATGTAATTCCTGTGGGGGGGTGTTAAAACCAGAAAACATCAAGATGGTGGCCGGCGCCCCAGTTGTTACCTGCCCATATTGTGGCACCACCTACCAGCTGACCGAAGAACCTAAATGGTGAAGACTGTGTAATGCGATCCGTGATATCTGGTTTATTCGCGTATCTGAATCAATTAATGTAAATAATCATTGGATGGTAACGGAGATTCGACTATGAGCGGCAAATCACATCATCCATCTAAAATCAATAGACTTAAATATCTTCTCGCCTTCGTCGCCTTATTGTTATTGACCCCTGGGATTGCCCTGGCGCAGACCTACTCCTTCAGCCTGCCACAAGAGACTGTCAATGTTTATTGGAACGAGGATGGTACTAGTTCGATCGATTATCTCTTCATCTTCACTAACGATTCCTTCGCCTCACCCATCGACTACGTTGACGTCGGTGTGCCGAATAAGAACTACGACCTGAACAGCGTTGTCGCTGACGTAGAGGGTCAGGTCATCAATGACATCGAAGAGTCCCCATACGTCGATCCAGGGATTGCAGTTGGGCTTGGAAGCAACGCCATCCAACCTGGTAAGACTGGCCAGGTGCATGTCAATATCGGCCGGGTAGAGCGAGTCCTCTATCCTGACGATACAGATGATACCTATGCAAGCGGAGAGTTTATCCCTACCTGGTTCGATTCATCTTTTGTCCATGGCAATACAAACCTGACCGTTATTTTTCATCTTCCACCCGGTGTCCAACCAGAGCAACCGCGCTGGCATACTGCACCCTCCGGGTGGCCATCAGAACCGGTGGCTGGCATTGACGATCAGAATCGCATCACATACACATGGCATAATCCAAACGCTGTTGGCTATGCGCAATATACCTTCGGCGCTTCCTTTCCTGCACAATATGTGCCTAAGAATGCCATTGTCCGCCCCAACCCGTTCGCAGGGTTGATCGCTGCGCTCAGTACTCTCGCCATTCCTCTCCTGTGCATCGGTATGGTTGTATTCTTCATTTACTGGGCTGTCACGGCTGACCGCAAACGCAAGATGAAGTATCTCCCCCCCAAGATTTCCATCGAGGGACACGGGATAAAACGCGGCCTGACCGCTGTTGAGGCTGGCATACTAATGGAACAGCCGATGGATAAGATTTTGACCATGATCTTGTTTTCAGTGCTCAAGAAGAACGCCGCACAGGTTAAAACACGCGATCCATTAGAATTAGAACTAATCGAGCCGTTACCCGAGGGTCTAAACGCCTACGAGAAAGATTTTCTGGCGGGATTCTCGGCGTCACAGGGTGCCCCTCGGCGGAAAGCCTTGCAAAAAACCATGGTAGATCTGGTTAAGAGCGTTGGGGACAAGATGAAAGGCTTTAGCCGCCGCGAAACGGTTGCCTATTATCGCGATATCACCGCACGTGCCTGGACCCAGGTCGAAGCCGCGGATACTCCCGAAGTTAAGAGCGAGAAGTTCGACGAAGTCATGGAATGGACCATGCTCGACCATGAGTACGAAGACCGCACGAAAGAAGTCTTCCGCCAGGGTCCAGTGTTTGTGCCAATGTGGTGGCCGCGCTACGATCCAAGTTACGGACGCTCGGGTCCAGGTCCAATTGGGCTTCCCACGACCGGCAGAGCTCCTGGGGGAAGCCCTGGCCCATCGCTCCCCCATCTCCCTGGGGCTGAATTTGCTGCATCGATGGCTACCGGCGTGCAAAACTTTTCTAGTAAGGTCGTTGGAAACATCACTGAATTCACCAGTGGGATTACAAATATCACGAACCCACCTCCCAAGCCTACTTCAAGTGGCAGGTCTTTTGGTGGAGGAGGTAGTGGCGGGCACAGCTGCGCTTGTGCTTGCGCCTGCGCTGGTTGCGCCTGTGCTTGCGCTGGAGGCGGTCGGTGAAAAATCCGAAACCAGGACTATATCACTTCGAACGCCAGAGCCAGGGTGAGCGTAGTCGCATTCACTTGCGTATCGATCATGATCAGAGTGGGAGGCCAGCACACGGAACCTTGTTGATAAACGCCAGTCGAGTGCTACACTTAAATCCTACTGCATCGGTGATGGCTTACCTTTCTCTCACCGATACGCCCGTGCCAGCAGCAATCCGTGACTTGACTCACCTTTTTCGCGTCTCACAAGTCCAAGCGAAGTCTGACTATGCGCAATTCGTCGAGGATTTAGACCAGCTCACCCTCCCCGATGGTACTTGCCCGGTCTGCGATCTGGACATTGAAATTACTGCCCCTTTCACCGCTCGCCCCTCTGCTCCGTACCGCATGGACCTGGCCCTGACCTACCGGTGCAACGACAACTGCGCTCATTGTTATAATGCTCGGCCACGTGATTATCCCGAACTGGGGATAGAAAAATGGAAAGCCATCCTTGATCGCCTGTGGGAGATCGGCATTCCTCATATTGTCTTCACCGGTGGCGAGCCAACTTTACGCTCCGACTTACCTGAGCTAATTGCCCATGCAGAAAAGAATGGCCAGATTACCGGACTGAACACCAATGCCCGCCGTTTAACCGATGCGAGTTTCGTAAAGCAGCTGGTCGATGCTGGCCTGGATCACGTGCAGATCACCGTCGAATCCCACGACCCGCTCATTCACGACGCTATGGTGCGCGCCAAAGGTGCCTGGACGCAGACTATCGCCGGATTGCGCAATGTGCTTGATACACCCCTCTACGTGATGACAAACACTACCATGTTGCGCCAGAATAGCCCCTTCCTGGGTAAAACCCTGGATTTCCTGGCAAGTTTAGGGGTGCCTACCATAGGCCTGAATGCCCTGATCCATTCTGGTCACGGCCTGACGGTGGGTACAGGACTTACTGAAAGTGAGTTACGGCCTCTGCTGAACCTCGCCCGAGACAAGTCTGACCAAAACGGGCAACGTCTGATCTGGTACACTCCCACTCAATATTGCCATTTCGACCCGATGCAGCTCGAATTGGGTGTCAAAGGTTGCACAGCCGCCCTGTACAATATGTGCGTGGAACCTGATGGTGGGGTGATCCCCTGCCAATCTTATTATCGGCAGCTGGGTAACCTGCTCACTGACTCCTGGCACGCTATCTGGAACCACGAGCTGGCCATTTCATTACGCGAGCGGCGGTATATCCCATCGAAATGTAATGACTGCGTATTGCTCACCGAATGTGGCGGTGGCTGCCCCCTTGCTCTGAACGCCCCCGGAAATAGCCTGATTTCCCGCGACAACCTCCCCCTCTCCGACAAATGACTACTAGTCACTGACTGCAAGTTACTGAACACTGCATCCTGGATACTGGAAGATAAATACTCAATTCCCTCCCCCTATCGAGGTACCCCCATGACTACTATTCGCGAGTCTATCCGTCGCCTCTTCGCTCCTGTCGAACCTCTTCCAGCCGGTATTTACCATTATCAGGCACCGCCCGAAGAACCCGATCACTTTCGCCTGCACTTACGGATGGAACTAGATGGGACTGGAGTGTTGATCGTTAATGCGTCAACGGTCCTTCACTTGAACACCACTGCCGCCGAGTATGCTTACCACCTCGTTCGTTGCACTTCTCGTGAAGAAGTAGCTCGTTCCATGTCCGTTCGCTATCACGTCACTCAAGCTCAGATCCTACAAGATTTTACCGAGTTCAAAGACCGGATCGACACCTTAATCTCAACCCCCGATCTGGATCCAGTAGCCTACCTGGACTTCGAGCGACAAAAGCCTCACACAGGCCCAATCTCTGCTCCATACCGGCTCGATTGCGCGTTAACCTATCGGCTGCCGGATTCTACTGACCCCACTTTTGCGCCGACAGCTCGAGCAGCGCGCGAGCTTGCCACCCTTGAATGGGAATCAATAATGGATAAAGCCTGGCAAGCCGGTATACCACATATTGTCTTTACCGGCGGTGAACCCACCCTGCGCGACGACTTGCCGAAATTGATTTCCCACGCTGAAACCAATGGACAGGTAACCGGGCTGCTGACGGATGGCTATCGCTTGGCAAACTCAGCTTATCTGGATAGCCTGCTCCAGACAGGTCTAGACCACTTGGTCATCCTGCTTAACCCCGTCGAGGATAGGATCTGGGCGGTAACCCAATCTGCGTTGCAGGCCGACCTTTCCACTACTGTCCACCTGACGATCACTTCTCAAAACTACCCTGTAGTGCTGGATTATCTCACGCGCCTGTCCGCGATGGGTCTAGGATCGATCTCTTTGAGCGCCACCGACCCAGAGTTAAAAGAGCAACTTCGAAATGCCCGTGAGATAGCAGCTGAACTCCACCTCTCCTTGGTATGGGACTTGCCGGTACCCTATTCCGCCCTGAATCCGTTCTCTTTGGAATTCGCGGATCACGAGCGATCGGTCGGTACTGGTCGCTCCTGGCTGTACGTCGAACCCGATGGTGACGTACTGCCGGGTCAGGGGATTAACCAGGTACTCGGAAACTTTCTAACCGATCCCTGGGATAAAATATGGAAGCCTGAGCTAGGGTAATACCAGAAGGTTATGGTACCTCTCCGGCAAACACTTGTCTAAATACTTGGATTTTCCCCTTTTGCTCGGCTACTAACCACATGCGCCCAAGACCGTCTTGGGAGATCGCTTGGATTTTCAAATCCTCCACCATCTCGAGTGTTTTTCCCTCAATCCTATACAGGGTACCCTCACTATAGAGCCAGGCATCACCGTCTGCATCGAAGAATACACTATCCGCATAATAATCACCAACCTCACCGATTTGACTCCATACCCCGTCCTTAATATTGTAACGTACCTGGAAACCGCCGCAGCTCGCTCCTCCACAGATCGATAAAGACGCCCAGATTTCCCCATCTGGCCCAATAGCGATATCATCGATCCATCCATATCGGATCCCTATCGGCGGCTTAGGTGGGGTAAAACTAGCCCAATTCCCGGTTCCCCCATCGTGACGCCAGAGGACTCCATCGACTCCTAGCCACGCATTTCCGCCTGCGTCCACAACAATATCGCGCACACATCCCTGATCGACGGGTGAGCCAGCACCATGCCAAGTATCCCCATCAAACCAGCGCGCGCCCTGCCCAACAATAGCTTCACCCTGGGTATCACAATCGCCTACCCACATGTTACCGCTTTGATCCAGGGAGATAACCGGTAACGCGAATCCCTCATACTGCGCCGTTTCTGGAGATTGCACAAAACCCATTTCTTCAAATCGGTACACCTGCCAGCTCTGTCCATTAAAAGCTCGCACATCTTGAAAGGTAGTCATCCAAACTCTTCGATATAGATCGGTTAAGACGTCCTTCCCGATCCGTGTTTCATAAGGCGCGTTGATCGGCAGCCAGCCTTGGTCTGCTCCATATGTCTTCCATGTGCTGCCATCCCAGGCCATCACTAGCGTACCATCTCCCCTGACTATCCATAACCGTTGATCCACATCGAATCCCGCTAGCAAGTATTTACCATCTGTAAAGTGTACCGTCCACTCAGTAGCGTCCAGGCTGGCGATACCCGAATCGCTTGCCAGCCACAAGGTCCCATCGAGCCCTGGACGTAATTCTTGGATCCTCCCCAGGACTTTGTCAACGGTAACAACGGCCTTGAACCTATCCACCAGCGCTTTCATTTCAGTTGGATTGGGTGAAGGGCTGGCCGTGAAGGTGGGTGTATGAGTTGGGGTTGGGTTAACCGCCTGGGCAGTTCTCGCATGCTGGATGGCTTGCGTAGCTGTCAGGGCTGCGCTCAAGGTGTTTCTCAACTGTAAATTCGCCTGGGCAACGGCAGTTATAGTTGAAATAATAACCGGTGTCCCCGTCTCGCTCGGTTCAGGCTTGGATGGCGTTATGGATTGAATCGGTACGATTGTGACCGGTTCGGTCAAGGATCTTGTCACCGCGGTGGCTGTACCCTCCTCCAAAATTTGAACGGTAGGGGTCAATCTTGCCATTAGATTGCAGGCTAACATGAGTCCTGTCGATGTCAGGCCAATCAGGATTCGAACAGGCTGTGTTGGATGCACACGTCGCTTCGCCATGCCGCTACCCTCCTGCTCCAAAGTTGACTAAATCATGCAGTCATCCAATCTATTTATTAATTCCGAATGTAGCACAATTATTAATCTAGGTCAACCGCCTCCCTTCGTGACAAACATCGGATAAACCCGTATAATGGAAAAAGGTTATTGAGTTATGACATTTTCCCCCTCTGAATGGCACGATCGTTTCACCCTACAAGCGCGGTGGACACGCGATCTACGCCGGTACTTATTTCAAAAGGCAGGCTTTCAAACTGCTAGCCATATATTAGATGTCGGCTGTGGTACAGGAGTATTGATTTCCGAATTGTCCGATCTGGCTAACGTCCAGGTTCACGGATTAGACATTAATCGCCAATATTTGAATATTACTGTGCGGCAATCCTCGGTTGCCTGCCTGACCCAGGCAGACGCCCACACACTCCCGTATATATCTAGTATTTTCGATATAAGTTTTTGCCACTTCCTTCTGCTCTGGGTCGTGGACCCTGCCAAGGTAGTCGCCGAGATGGCACGCGTGACTAAACCAGGTGGGGCAGTGCTCGCTCTTGCCGAGCCCGACTATGGCGGGCGCATCGACTATCCACCTGAACTTGCTCAGATCGGCCAATGGCAGCAAGTCGCCTTGCGAAGCCAGGCAGCCGATCCAGAGATGGGGCGTAAGTTGGCAGGAATATTCTCCTGTCTTGGATTGAAACAGGTTGAGACTGGGGTGCTCGGCGGCCAATGGAATACTCCCCTTTCACCAGATGATTGGGAATCCGAGTGGTCCGTGATCCATTCCGACTTGCATCAGATCGCGCAGACTCCTGGTGTCTTCAACACCTTCAATGCTTTAAGAAATATTGACTTGTCCGCCCGGGAAAAAGGGGAACGCGTCCTATATGTACCCACATTTTACGCCTGGGGGATAGTTCCTGAATAACCAAACTTCATTTCTCAGCCGGAATCCCGACTTCGATCTGCCCATCCACGACCCGCACTGGGTAGGATGGGATATCGACGAAAGCAGGTAAAGATAGCACTTTCCCCGTTCGTATATCGAAGCGCGCTCCATGCCGGGGACAGACCACCGAGTATTGCTCTAGATCGCCTTCGCCAATCGGGCCATCGTCGTGCGAACACAAATTGCCAATGGCAAAATATCGCCCGGCTATATTAAACACCACAATAGGCAAGTCATCGATTTCTACAAAGACCCGTTCCCCATTCGGCAACTCATTTACTTGGGCGACAGGGACAAATTCGCACTCGTCGGGGTTAATCTGTTTATAGGCTTGCATTGGGAATTTCCCTATTCATATGATACCAGCTCATCGATAGATCAATGTTAAATGGCGTTAAGAGAGCCTCTGATGTAATGTCACAAATAAATATAGCAATTGTAACAAATGTTGGTTCAGTACGTTTACTCTTCCAGATGACTATTAATGAAAGTATCATTTAATTATTAACAACAGGGCTCTTTATTGGAAGGAAGAGGCGGACTACAATCGCGAGAAAATGGTGCTAAGGTTTGGCTCCTGCGCTTTTTTGTCGCCCTAGGGTTTGTCACTCTGCTCTTCTATTTCGGCTTCAGCGCCTTTGTCTCTTCTCTGCAACTGACCTCATGCGACACGCAGTATTCGGTGGAAATGGAACTGCTGCTCGACATTCATCGGGGTTTATTGGTTTCCCCTAATACGAATGGATAAGAAATCTAATTCTATATTTTCGCAATTTATCTTAGGCCTGCTGGCAATGTGTCTGTTCATTGTCTATTTCATATATTTTTTTATTATCCCCCAGACTCCAGCCCGCTTAACTCGTCCCAGTGCATCCCTGGTTTCAGATTTTCCCCTTTGGTCATGGTTAGTTTCAATACCGCTTCCCGTTCCCGATGATCCAAAATCAGTTGCTATCCTGTTAGTCGCTATTACCGTTATCGCCTTCGCTATTTATGGTTTGGTGGTGTATCTAAGCTGGAAACTTCGAGCGCGCTCTGGCACGCTGGCGCTCGTTCTAATCCCAACGGGCGCTTATCTCCTGCTATCCACCTTTGCTTTGCCAAACCTGAACACGGATATCTTCAACTATATGCTACGCGGTCGCCTGACCGCTGTGTACGACAAAAACCCATACCGAGTCGCTGCTGACGAAATCCCGCACGATCCAGTATATCCATACGCGAGCCATGACTATACCGACGTCGCGGAGTGGTGGAAGCTTCCGCTGTGGACCTCAATAGAAATAGGCCTTGCCAAACTCACTGGGGACGATGTTGCCAAGAATCTATTAATTTATCGCGTCGCTTTCTTGCTTGTAAATATCTCAAACCTCATTCTCATCGCAATTATTATAAACAACATAAATCTCAGTTTTTTAATCGCCGGTCTGGTTCTGTATGCATGGAACCCAATTATTGTCATATTAGGTCAGAGTAAGGGCGATACATTTATTGTTTTTTTTCTTTTGTTAGCAATTTTACTTATGGTAATAGAGCGCAGAAACCTAACGATTGTACCCTTGACTTTGTCGGTATTGATCAAGATGACCACTCTTCCCTTCTTGGCAGTGTATCTACTCATGAATCTCAGGCGAAAAAAGTGGAGGGATTACATCATACTGGGAATCCTTTTTGCGATTACAGCTGCGGTCTTTTATATTCGATTTGATTTAGGGGATTATCTGACTACTCAATTGGTCAGTATTATTGGAATGTCAGGTGGTTCTGCGCCTGATTTCTTCCGTAACTTTATGAGAGTGGTCTTTGTCGTTTTAATAATCGTGATTGGCATCACCCGAAGCGGAGAAAAAAAGCAGATGATTTTGGGATGGGTGATTTTGGCCTTGTTTTTCTCCCTTTTTTTGATCAATTATGGAAAGGTCTGGTATCTGATTCCTCTAATTGCCCTGGCCTGTCTTACCCCTGATTGGCGCACGATATCAACAACCTATCTCCTTTCATTTTTTGGGTTCCTTATATATACCTGGAATTCAGGATTTAATAAAGAATTCGCTGCACCAGTTGTAATTTCTCTTCCAAGGTATATTATATATTTAGGTCTCCTGTCGGTTGGGCTAATTGCTATTGGTGCAGTTCTATTATGGAAGATGCTCAAACAGAAAATAAACGGGCACGTCGGTTCCGTCCCGCCTTTATTTTCTCGACAAGAACAAGAATAGGTTTCTTGGGATCTATTCGTCACTCAACCAAATTGTCGTCCGCTTCCCCCAGACCATACACACCGGCCTTAAGTACCTTCAACGACAAGAGCGCGCATTTCAAGCGTACCGGTCCCAGCTCGATCCCTAACATTTCAAGAATATCTTCCTTGGTAATGTTTCTGACTTCGTCCAGGGATTTTCCCAGGATTGACTCCAATAACAGGTCAGCGGAGGCTTGTGATATGGCGCAGCCATGCCCACTGAAGGCGGCCTCTCTTACCAACCCGTTAACATCCACCCGCAAGTCAATGCGGAGCTCATCACCGCACAGTGGATTGGCATCCTCAAAGGTGATGTCGTTGGGCTCCAGCATGCCTCGATAGAGAGGATTTTGATATCGGTCAATGATCAGTTCACGATAAAGGTCATCCATTTTCGCGTTTCAGGAATCCCGATTCAAGTTCTAAATATTTTCTTTACCCGATATATGGCGTGTACGAGTTTATCGACTTCTTCCACGGTATTATAGAGGTAAAAGCTGGCGCGTGTTGTGGCATTTAATTGAAACTTTTCATGCAAAGGCATAGCGCAGTGATGACCGGCGCGCACGGCGACACCGTCTGCGTCCAGGATCTGGGCGACATCGTGAGCATGCACTCCAGCCAGGGTGAAGGAAGCCACTCCTCCTTTATACTCCGCTGTTGGGCCGTAGACCATTACACCGGGGATTTCTTCTAGCCTCTCAAGGGCATAGGAGATGATCTCTTGCTCATGCGCAGCGATCGACTCCAGGCCAATCCCCTGCAGGTAATCGACTGCTGCACCAAAACCGATCGCTTCAGCGATTGCCGGTGTGCCTGCTTCGAACTTGTGAGGGAGTTCATTCGGGGTGAATGAACGCAGGCTAACCTTCTTAATCATGTCACCCCCCCCCAGGAAAGGTGGCATCGCATCAAGCAAAGATTTTCTCCCATACAATACCCCGATGCCGGTTGGTCCGCACATTTTGTGACCTGAAAACGCCAGGAAATCCAGGTCTAATGCCTGGACATCGACCGGAAAATGAGGCACCGATTGAGCACCATCCACCACAACAATCGCTTCGGTTAGGTGAGCCAGGTGAATAATTTCCGCAGCTGGATTCACTGTCCCCAGGACATTTGACATATGCGTAAATGCTACCAGGCGTGGGCTTAATTTAAGCAGCTGACGGTATTTTTCCAGGTCAAGCATTCCCTGCGGGGTAACCGGGATGAACTCCAGGCGCAGCTCCAGCTCGGCAGCCAGCATATACCAGGGCACCAGGTTCGAGTGGTGCTCCATTTCGGTAAGGATGACCACATCCCCAGCGTGTAGGTTCGCCCTACCCCAACTGTAAGCGACCAGGTTAATCGCTTCGGTGGTGTTGCGGGTGAAGATTACTTGCCTGGCCGAAGGCGCATTGATCAGCTGGGCGATCTTTACCCGCGCCGCCTCATACATTGCTGTAGATTCTTCGGCAAGCAAATGGATGCCGCGATGGATGTTGGCGTTGGATTCTCGGTAAAATCGATCCATCGCCTCGATCACCTGCCAGGGTTTTTGTGAGGTTGCTGTCGAGTCCAGGTAAACCACCTGTACGCCGGGACGCACCTCCCGCTCCAGGATCGGGAAATCAGCCCGGATGTGGGCTACATTTAACACATTCGCCGGGACCAAGGATTTCATTGCTATGTTACTTCGCACGCGGGCGCGGACGGCGTTTGCGGGTTTGAGATAGCCGAATATTACTCGAGACTTTCGGACACCAAAGGACATGATCGGGTACCATCCACCCATCTGTCAAATAGACGTTTTCCCGAAATTGAACCGCGATCATCTTCGGGTCAACTTGAACGACCGTCCCGGACAGCCAATTCCGCACACGGTCGCCTTGTTCATTTTCATGATCGCAAAACACATCGACTCGATCCCCCACTTTGTACATCTCCTTTTGATCAGGAGCTCTAGTGAAGTAAATATCAGACAAGTATGCCTCCGAAATAGATTTTTTACCCCATCTTCTCAGCAATCGACTTCTCTAGCCGACTGCGTACACCCTCGAAGGGAACGCGTTGCACGATAGGATCAAAGAAACCCTCAACAATTAAACGCTCGGCATCCGGGTTCGGGATCCCCCGGCTGCGTAAGTAAAAAACCTCTTCTGGATTGATCTTCCCCACTGTCGCGCCATGGGTGCACCGTACATCATCGGCCATAATTTCAAGGCCTGGAATAGAATCAGCGCGTGCCTGGCTACTCAGCACCAGATTGCGGTTAGCTTGGTAACCATCAGTCTTCTGGGCGCCAGGCGCTACGTAAATCATCCCTTGCCACACTGACCGGCTGTGACCCTTGAGTGCTCCTTTGAACAACAAATCACTGGTCGTATTAGGCGCCAGGTGATTTTGTTGGGTATCGTGATCCAGGTGTTGCGTGCCGTCTGCGAAATAAAAACCGGACATGCGACCTGTCGCGCCCTGGCCATTCAGATCCAGGTCAGAAAAATTCTTCGTCAGGTGACTTCCAACTGCTACGAACACCCAATCCAGGTTAGCATCTCGCCCTACCCGCGCACGCTCATGGCTGAAGTTCCAGACATGCTCTCCCCAAGATTGCAACTCGACAAACCGCAATTGTGCGCCATCGCCCACGTGGATCTCAACGATTCCGGCGTGCAAGGTCTGCCCTCCAGGTTCAGTTGGAGAAGCAGCCTCGTGCACATAGGTTAGAGAAGCGCCCTCCTCCAACCACACGATCACATGAGATAAATGCGCCAGGCCTACACCTGGCCCCCAAAGCACACTGTGCAAGGGTTGCTCAACTTGAACACCTCTTGGTACGTAGATCAGCACCCCATTTTGGGTCAAAGATGCCGCCAGTGCGGCAAACTTTCCCTCGTCAGGGCGCACGATCTGCCCAATGACATGCGCTAAAACATCGCTATGTTCGCGTTCAGCTGTCGCCAAATCGGAGAAGATAACGCCTTTGCCAGCTAAGTTTGTGGAAAGCTCAACCTGTGAACCACCGGGAAGCAGAATGATCTGTCCACCATGTTGATCACTAACCAAAGGTTGCAAAAGTTCACCCGCCACAACTGGCAAGTCCTCGAAAGCGCCTGGTTCAGGTAAATGAAAGGATCTGGTATCCAGTTTTCTCAGGTCAGTGCGTCTCCAGGGTTCGTCGGTGGTTTTTGGGAATGATAGCCGTTTATACGAATCCCAGGCTCTAGCCCGGTATTCTTTCAGGATCGCCGGCCTCCCCCCATCTAGAGTGGGAATCTTATCAGCGGTAAAGTTAAATTCCAGAGTTTCCGGAATTGCGATATTTCGGGTGCGTGTAACTACAGTGCGGGCCATAGCGATATAGTCATCCTTGAATACTTTACCCAATAGATCCTTCCATCTGGAGTTGTATCAGACGGTTCATCTCGACGGCATATTCCATCGGGAGTTCTTTAACCAATGGCTCAATGAAACCAGAAACAACCATGGTAGTAGCCTCTTCTCCGCTCAGTCCTCGGCTCATCAGGTAAAATAGCTGTTCCTCACCAACTTTGGAAACAGAGGCTTCGTGCCCGACGGTCACGTCATCTTCATCGATTTCAATATATGGATATGTGTCGGACCGCGATTCTGGGTTGAGCAGAAGCGCGTCACAAACTACATTCGAGCGTACGTTCTTGGCGCCTTTGTGCACCTTTAGGAGACCGCGATAGGATGCCCGCCCTTTACCTCGGCTGATCGACTTGGATGTGATCTTGCTGCTCGTGTTAGGAGCAAAGTGGAGCATCTTGCCACCGGTATCCTGATGTTGACCTGTCGTCGCAAAAGCCATCGACAGGATTTCACCATGCGCTCCCTCTCCGATCAGATAACAGGAGGGGTATTTCATCGTCAACTTGGATCCTAAGTTAGCGTCAACCCATTCCATCGTTGCGCCTTCATGCACAAGTGCACGCTGCGTCACTAAGTTGTACATATTAGTTGACCAGTTTTGGATCGTCGTGTAACGCATACGCGCTCCCTTCTTTACGACGATCTCGATCACACCGCTATGGAACGATTCGGTCGAATAAACCGGCGCGGTACATCCCTCCACATAGTGGGCTTGAGCGCCTTCGTCGATGATAATCAGAGAACGTTCGAATTGCCCTAGCTCAGCCGTGTTAATGCGGAAATACGCTTGCAAGGGTAAATCTACCTTGACTCCCGGTGGGACATAAACAAATGAACCACCTGACCACACTGCGCTGTTTAAGGCAGCGAATTTGTTGTCCTCGATGGGGATAACTTTGCCAAAATACTCCCGAAATAGGTCGGGGTGATCGCGCAACCCATTTTCGATGCTTTTGAAGATTACGCCTTGATTGGAAAGGTGCTCCTGGATGCTGTGATAAACCATCTCGGATTCATATTGAGCGCCCACGCCGGAGAGAAATTTCTGTTCGGCCTCTGGTATTCCTAACCGGCTGAAGGTCTCCTTGATCGTGTCAGGGACTTCGTCCCACGAACGTCCTTCTTTATCAGTTGGCTTGGCGTAGAAATAAATTTCGTCCAGATTTAATTGACTGATATCGCCGCCCCAGGTCGGCATCGGGCGAGCTATGAAGTGTTCTAGCGCCTTGAGGCGAAATTCCAACATCCATTGCGGCTCCCCCTTCATGGCTGAGATCTGTTCCACTACTCCCCGATCGAGGCCCTTGCGTGACTTGAAGACCAGTTCATCGGGATCACTGAAACCGAATTTATATTCGCCAATCCCCTCCAGGATGGTCGTGTCAGAACTCATCACATACCTCCAAAATAAGCATTCCTAAAGTTATCTATACCATTAAGATATTCACGCCGGAACCGGATCGACCTTTTCACGTAGCCAGTCGTAACCTTGCTCCTCGAGATGCAAAGCCAGATCTGGACCACCAGATTCGACGATCCGTCCACCCAACATGATATGCACGAATTCGGGTTTAATATAGTTTAAGATCCGCTGGTAATGGGTAATAACCAGCGCTCCCAGGTCGGCGCCGCGCAGGGCATTTACGCCTTCGGCGACAATCCGTAAAGCGTCGATGTCCAATCCGGAATCAGTTTCGTCAAGGATAGCGATTTCGGGTTTCAAGGTGGCCATTTGTAAAATTTCAGCCCGCTTTTTCTCGCCGCCGGAAAAACCATCGTTCAAGTAACGTCCAGCGAAAGAATGATCCATCTTCAGGATGTCCATTTCCTCTTTTAACAATCGGCGAAACTCCGGGATAGGAATACCTTTGTCCTCTGGGTATTGCGCTTTTCGTCTGGCATTCAAAGCTGTCCGTAGAAAATTGGCTACCGTCACACCCGGGATTGACACTGGATATTGAAATGCCAGGAAAATGCCCAGCCGGGAACGTTGATCCGGCTCAAGTTCCAGGATGTTTTGACCTTTGAACAGCACTTCACCTTCGATGACCTCATAAGACGGGTGGCCCATTAAAATATAGGCCAGGGTGGATTTACCTGTGCCATTCGGTCCCATTAATGCATGCACTTCGCCTTGTTTTACCGTTAAATCCACCCCCTTTAAGATTTCCTGGCCGTTGATGCCAGCGTGTAAATTGCGTATCACAAGTTCGGACATTGATAGGACACTCCTGAGATAGGATAAACAAATATAGAAAATATCGGCGCCCAGATCGATAAATTTCCCTGAGAGCCGTGGCTTATTATAGCAGTAAAATCCCTTTAAGTCAATATTTAGGATAAATATCTTAATTATTCAAGTTTACTCCGAATTGACTTTCGATTATAATATTTACGATAATTATCTATATATTGACAGAAAATAAGCGCGATGTTATACTGCCTCAGACTTCCGTAGTCTGACAATTTCCGGATTAGCTTTATAGGTCTCAATTAATGATCGATAGCACGCTGAAAAGTACGCGCGAGCGGGTTTTGCAGACATTGCTCAAGAATCACCGCTGCACAATCAACCACCTGGCTGAAGCTGTGGACATCAACCCAATTTCGGTGCGTCACCATATCTCAAAATTAGAGGCTGAAGGGTTGGTTGGCGCCGAGGAAGAGCGCCATGGCGTTGGTCGGCCCCGGCATGTCTATTTTCTTACCGAAGCTGGTCTTGAGCATTTCCCTACTCGCTATATGCGTCTCACCATCCGTCTACTTGGCCAACTCAAAGAGCATATGCCTCCAGAGATGGTAAACCAGTTATTTTCTAAAATGGCGGCTGATCTTGTCCAGGAGTATGCCAATTCAGCCCGAACTCAGGGTCTCTCCACTGAGCAACGCCTGGATATGGTTAAGACTTTACTCAAGGAAGAAGGATTTAACATCGAGTGGGAGAAAATCGGCGACCAATACCACATCCGGGAAGTAAGCTGTCCTTACTTCCATGTTGGACAAAACCATCCCGAGGTTTGCTGGATCGATCAGACGCTGATCTCAACAGTCCTTGACCTCCCTGCTGAAAAAGTCAAATGTGTCCTCGATGGAGATAATTACTGCACCTACGTAGTGCCAAACATCCTTCCCGTACTGATCACCTCGGAGGAGATCTCATGACCCAAGAGAGCCAAAAAGTAATCTGGCAGGCAGAAAGTACACACCCAAACCAGGCACAAGCCGCTCAGGAAGCGCTGCGCCAAGTTGTTGACCCAGAAATCGGCCTGAATGTCATCGAACTAGGTTTGATCCGCGACTTGTCCATCTCAGACGACCGGGCGAACCTGGTTATGATTATGACCACGCCCTTTTGTCCATATGGTCCAGCTCTCCTTGAAATGGCCCGGCAAAAGGTTGAGGGGGCGCTGAAACTGCCGACCGAGATCGAAGTTGGTATGGAAATGTGGGACCCAATGATGATGGAAGAAGGCGCTGGGGCGGATTGGGGATTGTTTTAATCGCCCTTCCCAAACTTCAATCTTTATGTTAAACTCGTATCAATGTAGCCACGCGCTCTTGCGTGGCTCGCTTTCCGTTCCTGGCAGGCTTACAGCCTAGTCTAGGGGCAATCCCGAGGAAAGGAGGTCTCCCCCATGCGCGCCTATGAATTAATTTTTATCGTCCACCCAGATCTGGACGATTCGGCCATTAAAGAACTGGTCGACCGAGTAAAGGGTTGGATCACAGATGCAGGTGGCCAGGTCGCGAAAGTAGACCTGTGGGGTAAGCGAAAACTCGCCTACCGCCTGCGCAAACAATCTGAAGGCCAGTATGTTCTGATGAAAACGCAATTGGCTCCCTCATTTTGCGTCCAATTAGAACGCAATCTGCGCCTGCAAGAACCCGTGATGCGATTTCTACTAGCTGCTGAATAACCGTTTCGTTTCCGATAGTCATGAGGATACACATATGAGTCGAGGACTAAACAAGGTTATGATCATTGGCCGCTTAGGGCGCGATCCTGAGATGCGCTATACCCCATCAGGCAAACCTGTAACCACTTACAGTGTCGCGACCAGCCGCAGCTGGAACTCCTCCGATGGCGAACGTCACACCGAAACCGAATGGTTTAATGTCGTTGCCTGGGGCAGCCTGGCTGAGATCTGTAAACAGCATCTGAGTAAAGGCCAACAAGTGTACATCGAAGGACGCATGCAAACTCGTTATTGGGAAGACGGTGATCGCGTTAAGCACAGCGCCACCGAGATCGTCGCCAACGAGATGATCATACTTGGCGATCGCCGCGACCTTAACCAATCTACTGAGGAAGAAGCAGCAGAAACAGAAGACGAATTCCCTTTTTAGCATTTTATGGAGTTAACTAACGTGACTGATCAGACAACCCAAGGCCCTATGCGCCGCTACTATACCCGACCCCGGGTCTGCCAGTTCTGCACAGACCATAGTATAGTCATCGATTATAAGCAAGCTGAGCTCCTGCGTCGCTATATTTCCGATGATGGCAAGATCCGTCCTCGCCGCCAAACTGGAACCTGCGCTAAGCACCAGCGCGAATTGGCGCGTGCAATTAAACGCGCTCGCCACTTGGCTCTATTGCCATTCACGGGTGAAGTCCTGCGCTAGAATGGATATAATCTAAAATTCAATCCTTTCGGCAGGTGCTTGAGTCCCAAGTTAAGTCCTTTCCCAACTTGCTCGCCTACTTGGGGGTTTCTAAACCCGGGTAAATGCATCGAGGTCATCCATGGCAAGATCGCGTGAAAAAATCGTCACGAAAAAGCATCTAGCCCGCATGGAGCGCGAACGTCTCCAGCGGCGTTATATCCTGGTCGGCAGTTTGGCGGTCGTCGTCATTGTTATCGGTTTGCTGGCTTATGGCGTCATAGAATCCACGGTTATCCAACCCCGCCAACCGGTCGCCGTAGTTGGTGAAGATAAGATCTCAACTGGCGATTTCCAGGCAAGGGTGCGATTCCAGCGTCGCCAGCTCATTCAACAGTATATGAATATCTTACAAAACATGCAGTTGTTCGGCGGAGACCAGCAGACTCAAGCATTCTTCCAGCAAAACCTAAACCAAATTCAGCTCCAACTCGAGCCTCAAGCACTCGGACAGGAGACTCTCAATACGATGGTCGATGAGGTTCTGATCCGCCAGGAAGCCAAGCGCCAGGGCATTACCGTCTCCCAAGAAGAAATCGACCAGCGCATCCAGGAGGAATTCGGCTATTATCCTGGTGGCGAACCACCAACGGCGACGCCCTTCCCGACCGATGCGCCAACATCGACCCTCTCCCCGATTCAGCTCACCTTGCTCCCTCCGACCGCTACTCCTACTGAAATCGAAGCGACTTCGACCAGCTCGTTGGATCTGACTTCTACTCCCGCAGTTTTGGCTACAACCGAATCAACGGAAATCAGCTCTGCGACGCCAACCCAGAGTTCCACAGTCACTCCAACCGGCCCCACGCCAACCCCGCTCCCATCTCCTACCCCGACCGAATACACCTTCGAGAACTACCAGAAGAATTACGCAGAGGCCTTAAACACCTTCCAAAAGGAGATTAATTTTAGCGAAAAAAATCTGCGCGACATTATCGCTGCGGATTTATTGCGCCAGAAAGTTCTGAAAACGGTTACTGCCGATGTCCCCCATGAGCAGGAACAGGTGTGGGCGCGCCATATCCTGGTTGACGATGAAGCCACAGCCCAAAAGGTTCTCGAGCGCCTCAAAGCTGGCGAGGACTTTGTTGCCCTAGCAGCTGAATTCTCCACCGACGAGTCTAACAAGAACCAAGGCGGAGATTTGGGTTGGTTCCCAACAGCCCGGATGGTAGCCGAATTCGAGAAAGTTGCCTTCCAGCTGAGAATCGGCGAAATCAGCGACCCCGTACAGACAACCTTTGGCTGGCACATTATTCAAGTGCTTGGGCATGAGACGCGCTCTCTGTCTTTTTCGGAATACCAACAGCACCAACAATCCATATTTGATGAATGGCTCCAGGAACAACGTACGGAAGTTAACCCTCAACTCATTGACACCTGGCAGGAGCGCATCCCCACCGAGCCGACTCTCTCACCGGAGTTGCTGCCGGCTCAACCGTAAAACACGAATCCAAACTTTAACCGATTAAATCTCTTTCGTCACCCGTTCCACTTCCTCCATCTTTAGGCTTACCGTCTGGCTGGTCGAATCGCGCCCCATCGTCACCCCGTAAATGACGTCAGCCACTTGCACTGTGTTGCGGTTATGAGTAATGATCACGAATTGAGTTGTCTGGCTCAGTTCGCGCAGTAGCTCGCGGAAGCGTCCGACGTTCGCCTCATCTAGCATGGCATCCACTTCGTCCAGAACGCAAAAAGGTGTTGGCGAGACACGCAGCAAGGCAAATACCAGCGCCACGGCTGTCAGGCTTCTCTCACCCCCTGAGAGCAAGGATAATCCCTGCTCACGCCGGCCGGGCAAGCGCGCCTCGATATCGATGCCAGTGCCGGTCAGGTCGTCTGGGTCAGTCATCACCAAGCGTGCTGACCCACCACCGAACAGGCGCGCGAAGATCTGGTGGAACTCCACCGCTACGGCTTCGAAAGTTCGTTTGAACTCATATTCCATTAGCTCATCGAGTTCAGCGATCACTTGGCGTACGTCTGTTTCTGCTTTATGTAAATCACTGACTTGTTCGGTCAAGAAATCGTAGCGTTCCTTGACTTCGTTAAACTCCGCTTGCGCTTCCGGATTAACCGGTCCTATGCGGCGTAATAAACCCCGTTGGCGTTTCAGAGCTTCCTCTGTCTCCTGTGAGAGTTGTTTCACTACAGGTAGCTCTTCCACCATTCCTTCCAGTGGCAATGGCGTTGGGCCGGAGACCTCTTCGGCATATTCAAACGCTACCAACCCAAAATCGTCTTCTATCCGTCGCCGTAGAGCCTCTAAGGCTTCTTGCTTGCGCGCCAGGGCGATCTTGGCCTGGGCGTGATAGTGCTCAGCCATGTTTAAAGCTTGGCGTGCCTGTGCTTCACTCCCTTGGAGGTTAATTTGCTCGGTCTCACCGATATCCAGACTTTTTTCCGCTGGTTCAATTTGGGTCTGCAAGACTTCGATCTGCTCTCCAACTTCGTACTCTACCTTACGCAAGTCAACTTTCTTTTCCACCAGGTCTTTAAGGGTGAGGTTTAATTCCATTTGCTGGTTGTGAATTTCCGCCAGGTTCTGCTGGGCTTTTTCGAGTGTTTGTTCTCTTTCATGCTGCCGCCCAATTGCCTCTGTCACGGCCAGCTCTACCACAGCTTTCCGCAGATTCCAGTGGGAAAGCTCCATCTGGAAATCTTCAAAGGGTAATTCACGCAACTCAGTGGAGATTTCTTTCAAGCCAGATTGTGCCTGGGTTATTTCTTCTATGACAATATTTATCTCCTGCTGTATTCCAACGATCTCAGCTTCCCCTTGTTTGATCTCAACCTCCATGCGTTGAGCTTGTTCCTTCTGCCAGTCGACCTGTCGATGGGTGTGGTCAATCGACAAATTATCTTGGCTATGCGCAACACGCGCCTTCTCCTCCACTCTCCGCGCCGCCCGTAAATCCTCACCGAGTTGATCTTCTTCATTCCTAATCGCCTCACGGCGTACATCTAGATCCCGTAGTCGGTCTACGATCTTCGCAAGATTTCGCTCAGCCTCAGCTAAAGCCATGCCCAGCTCTCGCCGTTGGCGAGGCCGGTTAAGCGTACCCGAGTTCCCTTCTTGCCCGGCGATTACTTGGCCACTGGCGTAAAACACCTCTCCCCGGAGAGTCACTACCCGCAGGTTGCTACCTTTCCCTGATGCAAGTTCTTTTCGCAGCCGTCCTAACAATCGGCGCGCGGCTCCCCGATCTGTCACTACCAGGACCTGGCCAAGCAACAGGTCAACAGCCGGGCGTAATTCCTCTCGAGCAGACACCAGTTCCGCTGCTACCCCAACCACCTCCGCATCGATTTCTGGGAAGGAAAAGGGCGTTCCAGGGACCAATGAGTCAAGCGGCAACAATGCGCCCCTGGCTGGCTGCCCCTCCAGTAGATTCAGAGCTTCATCTATTTCCGTGCTTTGATCGAACAGGATCGCATCGAGGTATTCGCCTAATACCGCTGAAATCGCGGTCTCATATTTTTTCGGAACATCCAGGCTGCTACTCAAAGCCCCACGCGCTCCCATCAGGCGCGCCTGTTGGGCAGCCTGCAGCAGCAGCCGTGCTCCGCTGGCGTATCCAGTCAGAGATTGCTCTGCTTGCTCCACCACCTCGAGCTGTGCTCGTAATCGAGCCACATCAGCCTGTTGTTTAGAGATCACCGCATGGTTCTTCTGCTGGGAGGTTTCTAAATCGCTTATCTGCTGGCGTATTGATTCAAGTGATTTTTCAACTATTTGGCGGCTAGCTTCAGCTTCTCGCCAGGCATGCTCACTTGCCTGAAGACGTTTTTCAGCCACGAGAATCATCTCCTCACCCTTGACAATCGCCAGATTCGCTGCTTTCCGGTCCACGTGTCGTTTCTCTAACTGTACCCGCCGCTCGGCTAGCCGCGCTCCCAGGTCCGATTGCCTGACATTCAGCCCGGCCAGCACTTGACGGGTAACTTCTAGTTGCTCTTCAGCTGCTGCCCGTGCTGCTTGTCGGGACAATAAAACCTCCTGCGCAGCCTCAACCTGGGTTTGTGCCTCGGTTAAATCGCTCTCCAGCTGTCGAACTTCTTCTTTCGCTTCTTCTAACCGGGCTTCCATAAGGCTGATTTCTTCTTTAGCTCGGTTAACACCCCGGATAGTTTCTTGCAACTGCCCCTCCAGGAAATGCATCCGTTCGTCAGACACCGCTAGCTTGCGGCTGGTGCCCTCCCGCTCTCCATGGAGCTGTGCCAACTGTCGATGCCAGTCATTTAGCTGGCCGCGTAAGCCCTGGATCCGCTCACGGAGTGCATGCAGCTGCAGGTCAAGACTGGTTTGCGTTTCCCTGGCTGCATCCAAGGCAATTTCCTGGTGACGAGCAGCTTCCCGCGCTTGCGCCAGCTCGCTTTGTACATGATGCCAATGGTAACCATACCACTCTCGCAACAACTGGTGCAAATCCGCCTTCACCTGTTCATATTCCTGGGCCCGCCGGGCTTGTCGTTCCAGGCTGCGGAGGCGTGGTTGCAGCTCTGCAAGGATATCCTCAACGCGCTGTAAGTTCCGCTGGGTTGTTTCCAATCGACGCAGTGCTTCCTCGCGACGAGACCTGTGCAAACCGATTCCAGCAGCTTCTTCAAACAAGCGGCGACGTTCCTCGGCTTTGAGTGCCAATGCAGCGTCCACCAGACCCTGACCAATGATTGTATAGGTGCGTTCAGCCAGGCCAGATTGCGCCAGCAATTCAGACACATCTCGCAAACGCACACGTTGCCCATTCAGCAAGTACTCATTTTCCCCGTCCCGGTATGCCCGGCGAGCGATGGCCACCTCAGTGAAATCGATCGGCAACCAGTCATCGCTGTTGTCGAAGATCACTGTCGCCGAGGCCATCCCAGCGCGAGCGCGTTGTTCGGAACCAGCAAAAATCATATCCTCAGTTTTCTTGCCCCGCAACAAGCTGTAAGACTGTTCACCCAACACCCACCGCAAAGCATCGGCGATATTTGATTTACCAGAACCATTCGGGCCAACGATGGCTGTCACAGGCCCTGGAAATTCAAACGCTGTGCGGTTGGCAAAGGTTTTATATCCGTGGAGCTCGAGGGATTTCAGGCGCGGGGTCATTCCACCATTCCTATCCTTTCGAGCGCGGCTTGCGCCGCGGATTTGGCAGCCGTCTGTTTGCTGTGCCCGTTTCCGTAGCCATATACCTGCCCATCGATGTATACCTCGATTTCAAAAATCTTGGCATGGTCAGGACCACTTGCCGAGATTGTCTTGTAGTGAGGAGTTCCTAACCCTTGGGATTGCGCCCACTCCTGGAGAGTGCTTTTCGGATCCCTATCCTTATTAGCGGAGAGTATCTGTACCGCCGCCGTCTCCAGCATCGGTGAAATAAATTTTTGAACTCTTGAGATTCCTTGGTCAAGAAAAATCGCTCCGATTAAGGCTTCGAATACCCCGCATAACAGTGCGCCTCGCTCCCGACCTCCACCATCGCTTTCACCATGCCCTAGGAGTATGGCTTTCCCCAGGTCAATATCCCGCGCGAATTGAGCCAAGTTATCCGTCCGGACTAATGCCGAACGCAAGCGAGTCAGGTCACCTTCTGACATTTCAGGGAACCGATTATATAACCACGCCCCGACCAGGAAATCGAGGACTGCATCACCCAAAAACTCTAGCCGTTCGTTATCCTCGACGGACTCTGGGTGTTCATTGAGATAGGACCTATGGGTAAGCGCTCGGGTGAGTAAAAGTGGGTCGGAAATATATAGATCCAACCGTTGAGCAAAATCCTGGGCAGATTCATGCTCCAGGTTATCCAGAAATTGTTCCATTCTGCCAACTCCCCGGAACTCAGGGGACGCCAGCCACCCCACCTTTGTCGGGTAGCTTGCGATCCATCAGTTCCAATAAAAAATTTTAATTACAGATACGTGATACATGAAACGCGTTTCATCACCTTTGTTGCGAGTTGCACGCTCTACCTATCCCGCTACTAATTGTACTCCCTAATCACCAAAACTGCATTATGCCCACCAAAACCGAATGCGTTGCTCAGAGCTACCCGCACAGGCCTCTCGCGCGCAATGTTCGGTACATAATCCAGATCGCATTCTGGATCAGGTGTTTGGTAGTTGATCGTTGGCGGGATAAGATCATGGCGCACTGCCTGGACACAGAAGATAGCCTCCAGAGCGCCAGTCGCGCCCATCATGTGCCCGGTCATCGATTTCGTCGACGAAACTGGGATTTGGTCTGCAAGATTTCCAAAGGCAGTCTTGATCGCGCGTGTCTCAGACAGATCGTTTAATTGGGTACCCGTGCCATGAGCGTTAATATAGTCCACCTCTTCTGGATTTATACCGGCCGCTTGCAACGCCAGGTCCATCGCTCGCGCCCCACCTGAGCCGTCCTCTGCCGGAGCAGTGATATGGAAAGAGTCTGCTGTGGCTGCATAACCTGCCAGCTCAGCCAAAATTTTTACGCCGCGTGCCCGAGCTCGCGCTTCTGTTTCCAACACGAGGATAGCCGCGCCTTCGCCCATGACCAATCCATCCCGGTTGCGGTCGAACGGTTGTGGCGTTTGGGGGGGTTCTTCGTTTCGCCGAGACATCGCCCCAACCCGGTCGAAGGCAGCCACCCCGACTGGTGAGATCGTCGCCTCGCTCGCTCCAGCAATGGCGGTATCGATCACTCCCAATCGCAACAATGTCCAGGCAATCCCAATTCCATCAGCTCCCGATGCGCAGGCCGAAGCTACCGAAAAACATGGTCCCTTGTAACCATAGTCGATGGCAATCATCCCGGCTGCGCCATTGGTCATTAACATCGGTATCACGTAAGGATTGATCCTTCTCGGACCTTCCTGAAGCACTGTGATCGTGGAATCTTGGAATGAATTTAACCCTCCAATGGCTGAAGAGACCATCACTCCGACCCGTTCCGCCTCCTCATTCCCAACTTCCAGGCTAGCCTGTCGGATGGCTTCCTGCGCAGCTGCAACGGCGAGCTGTTCGAAACGGTCACGTCGCCGAGCTTCCTTTGGTGATAGATATAATTCCGGATTAAAATTCTTTACCTCACAAGCGATCTGTACCAGGTAATCCCTAGCATCGAAAAGTGTAATCGGCCCCACACCAGAAACTCCCTGCACTGTGTTCTGCCAGGTATCCTGTACAGATAAACCCAACGGATTCACCGTACCTAGCCCTGTTATCACAATCCTCTCAGGCATATCCTTCCTTCAACATATCGATCATTGGCAACTGGTTACTGTCCGCTATACTTAAAACCTGTTCCTGTCAACACTACCGCAATCGGTTCTGGCATCTTTCCAGCTAAATCCTTCACCGCCTGCCAGACAACTGCGGATGTTGGCTCGACATAAAATCCCTGTCGCGCCAATTGGTCGCGGCCGAGGAGGATATCTGCTTCAGGAATGGCCAGAAAAGTGCCCTGGCTGGATTCTACCATCCGCACCAGCGCGTCCCCTCTCACCGGAAAACGGACACGGATGCCCTCAGCAAGCGTTTCTCCTTCCTCGACTCGAGCCAGCCCTGCAGGTCCATAAACAGATAACGCCCAGATCGGTGCGCAGGCGAGGGCTTGAACCCCAACTAATCGTGGCAGCTGATCGATCACTCCAGCTCTTTTCAAAGAAACGAAACCTCGTCCTAACCCGAGCAGCAAACTTCCGTGTCCCACCGGCGCAAACACGACCCCCGGCGCGCATCCCAATTGTTCCACCAATTCGTAAGCCACGGTTGCATACCCCCGTAAACCAAATGGCAGGTAGGCGTGGCTGGCATAAACTGTCCCATGTTCTACTTCGCGAAGCACCGCCTCGGCCGCGTTTGATCGGGGTCCTGGGATGGCTACAATTTCTGCCCCATAGGCTGAGATTTGGGCGCGTTTAGGTCCTGATGCGGAAGCGGGCACGAAGACGCGTCCCCTTAAACCAGCCCGGGCTGCATAGGCCGCAAAGGACGCCCCGGCGTTTCCGGAAGAATCTTCTACGGCTTCATTGACCTCCCTCGCCTTAAGCAAACTTATTAATACCGCGCTGCCGCGATCCTTGAATGATCCGGTTGGATTCAAATATTCCAGCTTGAAGGCCGTCTTGTGCCCTTCGACCTCACCCCAAACAAGCGGAGTGTTCCCTTCACCCAAGGAAATGACAGGCGTCTCTGGGGATAAACCAAACGTATGCCGGTATCGCCATATACCTGGAAGCTCGATTTCCACACTTTTTGGGTCATAAACCGATTGGCTCGTGTAATCGAAAGTTCCCCCGCAATTCTGGCAACGGAAGTACACACCCAATTCAGGGTACGGCCTCCGGCAATTAGAGCAAATAATCTCATTCCCACTCAACAGGCACCTATCCCTCCCGGCGTGGGGTGT